>Ga0180433_10002028_pt1 | contig 32565 bp, 50 predicted proteins | sample SS_ome_8_FD_132980 | JGI IMG/M metagenome (GOLD analysis project Ga0180433, IMG submission 132980) | Hypersaline lake sediment archaeal communities from the Salton Sea, California, USA - SS_1_D_1 metaG | ecosystem: Environmental > Aquatic > Non-marine Saline and Alkaline > Hypersaline >...
GCCGACCTCCCCGGTTGATTCATTGCGGTTCTGGTTGTCCATCAGTTTCTCCTTTGTTTCGGCGGCACCTCATCTTTGACGTTGGAAAGAGGGAGGTGCAACAGTGCAGCAACCCTGTGATCCGTTTCCACGTTCTGCCGCAAGGTCAACCGCCCTTCCTCAACCGCACGTTTTACGAACGGCCCAAGCAACCCGAGTTGGTTGCCGTAGTTCGTCATCTTCTGGTGGATGTACGAAATGCTGTTTCCCGCGTAGGTTTGGTTTGCCAGTTCACGCTCCAAGTGTCCAACCTGGTCGCGCAGCTCATTCAAGTCATCCAGTTCAATGTCAACCTTCATTGTCGTTCTCCTTTCCAACAATCCCATCGACGGTTTTGTTTTCCTCTAAATAGCATTGAATCGTTTCAACATACGACGATAACATTCAGCTGTTGCAATGCAGTCTTGAAGAGCATCATGTGCTTTTCGATTTTTAAGATCTAATCGACTACACAGAGCGCCAAGACTTACTTTAGCGTAAGGAACTTTCTCAGCATGATAAGCCATACCGTCGTTGATCAAGAGTGAGAAAGTCATCGTGTCACGGGCGTGTCCATGAAAAATGTTGTTGTATTCCTCGAACCCCAACCATGATTTCACAAATCCTTGATCAAAGCCAAGGTAATTGTGTCCAAGTGGGATGATGTATTTTCGAGCGCCGCTTGGGGTACAAGGAAGTCCGAGCTTGTCAACCCAATCAATAAACAGATCGCGGGCAACAAGAGGATCAAAACCCGTTCTCATGATTTCAGTGATGTCTGTACTGGTTACTGTTCGTGCAGCTTTTTCCCATCTTTCAGGATGGTCAGGCTTCATATTGACATAGAAAGGTTGTACGTCCTCACGCGGGAAAAGATTTGAATCCAAAGGTAATACAGCGATCTGAAAAATCTCATGCCAGCCAGCTTCAAGTCCCGTGGTTTCAACGTCTACCACACACATCTGTGATCCATTCCAATGTTGCATTGATATACCCATCACTTACTCCTTAATATAAAGTGCTTCTTTTGCTGTAGAGCGTTTAGCTACATGTGCTAAATGTTCTTTCTTATTACCTTCAACGGAACTCAAACTTTGAATTGAAACGAACGCATCCCAAGTATGAACATGATCCCAACCAAACTGATCATAAAGATCATTTTGATAAGCTGACACAGCAACGTAACCTTTACAATCAAACACCACATCAAGCATATCACGATGTTGTTGTCGTGTCAACTCATGTCGGTAAACACCTTCACTTGAATCCACGTATGGCGGATCAAGATAAAAGACAGTATCATAATCATCATAATCCTTGATACATCTTTCCCAATCAAGATTCTCAACTTGAACATTACGAAAACGTTTATGCACTTGTTCTAGGTGCGGGATTTTGTTAATCACTTTACCGGATAGTGTGCCGGCTCCACTTGTGGAACGTCCCCAATTCCTTCCAAGACCGCCGAAGGAATAACACACCATTGAGTACCAGCGACATGCACGTTCTACGTCGTCATGGCAGTTTTCCCACGTTGCTTTCATCCAAACAAAATCCTCGCGTGAGTGTACTGATAAACGCAACCATTCACACATGCGTTTGAACTTTTCTGGATCACGCAAGCAACGATAGAATGCTACAACACCCGCGAAACGATCATTAAAGACATCTAATTTAGAATTGTGTCTTGCAAGAAGCACAGCGCCCGACCCGCCGAACACTTCAACATACTTATTGCGATATGGTAACACAGATGTTATTTCTTTAATTGATCGACTCTTGCCACCAGGATATGGAAATGGTGCTCGGACAATTTCGTCTCTTGAACCAGTGCTTGTTGATCGATCTAAATCCTCTAACTTATCAAATAGGCTCATTACTTCTCCTCCGTGTGATGTTTTGCATCGATGCCCACTGGATTAAAATGAAAATTTTCATGTGACTGAAAACAAAACCAAAGGCACATAAACTGTGCAACTCTAACCAAGTAAGCAAGATTACCAGTTTGTTCATATAATTCAAGTTTGTTGTCAATATAGACTGTTGTGGCTGTTGGTCCGATGTGGGCTTTTGGGTGGTTCCCTTCTTCAAACTCAAGTAACATCATGTTTGCAACATCAATAAGATGTTCCCCGTTTCCCGTTTCACGAAAAAGTCTTATGCGTTCTTTGGCACTTGATATTCTATCCCAGTTTTTCTTACCTTCAGCATGTAATAGACCATATCGAAATGCTCCTTGAACCAAACGATTCTTCATCAATTGTAGAAAATATTCATCAACAGCATCATAAGGTGCGTTTTGAATCATAAGATTCTCGAATCGGGGAGACCACTCTGTTTGGATTAGAGAATCAAACAATGGCATTTGATTTGTATCATAATTCCAAACAGTAGTTTTCTCTAATAGACGTTTACGCAATGATTCTCGAATCATTTGTTGTGGATATTCGCTTTCCATATAACCACACTCCTTGCTGTTCAATAGTTTCAATACCAGGAAGTTCTGTGACATGAACAGCAATGATTCGAGAATCATCTAGTTCAATCACACATCTTTCCTCATTGTTAAAAGCCAGCATTAACAATTTCAAGTCATCTGGATGAAGTTGTTTAACGATTTGGTTAATCATTGATTGGTACCTCCTCCAAATACTTCTCACGAGAGACATACTTAAAGTCTTTTCTCTCTAAGTCAGTACCAACCCAACCAATATTACCAACATAAAACTGCATATCTTTGTGTCGTCGTCCTTTAGGATATTGTGGTGGTAAGGACTTACCTACACGTTGCTTTGTCCACATCCTTGACTCATCTGGATCAACCCAATCAATGAATCGTTCATACAAATCACTGAACTTAATCATGTGACCATTGATGGGCATACATTTTTCTTCAATGAATCGTTCAAGCGGTGTTTGATTCATTTCTTGAGCTAAGACTTTATCTTCTGTTTCAATGACAGGGATGTGGAGTCGATCATTAGATTCGGGAATCTCTAACCGAAGAACCTCAGCTATGAAGTCCGGTGCTTCTTTCTCCAACATATCCAATAGTCTTTTCTTAGGGATCAAGTCTAATGGTTCGAGAGGCTCAACATAACACATTGTGATTCGAGTATCCCCAGGGAATATTGGACACGCTTGATGATCATTAGCACACTGAACCCAATGTGTGGTGTTGGGTATGTGATACGGGGTTTCACCTTTCCTGTGTAAAAGAATCTCACGAGATGTAACCCAATCCTTAATCTTGTTGTATGCTGACGTATTCTTACGCAAATCTGTTTCTTCAATAATATTGAGAACTGTACCTTCAAGCTCAGCATTGAATCCAGATTGAGATGTGAGAGCAGCATCCGCTCGCTTGTATCCCGTAGTGAGAAGCACGCTTAATGCCTCATGGAAAATAGATTTACCACTATTCTGTGGGCCGTAGAAAAATAGAAATGGTAAAGGTTCTTCGGGTTCTTGGAAGAATGATGCTATCCAACACTTTAGATAATCCGCACCAGTGATAATACCATTGGCTCTACACCAAGCATTATGTTTTACCGTTTGATCAAGACCCGAACCACAATGCTTCAAAACTTTTTGCCAAGTACCATATTCTAAAGACTCAGTATTTTCTGATGGTGCAAATCTGATCTGTACAGCATTCCTATTCCAACGCCTGTTTCCTGGATATTCTGGTTGGAAAGGTTTGTTTACAAGAATCCATGCTTTGAAGATTGATGATCCAACAATCACAGAACACTCTTTACTGGAATAACCCAACGATAAAAGTGCTTGTTTAATGTGGTTCAGTGGTTCACGCCTCCACATACCTTCGGACTTTATTGTCCACCCACAATCCTCGCCTTGTTCGGATACAATATGTCTGATGATGTCATCATGGTTCGGGACTTCGGGTTCCACAGACTCAACAACACGAGTGTTATAGATACGTGTCCAAGGCTTATTACCTTTCGCAAGCCACCCTTGCATATCTACATTGTCACCATCTTGCTTATCGATTTCGCAAATCAATCTACCGTCTTTGTGTTGTTTCAATACAGCTTGACGACCATTTAATGATGGATGAAAATTCAAAGATACACCAAGGAGTCGTGCAGCTTCAGAAGCAATCTCAGCTTCACGAAACATGAATCCACCTTTCGTATCTTCAATTCCGCCTTTGGCTCTACATGCAGTTCTGAAATCGGGTTCCTTGTTAAAATAACATCTTGTCCAACCAGAGCCATCTTGATCCCAAGACGGGTGTTCATTTACACCACGCGTATATCTACGCACACCCCACGCACCATTACGCAAGGGAAATAGAAAACAATTATAGTCTCCATGCTCTCGACCCTCAGATAGTGTTTCAAAATAACCACGACAATTCAAATCTTCATGTGCTTTCTTGAGGTCTGAGGTGTGAGCCACGAGGAGATGATTATCTGTATCCCACCAACAGTTACCACCATGCTCACGCAGATAATTGAAAAGTTTCTTGTGTTCTTCATCTAATTGAATATGTGTACGTTGGCTACACAAATCTTCAAACTCGTCAACTTCTCTTTCTTCAATGTCACTATGTTTTATGCGTCTTGAAGAACCTTTAATGACATTAAGATGGTCTTTCCAGTTTGTTGGAATTTCTGTTAAGACCTCACCTTCTTTGATAAGTTTCAATCCTTGTGTACCACGCATCTTACGATGCCATACCCACATGTTACTCCCGCATACGTCTACCTTGGATGCAAAATCAAAGCCAGTAATTGCGGATAGAGTTCCGAGGATTGAACGTGCTAAAGCTGCGTGTTCACTGTGGTTTTCTGTAGGTACATTATCCACGAACACATAAAGATGTAATCCTTTACCAGATGTTGATTTGCGAATCGTCACCCACGACACATCATAAGCAGCTTTCTGAATTTCGTGTAATTCTTCACTAGTCAGCTTCTTGCCATGTTTATCTGAGTGTCCTGTGATAGCGTCAAAATCGAAAGCAACCCACTCACTAAGACGTTTCTCCCAATTCCAACCTGTCATACCGATAGCTTCAACGTGTTCAGCTAGGTCAAATTTGATTTCCGTATCATTGAACTCTGGTTCTGACATGGCATTCCAAGGTATGCGAAATGATTTCCACGTCGTTATACCATCAGTCCAACCATTCCATTTTCGGCCACGGTAGTCACCGTTAATACGCTCACCATTATCTTGGGCAACATTAACCTGGCACTCCATGCCATAGTGATATAGATTGGCCAAATCACTGTGAGTGGAATGATTTAAAAATCTGGCAATAGCTTCTGTCTTTGTTGGCATTGGGATTTGATTCTCCATCTTGTTTATATAATCAAATCATAATTGAATAAGCATAGAGTCTCTCCATAATGTATAACGGTCAAAACTTGCAAAACTTGCATAACTAACTAACTAACTAACCCTATTTTTGTTATTGTGTGAAGAGTAAAAACATATTTTATTTTCTTTCAGTCAGAAACATATTTTCAGTCAGTTAGTTGTAAAGTTACACGCGGGCGCGTCAATATTTATATATATTTATATATTATTGCGCCCATGCAAGTTTTGCAAGTTTTGACCGTTATACAGTATAGTGGTGGAAAACGTCACAAGTGAGGAAAGCAGAATCAAATCCAAACATGATTTGATTATTCTTACAGGATGCGAAATCATTAAAGATCGCAAGTGATTAAAGAATCCGTGACGTTTCCATGTATCTCTATTAACAATGCGATCATATAAGGAGTTTCTTCTATGTCAGAAGAACAAGCACCCCAGGTTGAGGAGACCGAAGCTGTGGATGTTACCGCCCCGAAACACAAAGTTCAAGAAATCCCTTTGGCAGAGATTCGGGAAAATCCGAAAGCCCTGCGCGATGTGGATAAGGAAACCGAAAGCTATCAAGCGATGGTTGATTCCGTTCGGGATCGCGGTATCTTGAATCCGGTTGTTGTTCGCAAGTCCAAAGATGAAGATACGGGAGAGAAATTCTTCCAGCTTGTTGATGGTTTGCATCGTGTTACCAGCGCCCGTGATGCTGGTCTTACCACTGTTCCTGCGAATGTGATTGCTGCATCTGATGAAGAAGTTCTCGAACTTCAGATCATCGGGAATATTCACAAGGTCGAAACCAAACCCCACCAGTACGCGACTCAGCTGAAACGCATCATGGGTCTCCGTCCCTTGATGACCATGAGTGAGATGGCGCGTAAGGTCAATCAGTCTGAGCAGTGGGTTCGGAATCGTCTTTCGCTCGTCAAGATCAAGAATCCGAAAATTGCCGACGCTGTTGACAATGGTCAGATTCCGCTGGCGAATGCTTATGCCCTCACCAAACTGCCGGAAGAAGAACAAGTGGCCTTCATGGATATGGCCATCACCGAACCAGCTGAGAAGTTTGTTGATATCATCAACGAACGAGCAAAAGAAATTCGTGATGCCAATCGTTCTGGCCAAAACTCAAAGCGTGAGTTCAAACCCGTTGCCTTCATGCGCAAGATGACAGAAGTCAAGAAAGAAGCTGGCATGATTGACGGTGAGAAGGGCGGCGAAGCTGCCAAGGCTCTTATTAAGGAACTCAAGATCGAGTCTCCTGAACAGGCCGCCGCAACTATGGTCAAATGGATGCTTCATCTGGATGATCTTTCCGTTGATTCCCAACGTGTAGAGTGGGAAGCTAACGAGAAAGAAAAGGCTGAACGTTCCGCTCGCCGCAAGGCACAGCGTGAAGCTGACAAAGCCAAGAAGAAGGCTGAAGAAGCTGAAGCCGCCAAGAAAGCTCAGGCTGAAGCTGAAGCTGAATTGGCCAATTTGGGTTAAGAATTATTGTTAATGGTGGGGTGTAATTTGCACCCCACCTTCCTCACACATAGTACATAAGGACATACACATCATGGCAAAGAAGAACGAAGACGCCGTTGCACCAGTCGAAGAAACCGCAATGACTACCGTGGATGATTTGGAAAATCTTCCAACCGTTCACGAGGACAGCGATTTTGATGATCTGACACAAGCCGGCGACTATTTGCCTCGGTTGCAATTGGCTTCGGCCAACTCAGACCTGGTGACTGATGAAGTCGTTCCTGCGAATGACTTTGCCTTGGTCTATGATAAGTCAACAGCGGATTCACTTGGAAAAGAGGTGGACTGCATCATGTTGGACTATCGTGCCAAGGCTCTTGATACGGGATCAGATGAACCTGTATCAGTCTTTGATCGTTCACATCCGGAGTTTGAGCGGATAAAGAAACAGTCCGATATCAAAGATTCGGGGTGCATGTTTGGGCCGGAGTTTCTTGTTTATATCCCATCTGTTGAGAAGTTCGCAACATTCTTCTGTTGCAGTAAATCACTGCGTCGTGAAGCACGACGTTTCCGTGATTCAATGAAGCGACCAATCACGTTGTTTGGCCGTAAAGTTGAAACACCAAAATACAAATGGTGGATTGCTACACTGAAAGAATGTTCAACTCCTTTCGCCCTGCCTCCAAAGGCAGAGATAATGAAGCAGTTGGAGCAGTTCCAAAATCCGCCAGCACCGGAAATCGGTGAGCGTGTTGAAGATGATGCTGATACAGGACGCGAAGTCTAGTTCAACCCGTGGTGAGCACCCTTCGGGGTGCTCACTACTTATCACTTAGAGAGAAGCAAATGCTTCAATATAACATAATTCCTATAGCTATTACACAAGTTAATTGGGAAAAGTTCATACACTTTTACAAAGAGTGTGTGGGCGAAAGCCCGACTCGTGGATTAGATAATCAAAAGATACCTCTCAAAGACCCCGCCTCATTCTGCGCTAGTCTTGGATTCGATGATAACCCACTCAATACTTTGCGTGGTAGTCGTGATTCTGAGAATGCAAAGAAACATGCCTCATTCAGTGTGATTACAAATATCGATACCGAACTCCTTATCCAAATACTCAAGTATACGGAACTCAAGTGTGCAACCAAGAAAGCACAAGCAGGAATACTGGTTGTTATTTCTGGTAATATACTTGAGTGGCGTGACGCTATTGTTGCTGGATGTAAAGAATACTCAGTATTCAATTTAAGGGTATTCATGAATCAATGTCACGGGATTCTTTCATCAAGTAAATATCGTGAGATATTCTATAACTATTCACAAGTAAAATGCTATAAAGGTGATGGTACTTTCATCTTGAAACATCAATGAAATATCTAGGATCAAAAGCAAGAATTGTTAATGACTTAAAGGAACTGGTTTGTGATGGACGCAAGCCAGGACAATTTGTTGTTGATCCGTTTTGTGGTGGTTGTAATTTCATTGATAGGATACCCAATCCTAGATACATTAGTGACAGTCACTATTATCTTATTGCAATGTGGGATAGATTAGTGAATCATAATTGGGATCCTCCGTCTCACGTTTCAGAGGATTTATATAAAGAATTACAACATAATCCAAGAGGCCACGAACCTTGGCTCGTCGGCTTCGTTGGGTTTGGTTGTTCATTTGGTGCAAAATGGTTTGCAGGATACGCTCGTGGGAATACCCGCAACTATGCACTTGAAACAGCGAGAGCATTACGTTTACAGGCGGATAGATTACAAGGATCAATAATCGAACATAGACACTATCAGAATATAGTCATTCCTGATAATTCAATCATCTATTGTGATCCACCCTATAATAGAACAACTGAATATGACCAAGAGTTTAACAGTTCTAGGTTCTGGGATTGGGTTAGACAAATGATCGCAAAGGGACATCGTGTTTATGTTAGTGAGTATCAAGCTCCGTCGGATTTTGTTTGTATCTATGAGAAACCAGTTAATTGTTCTATCGCAGAAAATAGAAAGGAGACAAGGATAGAGAAACTATTTACACAATCATCATGCTTATCATTGATGCAGAAATTAAACATATCATTTGAGGATTAACATGCAAAGTCTAAGAACCAAATTCAAAGCAGGAAACTATTACAAGCCAGTCACATTGGAATTTGATGGCAACCGCATATATATCAATTTTCGATACAACAAGTATCTGATAAACGAGATTAAAGAATCTATGTCTCGCCCAAAATATCATGGTTTTGATGATGTGAAGCCTCGTAAAATTTGGTCAGTTGAAAATGATCTCAGAACACAATTCATTATACAGCGTCTTGAGAACAAGAACCCTTATGCTCGATACGATGAAGAATTACCCGATGATTTGGAAACAAATAGACCATTATATAAACATCAAAAGAAGATGGTGGTTCATGGCTTGAACAGACATTATGTTGTCTGGGCGTGTGAAATGGGAACAGGTAAAACTCTATCCATGATTGAGTTGATGGAAAAAGCTAAAGTACGAAACCCTTTAGCTTGGTATGTCGGGCCGAAGTCTGGTGTCAAAGCTGTCAACATGGAATTAGAGAAGTGGGGAGCGTTGGTATTACCACGAATGTTCACCTATGAAGGATTGGTAAAAGAACTTGAAGAGTGGATTGATGGGACACCCGCACCAAGAGTCGTGGTTTTCGATGAGTCATCCAAACTCAAGAATCCAACATCCAAGCGGTCCCAAGCTGCCTTACATCTAGCCAATTCTGTCAGAGAGCAGTGGGGTGATAATGGTTACACGATTCTCATGTCTGGTACTCCTGCACCTAAGAGTCCTGTTGATTGGTGGCATCAGTGTGAAGTCGCCTGCCCTGGATTCTTACGTGAGGGAAATATCCACACATTTAAGAAAAGATTGTGTATCGTTGAGGAACGACAAAGCGTAACAGGTGGTGTGTATCCACACATTGTCACATGGTTAGATGATGAGAATAAGTGTAATAAATGTGGTATGGATAAAGAGGATAACATACATGGCCCTGCATGTGATGTTTTTGGCGAAAATGAAACACACGAATTTGTGCCATCTGTGAATGAAATTGCTAAATTATATCGACGAATGTCCGGTTTGGTTCTTGTGCAGTTCAAGAAAGATTGTTTAGATCTACCGGAAAAACAATACAAGGTTATCAAGATCAAGCCTACTATCGAAATGATACGGGCATCAAAACTTATTGTTGCGAAATCTGCAAGGGCAATAACAGCCTTGTCATTGTTACGAGAATTGAGTGACGGGTTCCAGTATGAAGAAGTGAGAGATGGGGAGCAAGTGTGTCCAGAGTGTAAGGGTAAGAAAACAGTCATCATACCTATCCCCATAGAAGAGCAAGACCCATTTTCAGAACCTGTTGAAATTTCTGAAGATAGATTTGAGGAACAAGAGCATACTTGCCCTCATTGTGGTGGGATAGGAAAAACCCCGATCTTCAAGAGGTCAACAGCCGTCATTGGAGAGAACCCAAAAGACAAACAGCTTATTCAAGATTTAGAGGATCATGAGGATGTTGGTCGTTTGGTTGTGTGGGCTGGATTCACAGGAACGATTGACCACATTGTTGAAGTGTGTAAAAGTCGTGGTTGGAATGTTTTGAGAATTGATGGGCGTGGATACACTGGCTTCGATCCATATGGTTCACCAATTAACTCACAAGATTTGCTGTACGCTATGGATGGATCACATCCGAAGAAACAACATTATTACGATCTTTATGGTAAAGTTGTAGTTGTTGCTAATCCCGAAGCGGGTGGTATGGCTCTTACATTAAATGCTAGTCCAACGGAAATCTTTTATTCTAACAGCTTCAAGGGTGAAGCAAGAATGCAAGCTGAGGATCGTGGGCATCGTCCTGGTATGGATACAAACCGTGGACTTACTATTGTAGATTACATTTGCCTACCAACAGACCAACTTGTCCTTGATAACTTGAAAAAGAAGAAGAAATTACAGGACTTGACACTTGGAGAATTAAACACTTATGTCAAAGTTGATCACGAAGAAGAACGATAATGCACATCCAGATCATGGAAAGTGTGTATTGCATTTTGCTTGTACTTGTAACAAAAACTTGTGGCAAGTTCGTGGGAGAGAAATTACATGTTCTAGGTGTGAAAGAGTTTGGTATGCACCAACTCTTGATGAAGGAAACGAAGCAATATTAAAGGAAAAGAAAAATGACTGAACAGACTCTTTTATCGGTTCCATTGAGTGAGATACTTGCTGATGATCAATTTAACTGTCGTGGCAGGATTGACGCCTTTGACGTAGCAGACCTTGCTGAAGACATCAAGATGAATGGATTACTTCAGCCTGTTCTTCTAGGCCCGCTACCCAAAGACTTTGAGTTAGATGGTGTGAAGAAATATCGTCTGGTTGCAGGGTTTCGTCGTTTCCACGCACATCAAATTATTAAGGCTGAAAAGATTCGTGCAATCTTTGATGACTCAATGGGTGATGAAGTCAAGGCCAGATGTTTCAATCTGACAGAGAACATTCAACGTAAAGACTTGACTATTGTTCAAGAAGCCAAAGCGTTGTCCAAGCTGTATGAATTGGGGATTTCAGAGGTTGAAGCTGCTGAAAGATTAAACAAATCCCGTGGCTGGATTCAGATGCGTTACATGACGTTGAAACTTCCCGAGGACGTTCAAAAAGAGATACATGCTGGTGTGATTACACAATCACACATTCGAGATCTGTACACACGCTACATTAAGGGTGGAACAAAAGCATGTGTTGAGTCCGCGTTGGCTGTCAAGAAAGCCAAGGAGCGTGGAGAACGGGTTCCTTCGATCATCAACAAAGCAAAGAAGAACAAAGAAAGCAAGAAGCATCGTCGCCGGCCTGAGATATTTGATATGATGGATGCGATCCGAGATGGCGGGATTCCAAACTGTGAAATTCATCGCGCTCTTGCTTGGGCTGCAGGTGAAATTTCAACGGGTGAACTCTTCGAATCATTGAAAGAATATGCTGACAGAAACGGCTATGATTTCATGCCAATGTTGTAGGTATAAAGAATGATATTCTTCGATACAGAAACAATAGGACTCCACGGCATCGCGTGTCTCATTCAATGGGCACGCGATGACGGGGAGGTACATCTACACGATGTGTTCTATGAGCCTGTTGAAAAGACTCTCGAACTCATCGAAATGTTTTGTGATGAAGAGGATGGTGTTTGTGGATTTAATTTAGCATTTGACTGGTTTCATCTTTGCAAGTTGTATACCACATTTATGCAGTTCCAGGATAGAGAAACTATCCCAATAGACCATATAAACGAAGTTGCAGTATTCGAGGAGAGAGCTAGACTCGGGCCGTGTGTCAAGCCTAAGAAAGCGTGTGATATTATGTTACATGCAAGACACGGGGAATATCAGTCTACAATGGAACGAGATGATATTCGTATCAAAAAAGTTCCAACTCTTCTTGCACATGAACTGGCTGAGGAATTATCCACACGCATCCCTATTAAAGACATCTATTTTGCTCGTAAAAAGAACAAGAAACAACGGTGGGTTGTGGATGATGTGACCGATGACTTTGGTGACATTATTCCAGAGTTCAAAGATATAAGATTATCTTTCGCACCATCAAGCGGCTTAAAGTCTCTAGCTGCTGATGCATTAGGTGTTGAAGATGATGACATCTTATTGTTTTCAAATATTGAACCAGATAAACACTACGCCCCTCTTGAAATGGGATATGCTCCTTATGCACTAGCCCCGTTTAAGGAAAAGAAAACAGGTAAGATAATTCATCCCTCACCTAGCAACTGGCATAAAAAATGGCCACAAGTAGCAGAACATTATTGTGCGCATTGGCGACACCATAGACTTGCCCGTAAGTATGCTGGTAATGATGTTATTTACACTCGTGACTTGTGGAAGTTCTTTGGTAAGCCCGAAGCGGGTGACTATGAAAGCACGTTAGCTTGTATGGTTGGGGCAGTAAGGTGGCGTGGATTCAAGGTTGATGTTGAGAAGATGAAACAACTAAGAACAGATGCATATGGTAAATTGCATCTGATTAAACGCATTGTTGATTTCAATTCTCCAGTTGTTTGTCGTAAGTATCTTGAACAAGTTCTCACTGATACCGAAATGATGGTAATGCGTGAGAATGAGAAAATAAGCACAAAGAAAAACATCCTTGAAGAAATTGTTAAGTGGCGAGATTCGGAGGTTTGCAGTTATTGCAATGGATCGGGCACAACCGGAACCACGGAACAAACTTTCGAGGAGATTATTGCAGGGATTGGTGAATCCGAGAATACTTGCCCACATTGTGTTGGTGGGTTGATTGAAACGGATAAGCCACATCCAGCGGCCAAACGTGCTCAACACATATTAGATGGTCGACGTATTCAAAAAGAGATTGAGTTATATGACAAAATACTTCTTGCAGACAGATTTCATGCATCCTTCAAAGTTATTGGCACCTTGTCTGACCGAATGGCAGGATCTGATGGACTTAACGCACAAGGAATTAAACACTCTACTGAAGTCCGAGAATGCTTTGTTCTCGCAGATGAGGGTGAAGAACTTGATGGTGGTGACTTTGACGGATTTGAAGTTTCCATTGCTGATGCTGTCTACCAAGATGAGACACTACATAAGGAACTCACAACCCCAACAACATGCGTTGAGTGTGGAGGTTCGGGGTGTGATATTTGTGGCAACACAGGAAAGATCAAGTATAAAATTCATGCCCTTTTCGGCTCATGCTTGTTTCCCACAATGACTCCATTTGAGATAACAAAATCAAAAAATGATCCGCCACCTAAAGACTACTATGATAGATCTAAACGTGGTGTGTTTGCTTTGATGTATGGGGGTGAGGCGTACACGTTACAGACAAGAGTTGGTGTATCTGAAAGTGTAGCAGAGGAAGCCTATCAAAAATGGATTTCCAAATACAAGCAGTGGGGAAAAGCTAGACGTAACATATATGATAAATTCTGTTCTATGCGACAACCTAACGGATTAGGTACTCGTGTTGAGTGGAATGACCCAGCCGAGTACATTGAGTCAATATTCGGATTTCGTCGTTACTTCACTCTTGAAAACAGAATAACGAAAGCACTATATGACTTAGGTGAAAAACCGCCAAAGAAATGGTTAGAACTTGGTAAACACATCAAAGTCACTAGACGCGATAGGGAGCAAACTTCAGTTGGTGCATTAAGGTCAGCATTATTTGCTGCGGCATTTGCAATGCAAGCTGCTTGTATGAGAGCTGCAGCTAACCATGAGATACAATCACCTGGTGCTACTATAACAAAGAAACTACAGTGTGAAATTTGGACATTACAACCAGCTGGAATACATCCTTGGTTTGTTAGACCGTTGAATGTTCATGATGAAGTGATGAATGTGTCAGATCCGATAATTGCTTGTGATGTTAAAACTATTGTCAATAAATTTGTTAATGGTAAGAAGAATGTTATACCTTTAATTCAAATGGAGTGGAAACAAGGATTATCGTCATGGGCGGACAAATAACAATGTGGCCTGTTACAGGTGTTGATACTTATAGTGAATTAACTGATAGTGTTCATGATGCTGTTTTGAAGTTACGAAATATTGATCGCGTTATACATACATCAGCGTTTAAGCAAGTCTGGGATCATGCCGCTCATGATGAAAAGTTTGATGCTCTATATCATATTGCTAATTTAGATAAAGCGTCTTTAATACGTTGGATGCGTGGACATCCAGATGTAGAACTAGGAGCCAAAACATATGATTCATTGCGTTCTATTGCGAGTGAATTAAATATTCCAAAATACTCGCGTCTTGACAAGGCATTGTTGATACAAGAAATCACAGAAGCAAGGAAAAAACGAAATGGAGAAGTTAAGTCACGTTAAAACATTGTTACATATAATGCGCAATGAAATTAGAGATGTTGGTCTTGATAAATATTTATGTTTACATGATGAAATCTCCTTGGTTGAAGATTCATGGTTGGATGAAGCTATCACGTGGCTAGAAGGGATTGTTGAGAATGAGGCTCAACAGTTGAGAGATATATTGAAGTGCCAGCCTAAAGAGCAATGGGACTGGTATGATCGCAGTGGGCTTTATGAAGAGACTGTCGAATATCGGTTGCGAGAAAAAGCGCGTGTTGCACTGCGTAAAGTTATCCGTTCAAAGAAGCGACCAAAATTATTCAAGAAGTCGCGTGTAGAAAGCCATATAAGGAGAATGAAAAATGTCCAAGCAAAAGATAACAAAAACCAAGATTCGTGATTTTCTGAATGGGATTAAGTTTGATCCCAATGAGACAACTATTGCACCAGTAGTTGAACTTAATGATGAACATTATTGTATCGCTCGCGCACGTATTCTTCTACAAGAAGCCGAACTGTGTGTCGGGGCAGATTCTGAGCGTCGCGTGATTCAAGCTATCAAACTTCAAACGCTTTCGGTTCTAATCAAAAGAGAAAAGGATAAGATCCGTGGACAAATTGAAGACCAAACGAACCAGGCATAATGGGCCAGAAAGAAAAATACAAAATGACATCATCAAGATGTTACGTTACAAGGGTTGGTTTGTCAAAGAAACCCATGGTAACATGTATCAACAAGGATTCCCTGATCTATATGCTACACATGAAATGTATGGTATTCGTTGGATTGAAGTAAAGAACCCAGAAGCCTTTCATTTCACACAAGCACAGCTCCGTGACTTTAGGCTGTTTACAGCACATGGAACAAAGATCTGGGTATTAGTCGCCGCCACCACAACAGAATACAATAAATTATTCCGTGAACCTAATTGGTGGCAATATTTGCAAATCTTCAAGGAATGTGTCACAAAATAAGGAAAACAAAATGAAACGCATTGGATTATTTGTTGATGTTTCAAATCTATATTACACGCTGAAGCGTGAATATAAAAGAAAACTGGACTACGCAAAGCTCAAAGAATTTGTTGAGGATATGGGTGAAATTCAAGTGATGATTGCCTATGGTGCATCAAAAAATGGGTGTGCTAAGAAGTTCATTTACAAACTTGATACGCTAGGGTATCAAACAAAATTCAAAGAAGTCAAGACGTTCCAGAACGCAACATCTATTCGCCATAAAGCAGATCAAGATGTTGCTATTGCTGTTGACATGTTAAATATGTGTGATCGTCTTGACCTTATTATTCTTGTGTCTGCTGATGGTGACTTACTACCCGCAGTCGAAACTCTTATGTCTAAAGGTATCAATGTCCTTATAATCGGATGCAACATATCACACGACTTCAAAGCTGTTGCTCGTGAAGTTATCGAGATACCACAATCACTATTGGAGAATTGAAGATGAAACTATTAACCATGCCTCCTGGAAAACCCGTTTGTATGATTTATGCTTATGCTATGTTGATGGATAAACATCCACAAGATGTAATCAACGCTTTAGGACACGATGGTCTTGATGTCTGGTTTGCGGGCGCGATTGGTAATAAACGATATCGCGGCATCATTATGCAAGATCTCCAAGACTTAGCAAATGATGAAGGATATCTACTCGCACCAATCTCCGAATATCCAGCAGTCCAAAATGATCCACACATTGAGGGTATCATGATTCATGAGCCTCACGTCTGTGAAGCGCGTATACGCAGGTACTTGAATAACACAAAAGGTATTTTACGGACGATAAATAATCGTGGTACACACGCAATGGCGTGGGATGGAGTACAAGCATATGACCCACGTGGGTATATATTAAGACTGCATGATTTGAAAGATCAGATTCATGACTATTGGATTCTGACCTCAAAAATCTCGAATCGATAATCAAATCGTGTTCAAAGTAACAATTTGACTTTCTCTAAATATGTGCTATAGTAAGTTATGGCGAGAAAAGTGCAAAATCAAATCCGAAATCGCGAATATGGATTCTACGAACAGATGCATAAAATCATAGTCCCCAAAACAAGAGCCGATTACACTGATGATGAAATTCAGGATTTAGTTGATAAGATTCGAGATCAAGACGACATTGATGCTTTTCAGGAATTAGTGCTACTACATATTCCTACAGCTAAAGCGATAGCTAGACAAACATGTATACAATCACACTTGGATATATGGACGTGTCAAGCTGAAGGCTTCGCATTGCTTGTTGACGCTGTTGAGAGGATTCGAAAGGGGAATTGTTCTCACACTAACTATACTTCATATATTGTTAAGATCATTCGTTGTGGACTTGTCGAGTATTCAGTTAATGACCACATTGTTAGAATACCACGAAAAACAGCCTCGCGAAATAATCTTGATGCTCCTATATTCTTCAGTATGAATAATTCTGACCAAGCTGAAAGTGTCTCAAAAGAGATTGCAACAAACCATTATACGAAAAAGCCAAGATTCCCGATTCAGGAAATCTTAGCTGAGATAACGATGACAGAGCGTGAGTTCAAGATTGTTCGAGAAGTATTGAATGGTAAAACGTTCAAGGTTATTGGGTCTGAAGTTGGAGTTTCAGAGTCACAAGTTGGAAGGATACTAAAGGGTCTAAAGAGAAGATTCAAGGAGGTATTATGACTAAAGAAGATTATAGGTTTTTGTTTATTGGTTCTATAGGCATTTTATTTATTTCATCATTTATTGGCGGATGTCATGCAAATAAGTTGAGAGATGAAAGAGATAGATATCGAAAGATAATTGTTTCCGTTGCAGAAAACCAAGCCAAGCAACGAGTTGCGAGGATCAAGATCTATGAAGTTGAGTCTAAAAAGTTTCAACCGAGTAATCTTGAGTTCATTGATATTGGCCGTTTTAATATAAGCGCCTACACGACAAGTGATCCTGGGTGTGATAATACAACAGCGAGCGGAGTTATTGCTGACTATCGTGATAACATCATCGCTACGGATTGGAATATCTTACCTGTAGGTACAGTCGTGTATATCCAGAATCACGGTTTCTATACCGTACAAGACAAGGGAGGTGTTATTAAAGGTAGAATGATAGATGTTCTTGTTAGGGATAAAATGACGGCGGTTCAATTTGGTCGTCAAAACTTAAACGTCTGGCTTGTTAAGGAGAAATGAAATGGATAAAAGAATTCTTATGATGTTGGGGCAATTATTGGGGAATGAAACTGCACAGGAGGCTGTATACTTATATGAAAAAGTGACAGACTTGAAACTAGTGTTGGGTGAAGCTTGTCAGAAAGATGATAATAACATCACTATTATTATGGAAGAAACAAGTTCATGGATTAAGCGGCTTTCACCTGTAGATACGATTTATTTCATCGTTGCAATAAGTTGTATTATAGGCAATGCATCTGCTGCACACTCACAGATGTTGGCTTGGTTTGATCGTTGTTTAGGTTGTACCCGTAATTGGGATCGGGATGTTTTGGATACCGCCTTCGAAACTGCAAAACAACGACTGGAGGGAGCTATCAATGGTTAAGCCAGTTAAACAAGTGTTGATTGAACGAGACGGATTCGGTGAACAAGAAGCCGAAGAACGTGTTCAAGAGGTACAAAGCCAGATTCATGACTTGATTGCCACACCAGGAACCACGCTCATGGATATTGAGCAAGTTATCGAAGATGAGTTTGGCCTTGAACCAGATTATGTAGTTGAATTCCTTAACTGAAAGGACCGAACAAGTGGCAAAAAGAGAATTCTTACAACTTGCACACGAATATGTGCCAAAGAAGCATGATATTGCTGGTAAGTGGTTGAGTGAGAAGTTAGATGGTATGCGTTGTTATTGGGATGGTGGTATCACGCAAGGACTCCCTAAAGAGGATGTTCCGTGGGCAAACATGGATAAAGATGAAAGGTACGTGGATACACACATCTCTACTGGACTGTGGTCACGTTATGGGAATGTAATACATGCACCTAAGTTCTGGCTTAATGCTCTACCGCGGATGCCATTGGATGGAGAGTTGTGGTTTGAGAGGGGTCAAGGCAAAAGACAGAAACTAATGTCTATTGTGAAAGACTTGTCACCTGACCACACACAGTGGAACGCAGTCAAGTTCATGTGCTTTGATAGTCCACCTTATATGACATTGTTTGCAGATGGAAAAATCAATACCACGAACTACAAAAAACAGTTCAAAGGTATTATTCCTTGGATACAGCAAAGGTTGATACATTATCCAATGGAAATAGTCCCGAAACTAACGTGGACATATAGAACAACATACTGGATGTTGCGTAAGCACTTGAGAGCTAATCCAGTTGCGATTGCACATCTACAGCATGAGTTGCCGTTTTCAACGCCTTTGGCTGAGAAACGACTCAACAAAATGCTGAGAGATGTAGTTCAGTTAGACGGTGAAGGGTTAATGCTTCGCCATCCCGACAAGTTGTATGAATGTCGCAGATCTTATTATCTCCTCAAGATCAAAAAGTTCAAAGATCAAGAGGTTAAGGTTATTGGTTATGTAACTGGTAAGGTCACTGATAAAGGAAGCCGAAACTTGGGTCGCATTGGCTCCCTTGTCGTGAAACTACAAAACGGCTTAACGTGTCATGTTGGAGGCTTGACAGATGCCATGCGTGAGTTTGCGACCGAAGACCAGTCGAAATGGGCTGAAGAAAATCCGGATACAAGATGCCCGGATAATTTCAGTAGTCCATTCTTTCCGATGGGAAAAATCATCACGATCAAATACAATGATGTAAGTCGTGATGGTATCCCAAACACTGCAACATACTGGAGAGATTATGAATAAGCTGTTTCTACTCACATTGAAGTCCGAACAGGGTCTTCACAGTCATCACGACTACAACAAGAAGTTCGTGATCAGCGCACCCACGCCAGCGAGGGCCAGGAAAATGGCTTCCGAGAAAGCCTTTGACGAAGGCCCAATGACATGGGAAAACCCAGAACTCTCTCGCTGTAAAATGATTGCTGATATGAGCAAGTTGGGCGAGAATATTGTTTGTGTAGAAAGTAACGTTCACCCATTCTAAGAAAAGGATTAAGTTATGGAAACTGTATTAGTTGGTGATGTAATTCTGCGCCATGTAACCATTTTGTCAGATAACAATATCCGTCCAACATATAGCAAAATGATTACACCGATGGAAATAACTAAAAGTAATAGAGGTGTTACCATGTTTCGCGCTAGGCGAAGCAAGGTTGTTCAAAACCGTTATGTGGTTCTTGATAAACTTGATCAAGGTCTTGTTTGCTTTTGTGAAAAAGAGATAACAGACAAGACAACACATTTCATAGTTACGAAAGTGATGCGCGGTGGTTCAAGTGTAAATGTCGAGCCAATAGAAGGGGATATGGAAGATCTGAAAAATGAATTTCCAACACCACCAGAGGTTGTGAGTCTTGTTGAACATACAATACAAAATAATCCTCGCCTCGTTTGTTCCTTGATTTCAATTCAAGAATTGAAGGAGCATCTTTCCAAGAAACAGATTGAGGAGTTGTGTGCTTTAGTCAATTAAGAAAGGATCATGTTATGTATTGTTTTCCTGAACAAAAGAATAGGGCATTTCTACAATGTGCCTTATTGCTTGGTGAGGATATCGTTGTTAGATCTGGTTCACGTGGTGTCATTGCTCCGCAATCTGGTGTAATGGAGATAAATGTAAATAAAGATAACTTATCTGAGACTGTCCACGTGCATGTTAAGTGTGGCGTTGTTGTCGCAATGATCACAAATAATGGACATATAATTGTGAAACGAGAGGATTAAAAAAAATGCGTGAAGTTAAATATTTATCAAGTAGTAGTGTTAAGAAGTTCTACGCTAATCGAGAGGAGTTCTATCTGCAATACCTCTCAGAATACAAACCACCGCGTCCCGAACAGACACAAGCAATGTCCGTCGGGTCTGCATTTGATGCCTGGATTAAACATCATCTTCACAATATTGTGTTTGGTGGTAATGATCCGAGGTTCGAGATTGATAATATCATCGAAAAACAAGTCGAGCCACAACATCGTGCTTGGGCACGCAAAGCTGGCCACTATATCTTCAAATGTTATGAGAAATCTGGGGCACTTGCAAACCTCATCCTGGAGCTTGATTTGGCAATCGAAGAGCCAAGGATGGAATTGCGTCTTGAAGGAGACATCCTTCATGAGACAGTGACCGAAGGAATACCTATCGTGGGTTATCCCGATTTGTATTTCGTCAACAAATACGGGCGTGCCGTGGTCTTTGACTGGAAAGTGAATGGCTTTTGCTCGAAATACGCGGCCAGTCCTCGTCGTGGATACATCAATATCCATGATGGCTGGAGCCATGATATTAACCCACCGAGTCGGGGTTCGGGAAAACCACATCGAGATGCAGAACCCGTGGTTGTGGACGGTGTAACAATCAATTCCACCTGTTCTTTGAATGTGGCCGATAAAGACTGGGCTGGCCAGCTTTGTCTTTATGCTTGGCTTCTCGGAGAACCGATTGGTGGTAACTTCGTTTGTTGCATTGATCAGATCATTGCAAAGCCGTGCGGAACTGAGTATCCGCTGTTGCGTGTGGCCAATCATCGTGCCACTGTCGATGACTTATTCCAGACAGACTGGTTCAAGAAGATTCTGTTTGTGTGGAATACAATCAAAAGTGGACACATCTTCACTGAAATGAGTCGCGAGGAGTCCGATGCAAAATGCGAGGAGTTGGATCGTTACGCATCCTTGTATGAGGATGATCCAGTGTTCGCTGAACTCACAAGGAGCTAAAAATGAGAGAAACATGCTTGATGTGTGTAAAGAAACATCTGGCACAAGCTATAGTCTTGTGTCGGGAGGCTCGAACGGATTATCCTATCCACCAACAATTTGCCGTTGGTCACTTGGCCGAGGCTGAAGAGGAGATTGAGAAGGAATATCCTAAGCTCGCATACAAGATTCGTGTTGCTCGTTTTGCTGTTAGTGCTGATGTTCATAATTCAGATCAAATTGTAATATTATTGAAGGAGATTTGTGAAAATGATGGCTGAATCCAAAGGAATGTTGAAGGGATGTTTGAAGAATATCATGGAAAAGCGTTTACCACAAGCCCAACGGCTTGACGATAAAGAGCGTATCGAAATGCTTACAGCAAATGCCAAGAAGCTCAAAACGTTGATTGGTGACTAACATCTTAGCCCCGCGGGATGGCGTCCGTTCAACGCGATACGTAACGTGGCCCAGGGTTCGGGGTTCCTGGGGCGGGGCTATTTAACTTTATGATTTAGACAGGAAGGGATATGATATGCCAGTCAAAGTAACAAATTTCTGTAAACATTACAGATCGCCAGACCACAATAAGACTTGTTCTCTTGGTATTGCATTTAACGATGTGACACCCGAACCAGAAAGACTAGCTGGCTTGTTCTGGAGAATGCCTTGTCACCGTGGTATTGAGCCAACGAACGCGCAACAGGCACAGGAGCTCAAGAAGCGTGGTTCTTGTGATAAGTTTGAGCAATATACAGCAGATGACTTGAAGGAAATGCAACGAGACGCTGAGGAACGGATTGAACAAATCCATGATGCAATATCCACGATCAATATGACTGGCTTATCAGTTGGCACGATCAAGTGTCCAAGATGTGGGTCACTTGATTTGAGGTTCGAGGTCTTCTCAAACGGACGTATTTGGGGTAAGTGCCCAACAAAAGGATGTCTATCATGGATGGAATAAAATATCGTCAAATAAAAGGTGGGAAGATTCACATTGCTAAAAAGGGCAGTGGTCTCTATCTTTGTGGTGTTTCTATAGGTTCTGATGACCGTTTCCCTGTTTCCAAGTTTGATGATTCACAAATCTGTAAGAACTGTCTCAAGATTCGGGGTAAGCAGGTGTTTCATGATTACCTCAAATCTGTAAGAACTGTTCAAGATTCGGGGTAAGCATGAAGCAAGTATTTAAGCTACGAGACCCTGTGTATGATCAGCACGTTACTGTGTTCATTGGAACCCGCAGACAAAGTGAAGCCTATTTAAGGAGGGTTCACAAAGACTTTGAGAACCATGAAGCACATTGCACAGGTGAGACCAGAACCGTTAAACATGTCGACAATGAACATACGTGGCGTGAGTTCTATATTTGGTGTGGGCCTGACTGGAATAGTACACCATATAATATTGCACATCTATCACATGAACTACTCCATGTTGCTTTACATGTTTTAGATAGATGTGATATCAGAGTATCGTTTGATGATCATGAGGTCTTGACTTATTATCACTCATACCTGTTGCGGGAGTTTCTAAAACAAATGAAGCGTAGCGAAATGCAGTCTGATGCACCGTCTTGTTATTTTCGCCCTCGGACACGCGGCGATCTAGTCAGGGCATTGCACGCGGGAACTCCGTGCGAGGTGGTAGCCGATAACGAGAGCACGACGCGAATACTGATAGACGGGTGGCTTAACCCGCCGCCGTACACGGTTCGCCCGTCCGAAAATGCCGGGTGGGTGGTTTTCGAGAGAGATAACGACAAAGGTGAGGTGCGTGGTGGAGCGCAGCGGAACCACGTCAGTCTCAGTTCCTGACAGCGACACCCAGCCCTTGGAGGTAATCGAGAACTTGCTACAAGAGCGAAGAGAAGATAACCCCAGACTCCTCAGTGAGGTTTGTGGAAAGGATTTAGCATGAAACGAGTAATCATCGAGTCCCCGTATCAAGGTGCTGGGCTTCTGCAATCAACTTATCAAGTATACTTGCATAAGTGTTTACTTGATTCGTTGAATCGAGGTGAGGCACCTTTCGCAAGCCACGGCTTCTATACACAAGTTCTTGACGATGATGATCCCAAGGAGCGGGCTTTGGGGATGAAGTCAGGAATGGCTTGGTATGGTTGCGCAGATCTTGTGGCCGTTTACATGGATCATGGTATCAGTCCAGGAATGCAAGCTGGTATTGATTTTGCTATTGGGTTAGGGATACCTATCGAAGAAAGGAGATTGAGATGCCAGTATACAGTGTCCGAGTCAAGAATTTGAGTAGTGATCGCGAAGATCAACAAGACGTTCCAATAACCGTGGAGCTTCGGTCTAAGCCTCCCGTAGGTTCGATCATCCGAAGTAAGAAATCGGATGCGAGGTTCGAGGTTCTGTCAGCCAGAAGGAAACGGAAATGATTAAACAGCACACGTTTTATAAGGTCGTAGCTGAAACGTCAGCGTATGATCTTGTATCTTGTATTGTGCCTCCTCCTTACAGGCTCACATATTGTTTAGAGCATGAAACTCGACCCAAGATTCCTGGCTCTAAGATATTTGGGTTTGTTTCCCTGAATCATGCTAAAAACTGGATGCGTCACATGTATGACACGTCTGCTGATAACTGGTTTGTGGTTCGGGGTGTGGGATTTAATGTTCAACATCAATTTTCTGTTCCTGTTTGCTTTAGTAAAATTATTGATTTCTGGAGTGGTGAGATGGGAATGATGATGAGTTGTATTCCAGAAGGTGCAATTATGTGTAATTCATTCATCCCAAAGGAAATATTGAGAGGTGAAAGATGGCGTACAGAATATTGATTGTCTTAGTCTTATTGATGTGGTTGTTACTGTTTTATTTTGACCACTTGCGTGTGATTTATCACATCAAGTGTAAACGAGGTGATGTCACTGTCCAATTAGCAGAGAAGAATGGTTCGTGGTATGTGATCTGTGATAAATATATTGTTTATTGTCACAGGTTTCGTGGTGCTAGTCGTTTCTATTGTTTCTGTCGGAGATTCGCTAAGAAGTTAAGGAGTCAATATGAATCTATATGATATATTAGGCGTGAGGCGGGACGCAACTGATTATGAAATCAAGAAGGCATTTATCAACAAATCCAAAGTATTGCATCCCGATGCGGGAGGTGGGCATGAAGAGTTCGTGGAGTTACAGAATGCATACACGATTTTGTCGGACCCACAGGAGCGGGCGTATTATGATCAACACGGTCGAACCAGGAACCAGAAACCTAGAGTTGAAGAGCTTGCCAAAATGTTACTGAATGAGATCGTGACCAAAGTGTTGCGAGTGGGTAATCATAATACGGATATAGTGTATCTGGCGACGCGTGAAACGGATCGACGAATCGTGGAAATACAAAAAGGGATTCGTAAGTATGAGAAAGAGAGTGAGCAACTCAAGAAAATGCGCAGTCGTTGTCGTGGCGATGTGCTATTATCGGCCATCGATTCGCGGATCGAGGGACTTGAGACACAAATAACGGCAAAACGAAAGGAGGAGGCACTGGTTGAGGAGATTCGAAATATCGTTGATGAGTGTGAATATGAATATGAAAAGATGGAGATGTATGATGAGTACGTCAAAATGGGATGATCCGATGGAAGTTTTTGCTGCATTAGTGATTGGTATTTTGGTATTTTTGTTTATGTTAGCCATAGCACTTATTGCTATGTGAAAGGAGGTATCATGATTTACAAAGTGGTTAGGAAATTTGATGATGTGTATCGCTCTTGTTGTGTTTATTATCCAAATGCACTAGAATATCGGTATCATATACCGACTTTTCCAAAGATACCAAACTCGAAGATATTTTGCTTTGATAGTGTTGATGCCGCAATTCATTGGGCTGAATATCATGGATGGTGGGTTGCTCGTAGACGTTGCATTGTTCGGGGTGTGGGGACTGGTGTCATACCTCAATTCTCTGTACCATTAACACGCTCCGAGATACGGAAGTTTTGGGCGGGTGTTACAGATCTTTATGAATGCGCAAACATTTATCCTGGGGCATTGATGTGTGAATCATTTACTGTTATTGATGAAGTAGCTTGGCCAAGTAAATAGGAGAGTATCATGGATGTGAATATCATGTTAGACTTAGAAACGTTGGGACGCGAACCTGGATGCGTGGTTTGTTCAGTGGGAGCCGTGGCTTTCGACTTGACACAAATGTTACCTGAAACATTTGATAGGAAGATCGACATTGTTCACTCGAACAAACGTTTCATGCTTACAATGGACCCCGAAACGGTGTTATGGTGGCTTGGGGCTGAAGACTCGTCTCCTACTGAGGAGACAAGGAAAGCCTTATTCTCGAAGCGGGGACTACCGTTGCGGGTTGTTTGTATGTCTTTCGTTCGATGGTATGCTATGCTTCGGGAACGTTACAATGTCAAGACAATCCCGGTGTGGGGAAACTCCGCTTCCTTCGATTGTAAAATCTGGGAGCATTGCTTTCATGTTACCAACGTCAAAGTTCCGTGGACATTTCGGGATGTACGTTGTTATAGAACGTGGAAGAATTTGCCCATGGTGAAAATGTCAAAAACACAGCCAAAACGGAGTGAACATCATGATGCCTTGAGTGATGCAAAATATCAAGCTCAGCATATGGTGAATTATTGGAATAGTTAGTGGACGGATGATTTGGACAAAATAAACGATCGTCTGTATGCGTACAATTCCCCGATTAGGGGTATTGTACGCTTTTTCTTGTCAGACGTCACATGAGCCGCCGCTGTAAGCGACAAGGGGTAATATTCATATATGACAGACAGGGTTCGGGGTTCATATAACGGAATAACGCACTGACCCTTAAAATATTCTATAGTAAGAATATATATTTTTCTCTTTTTATTTCTCACTCTATAACTAAATTAAGGTTAGTTAGTTATTTAGTTAGAATAGTAGAATAGTAAGGTTTTTGTAACTCTTTGTCAATAAACGACTTATGACTTTTCCTGAAAAATAATGTTGACTGCTTTTGTAAGGAGAGCCCCACATGTACATTAGGTACGTTAATTACATGTAATAAATCTTGTCCATATTCCCCGACCCTATATTCCATAAGATGAGATAGATCTATCTATGCAGGGTTGTTAAACATTTAACAGGAGGATTGGATTGGAGGGTTGTTAAATATTTAACAGGAGATGAGATTGGAGGGTTGTTAAACATTTAACAGGAGGATTGGATTTGGACGATCAAGGATTGTGTCAGATTTATTGATTATTGGTTCGGGATTGTGACAGTTTTTATAGATTCTTGGTTCGGGATTGTGACAGTTTTATAGATTATTGGTTCGGGATTCTGGTACAGCATCAAGAGTCCGCGCGCCTTATATGAAAATCCCTATTGTGGTTTATAAATGAACACGAACCACGAACCTTGTAAACGAACCACGAACCACGAACCACGAACCTTGTAAATGAATCATGAACCTTGTAAATGAACCACGAACCACGAACCACGAACCACGAACCTTGTAAACGAATGAACCTCGAATCATGAACCACGAATCATGAACCTCGTAAACGAGTTGACCATAGTCAAGGTTCGGGGTTTTTGGATTCCGAATCGCGATTGGCCTAAAATTCAAGACACACTCCCTTGTCTCCCCGCACGAAACAGGAACATAGTCCTGCGTTGCAGTGACAGGCGTTTATAGTCCTACCTTACGACTTACCACTGAACTGAGCTGATTAACTAATCAGCCTCAGTTTAATAGTGTTGGAATTGATACTCACGATTGCGGAAGGGTCGAAATAGCAGTTCCCACCTTTGGCAACAACGGTATATAACCCGTCATCAATGCCAAGGAAACCACTGATCTCGAATCCCGAACAGCAATCCTTTGACGTACAAAAGATGGAGACCTTCTCCCCGCTTAGGGCATTCAATCTCTCATCAATGGTTGCTTGATCCATGATACACCTCCTTCATTGGATTGGTTGAGTTGGGGTGCGGGTTCGGGGTGCGGGGATTCGCCACATCCTCTTGTAGCCTTGTCAGTTGACGTAATAGTTGACTGCGGACATACATGATGAGAATATCCACAGGATAAATGCTACAGTATTACCAATTACAATCCACATGACTGGAACATCATAGCCCAGCCATCGTACCGTTTTTCTAGGTTTCTTCATTCATGGAAACCTCCTTCCTGACAAAGGATGTGGCGAATCCCACTCACGGCCAGCAGTTCATAGTCAAGTCAAAGGATCACCAATCAATAGGTGATCTATTACTTTGCCTTGGCAAACACAGCGTTGTATTCTTCCGCCAACGCCAGATGCGGTTTCAGAGCGGAGACATCCTCTTCGCCCAGATCGATCTTCGCCAATAGGCGAACGATCATGAGCGGAGATTGGTCACGGAGTCCTTCAACTCCGGATTTTGTCATCCGCGTGGTTGTGGTTTTTGCGTCGCCCTTCGGGTTCTTGGCAAAGGCTTTCACCTCCGCTTCGGTGGGAGTACCATCAAGAAGCTTCTTGATGTCTTCCTTGCCGAAAGGTGCGAGCTTCTGATCACCGGAGATGATGCTGTCAACGATTCCGACCTTCGGATACTCCGCATCAAGCTTCATCAATCGGTGCAACTTTTGCGCCATGCCGCGCTTGAACCCAGAGCGAACGAAGCCTGCTTCATTCACTCCAAGCTGGAACATTTCACGGGCTGCCCGTGCCATGTCAGCATCACCAAGACTACGGGACCCCGCAGTCTTCTTAAGGTTCTCACGCACACACGCTTCAGCACGCTCCGCCGGAGTCATCTCTTCAATGGAAGCCGGAGCTTCCAAAATCGGAGGCAAGTCCAACATGGCGCGAACAGCATTCACACGATGCATTACAGCATTCCGTCTGAATGAGTACACACCAGCATACTTCGGTGTGATGATTTTGCCGTTTTTCACGTTGAGCCGTTCCCATTCCTGCAAGATAATACTCGCAGGAACAGTTACTTCTCTCAACTTGCCGTCGTGCGTAACTTTGATCGTCATCGGGGTCAGGTCAGCTTTGAGCTGATCCCAGACACCGCTACGATACTCAGCCAGCTTCTTGGCTTCGGCATCCTCGATTGGCGTAGCGCCTAACACACCCAGACCGACGTCCCAGCCGTTAAGCAGGTTATCAATCAAGGCATTGCGATCCGCTTCATCTTTGAACAGGTTACCCGTTCGGGAAACGTTGTCATCAAGACGAAAGCAGACAGTACTCAGTGCAATTACTTGCAGACTCATAATCAATCTCCTTAGTGCCCAGTCTCAACGATAGGGCACAGGATGCGCTGACCATAAGCAGGAGTCGCCACACCCCAACAAGGCACGCCATCCGAAACATGGCGCAGATTGATTTCATAATCCGAACTTGTAAGCTGTTTCTGTTTTTTCAAAATCGGAGACTGGTCTCCAGTCTCCGTTGTCATCTTGATACTCGATCAAGGTCTCCTCATCATTCTCCACCAGCGCATCGATGAGCATATGATAAATCATATACTCTTGTTTAACAACGTCAAAAACCCTGAAAGTGAACATGGCACAGTACTCCTGTGAGTTGTTGCGCCATGTCTCAGATGACGTGCCTTGCGCTGAGTACTCCGTACAATACTCAGTCTTCGTGCAATGTGCAGGCAGTCAGGCACATGGTTCAGGTTATAGCTTTGAACACTTCATAAATTCGTACAAGGCATCAATAATTACTTTTGAAAGTGTCTGACCTTCAACAGGCAAGTCACGTTTACGGGTTTCTGTTAACAAGTTGAAGTCTGTGTCACGCCGATGACCGCAGATACCGCGGTATCGCCTTTCGTTGTGTCCTGCACGGACAGGTACTGAAAATCCACGTTCACGGATTACTGTATCCGTCCCAGGCTTCAACAGGCTATGTTTTGCATCATTGTACTTGATGATGGGCACTGTGGAGAGTTTCATATCATCGCCTCCTATGTGCCTGACTGCCTGCACATCTTCTGGTTGGACTGGTGTCTTACTTCCAGAGTTCACCCAACTTTGACAGCCTGCTGGTGTTCTTACAAGAACTGACTACTGAGCCGGATCTCCACATCCACAGGCTTTTGTATAAATTGTTGTCAGTTCGGGGATTGGCGCCGGGTGGCGCGTCCTCCGAAGGACAGCTATATATAGCAAGACCCATGCCAACTTTTGTAACCTGTTGACTTGCAACAGGTTACAACTCAAGTGAGTCACGCGCAGATGACTCATGCGTGTCTAGCAGATTTCGTGCCAGCTTGATGTGTTGTATCCCGTTGCGTTGCAACGTATTATGAATGTTTAGCTGGTTATAGTAGTATAGCAATACCACTTAAATACAAAAATGTACCGCGACTATTGTAAATATTATGTAAGTGCTTGCAACGCAACGGGATACGTGGCACAAAAATGTATTGACGAAAGTACAATTTTGTGTCGCTATAACCTGTTGCGTTGCAATGAGTTCTGGAGATTTTAGTATATTTTTAGAAGTTTTAGTCTAATAAATGTTAGGAAAGAATGAAGGATTTATTTTGTCTTGTGTTCTATAACCTGTTGTATTGCAAGCACTTGTAACTTTTTCGTTGAATATTGGTACGAAACCTGCTAACGCGGATGAAACGGTCAAAATCTTGTGTCGGAACCTGTTGCAACGCAACGGGTTACGTTGGCATGAAACTTGCTATATGCGTGTATGTTCACCTTTCACCATATCACGAAAATCCTAAAAGCGACAACTTGGAGGCTTGTCGCAGATGTCGCGAAAAGTACAATAGTAACAATGGGAGTAATAATGATGAAAAAACTAATTTGGCTTGAAAGTGTTGGCGTGGATAAATTATACATTGATAACCATATTCCAATAAAGCATGTAGATACCATTTTACTTGCTTTGAAACATCAGCTTGAAAGACTCGATGATCCTGAATTTAATGAAATGCCAGTAAATCGAAAAATGGCAATAATGCACCATATACTTGTTTGGAGTGAAGAAGTCGAAACGATTGCAAAGCGAAAGTTTGACGAATTGCGTGCAACTCCAGAATATGCCAAGTATTATGAAAGAAAAGTAAGAGAACATAAAGACATCCTGCGCGATAAGGCGTAAAAGAACAAAGGACACAAAAAGTACGTTATATACAAAATAACGTGCTTTTTGTGTGGTGGGGTTATTTCTAATAGATAAATGCTAACTTTTTGTAGTATGTCCCCACTTCTGAACCCCGAACCGCAGACCACGCAACTTTTAGTTTTAATACAATCACGAACCCCGAACCGCAGACCTCGCAACTTTTATATCGCAACTTTTAGTTTTACACGAACTGCAGACATTTATCATCAACACAACAAAGGGTTGTGGGGTTAAATGACCAATAATAGATAAAGTCAATCAAGTATACTGGACTTGAACCTTGGACAAAAAATCTAATTTCAAGTTCTATGCAAGTTTTCCGTTTTCTGGCCGTTATACAGTATGGAGAGACATGATTCAAAAAATCTGGACAAAATAATCCGACCGGAGTATGATATGTCAGAGGCAGTATTAAAAAGAGCTGAGCCGGATTCACCAAATCGGTGTCAGGCCACAGGACGCGAAGGACAATGTCCCTATCTCGCGGTTCCTGGTGGAACTGTGTGTCAACGGCATGGCGGAAACAAAGTCGAAGCTTCACAGGAAGCACAGGCGTTGCGTAATTATCGTTTTACAAAGTATCGCGAGCGTATAAACGAGAAGGCGGATTCCCCGAAACTCAAACTTCTTAACGAGGAGATTGGTGTTTTGAGGATGAGCCTCGAATCCATAGTCAATACTTGTCAAGACGATAATGACTTGATTCGTAACTCTGGCCCCATTGCTTCACTGATTCGACAAATCGAGATGACAGTACAATCCTGTGATAAGCTCGAACGAAATATGGGGCGCCATTTTGATAAGCAACAATTGATACAATTTGCTGCTGAAATCGTCACGATTGCTGGGGACGTTTTTGCTGGCGAAGATGACAAGCTCGCAGAGTTTGGTGACAAGATCCTCGAAACAATTACCTTTAGCTAGGAGACATAATATGGCAAATACAACCCGAACCAAGAATCAAACTCTTACGACTGAGTGGTCACGTATGGATCTTTCACATCTTGACTTAGCAATCGAAGATGTGAAATCCGTTACTGTTAAGCCGGCGACTAAAGACACTGTTGAAATGCGTGGGAAAGTTGGTGATGATGCAATCAACATCGGGGCGGGGATTATTATTGACGTGGATTTTGATGATCGATATGTGGATTACTTACCACAATTCCGCGCAACATCTGGAAGTAAGGTGTGTGGCTTTGTTGCATCTGTTGAAAGGGAGATTTAATTATGATTGAGTTTTTACCAGAAACAAAAACAGATGCAGAAATCCAAGCTGCAATGGGTGCGAAATCAAATGACAACCCGCTCAACCACGACCGGCCTACCGGAGCATTGGCAGACAAAAACACTGTAGGTACGTCGGAGATTGATGACGAAGCAGTGACGCTGGCGAAACTGGCTCACATTGCAACGGCGCGGATATTAGGACGCACGACTGGCGAAACTGGCGATGTGGAGGCGTTGACAGCGGCGCAGGCTACAGCACTGCTGAACGAAGCCACGTTATCGGTGAAAGGACTGCTGTCTTCTACCGACTACCGCAAGCTCCAGCGCGTACCGGACGCGCAAGGGAGCCAGACCGGGGCACAGAGCATTACGCCGGACCTGGCGAATGGAGGAATCTATGATTTCTCCATGGCCGCCGGGGATGCGACGTTAGAGGTTACATTTAACAACGCCGTCAACATGCAGATTGGCGACATCATAATTTTGACCGTGACCGATTGGGGCGGTGTGGATACAGCACCGGCATTCGGCGCGGACTACGAGTTTGCGGGCGACGACCCATCGTGGACCGAGAGCGGCACGGATCAGATCGTGATGCGCTATAACGGCAGCAAATGGCGCGAGAGCGGGCTACGCACGGCGCTCAATGTGGAGGA
>Ga0180433_10002029_pt1 | contig 32562 bp, 31 predicted proteins | sample SS_ome_8_FD_132980 | JGI IMG/M metagenome (GOLD analysis project Ga0180433, IMG submission 132980) | Hypersaline lake sediment archaeal communities from the Salton Sea, California, USA - SS_1_D_1 metaG | ecosystem: Environmental > Aquatic > Non-marine Saline and Alkaline > Hypersaline >...
CATCAAAAAGATGCCAGGGTAGGAAAGGCAATGAAGCAGGCGGGCTATACAGGGATTGTGGACGCGAACGGCTTGGTCAGAAATGGGAAGGCAGAAGGCATGGTGATGGGACTGCTCATGGCTAAGCTGGCAGGAAAAGAATACGCGGGTTTTGTAGATGCGGATAACTACTCTCCGGGCTCGATACTCGAATACGTGAGAATTTACGCCGCTGGTTTCAGCATGGCAAAGTCTCCTTATACCATGGTAAGAGTAATATGGCACTACAAGCCCAAATTCTCAGGGGGAATGTATTTTAGAAAATGGGGCAGAGTATCGGAAATTACAAACAGGTGCTTCAACTCGCTTATATCATCTAATACCGGCTTCGAAACCAATATAATCAAAACAGGTAATGCCGGAGAGCATGCCATGAGTATAAAGCTTGCAGAACTTTTACCCTATGCTTCAGGCTATGCAGTGGAACCGCAGGAACTCGTTTCTATCTTCGAACAATTCGGCGGCAGTCTCCCCTCCGGTCCTGCTGAGGTAGTGAAACATGGCCTGGACCTGTTTCAGATAGAAACCAGAAACCCACATCTCCATGAAGACAAAGGGGCCGAACATCTGAGTGGAATGTTGCTCGCCGGACTAAGCACAATCTACTACTCCGCACTTTGTGATGATGAGACCAAGCAACTTATACTCGCTCAGCTAGCAAGTCAAAAAGCCCTGAAGCGCAGGAAGGAGCCACCAAAGCCGCGAATCAGCCGCACCCTCAACGAAGTCCAGATTCCAGAGTTCATTAAACTCATGGAACCCTATCTAGAGACCTACTCGGCTTTATACGAAGAGTAGTACTCCAAATCTTCCACAAATCTACGTATTTTGCTTCTCTCTGCCTCGTTCAACATGTCATGTTCATAAGCTTCAACGTCAAGGAAAAATTGGACAGGCTGAGACACCATCAGAACTTAGAGAGGTAGGACAAAATCTTACCCCGAATTTACTTTTAACATTATGTCCAAACTGACCCACCACCCAAAATCCGACGAATTGCGATGCCCGCCAAATAAGAGTAATTTGCCCGCACAGGGTAAATGGAGTAGAATATCAAATAAAGTATTTGCAGGAAAGCTGAAAGGAACAAGCCAGAGGCTCAGGTGAAAGCAGTCATCCTTGTTGGAGGTGAAGGTACCAGGCTACGCCCGCTAACTTTTACCACAGTGAAAGCCATGGTGCCAGTCCTGAACAAACCCTTCATCGAATACGTCTTCCGCTATCTCCGCAATCACAACATACAAGAAATCATTTTAGCTCTGGGTTACAAACCTGACTGCATTACAGATTATTTCGGCGATGCCAGCCAGCTTGGCACCAAGCTGTTTTACAGCGTTGAAACAGAACCCTTGGGTACCGCCGGAGCTGTTAAAAATGCTGAGCAGTACATAGATGACACCTTGTTTGTTCTGAATGGTGATATCTTTACCGATCTCAACCTGACCGACATGCTCAAATACCACAAAGACAAAGCAGCCAAGGTAACCATTGCCTTAACACCTGTAGAAGACCCAACTCGATTTGGTGTTGTTGAAACTGATAACAACCAGCGGGTGCTCCGCTTTGTAGAAAAACCAAAGCGCGACCAGGTTAAAAGCAATATGATAAATGCCGGTGTTTACATTATAGAAAGCCAAGTCCTCAAACATATCCCCAAAGGTAAATTTTTCATGTTCGAACGTGATGTTTTTCCACCACTCTTAGCCGAAGGAGAACCTGTTTTCAGCTATGCAACTGATGCCTACTGGATTGACACCGGAACGCCGGAGCAGTATTTACAACTTAACAGCGACCTGATGTCCGGCAAAAGCATCCATGTTTCCTTTACCCCCGAGGAAATCCGGATAAATGAAGAGGCTTCTGTTCATCCTCAAGCTAAGCTGACCGGACCAATACTAATTGACAGAGGTTGCACCATTGGAAAAGGTGTTCAAATCAAAGGGCCAGTAGTTATGGGTGAAAGCTGCACAATAAAGGATAATGCTATGATAGATAATTCCATTCTATGGCAAAATGTTACAGTAGGGGAGCAAGCCATATTAAAAGATTGTATTGTAGCTAGCGATAGCTGCATTAAAAATGATTCCCACAACAAATCTGCTACTATTGCAAATGCAGAAAAGTAATTTTACAATCACCCAAAAAATAACATACTTTAGGAGGTCAAAAACATGACAGACAACACAATCAGCGTTAACCAAGATAGCTTCCAGAAGGTCGTCTTGGATTCAGAGAAGCCAGTGCTGGTTGACTTCTGGGCACCCTGGTGTGGTCCATGCCGGGCTGTCGCTCCCATCATCGAGGAATTAGCTAACGACTACAACGGGAAAATAGAATTTACCAGATTGAATGTAGATGAAGCTCCATTTGTAGCCTCGAAATATGGAATTATGAGCATACCAACCATTATGGTTTTCAAGGAAGGAAAGCCCTTACAGCAGGTGATCGGTTACCAGCCTAAAGACCAGCTAAAGAAGCTGCTGGATGGGGCGCTAGCAAAGTAGGAAACAAATGACACAAATTCCTTATATCGTCGCTTTTGGTGGTGGTCTACTCTCCTTTTTCTCACCATGCGTCTTGCCACTAGTGCCAGCCTATCTAGCCAACCTGGCTGGAGTTACCGCCATAGACCCCAATACAAGGAAAAGCTATTTGCCGACTCTATACCACAGCCTCAGCTTCGTGCTCGGCTTCTCTATAATCTTCATCGCCCTGGGTGCCTCAGTCGGTTTAATAGGCACAACCATAACTGCCCATTCAGATCTGCTGCGCCAGATAGCTGGCGGTTTGATCATCGCCTTTGGTGTATTCCTCATAGCTGCTTTCAAATTGCCCTGGCTTAACTATGAAAAACGTCTGAATACAAAAACTGGCAGCAACCCCGGTTACCTCCGCTCCATCGGTATCGGGGCTGCCTTCGCCTTAGGGTGGACACCATGTATAGGCCCAATATTAGGCGCCATCTTAACCTTGGCTATGAGCTCCCAAACCGCAGGGGAAGGTGCTCTACTGCTCGCCATCTACTCCTTGGGCATGGGTATTCCATTTATTATTCTGGGCTTAATCTGGGGAGCCATAATGCCACTGTGGAAGAGTATAAACCGCCATCTGGGAGCCATTTCCATAGTAAGCGGTGTGCTTCTTATAATCGTCGGCATACTTATGCTGACCGGCAATCTAGCCTGGCTAGAGCAGCTCATCCCCTCTTAGAATCTAGCCATTGAAGGGAGTGTTCATTAAATGAAAGTAAAAACACCGATAATATTAGCAATAATCATAGTACTTTTATCGCCGGTAATTACTAGCTGTAGTACAGCTGAAGTCCCCCAAGTGGGTGACCAAGCCCCCAACTTTACCCTTGAAAGCATCGATGGCAAAAGCATCAGCCTCAGCGATTTTAGAGGCCAGCCAGTGCTACTAGTTTTCACCAGCGTCAAATGCAAGGAATGTGAAGACCAAATGCCTTACCTGATTGAAGCATACCAACAAGCAGATGAAGAGCTGGTAGTATTGGACATATACCACATGATCTACGATGCCAGAGTCGTCCAAGATTATGTAACAGAAAAACAGTTTACCACTTTCCCTTCCCTGCCTGACCCAAAAAACAAGATTGCCACTGCTTACGGCGCAACACGTTTCCCACCAACAAACTTCATCATAGATGGGACAGGAATTATCAGGCACAAAAAAATCGGGCCTTTCCAGAGCCAAGAGGAAATTGAAAATATACTCAAGTCTATGTAGCTAGTCAGCCACTTTGTGATGAGGCTGAAGCCTTGCCAATAAAGTAATAAACTAAAAGACTCCTAGTTTCGTTTCTCTCTAAGATGTATAATAGAAACAATTACAAGGCTTTAAGTCAAGGTACCGAAGCAACCGAGAAATAGGAGTACAGTGCCAGGTATTATCAGGTGTCCTAATTGCGGCCAAGAAATCGATTCTAACAGCCGGTTCTGTGTGCACTGCACTGCCAGAATATGTCCCGGCTGCCACGGACCTGTTCCGCCCAGAGCAGTCTACTGTCCCCACTGTGGCTTTTCGGTCGGTCCAGCAATGCCAGGTACAGCAGACCAGCAACCAGCCCCACCCCCAACTCCACCACCCAGACCTTTTCCCTCATCACAAGGTGGTATAACAGGACCACAACCTACACAACAACCGTCATATCCTCAGGCTCCACCATATCCGACACCAGGTGCCACACCGGAAACACCGATGCCACAACCTATGCAGCAACAGCAATACGGAACAGCTGAACAAGCGCCGGGAGCCTACGGCTCACCCGGTGCTACACCTTACACCACTGAACAGCAACCACCAGTGAGCACCCGCAAAACATTTGTGGACACCGGTCCAATAAGGGTAAGGCGATTCCCCACAGCCCTGATCGTCATTCTCGTCATCATTCTTGTCGGCGTTCTAGGCGTCACCGCCTTCAATGCCGGATGGCTCGAGGCTCCGCTCGGCGGTATTCAGGGACTACTCAGCGGAATCGACCTGCCAGAGTGGCTGACCTTTGGCTCTAAAGATACCACCCCACCCATAATCTCAAATTTGACAGTTTCAGACATTACACAGACAGGCGCTGTCATAACCTGGCAAACAGATAAACCATCTACCAGTCAGGCAATGACATGCGAACCAGAAGGAGGCTGTATCTGGACAGAGCTTGACGAAAATCTGGTTACCAATCACTCTGTAAGCATAAGCAACCTCAAGCCGAACACAACCTACCATGTCACCGCAACATCAACCGACGCTGAAGAAAATCAAGCTATTGCGGAAGGAGATTTCACGACCTTAGAGCAGGTAACCACAATAACACTGGCAATCTCGGGAATCGAAGTCTCCAAAATCACCGACCTGAGCGCTACCATAAGCTGGGCAACTGACAAACCTGCAACCAGCCAGGTGGAATACGGCACAACAAATGAGTACGGCTCAAGCACCACACTCGACGAGAGCTTAACAACCAGTCATAGTGTCACATTATCAGGATTAAAGCCCAATACCACCTATCATTTCAAAACAAAATCTAAAGATGAGAGCGGGAACGAAGCGGCGTCTCAAGACCAAACGCTTACCACTAGCAGCACTGTGCCACCTACTACAGATGTAGGCTACGAGATAGGTATGCTCGCGCCTGATTTTACTTTGCCAACCCTGGACGGTGAAGAGATAACTTTAAGTCAACTCCGTGGCAAAATAGTTATGATCAATTTCTGGCAAGATGTGCAACAATCCAGAAATGAGCTGGGCAATATTCAGGCAATTTATAACGAATGGTCGCAGGATGAGCTAGCGATACTTGCCATCAGCTGGAAACAGAACCTGACAGTTATACAAAACGTTGTTACGAGCAAAGGTTTGACTTTACCTGTTCTACTCGATGAGACGGGAGAGGTCGGCGAAAAATATAATGTCATGCGCTGCCCTAATACCTTCTTTATCGATGCCCAGGGCGTTATCAGGGATACAGTACATTACCCCTCTACCCTGAAAAGCACGACACAAATAGAAAGCATACTTAATTCTATAAAATGACGCCTCATAATCTCCAAAGTTAACGATCTCTCAACAGCCCTGACTTGGAACATGTTTCTCCAATGAGACTAAAAGGCACAAGGTAGGATGAATAAACATGCCAGAGAATGACAATATTAAATCGGTTACTTCTAAACATACTGGAGCTAAGTCACAGCGTAAGCGGCGTGACTCCGCTCAACCTAATACTACCGAAGCAGCAGAAGCAACTGAAAAGACCGGAGAAAGAAGTCCCAGACCCTCCGCAAAGAAACGGTGCATCATGCTACAAAGGCACTTGGGAAAGATACTAGTCGCTAGCATCATCTTGTGCCTGCTACTCATAGGCTCCATCATCTTCATCCTCGTCAAAGATACCTCGCCTCCCATAATCCACAAAGTATCACTTTTAGACATTACCGAAGCCGGCTCCATTATCACCTGGCATACCGACGAGCCGGCTACCAGCCAAGTCATAGTACGCGACGCCGACGCTTCTGTTTCGACAGAATTAGATACCACTCTGGTCTCAGATCACTCCGCAGAATTAAATAACCTCAAGCCCGATACAAAATATCAGTTTACCGTGATATCAAAAGATAAACTTGGGAATGAAGCAAAACTTGAGATAGATTTGATAACTCCATCTAAACCTCACACGCCACCACCACTGATTTCGGGAGTCGAGATATCCAATATCACTGACACAGAATCTACCGTTACCTGGCAAACTGACAAACCTGCTACCAGCCAGGTGGAATATGGAGAGAACGAATCCTACAGCTTAATTACACCACCCAATGAGGAACTGACAAACTGCCACAGCATCACTTTAAGCAATCTAAAACCAAATACATCTTATCACTTCAGAGCCAAATCGAAAGACGCCGAGGGAAACGAAGCGACGTCTGAAGGCCAAACCTTTATTACCCTCGGCACAATAACAGCTGCCGTCGAAATAGCACCTGAAATAGGCAAGCGAGCTCCAGATTTCACATTGCCAAACTTAGATGGTGATTATATAAGCTTAAGCCAGCTTCGCGGTAAAATCGTCATGCTCAATTTCTGGCAAACCTCATGTAGCGCCTGCACCAAAGAGATGCCAGACATACAATCAGTCTTTAACACATGGTCACATGATGACCTTGAGATATTTGCTATCAACATTGGAGAACGAGCGGTATTTGCTGAGAGCTTCCTTAGCAGTCGAGGTTTGACTTTTCCTGCATTGCTTGATTCAGACGGAGCTGTCAGCGATATTTACCGGATATCCGTTATACCCACAACATTTTTTATCAACGCCGATGGTATTATCAGTGAGATAAAGCAAGGGCGCTTCATGAACCAATCCGAGATAGAAGCAATACTTAAAACACTCTAACTATCTATGATCTACCATACGCAACTGAACTAGGCAATTTCTTGTGTTCGCCCCTCAATTGAACACAATCCAGGCTAGCTAGTGCATCTATATGGCTTACTATAATCACAATTGCAATACCTGCAATCTATCATATAAAATACGTGCAACTCAAGAAGAAACCATGAAAAGACATAAATGGCATACGGCTCTAACCTTGGGGCTAGTCTTCGTTCTGATAAGCTCTTTTGTAGCCTGTACCAAATCCGAGGAAACTCCTTATGCTCCTGACTTCACCCTGCAAACCATAAGTGGCGAAACTGTAAGTTTAAGCGATTTCCGTGGCAAGCCAGTAATGCTCACCTTCTGGACGATTAACTGTGCCGCTTGCCAGTCTCAAATATCTAACACCCAGGCATTTTACGATGAATGGTCAAGTGAGACATTAGCAGTGCTGACTATTAATGTCGCTGACAGCGTCTCTGCCGTTCAGGACTATGTCGCCATACGTAAAATATCCTATCCCGTGCTGCTTGACCAACGAGGAACGGTCGCCCGTACTTATGGGATTCCAGGTGTCCCGGTGACTTTCCTTATTGATTCTGAAGGCATTATGAAAGCGTATAAAATTGGTCCCTTACAGAGCCAGAAAGAAATAGAAGACGCTCTCTCTAGCGTATTCCCATCCCTCATCCTTAAAGCTAAAACTGAAACTGGCCCCGAGATTGGCAAACTCGCGCCTGACTTCACTCTGCAGACCATTGAGGGTCAAATCATCACGCTAAGCGAATATCGTGATAAGACCGTGTTATTGAATTTCTGGGTTAGCTCATGTGCCGCTTGCGTCGATGAAATACCTTACTTCCAGGCAATGTTAGAGGAACAAGAAAATGAGGCGGTAATTGTTCTTGCTATCAACTGTGGAGAAAGCAGTCAAACAGTGAAAGATATGGTTGATGGTATGGAACTTACTTTCCCCATGCTGCTTGACCCGGATGGCAAGGTATGTGAATCATACAAGCGAGGTTCCCCCACAACCTTCTTGATCAATGGCAATGGCATCATCAAAGCAATAAAAGATGACGTCTTCCAGAACCCTGCCGAAATAGAGAGTATGCTAAATTCCCTGTAATCTGCTTTGTCATCTTCAACGGAAGCAGGAAAATGAGATTACTGGGTGCGCTTCGGGATGTAATTAGAGGACTAGGCGCGCTGCTCCTTGTTGTACTTGTTGGCACTATTGGTTACAGACTGATCGAAGGTTGGTCCTTCCTGGACTCCCTGTACATGACAGTTATAACCATAACCACAGTAGGATACGCCGAGGTACACCCACTCTCACCGGCCGGACAAAGCTTCAGCATTGTGCTAATGCTGGGCGGCGTCGGCACCGCCTTTTATATCCTCACCAGCCTGGTGCGATATATATTAGAAGGGGAATTCGGAATCAGAATAGGGAGGCAACGCATGGAAGCCAAAATTAAAAAGCTGCACAATCATTTTATCCTATGCGGTTATGGCCGTGTTGGACAAGCAATAGCCGGTATACTCAAGCAGCAAGGGGCTAAATTTGTAGCTATCGACCGAGACGTAGAAGCCATCAATAAGGCACAACAATCAGGCTATTTGACCATTCAAGGCGATGCCACCAAGGATGAAGTGCTTAAAGAGGCAAGGATAGATAGTGCCAGAGGAACAATTATGGCTCTGGGCGACGATGCCGCTAACATCTATACTACACTCGCTGTCAAAGACCTAAATGCAACACTACCTATAGTAGCCAGGGCCAATGATGAGTATGCTGAGAGAAAATTGCTGCAAGCCGGCGTTCAACGCGTAGTAGCTCCGGAAATCATCGGGGGAGCAAGAATGGCAAGACTGGCTCTACGCCCACAGGCCGTGGAATTTATTGAGACCGTATTATTCGGAAGAGAGAAACAACTGCTAGTAGAAGAGATAGAAGCCGGCGAAAAATCGCCATTAGTCGGCTCTACGATAAAAGAAATAGAAGAGCGCTTTCCAGGAGTGCGAATTCTGGCTCTGAAAAAGTTGGACGGAGCATTGGTTCCTAATCCGGAACAGAACACCACTGTCGAAGGGGCGAGCAGCTTGACCGCTTTTGGCACAATCGAACAATTGCAAGCTATAGAAGAATGTTGTCAGCCGAGTAAAGTTAAAAGGAACACCAGCAAGAGCTGAGTCAATTAGATAAGAGCACGATTATATTTACCACACATCATCTATAAGCGGCCATTACTCGTCGTCACCACTCAACACGGCAATCTCTTCATCATTTCTGAATCTACTTACCGTTTTTTGAATCCTGCCTCTACTCCATCCAATATGTGCCAAGGTGCGACGCAAAAATTCAAAACTGGCTTCGTACTCCGGATTCACCAATTCCGAAACTCCTAATCTTTCAAGAATTTCCGATTCCCTCTTTCTGTGGACACGGGCGACAATTTTAAGCCTGGCATTAATCCTTAAAGCATGTTTCACTGTAGTCACTACAGAAATAGGGTCCGGATACGTAATAATCAAAACCCTGGCTTTGTCCAGCCTGGCCAGAGAAAGCACATGAGCATTGCCAGCATCTCCATATATACATTTTTCGCCTTTACTTTGCAGCTCAGAAACACGTTCGGGGTCCATTTCAATCACCAAGTAAGGTATACTGAGATCAGATAAATTTTGAGCAATATTACGCCCCACCCGGCCATAACCGCAGAGTACTATATCAGGCGAGGGATGACGAGACTCATGTTCAGACAAAAGAGAGGTATCTCCAACCACAAGCTCCCCCTTCGTCGGAGCTTTTGCCAATCTAGGATACACCACCGCGACCAGCACCATAAGAAGAGGAGTCAACAACATGGTAATAACCGTGCTGGATATAATTAAAGAATAGAGATTCTCAGATATTATTCCGGAATCCATCCCGGCCTGGGCCAAAATAAAGCTGAACTCACCGATTTGAGCAAGGCCGGCACCAACAAACAAAGCAGTACGACCACCGTAGCCAAAAAACCTGGCGACACCAAAACAAACTCCGAACTTGATAGCCATAATGGCGACCACTACCAGAATTACCATAGTCCAGTTTTCCACCACGAATTTGGCACTTAAAAGCATGCCAAGAGACACAAAAAACAGAGTGGCGAACACATCACGCAAGGGGGTAATCTCAGCCAGAGCCTGATGGGCAAATGTGGATTCTCTGAGTAACAAGCCGACCACGAAGGCACCAAAAGCAATAGACAACCCAAAAATATAGGTACCAAAAGCGGCACCGAAACATAGGATGAGAACCGTGAGCAAAAACAGTTCGCGAGACCTTACTCCTGCCACCCTGCCTAACAACCATGGTAGCACCCAAAGCCCTAAAACAATAGCTATCCCCAAGAAAAGAATCGCTTTACCTATAGCAACAGCGAAAGTAGGTAACAAACTTTCCAGTGGCGCACCAAAAACAGGCACCCCCACCATCATCAACACAACGCTCAAATCTTGAACGATTAGAATTGCTATCATAATACGGCCATGGACTGAATCCAGTTCGCCTCGCTCCATAAGCATCTTTAGGCCGACCATGGTACTGCTCAAAGAAATGAGAAGACCAAAAAAAGCAGCCTCTCCTAAAGGCCAGCGGAACAGTAATTTGCCAGCTACCAGACCCAGAACAAAAGTGGCTGCAATCTGGGCTATACCACCCCAAATCCCCACCTTACCCGTTGCTCTCAACTGGCTGTAAGATATCTCCAACCCCACGGTAAACATCAACAAAGCCACACCTATAGTGGCCAGAGTCTCTATTAGCTCCACGTCACCAACCAAGCCAAAACCATAAGGACCAACAGCAACACCTACCAGCAAGTAGCCTAGAATCACCGGCTGTCTGAGACGGTGAGCCACCATACCACCGACCAAAGCCGCCGTTAAGACAATAGCCACATTGACAATGGGATCAAATCCTGCCATAATCACTTGCACCCTGGGAATTCAAACCAATTCTAACACATAAAGCAAAAGCGCTAAAATCAGCAACTTATAGCTCTCAAAACCTAAAAGTCTAGTAAGGCAAAAAACAACAAGGAGAGAACATCATGTTTAAGACACCCATGACCGAGTTATTTGGAATAAAACACCCTATCATGCTTTCAGGAATGAACTGGGTTACCGAGCCCAAACTGGTATCCGCCGTTTGCAATGCCGGTGGTCTGGGTATTCTTGCTACCGCCGCTACTGCTCCTGAAGAAACTCGAGAACGCATCCAACAGATTAGAGAACTCACAGATAAGCCCTTCGGTATAAACCAAATCTTGATAGGTCCTGGAGCTCAGGAAAACATCCAGATAGCCATAGAGGAAGAGGTGCCCGTGATAAATTATTCACTGGGAAAGCCATGGTTCATTGAGCAAGTACACAAATATGGCGGCAAGGTTTTAGGTACCACAGCAATTGCCAGGCATGCCGCGAGAGCGGAACAGTTGGGATGCGATGCGATAGTAATAACCGGTCATGAGGCAGCAGCCCACGGTGCTGACGCCACTTCGCTTGTCTTAATACCTATCGTTGCCAGCCAAGTAAAGATACCCGTAATTGCGGCTGGCGGTTTCTACGATGGGCGTGGGCTTGCAGCGGCACTGGTTTTAGGAGCTGATGGTATATCTATGGGCTCCAGATTTATGCTTACAAAAGAAAGTAACGTTCCCGATAATTTCAAGCAGCTTTGCCTGAAGGCTACTGAACAAGATACGCTATATAGTGATCATTTTGATGGTATGCCTGGAAGAGCGCTGAAAACCAAAGTAACCGAGGCAATGATGAAAAGCGGGTTCCCTGTAATAGAAGCTTTCAAAGGTGCCAGCGAAGTAAAGCAATTGCTTGGACTTTCCTTCGGCCAATTTGTCGGTCTCAGCTTCCAGATGATGAGGTCTGACGAGGGTTCACCTCTCTGGGTTCAAGCTCGCCAGGCTGTTTGTGCCAGAAGGCACCTGAAGGCAATAGAGGAGGGCGATGAGACGGAAGGGATATTGTTTGCGGGACAGAATTGTGGCGGCATCAATGATTTGCCCGCTGTCAAGGAACTCATCGAACGCATAATCACAGAAGCTGAAAAGGTCCTGGAAGCCACCAACAAGAATCTAGTATCAACTGGTAAGAGCTGAATTATTGCTACCCTGTACCAGCGACCAGGACTTAAGAGCCTTGTCCTCTCGCTCGCTTCTGTGTATTAGTAAGAATCTCCTCTGCCGCCTCTACCATTTTATCTAAGAGGTCCCGACAACTGACTATTTCCTTAATTAAGCCGATGGATTGACCAACGGCGAGAGGAGCCCCACCCACATCACCCTTGTCCCATGCTCTCTCGGAGCGTGCGCCAGACATAAGTGGTAATATTTCTTCCAGACCACCATGCCTACTCTCGATCTCAAGCACTTTGCTGACTAACTCATTTTTCAGGGCGCGCATTTGCAAATCAATGGTTCTGCATATGAGCGCAGTATCATTTTCCTGACGCCGAACGATTTCCTCTTTAATGTTAGGATGTGCCAGACATTCTTTCGTAGCAACGAACCTTGAAGCCATCATTACCCCTTCTGCTCCTAAAACCAGGGCAGCAGCCAGACTTCTTCCATCAGCAATACCCCCGGCAGTAATAACTGGAATCTTTACCGACTCGCAAATCCTGGGGGTCAACAGCATAGTTGTTACATCGTCATTCAATGGGTGCCCACCTTCTTCAAAACCAGCGGCAATAACTGCGTCATAGCCAACTTCCTCAGCATGTCTGGCATGCCTCACGGAACCAACTTTATGTATCAGCTTGACATTTGCTTCCTTCGCCTGTTCAATAGCATCCATCCCCAAGTATCTATCCAGAGGCGCACCTGAGATTTCAATGGCAGCCACTTTCTCTTCACAGCAGACTCGAAAATAACCGTGATGCATTTCCTTCGTGATTCGCACAGAAGGCAACAAGGTAATGTTCACGCAGAAAGGCTTGTCCGTCAACCGCCGGGTATTATCAATGGCTTTGCGAAGGTCATCTCCAGAACCATAGTTGCCCGACGTCAAATTGCCAAGACCGCCGGCATTTGAAATAGCGGCGCAGAGTTCAGGTTTAGCCAGCCACATCATACCTCCACACATAACTGGATGTTTTGTACCAAAAAGATCAGTCATTCTAGTTCTCATTAGTAGCCTCCAGACGTGAAAATAACTATGCCTGCTTATTGCACAATTATAACCCAGCCAGGACACCGAGACAAAGAATATATAAGGACTCTTCGTTGATTCGCCTCCTTGCTCCTGCTATACTTCACACTGTTCTTTAATACCCATGGATACCACCATAACAAAGGAGGACTGTCAATGAATACACGGATGACTGAGTTATTCGGAATACAGCATCCCATTATGTTATCCGGAATGGCTTTCGTCAGCCTGCCTAAGCTCGTGGCTGCCGTCTCCAATGCCGGTGGCTTAGGCATGTTTAATAGCGTTGCCAACACACCAGACCAGATGAAAGACATTATCCAAGAGATCAAGTCACTCACAGACATGCCATTCGGCATAAATATTACAATACTGTTCCCCAATGCCAGAGAGAATGCAGAAGTAGCTCTGGAGGAGAAGATACCGATTCTAAACTATGCATTGGGGAAAGGTGATTGGCTTATCAATGCCGCGCACGAGTACGGCGGCAAGGTCATAGCTACAGTAGCCACGGAGCGACATGCACGACGTGCTGAGCTAGACGGAGCCGATGCTCTCGTTGTAACCGGCCTTGAGGCAGCAGCACATGGTGGCGAGCCTACTTCACTGGTGCTCCTACCCTTGATCGCCAGCCAGGTAAAAATCCCCATTATAGCCGCTGGTGGTTTCTGCGATGGCAGAGGTCTAGCTGCAGCTCTGGCTCTGGGTGCTGATGGCATTTCCATGGGCACCAGGTTCATGCTTTCGCAAGAGAGCCCCGTGCGCTTGACGTTCAAAGAGGCTGGCATTAAAGCTACAGCAGAAGACACCTTTCGCTCGGCCGGAGTGGACGGTCTCCCCGGCAGGTATTGGAAAAACAAAGCAGCCCTGGAGCAGGCGGAGGGAAAGGTATCACTGACTCAAGCATTATCCAGTGGATGGCGTATAAAGAAAATACTAGATGTACCTTTCTTTAAACTTTTCTTCAGTGGTTTGAAGCAAAGGGGTATCCAAGACCTGGCCCGGCAAGCTGTCAGTGTAGACTTTCTCAAAGCTCTCCAGGAGCCTGGCGATGTAAACGATATCGTCATGCCATTGGGACAAATCGCCGGCAGGATAGACGATATACCAACCTGCCTGGATATAATTGAGAAAACAGTCGCCGAAGCCGAATGGGTAATAAAGAGACTGGGAGAGAAAGTCGCCACCTAAAAACGGGCATTTCCGGAAAAGCCTCTGAAACAGAGAAGCAAAACCCCAAGAAGCTTATTATTTTACAGATGGGCAACGTCTGAGGGCTGGTCAATAGCCAAAAACATAAGCAGGTAATCTTTGAGATGCCCGGTTATTAAAAAGTTCTGCTTAACGTGCTCTTTTCCATTCTGACCCAGCCAGTTGGCATATTCGGGATTGCTCAGCAGCTGCTTAAGGGCATAGGCAGCACCCTCAACTGTATAGCATAGAAGTCCGGTAAATTTATTCTTAACCTGCAATGGTATACCACCAACCGCAGAAGCCACGACCGGTTTCGCCTTCCACAAGGCTTCACTTATAGTTAGACCAAAACCTTCTTTCAAGGATTTTTGCATGATAATCGTGGCTGCCTGCTGCAAAGCGTTAATCTCGATATCGCTTCCCGGCGGCACCAGCAGAACATGAACGTCCGTATACTCTTCTGCTCGCTTCCTTACTTCCTCAAGCACTTCCTCGGACTCGGGGTCATCAGTCGCTGTCCCACCGGCTAGAACCAGCTGACAATCTATGCTTTTCCTCACCATCTCGAAAGCTTCTATCACACCTAGCGGGTCCTTCAAACGGTCAAACCGAGATATCTGAGTAATCATAGGCTTGTCCGAAACTAAACCATACTTTGCCAGCACAGCATCAATCGTCCCGGAGTCAAGCTCTCTGTTCTTATCGCTCAATGGGTCTATCGATGGTGAAATCAAAAACTGCCGGATGGGCAATTTCTGAGCGAAGTTAGGTGCTGAAAAAACAGCAGCATCATATTCAATGACAAAGTCGCGTAAAAACTTCCATACTTTCTTATCAGGGGTGGAAACATCGATATGGCACCGCCATGCCCATTTTCTGCCTATCTCCTTCTTCTTGGCTATCAAGCCTGCCGGCTGAGGGTCATGAACAAAAATAATGTCTCCATAAAAACTCATCTCTTCCAGATTACTTTTAGTTACTTCCGAGAACAAAGCATAATCTTGAGGAGAGATTTTCTCGCGCTTACCATGCAGGGCATTATGGAACTTTTTGGTAACCTCAAAAAACTCCTCGCTGCCATTTATCACATTCCATCTGACATCCACTCCCATCTGATTAAGCAGAGGCACCATATGCTCCAAAATCTCCGCCACCCCACCACCAATAAACGTGGAATTTATAGTCTGGATAACTTTGCCTGAAAATTTCTCAGCCAGCATCCTCAACTCTTCAAGAGAGCTTCTGCCAACTATCGGTTCATAGTCTTGCAAGCGAACTCTAGATTGTAAATGAATCTCGTTCTGCAATTAACCCACCTATTTGATACGCTTCTCAATAACTTGAATTATCGTCGACCTTAGACCCTCGAGCGTATAATTATAAGGGTCCAGGTAAGCAAGTTTCTCAGCCAAATCCTTGTCGCCAAGACATTCCTCAGCCCAGATGGCAAAGTCATTAACACCCCTCTTTAATCTTAGCCTTGCCTCAAAAATATGATAACTAAGAGAATCTATGCTAACCTGTCTGAGCACTTCAATGAACTCCCGAAGGTCGTGAGCAACATAGGGTGTAGGCATTATAAAACTCACAGACTTAATAAAATGGAACTCTCTACCTTCACGCGCAGTCCGACCATCCGGTTTCTTTGACAGGTAATCCCGTATGACACCCTCAATTCTTGCCCTTAGGGAACCGATAGTCGGGAAGTCAAATGTGTCGATGCTGGCTAATTTCTCTCCTAGAACCTCATCACCAAGCTCATCACTAACCCACAAGGCAAAATCGTTTGCTGGCTCAGGAGTCAGATAATGGTACTCTTCGAGAAAATGATGAGTATGGTAATAAATCACAGAGTCCGGCGCTTCTTTTAATATATTGGCCAATTCCAACAGATTGCTGGCTTTTAGTCCCGTCAGTTCCTTCACGTAAAGTCGCGTGTAAAAACGAAATGGCCTGGTAGCCTTCTTTAGCGGACGCCCATAATTAATAACAGTGCTCTGGACCAATCGACTATTGGGAACCAGGATAAGGTTCCCGTCCAGCGTCTTAATCTGAGTATTTCTCCAGGTCACATCGGTGACATAACCGCTGTCCCCGGACTCTAATTTTAAAAAGTCGCCGACCTTGATTTGCTCACCCTGAGCTAGCTGCAAACCTGAGAAAACATTGGCTATTATATCTCTAAAAGCTAAAGCCACTATAAGAACAACAGCAGCCAGAAGCAATATAATCGGAGTAGTCGGGGCTCCCCAGACATCCAGCAATATCAAAGCCCCGACCACAGCAATAGCAACCCTGATAGCATTTATTATCAAAGGCTCCGAGGTTTGCATGCGTGGAGCCCTCACAATATAAAGCTTCACTATTTTCGTACTTAAATTGACTATAACCCAGGTCAATAAAAAGATAAAAAAGCTGGCTAATATCTTATCAGCCAACACCTTGCCTGGAGCGTCCATCTTTGATATTTGGACGGCGATAAAGGCACCCAAAATCATAAACCAATAAATAAAGGGGTTCCGTGTCGTCTGGATGATCAACGGGATGCCCTCCCACTTCCCCTCCGCCCAGCGGTTAAAGGCTCTATAAGCAATCCTCCTGACCCACAAGCCAACTACATAGGTAGCCAGGAAGATAACCAGGGGAACAGCGACGTAAAGCCAGTTTTTAGTCAGCCAAAGCCAAGTGTTAGTTAGCCAATCAACCATGTAGTATCTCCACACATTATAACATCTTCAGAAATTCTGTCACCTCTTCAGTCGATTGTAAGAAGTACCGCGCAACCGATTGCGAATTATCCCCTCCGACGAAAACTGAGATTCCATTATTCTTTTCAACTACTTTAAAACCATCTTCATCGGTCAAGTCGTCCCCCAGATATGTCGGCAGTACCCCACCTTTCTCTACAGACTCCCTAAACCTGGCTATAAGCCAGGCTATCGCCTTGCCCTTGTCCCAATCTACGGGCGGCCTTATTTCATAAACCTTCTTGCCTCGAGTAACGCGTATCTGACCGGTCACATACAGCGGACCGGTAACCTTCTTAAACGCATCATCCACTTTTACTTCTTCCGTTCCATCAACCATACGATAGTGAACACTCAAAGTCAACCCCTTATCCTCAACAAAAACCCCTTTAATGCCTCTCAACGTGGCTAAAAGCGCCTGATGCAAAATCCGAAAAAAAGGCCTCATCTCCGCAGCGATAGGTTCCAAGAAACTCGAACCAAAACCTTCTATCTCTAACCCGTGATTCCCCACATAGATAATTCCCTCTAAGTCTATTCTGTTTTTTAGGTCAGCCAAAGCCCTCCCACTGATAATACCAACTGTATATTTTCGGTTTTTAACCAGCTTCCGGAGCAGCTTCCTCGTTTCCGGAGGGAGAGTAGCCCACTCCGGCTTATCTACGATAGGCGTTAAGGTGCCATCATAATCCGAGAGAAGCAAGATATGTTCAGCTGATTTGAGACGTTGGGCAACCTTATCCCATACATCAAAAATATACTTCATGCCACAAACACCACCAAAGCTACAAACTAGCTAATTCAGAGATAATGTCACCAGCCCAACAATAAATATTGTTTTCTTCCACCACCTGGCGCAGCTTCCGCATCCTTGTCCTCTTTTGTTCCTTAGGCATCTCAATAGCTTTTTTTATCGACTCAGCAAAATCATCGGTAGCATAAGGATTTATGAGAAGCGCCTCGGTTAACTCCCTGGCAGCGCCTGTAAATCGACTAAGTATCAGCACGCCGTCCTCATCGCTTCGGGAAGAAACGAATTCCTTGGCCACCAGATTCATTCCATCATGGAGCGAGCTGACAATACAAAAATGCGCCAGCCTGTTGAAAGCGAGCAAGGTAATCGGCGACAAATGTTCCCTGACAAAAATTATCGGCTTCCAGGCACCCGACTTGTATTTCCAGTTTACCTCCTCAACCAAATCATCAATCTCGGCATTCAGTTCTCTGTATTTCTTAATATGAACCCGGCTTGGCTCCCCCAATTGAAAGAAAACCACACGCTCTCGGTATTCTGGATATTTAGCTAAGAACTTATCCAAAGCTCTGAATCTATGCGGTATGCCTTTCGTGTAATCCAACCTGTCCATTCCCATCCCAATAAACTCATCACCCAACTGCCATCTGCAGCGAATTTCCTCCATTTCTTCAGCGATTTTTGCCTCGGCAGCATCCCGTGCTATTCGATTGAAATCAACACTTATAGGGAAAGGACGCACCAAAGTCGTTCTGCCACCACGGTTGATTGCCATCCTCTCATGGTCAACTCGTGATTCCAGCATCAACCCTACCGTCTCCAGGAAATTTTCACAGTGATAATTTATGTGAAAGCCGAGCATGTCGTTGCCCAGCAAGCCATCTAATATTTCTTCTCCCCAAGGGCAAACCCGAAAGATCTCAGGGTTAGGCCACGGAATATGCCAAAACTGTGCCGTGACTACTTTAGGATTTTTAGCCTTAATCAATCGAGATAAGAGTGCCAGATGATAGTCCTGAATAAAAACGAAAGCCTCCTTGTCGCCGAGTTCCTCCAGCACAGCATCAGCAAAAATCCGGTTAACTCTTTTATAAGTATCCCAATTATTTTCATCAAAGTTTGGCGGCGTATAGGCAATATGACATAGCGGCCACAATGCCTCATTCGAGAAGCCCAAATAGTAACCTTCCTCCTCCTCCTTGGTTAACCATACCCGTTTCAAGGTATAACGAGGCTCATCAGGAGGAACTGACACTCGATTTTTATCATCAACAACTTCTCTATCGGCGCTACCGTTACCATGTGCAACCCATATACCACCACAAGCCTTCATCACCGGGTCCAGAGCCACTGTCAGTCCACTGGCAGGTACGATACACTGGATTTCATCCCCGGATGAAACATGAATATAAGGCTCTCTGTTAGACACAACCATGAATAGCCGGCCAGCCAGTTTGGTTCTGACCAGCTCGTTCAAATCTTCTTTTGTCCAGCTCAATTCACGCCTCCTCGCATCATACCTATATGCCCGCTATATCTTCACCATTACCGGCAACAAAAAAGTAACCGTATAAGGACTAAATAAGAACATCCGGAGGTGCGCAATTAATCTTTTATTAAAAAGGCATAGAGCTTTGGCTTCTCGCACGCCACACCTTTACCAAGCTAAAATGATCCACAATTCAAGATGATATCCAGAGGAAGAACATTTACAATATAAATCTCACGTCTATTTCTTTTTGCTGACTTTATTGACTGGTTTACTAACCTTCTCTGCATGAGCCACACACGCCTTGCACATAGCCTCAAGCTCCTTTCTTATTCAACTAGAGCTTCCTGACTTATAATATACTTATATCACTTACTAAAGCATGGAGTCAACCAACGTTTTTATAGAGCAGCACTACAGAAGTCTTGACCGCTCCCACACCAAGCAGTAGAATTCCAAAAGTATAAAAGGCAAAAAGTTCGTCAAATTACTGGATATACATCTAATGCAGCTAATTTATTGATGGTGAGTGTTATCATATAGTTATTAAGCTATGACTGAAAAACTCTCTTCACAAATTGAAAAATATCTACCACCGCCAGTTCTGGCTCTGATAAAAATCGCCGGCAAAGATGCCGATGCGCTGGGGCAGGACTTGTACATCGTCGGCGGAGTAGTGCGCGATTTATTCCTGGACCGGGCTAACTTCGACTTCGATTTAGTCGTTGAAGGCGATGCCATCGGTCTTGCCCAAAAGTTAGCCAAGGACAGCCAGGCAAAGTTAACAGTTCATCCTCGATTCGGCACTGCCAAGCTCAATTATCCTGGTTTCAGCCTTGACTTGGCTACTGCCCGCAGTGAGACTTATAGCAAACCGGGGGCCTTGCCCACCGTCCAGCCGGGCAGCCTCAAAGATGACCTCATCCGTCGGGACTTCTCCATCAACGCCATGGCAATGCACCTAAACCCTAAGCATTTCGGTGAACTCATTGACCTGTACAACGGCAAAGACGACCTGAAACATCGCCTCATTCGCGTCCTGCACCCCAAAAGCTTCATCGACGATGCCACACGAATCCTGAGGGCCATACGCTACGAGCAAAGGCTGTGCTTCAAACTGGAGGCTGAAACCGAAAAATTGCTCCGCAGCAATGTTGCTATGCTCGATACCATCAGTAGCGACCGCATAAGGCATGAGCTGGAACTGATACTGGAAGAAGATGAACCGGAGCGAGCCATCAGGCGAGCCGACGAGCTAGGAGTTCTCAAGCGATTACATCCCTCGCTCAAAGGCAACGGCTGGCTCAGCAAAATATTCATCAAAGCTCGTCAGGCTGCTATGCGGACCTCGCTCTCAACCCTTTATCTCTGCCTGCTCATCTACAACCTGACGGAAAAAGAAAACGAGGAATTCATCTCACGTCTCAACTTCCCAAAAAACTCATCCCAAGCCATGCGCCAGACACTGCAACTCAAGGCACAGGTTCACAATCTGGCTAACCCCAAGCTAAAGCCCAGCGATATCCACCAGTTACTTCGAGGTTACTCAACATCAGCCATCCAGACTAATTCTCTGGCTACGGAATCATCTACTGTAAACCAACACCTGCAGTTGTACCTGACGAAATCACGCTATTTAAAGCCGTTGTTGAAAGGCGATGACTTAAAGAAAATAGGAGTTCCCGCCGGACCTAAAGTAGGCGAGGTTTTAGACATGCTTCACAGGGCACGGCTTAACGGAGAGGTCAGGACACAGAAAGAAGAGGAGAGCCTTGTCCATAGCTGGCTCCAAAAGCAATCAAGCTAAACCACTTCCGGCACAAATGTAGACACAGCATAAGCTTCAAGCCCTTGTTGCCTGAGCAAACCACACATTTTATTAGCTTGAGCTTCATCGTCCGCGGAGGTGAACAAGGCCGGTCCAGAACCGACCAGGTGAATATTCTCAGCACCGACCTCTTCAAAACGCTTCCGATAATCTTCCAATCCAGGAAAGGCATCAAAGGCTACCCTGTCAAAAACGTTAAACAGCAACGAAGGAGCAATCGGCTCATTCTGAGACCAAATTCTGAATGCTCTATAAGCGAATTGGCCGCCAGTGAAGTGTCGTGCATTTAAACGGGAATAGAGCTGTTGTGTTTTATGAGGTATCTTAGGCAAAGGTGGTACCAGCAAAACAAACCAGCCCGGCACAGGGATTTTCAAAGGAGTCACCTCCTCACCCCTACCCTGTATTAAAGCAGCACCTCCATGGATAAAAAAGGACACGTCTGACCCCAGTTTAGCTGCCAGTTCAATCAAATCCGAAACTGCCATTTTCAGTTCCCAGAGTTTATTTAAGGCTAACAATGTGGCAGCCCCATCGCTGCTGCCGCCACCTAAACCGGCAGCCCATGGTATGCACTTCTCGAGCTTAATCCTGACACCTTTCTCACAGCCGCTGGTTTTCTTAAGCAATTCAGCCGCTTGAACTACCAGGTTGTCAGAAGTCTGCAAGTTCGGCTCGGTGCACTCGAGCGAAATCCTGTCAGCCGGCTCAAAAGATAGCACATCACATAGATTAATTGTCTGAACCAGGCTGCGTATCTCGTGGTAGCCGTCATCGCGTTTTCCCAGAACTTCAAGGACGAGATTAACTTTAGCTGGCGCCAGATACTTCAGCATGAGACTGTCAAACAACTCCTGTGTCTGTCATTGCGAGCCGAAGGCGAAGCAATCTCAGAGATTGCCACGTCGCTAGCGCTCCTCGCAATGACATATGAAGGTGAATACACATTATCTTCAGCATAGCAACCTAACACTTATTTTCAGACTTTATAACCTCATACAACTCCGCCCACTCTTCCAGGCTGAGCGTTTCAGCCCGACGTTTAGGATCTATGTCCGCCTTCTCCAGCAATAAAGCAACTTCAGCCGGTTTAATACCCAAACCGTGAGCCAGCGAATTATGCAGTTGCTTTCGAGGTGCGCTAAACCCACACCTTACTACCTCAAAGAATCCATCCATATCAGGCACTTTAACCGCAGGTTCCGGCAACAAGTCTAATCGCAGTATAACCGAATCAACCTTCGGCTCAGGATAAAAACTCTGTGCCGGCACATATGAGATAATCTTCGGCTTGCTGTACACCTGAAGGCTAACTGCCAGCAGGGACATATCTCCCGGACCGGCAACAATGGCCTCACCAACCTCCTTTTGCACCATCACCACCATTAACGAAGGTTTAGGCGAAGCTTCGACGAAATAACGCAGCACGGGTGAGGTAATGTAATATGGCAGATTAGCCACCACCTTATACTTGCTGCTCTCACCTTCCAATAGCTGTGATAGATCAACTTTGAGTATATCAGCGTTGATCACGCGCAAATTTGCCAGCGAACTTAACCGGCGCGTCAACAAGGATGCCAGTCGGGTGTCAAGTTCCACAGCTATGACGCTGCCGGCATTCCGGACTAGCTCTACAGTCACTATACCCGGACCGGGGCCGACTTCAATTACGGTATCCTCCTGAGAAAGTTCGGCAGCTTCAATAATGGTCTTTAAAACCGTCTCATCTATGAGGAAATGTTGCCCCAGACTTTTCCTAGCTTTGAGACCGGACTGACGAAGCAGTCTTTTGACCTGAGCCGAGGGTACTAATTTTCTATCAGGCACTTGGCGCCTTCAAACTTTGAGTTTGAGAATTCTCCGGGCGTTCTCATACAGTACTTTCTCAATAACTTCAGGCTTATAGCCTCCGCTTTCAAATTCCTGAAGCCACCGCTTCGGTGGAATTTCAGGGTAATCAGAGCCAAACATAAACTTATCCTGGAGTCTTCCGTTGACCTCTCTTTTTATGATTTCGGGGAAATACTTCGGCGCCCAACCGGAAAGGTCGGCATAGACATTACCTTTATGAAGCAAAACCGCAATCTGCTCCTCGTGCCACGGCCAGGAGGGATGAATCATGACTATCGTCAGCTCAGGAAAATCAGCCGCCACATCATCAATATACGGAACAGGCATGGTGTATTTCAGACGTATTCCGTAGCCTCCGGGCATGCCGGCACCGGCACCGGTGGTACCCGTGTGAAAAGAAACCGGTATCTTAAGCTCGACACACTTCTCATAAAGCGGATAAAATCGTCTGTCGCTGGGGAAGAAAGCCTGTAGAGCCTGCTGGAATTTCAGTCCCATTAACCCCAGCTCCTTAACGCAGCGTTCCAGCTCACTTATAGCTGCCTTTCCCTTCCACGGGTCAATCATCGCCCAGCCGCCTATAAACACATCGGGGAACTTCTTAATCAGCCTGGCAACTTCGTCATTGGTATTGCTGGTATCATAGCCGCTCACGGACTCCGCATCCCAGCCTATTAAAATAGCCTTCAAGTCCAGCTCTTTGAAATCCTGCGCCATCTCCTCATCGGTTTTAACTTTATATTCGACCCCATAATACCTGGAAATGTACTCCACCATCTCCGGCCCCCACATACGCTTGCGGTCGAAAGCAGCCGTGGTCGGGTGAGCATGAACATCTATAGCTCTCATTCCAATGTCTCCTTCTACATCATGGTAATGCCGCCGCTAACACTGATGGTCTGCCCAGTTATGAAACTGGCCGCATCCGAAGCCAGAAAGACAACAACATTGGCCACATCCTCCGGTTTGCCAAGCCGGCGTAATGGATAAGCTTTAGCTGCCTTCTCTTGGGCTTCAGGCGTGAAGACTTGACCCATCTGCCCTTTCCACATACTCAATTCACCGGCATGCTCATGATTTTCCGGCACAGTAGCTGCGGGGCAAACCACATTTATATTTATGCCATATCGACCCAGTTCCCGCGCCAAAGATTTAGACATGGCAATAACACCGCCCTTACAAGCAGCATATACTGCCTCCATGTATTGGCCCATTCTACCCGCATCAGAGCCGATGCTGACAATTTTGCCGTATTTCCGCTCAATCATATGATCCAGGACTGCTCTGGTGCAATTTACAACGCCCCAAAAATTAAGGTCTACTTCCTTCTCCCACTCAGACCGCGGCTTCTCAACAAATAGCCGGTTTAAAGTCCAGCCAACATTATTTACCAGCACATCTATCTTCCCGAATTCCTCAAGCGTCCTTTTAACCATAGCAGTCACTGAATCAAAACTGGTGACATCGGTCTTGATAGCCACAGCCTTGCCTCCCAGAGCAACAGCTTCTTCAGCCACCTTTCGTCCTTGTTTTTCATCTATATCGGCAATCACCAGATTCGATTTCTCCCCGGCAAAAGCCAGGGTTATAGCCCGCCCGATGTTAGAACCACCACCGGTAACAATCACCACCTCACCAGCTAGATTCAAATCCATTGATCAAGCCCCCATTTTCTTAAAATATGGGCCGTGCACCGGCTATCGATCTCCGCCTCCCAGCTTACTACGGCTAGCCAGCTCCGACCAGGCAACCTTGCGTCACCCGGAGATTACTATTTACCGCTGCTTCCTTCCGGACCTGACGGGATTCATAGCTCTCCGCCGCGCAAGACCCAGCCATCAACGCCGCTTTACCGTAGCAGTCCCAAAAAACGAAAACCTCAAGCCGGGATTCAACCCCGCTATAGCGGATTTCGGGTACAGGGCACCGCTAGCTCCCCATCTAGCACGACCCAATCAAATACTACTATGTAGCTTCTAACTTTTCAAGGCTACCAGCCCACACTCAAGCGCATAATAAGCGGCATGGGCAATCCCCGCTTCTCCATTTTTGTTTGCGTGGCTTGAATATCATACTCCACACGATAATGATAGATAGTTCGAGCCTCAGTATCATAGAGAGCATAACTCGCCCTGGGGTCACCATCTCTAGGCTGTCCCACACCACCGGGATTGATAATCAGCCGCCTTTTCCCCAGTTCCAAGCTAGCGTCTTCTGGAAACATCTCATAGACCACCTTACTATCGATGAGCTCGAAGATAAGCGGTACGTGCGAATGACCCACAAGGCAGTAAGCAGTTTCAAAGTGAGCAAAGCTATCCTGTGCCCCTTCGGTTGACAAAAGATACTCCCATATAGGTTCGCGGGGACTACCATGAACCAGCGTAAAATCTTCCTGACAGATGTTAAGAGATAAACTCTGTAGATACTCCACATTTTCTGCGGTCAACTGCTGCGCCGTCCAGGAGCAGGCTTGGGCTGCCACAGGATTAAAGTCAGCAGTGTCGATCTTGCCTATCGCCGCCCAATCATGATTGCCGGCAACACAGACATGCTCAAATTGACGCAGACGCTCAATGCAACCGTTAGGGTCCGGACCGTAGCCCACCACATCGCCAAGACACCATATCCTGTCAAAACCACCCCTGTTATCGGCATCGCGAAGCACCGCCTCAAAAGCTTCCAGATTGCTGTGGATATCACCGAGGATTGCATACCGCATACCGCCTAACTATACCATCCAGAAGCCGGTTTGTTAAGTTTCAGGTCTCTGAGGATATGGACAAAAGAATAGAAAAAGGTAAAATAATGTTGAAGAAAGGTCCAAAAGCGGATATCGAGTGGGACGATGTATTACTTCGCTTACGCCTCCAATCTTAACCGGAAGCAGATGGCAGAGCGCGCCCCGGAAAGCAAGCCCAAGTTCATCGCCACCCTGCCTAATTTCAAACTCTCCTTCACCGCGCGGTCAGGTCGGCAAGGCGGAGTTGCCAGCATAACTCCACACAGAGGCGAGAAGGTTCTGGGGGCTATCTACGAGATATCTGAAAGAGATTTAAAGCGACTGGATAATTATGAAGGCTATCCTTCGGTATATGACCGACGCAAGATAACTGTTTGGACTGAAACCAACGAACCGATAGAGGCCGTTACTTATATCAAGATCGACCAGTCACGCGCGCTACCCCCGTCAGCGGAATATCTGGCTGTTATCCGGCAGGGCTACAGAGACTGGCAAATCGTGTGAGCTTACTCTTCCGACCTTGTGTTTCCCTCTATATCTATAAGTACACAACACAGGTCAGCAAAAGCTATCAGAAACAAACCGAGTAATATCGAGACTACAACACCGACAATCGCTATGCCCACCACCCCGAGACCAGCACCCACGGGGATGAAAGCAACCAGTTCTTCCATGCCTTGGGCTGCTATAACAGCCAGAGCAATCGAAAAAATGGTACCACCCAGCATCACCACCCAGCCAATAATCCTATAAACAGTGGCCACCGCCCTCAATGCCCCATAATTTCGGATCGGCACTGCTGCTATTTCTATTGTCTCCGGCTCGGCAACCGGTGCCGGCCTGGACTCCCAGACCTCCGTTTGGCTAGCAACCGGCAATCTTGTTCCACAGACGGTACAGAACTGATTCCCTATACTCTGCGCACCACAGCCAGGACAGGTAACAACTTGGTCCATAGATTATAAAACCCCTTGTTGCCTTCATGGAATAAAAGGAAGCTGGTAATTAAAGGCAAGAGTCATCACCATAACAATAACCAGGTAAATTATGCCACCAATCAATAGTCCCAGTATTAACATCCGCCACCACAATCCCCATGCCAGACCCCATGTCGGCTTAACTTCCACCTGTTGACTAGGGGCAACGGGTCTCGCGGCCTTGGCAGGTACCTCTTTGGTCGGGGCAGCGGGTGCTTGCTGCACCGAGGTAGCCGGCGGCTGCTGAACTGAGGTGGCCGGAGTCTGCTGAGCCGGGGCAGTTGACGCCTGCTGAGCCACGGAAGACAATGCATCTCCACAACTTCCACAAAACTGTTGACCGGCAACATTCAGCGCGCCGCATTTAGGACACTTGACCTTTTGCTGCACTTCAGCGATGAGTTTTGCCCCACACTTACCACAGAACTGTTGTCCTGCAACATTCCCTGCACCACAGTTAGGACACCTGACAACTTGCTCCATGTCACTAACCTCCTTACCTGTTTGAACGCATTATATAACTTGCACTTGACATATTACAATACCTCCACAACCAAAATTGCTTATTTTTTCAAAATGAGCCGACTTCTTTAGGCTAATACAAGCTATGTGCTATAATCGCAGCCATGCAGGTCTCCGAGCTGGGCGAATTTGGCTTAATAGAGCTTCTGGCCGATATCGTTGGTAAAACCAAAAATCCGCAGGATGTTTCCTGGCAACGTTTAATCATCGGCATCAATGACGATGCCGCTGCCTGGAAAGGCGATGATGCCATTCAATTGGCCACTACAGACAGCCTGGTTCAAGATACGCACTTCGACTTGAATGTCACCACATGGAAAGAATTAGGTTGGAAAGCCATTGCCGTGAACTTGAGCGATATTGCAGCCATGGGCGGCACACCTGAATATGCGCTGATTTCCCTGGCTTTGCCCGGTGATTTGGAAACTGACTGCATCGCTAACCTATACAAAGGCATGGCTGAAATATCCAGCCAGTTCGGAGTTGCCATAATCGGCGGTAATATAGCTTCCGCCAGCAAAACGATGATTTCCGTAACAGTTCTGGGCAACATGGAGTCCAATTCTATGCTCACCCGCTCGGCTGCGGTGCCGGGTGACCAGATAGCTACTACCGGATATGCGGGACTGTCGGCTGCCGGTCTTAAGATGCTCAAGCAAAAACTCAGCTTCGACGCTGAAACCACTCAACTTTTACGCGAGGCGCATTTGACGCCGATGCCTAGAATAGATGAGGGACAAATTCTGCTGCATCGCGGCGTTAAATCCGCTATAGATATAAGCGATGGTCTGCTCGCTGACCTGACCCATATATGCCAGGCAAGCAAGGTCAGCGCCCGGATAAACGAAAACTCAGTACCAATCCATCCAGCACTTAAGAAGAACTTCAAATCAGACTGCCTACAATTAGCCTTGAGCGGCGGCGAAGACTATGAGCTGCTGTTCACTGCCAGCAGTCAAATCATTAACCGACTAAGGAAAACCATGCCCTGTACTGTAACGGTGATAGGGGAAATAACCGAAGTGGAAAGCGGGCAGGTGACTCTAATCGATGCTGACGGCAAAATTATTCCCTGGGAAAAAGCCGGCTGGGAGCATTTCAAGTCTCAAAAATGAACGCCAAAATGACAAAGCTAAAATTCACATCACACAGCCAGGAGCAGACTCAGCGACTGGGAACACGTCTCGGCGAACTGGCTCAGGCAGGCGATGTAATTCTTCTCACCGGCAACCTGGGCAGCGGCAAGACCTGCCTGACGCAGGGCATCGCCTGGGGATTGGGTGTAAAAGAATATGCCTTCAGCCCTTCATTCGTCATAATAAGAGAATATCACGGCAGGCTAACCCTATACCACATAGATTTCTACCGACTCGACCGCATCGAAGAAATCGCAGACCTGGGGCTCGACGAGTATCTCTATGGCAAAGGCGTCTGCGTAGTCGAATGGGCGGAGAAAGGCATGGCAGTGTTGCCTGAAGAACATCTCCTGATTAATCTCAGCTACATATCCGATACAGAGCGCTCCATCAGCTTCGAGCCCGAAGGCAATCGCTATGTTAATCTACTAAAAACTCTCTACTCGGACACAAAAAAATGGAACTAGCCATAGATACCTCGACCGATTTCTGCGGCATCGGCTTATTCCATCAGGGTGAAACGATAGCAGAGCTAACCTGGCACTCAGGACAGAGTCACACCATAGAACTTGTACCGAACATAGTCCGCCTGCTCGAGCAAGCTAAAACCAGCCCTCAATCTATAGGCGCTGTTTTCGTAGCCAAAGGCCCGGGCAGCTTCAACGGCCTTAGAGTCGGCATAAGTACCGCCAAAGGACTAGCCTTTGCCTTAACTATCCCGCTGGTAGGGATAAGCACCTTAGAAGTCGAGGCATTTCCCTTTGCTTTTACCAAACTTCCTCTCTGCCCAATCCACAATGCCGGCCGTGGCGAGATTGCCACAGCCCTTTACCAGCAAAATGATGACTGGCACTGCATAAATCCAGAACACATCACATCTGTCGACACCTTATGTCAACAAATCAAACAAAAAACTCTATTCTGCGGCGAAATTCCCATGCCTGTCATCGAACAACTGCAGCAAAGCTTAGGCAAGCACGCTATAATACCTGACCATACAGCCAGACTGCGCCATGCTGGCTATCTGGCCGCATTAGGCTGGCAACGCTTAAACAGAGGCCAGACTGATAATCCGGCGAGCCTCCAACCTCTATATCTGCGCCAACCGCCGATAACCCAGCGCAAAGTGAAATAACTTTATAAGGAGTCTGAAATGGAGCGAAGCTTAGTATTAATCAAACCTGATGCCATGCAACGAGGGCTGGCTGGAGTCATTATATCCCGACTTGAGAGAAGAGAGCTCAAGATTGTGGCTATGAAGATGCTACAAATGGACAAAGCCTTAGCTCAACGCCACTACGCCGTCCATCAGGGCAAAGCTTTCTTCAATGACCTGGTGGAATTCATCACCTCGCGTCCCATCATCGCCGCCGTTTTCGAGGGAGAAAAAGCTATAGACGCTGTACGTCAAACTATGGGTACTACCGACCCTGTCAAAGCTTCTCCAGGTAGCATTCGGGGTGACTTCGGGCTGGACATCCAGCAGAATCTTGTACACGGCTCTGACTCAGCAGAAAGCGCCGAAAAGGAGATAAGTCTTTTCTTCAAGCCGGATGAGATTTCAGGTTAGATAACCGCCAAATCCTGGCGCCCAATAGTTTCGAATTTGGTTACTCGAATTGTGATATTGTTTAGGATTTAGAACTTTGGATTTAGTATTTGGGGAGGCGGGAAAGACAGCCGGGCCGGGGAGCTACTGTATCCTAACCACAGATGTGGCTTCCTGCCACAAATCGTCCAACTGATAATAATCTCGCTGTGACGGTGAAAAAATGTGGACTATAACGTCTCCCAGGTCAAGGAGAATCCATCCCGACTCGGCAGCCCCCTCAACATGTGAAGGGACAACACCATCACGCTTCAGTTTCTCACGAACTTCCTGCCAGATAGCTTCGACCTGGCGGGTGCTTTCCCCACTGCAAATAACAAAATAGTCGGCAAAGGAGCAGACCTGTCTGGTATCCAGCATGACAATATTGTCAGCCTGTTTATCCGAAGCAGCCTCCACCGCCCGCCGCGCTATTTCTATCGATTGCAGAACTCGCTCCTCCAAAGCAATTTACTATATCTAAAAATAATTATAGCACATCTGCATACATTTACTTAACGTCTTTGTGTACCTTACAAATCCAATAAAGGGGGTTAAATTAATGATAAGGTCCGCATGACATATAAAAAGCTGCGTCTTTTTTCTATATTTACTTGCATCTGATATAATTCTGATATAATTATGAAGTGGAGCAAAATATGAAGCCAAAGTGGTGGCAAGGCGGTTTATTCTATCTCCTGATTCTGGTAGCCATATTAGCCCTGGCTTTCAGCTTTTTGCCGACGTCCAGTAAGCCGGATAAGGTGGACTTCTACACGTTCGTTGAACAGGCCAAGCAGGGTGAAATCGATACCATTGAGCAGGACGGGACCACCATAACCGGCTACAAAGACGACGAAAAGAAGATCGAGGCCTCCTTTGTGGGCAGCACCAAGGAGCTTATGGACAGCCTCAAGGAAGCTGGCATAACGCTCGGCGAGGATGGAGTGGACTTTAGTGTTAAATCCAGCGGTTTTGACTGGGGAGGAGTAATGATCAGCTTCATTCCTCTGCTCCTGTTCGGTGCTCTGCTCTTTTTCCTGTTCCGCTCAGCCCGTGGCGCCAATACCCAAGCCTTCAATTTCGCCAAGAGCCGGGCACGGCTGGCATCCAGTAATAAGCCTTCAGTCACCTTCTCTGACGTTGCTGGAGTTGATGAAGCCAAGGGAGAGCTTCAGGAGATAGTTGAGTTCCTTAAGACGCCTCAAAAATTCCTGGCTCTAGGAGCCCGCATCCCTCGTGGTGTTCTGCTGGTAGGACCGCCGGGATGTGGCAAAACTCTAATAGCCAAAGCCGTTGCCGGTGAAGCTGGGGTTCCCTTCTTCTCCATCAGCGGTAGTGAATTCGTCGAAATGTTCGTCGGTGTCGGCGCTTCCCGTGTAAGAGACCTTTTTGAACAGGCAAAGCGCAATTCGCCATGCATAGTTTTCGTTGATGAGATAGATGCCGTGGGCAGACACCGCGGTGCCGGCCTCGGTGGAGGCCACGACGAAAGAGAGCAAACCTTAAACCAGATATTAGTAGAGATGGATGGCTTCGATAGCAGCACCAACGTTATCGTCCTATCGGCTACTAACCGTCCCGATATACTCGACCCGGCCCTGCTGCGTCCTGGCCGCTTTGACCGCCACGTTGTCATCGACCAGCCTGACATAAATGGCCGCAAAGCCATACTTGAGGTTCACGCTAAAGGTAAGCCTCTGGCAAAAGATGCCAATATGGAAGTTATAGCCAAACAGACTCCGGGCTTCAGCGGTGCTGATTTAGCCAACCTGATTAATGAGGGAGCTCTGCTGGCAGCCAGGCGTGACATGAAACAAATCGGTCTGAAAGAGCTTGAGGATTCAATTGACCGCGTTATCGCCGGTCCGGAAAAGAAAGGACGGATCATAAACCAGAAGGAAAAGGAAATCATCGCCTACCATGAAACTGGGCACGCACTGGTCGCCAAAATGCTGCCCAATGCTGACCCGGTACACAAAGTCTCCATAGTAGCCAGAGGCATGATGGGAGGCTGGACTCGCTTTCTGCCTACCGAGGACCGCCACCTGTGGACATATTCCCAGTTCGAGGACAGATTGGCGGTAAGCTTGGCCGGACGAGCCGCCGAAGAGATTAACTTCGGTGAAGTAAGCACAGGTGCCCAAAATGACCTGGAGCAGGCAACCGGCCTCGCCCGAAAGATGGTTACCGAGTATGGTATGAGCGCCAAACTGGGGCCACGCACCTTCGGCAAACGGGAGGAACTGGTATTCCTTGGCCGTGAAATCCATGAACAGCGAAACTACAGCGAAAAGGTGGCTGAAGAGATCGACGATGAGGTCAAACAAATCGTTCATCATGCCTATGAAACAGCCAAGAAGATCCTCAGCGAGAACAAGGCAAGGTTGAAGCTAGTCGCCGAACGGCTAATGTCCAAGGAGACCATAGAAGAAGCAGAATTCGATGAATTGATCAAAGAACCCCTGCCTCCTTCACCTGAGCTACAAGCCACACCTGCCTCGTAACAGGCAAATCCTTTTTAAGCTATTTTCTGCGTTCCACGATGTAGGCCGCCAGTTCCATTAGAGATTGACGCGCTCTATTATC
>Ga0180433_10002032_pt1 | contig 32532 bp, 26 predicted proteins | sample SS_ome_8_FD_132980 | JGI IMG/M metagenome (GOLD analysis project Ga0180433, IMG submission 132980) | Hypersaline lake sediment archaeal communities from the Salton Sea, California, USA - SS_1_D_1 metaG | ecosystem: Environmental > Aquatic > Non-marine Saline and Alkaline > Hypersaline >...
CCCGAAGATGCGCAACAGGTGCCGCCGCTCCACGCTCATCGTGTCGGGCATGGTCAGGACGAGCCGGTACCCCCGGGCGGCGCAGACCAGCGCCAGCCCCACGCCCGTGTTGCCGCTGGTCGGTTCCACGATAACGGCGCCTTCGGCGAGGCGGCCCTCGGCCTCGGCGGCGTCGAGCATGGCCACGCCGATGCGGTCCTTGACGCTGGCGCACGGGTTGAACGCCTCGAGTTTCGCCAGGACCTCGCCGGCCGCCCCGTCGGTCACGCGGCCGAGGCGCACCAGGGGCGTCCGGCCGACCGTCCGGGTGATATCGTCGAAAATGCGAGCCATCGCTGGCGTCTCCTTTCTGTCGCCGTCGGCGAGCGCTACACGCCGACGGGATGTTCCCGTTGCGCCGGTTCGGTATGCTCCCGGCCGAGGAGCCCGAGGATCGCCTCGGCCCCCTTCTCGCCCGAGAGGAGCATCGCGCCGAACGTCGGTCCCATCCGCGGCAGGCCGTGGACGGCGGCCACGGCCATGCCGACCGCCACCAGGCCGGGATGCACCTGGCCGGTCCGCTCGAGTACGGCGTCCTCGCTGCGCCGGACCCACATGGCGCCCTCGCCGGGCACCTCCAGCAGGCCACGCTTCGAGAGGACACCCGCGACGTGCGCCTCGTGACCGGTGGCGTCCACGACGACGCGGGCCTCCAGGGCCACCGGGTCCACGCACGTGATCTGCCGGGGCAGCGACTGGACGGGTGTCCAGTTGACGACCGCGCCGGCCACGCGGGCCTCCTCGCGCAGGACCACATCTTCCACCGAAGTCATGTTGGCCACCGTGATGCCGGCGTCGCAGGCGGCGGCGATGAGGCGGGAACAGGCGTGCGGAGCGTCGGCCACGTGCAGACCTTCGCTGGCCTCCTTGTGCGGCACGCCGAGTTCGTCCAGGACCTTGTGGGCGGGGGCCCGGACGGTGACCTTGTTCATCAGGTACCCGCCGAGCCAGAACCCCCCGCCCAGGTAGTTGTTGCGTTCGACGAGCAGCACGCGGACGCCGCGCTCCGCCAGGCGTTTGGCGCACATCAGGCCGCTCGGCCCGGCGCCGGCGACCAGCACGTCGCTCTCGACGGCGGCGTCGAACGTCTCAGCGAACGACCGCGCGATGGCGCGGGTCACGTCCTTCTCGCTCGTGGCGTGGAACAGTTCCTGTGCGTCTGGAGCCATGTGCGTCTCCTTTCTCTCGACTCTCACCTGTTCTGCCGCAGCGCTATCGGCTGCCACCGGAAGCCTTGGCGGGGGCGCGTGCCTTGGCCTCGTCCCGGCCGAAGGGTGAAATCTCCCGCAGCCGGCGGATGATACCCGGCATCACCTCCAGGACCTTCCCAATCTCCTCGTCGGTGGTGTACCGGCTCAGGCTGAACCGGACCGAGCCGTGGGCGGCGGTGTAGGGGACGCCCATCGCCCGGAGGACGTGGCTCGGTTCCAGGCTGCCGCTGGTGCACGCCGACCCGCTGGAAGCGCAAATGCCGTGCTCGTCGAGCAGTAGCAGGATGGACTCGCCCTCCACGTACTCGAAACTCACGTTGCTGGTATTGGGCAGCCGCGCGACGGGATCGCCGTTGAGGCGAGCGCCCGGACACCGCTCGAGCAGGCCGCGCTCCAGGCGGTCGCGGAGGGCCCTGACGCGGGTCTGCTCTTCTGATAGATGCTCCTTGGCCAGTTCCGCCGCCGCCCCGAGGCCGACGATGGCCGGCACGGCCTCCGTGCCGCCGCGGCGGCCGGCCTCCTGGTGACCGCCCACCAGGTACGGATGGAACCGCGTGCCCCGGCGCACCTGCAGCGCCCCGACGCCCTTCGGCGCGTGCAGTTTGTGCCCGGAGAGGCTCAGCATGTCGACCGGCAGGTCCGACACCGCCATCGGCACCTTCCCGACCGCCTGGACGGCATCGGTGTGGAACAGGATACCGTGGTCGCGGCACATCCCGGCCAGATCCTCGACGGGCGAGAGGACGCCGGTCTCGTTGTTCGCCCACATGACCGAGACCAGCGCCGTGTCGTCATCGACGGCGTCGCCGAGGTCGGCCACGCTGATACGGCCGCGGGCATCGACCGGCAGGATTGTGAGGCGGTAGCCTTCCTCCCGGGCGAGCGCCTCGCACAGATTCTTCACGGCCGGATGCTCGACGGCGCTCGTGATGAGGTGCCGGCGCTCCGGCCGGACCGCCAAGGCGCTGCGGATGGCCGTGTTGTCGCTCTCCGTGCCGCAGGAGGTGAAGAGGATTTCGGTCGGGTGGCACCCCAGGAGGTCGGCCACCTGCTGGCGGGCCCGGTCCACGGCCCCCGCCACCTGCCCGCCGAAGGTGTGGATGCTCGATGGGTTGCCGTACAGGTCCGTCAGGTACGGCCAGATGGCTTCGCGGACCTCCGGGGCGACGGCCGTGGTGGCGTTGTTGTCGAGATAGATGACCTCGTCCATCGCATATCTCCCGATCATTCAGCGGCGGCGTGGGCGGCGACCCCTTCCACCGTGATGTCCGGGTCCACCTTCGCGCGGAGGCGCTGCTCGACCAAGTCCCGCAGCGTCACGCCGCGGACACCGCAGTGGGCGCAGGTGCCGCTCAGGGTCACCTGGACCTGGCGGTCGACCACGTCGACGAGTTCCACGTCCCCGCCGTCGCGGTGGAGGACGGGCCGGATCTCCTCCTCGATGGCCTGTTCGATCCGGCGAATCCGCTGCAGGTTGGTCATGCCGGACGGGGCCGGGGCTTCCCCCCTGGGCGCGGGCCCCGCCTCGGCCCGGACGCGGTCGATGATCTCCTGGATCTTCTCGTGACAGCCGCCGCAGCCCCCGCCGGCCTTCGTCCAGTGGGTGACCTGCTCGACCGTTTCGAGCCCTTCGGCCCGGACCACCTTTTCGATGAGTTTGTCCGTGACGCCGAAACACCGGCAGACGACCTGGCCCTGGTCCTCGTCCTCGAACGGCTGGTGGCGGAACCGGGCGATGGCTTTCTGGAGCGCCTCCATGCCCATGACCGAACAGTGCATCTTGGCCTCCGGCAGGCCGTCGAGGTAGGCGGCGATGTCGTCGTTGGTAATGTGCTCGGCCTCCTCGATCGTCTTGCCGCGGATCAGTTCAATCAGGGCGTCGGAGGAGGCGATGGCGCTGGCGCAGCCGAAGGTCTGGAACTTGGCGTCCCGGATGCGGCCTTGATCGTCGAGCCGGACCATCAGCCGCAGCGCGTCGCCGCAGACGATGTTGCCGACGGTGGCGTCGAGGTCGGGATTCTCGATCTCCCCGACGTGTTGGGGCTGGAGAAAATGCTGTTTGACCTTTTCGCTGTAGTCCCACATGTCCGCCTCCTCCGGCCGGGAAGGCTGGTGGGCGGCCGGAATCCCTGCCGCCAGCCCGGACCGCCCTACACAACTATTCCGACCGTTTCACTTGTCATAGCCTTCCAAAAAAGTTCCCCCGCTCCTCGCATCTGCCGCTTCAGGCCGAACCCACCCGGGAAACCTGGTCGTTACGCGTCTCCTCTCCCACCAGATGGGCAAAGGTCGTGTCGTCGAAGACGCCCGAGAGGGCCGCCCGGGCCCGTTCCCACATGGGGAAGAAGACGCAATCGCCGAACAGGGGGCACTCCCAGCCGGTGCTTTCGACCTGGCAGTGGACGGGCCCGATCTCGCCTTGAATCGCCCGGATGACCTCGCCGACGGTGATCTCGGCCGGGTCCCGGGCCAGGAGGTACCCACCCCGAGCCCCGCGGCGGGAGACGACATAGCCGGCCTGTTTCAACTGGCCGAGGATGATCTCCAGAAACCTCGGCGGGATGGCCTGGCTTCGGGCGATCTCGGCCACGCTGACGGGCTCGGACCCGCCCCGGCGGGCCAGTTCGAAAATGGCCCGCAACCCGTATTGGCATTTTTGCGAAATCAGCATGATATAATCCCTAGCTCTCCGATTGGTATTATTTCAACATCGGCCCTCTCCGTCAAGCACTTTCTTCAGCCACTTCACATTCCTCCGGCAGATGTCAGCCCACCTCCAGCATCCGTTCAATGGCCCGGCGGGCGCGGCGGGCCACAGCCTCGGGCACCCTGACCTCCGGGGCCCGCTCCTCCAGGCACCACACCACTTTCTCCAGGGTGTTCCGTTTCATGTTGGGGCAGGTGGCCAGGCGGGAGACCTCGACGATGGTCTTGCCGGGGTTGGCCTGGCGAAGCCGGTGGCAGATGCCCCCTTCGGTGCAGATGATAAACGCCTCGGCCGCCGACTCGGCCACGTGCCGAATGATCTGGCTGGTGGATCCCACGAAGTCCGCCATGGCCACCACGTCCGGCAGGCATTCCGGATGCACGCACACCTGGGCCCCGGGATATTCTTCCCGGCGGGCGGCGACGTGTTCCGGCAGAATGCGGTGGTGCGTGGGGCAATACCCCGGCCAGGGGACCAGGTTACCCCGGCCCGTCCGGCGGGCCACGTAATCGCCGAGGCTGGCGTCCGGCACGAAGAGGATCGGCTGCTCGGCCGGGATCGACTCCACCACCCGTACCGCGTTGGAACTGGTGCAGCAGATGTCGCTCAGGGCCTTGACGGCCGCCGAAGAGTTCACGTAGCAGACGACGGCCGCCTCCGGCCAATCGCGCTTCGCCTCGGCCAGGGCTTGGGAGGTGACCATGTCGGCCAGCGGGCACCCGGCGTTCGCGTCGGGAACGAGGACGGTCCGTTCCGGGTTGAGGATCTTGGCAGTCTCGGCCATGAAGTGCACGCCGCAGAGGACGATGGTCTCGGCCTCGACCCGGCGGGCCTGCCGGGCTATGGCCAGGCTGTCGCCGACCACGTCGGCCGCGTCCTGGACTTCCGCTAATTGGTAGTTGTGCGCCAGGATGGCGGCCCGGCGCTGGCGCTTCAGTCGCCCCAGCCGGCGGCCGAGGTCATGGCTGGGTTGTCGCTGCAGAACGGTCATCGGCTCGCCCTTTTTCGTTGCCGGTCCGCCCTGGCGCTCCTGCCGGCTCGGCGAAGTCAAAAAAGCAGGTTGACTTCCTATCTTGTCTATTATATTATTCCGAGCGGTGAGGTCAAGTATTGACTTCAGGTTCTTTCACAGGCGCAAAGCATCGGCGAAAACCATGGAAAGAGCAGCGGAGTGCCCAAGGGAGGGAGCATAGGAGTCCCCAAGGCTTTCCACAGACGGATAGAGGGGTGGGCGCGGCTGATCAGGAAACGAGCCGCGTGCGGCAGGTGTCCCGGGCCGCGTGGACCTGCACCGGGAACCCAAGGCGGTGCCCGCATCCGCCCGCGGCGAAGCACGGACCCCGAGGTAAGAGGAAGGTCATGGCCTCAAAGAGCAATTCAACGCAGACCGAGACCCGCCCCTACGTCCCCGACACCCGGTCCCTGCCGCTGGACCGGCTGTTGGGCGAGGACGTCTTCTCCCTCGCCGGCGACCTGACCTTCAAGGAGAAGGTCGACCGGTCGCGCCGGCTCATCGCGGCGGCGCGCGAGGATTTCGGCGACGGCCTCGTGGTGGCGAACAGCCTCGGCACGGGCGTCGTCTGGCACCTCGCCAAACAGGTGGACCCGGACATCCCGGGCTTCACCGTCATGACGCCGCACGCCTTTCCGGAGACGGAGCGGCACCTGGCGCGCCTCCAGGCGCGGTATCCGGAACTGAAGGTCTACCGCGCGGAGGCGGACGTGCCGGACGACCTGCCCGAAACGGACCCCGACCGGTGCTGCCGCCTCCTGAAGGTCAAGCCCACGCGCCGTGCCATCCGCGACATGGGGGCCGAGTGCCTCGTCTCGGGCCTCCGGTGTACCTCCGGCCGCCGGCGCGCGGGCCTGGCGGAGATCGAGGACCGCGGCGACGGGCTGCTCCGCCTGTACCCGATCCTCCTGTGGCACGAACACGAGGTATGGAAATATGCCGCTCTGAACAAGGTGGACGTGAACCCGCTGTACGCCGAGGGATATCGCTCGCTCGGCTGCGCTCCGTGCACGCGGGTGACGGCCGCCGGCGAGCGCGAACGCGCCGGCCGGTGGATCGGCACGAGCAAGTGCGGCGGGGAGTGCGGTATCCACACCAAGCCGCTCAAGTTCGAGGACGGGGCCGGCATCTGAGCCGACCGGCCGCGCCGCGCGGCGCGCCGGCCGACCCCGAGAACGACGGGAGGACACGCCCGCCATGGCCGACCGCTTCGACGCCATTCCGTTTCCCTGCCGACGGGTACCGGAGGATGCCGGCCTGGCCCGGCTGCTGGGTCTCTATCCTCAGCGCCAGGAGGGCCTCTGGATGCAGCGGACCAAGATTCTGGGCGGCCGCCTGACCGGGCCGCAGTGGCAGGCCCTCGCCGAAGTCGCTCGCCGGTACAACCCCGAGACGCCGCTCCACCTGACCACGCGGCAGGATATCGAGATCCATGACGTGCGCACCGACCGCGTACCGCAGGTCCAGGCCGCCTTGGCCGAGGCCGGCATCACCGTCCGGGGGGCCTGCGGCGACACGCCCCGCAACGTCACCGTGTGCCCGGGCAGCGGGGTGCGGAGCGGGTGCCCGGACTTGGGGCCGCTGGCGTGGAAGGTCCGCCGGCACCTGGAGGCGACCGACGGCATCACCGCGCTCCCCCGTAAGTTCAAGATCTCGTTCTCGGCCTGCCCCGAGGCCTGCGCGGGTCCGTGGATCAACGACCTCGGGTTCGTGGCCGAGCGGCGCGACGGCCGGTGGGGCTTCCGTGTCATCGGGGCGGGGTCGCTGTGCGCCCGCCCCGGGACAGGCATCCCCCTCTATGACTGGATCGAGCCGGACGATGTCCTGCCGCTCGTCTCGGCCGCCATCGAGTTCTTCGCCGAACATGGGGACCGCGAGAACCGGCGCCGGGCCCGCCTCCGCCACGTCCGCGAGCGGATGGGCGACGAGGCGTTCCGGAACGGGCTGGATCGGGGCTTTGCCGCCGAACGCGACGCCTCCGCCCGGCCGGCGCCCGTGGACCTGCTGCCCCCGGAGCGGCCGCTGGATGGGCGCTTGACGCTGACGTTCGCCAGCGGCGACGTCTCGCCCGCGGCCGCCGAGGCCCTGGCCGACCTGGCGGACGGGGACGACCTGGCCGTCCGCATCGGGTGCCATCACCGCGTACACGTCTTCGGCCGGGACGAAGAGACGGTCCGGGCGGCAGTCGGTGCGGCGGCGGCCCTTTCGGAAGCCGCCCGTCGTCAGGCGTCCGTGGTGGCGTGCTCCGGCGCCCGCTGGTGCCGGCGGGGCCTGGCCCGGACCGACCGGCTGGCCGACCGCATCCGCGAGCGGTTCGCCGAGCGGCTCGACCCGGCGACCACCGTGTGTATCTCCGGGTGCCCGAACGGCTGCGCGCACACCCGCGTGGCGGACATCGGCGCCACGGGCGGACAGGTGCGCGCGGGCGGCGGCCGGGAGGAGGCCTGGACCCTTTACATGGGCGGCGGCATGGGCCGCACGCTCGCCCTGGCCGAGCCGGTCGCCGCCCGGCTCCCCGCCGACGAGGTCCTGGAAAGAATCGCGGTCCTGGCGGACCGAGCGTAGCCTTCTCACAACCGGCGTGCGGCTCGGAGAGTCTTCTCCCGGCATGATGCGCCGCTCATCCCGCAGGTACTTGCAGCAGCGGAACCGGACCGGATAGGATGAAAGTGACGCAGGCTCAGATGGTGCATCCGCGGGCCCGGCTGCCAGCCTGCAAAGAGAGAGACCCCATTGTGAAGCGACCGATGATCGCTGCATGCGCGGTGCTGGTGGCCGCGGCGGGGTGTGTCACGCAGAGCGAGCAACACCTCCGCGAGAACGCCGCACGGGTCGAACAGACGTACCGGCACCGCCCGGAAGCGCGGACCGAGGCTCAGGCCGCCGAACCGCTTCCCGCGCTGGACCCGGGCGCCGCGCTCGCCGACTACCTGGAGTACGCGGCGCTCGCCAACCCGGGCCTGGAGGCGGCGTTCTACCGGTGGCGGGCGGCCGTGGAGCGGATTCCCCAAGCCCGCGCCCTGCCCGAGCCGCAGTTTACCTACCGCTATTACATCCGCGAGGTCGAGACGCGCGTAGGCCCGCAGCGCCAGGCGTTCGGCCTCCGGCAGACGGTGCCGTGGCCGGCGAAACTCCAGCACCGCGCCGGCGAGGCCGCCGAGGCCGCCCGCGCCGCCCGGGCCCGATACGAGGCGGCCCGGGACCGTCTCTTCTATCGCGTGAAGCAGGCCTACTGCGAATACTACTACCTGAAGCGGGCCATCGACCTGGTCCGCCAGAACCGCGACCTCGTCCGCTACCTGGAAGGCGTGGCCCGCCGGCGGTACGCGGCGGCGGCGGCCGGGCACCCCGACGTCATCCGGGCCCAGGTGGAACTGGGGAAACTGGACGATCGGCTCCGAACGCTGGAGGCCCTGCGGCAGCCGACGGCGTCGGGCCTCAATGCCGCCCTGGGCCGCCCGACGCTGAAGCCGCTGCCTTGGCCGACCCGGATCCCTCACGAACGCCTCGCGGCCGACGACGAGGCGCTGCTGGCCTGGCTCCGGGAACACAACCCGGAACTGGCGGCCTATCGGCACCGGATTGCCCAGGCCGAGCGGGGCGTCCGCCTGGCCGAGCAGAACTACTACCCCGACGCCACGGTCGGCATCCAGCACATCCAGACCGACGAGGCCCTCCTGCCCGGGGTCCGCGACAGCGGCAAAGACCCGGTCATCGCCATGTTCAGCGTCACGCTGCCCGTCTGGTACGAGAAGTACGACGCGGCGCTGCGCGAGGCGCGGGCCCGCCACTGGGAAACGATGCACTCGCGGGCCGAGCGCGAGAACGTCCTGGCGGCCGAGGTCCGGATGGTCCTGTACCACGTCCGCGACGCCGCACGCAAGATTGACCTCTACGGCGATACGCTCGTGCCGAAGGCCCGCCAGTCGCTGAAGGCGACGGAGGCGGCGTACCGGGCGGGCGAGGCCAACTTCGTGGACCTGGTGGACGCCGAGCGGGTGCTGCTGGAGTTCCAACTCGCCCACCAGCGCGCCTTGGCCGATCACGCCATTCGCTTGGCCAAACTCCGGATGCTCGTGGGCCGACCCTTGTCTGCTGACGAGTCTGAGAACAATCACGATGACAAACCTGCCGGTAAGGAAGCCGGCGAACCCGAGAACCCCGAACCGAATGTTCCGAAGGGAGAGAAGCCGTGAAACCCCCGAGCGTCATCCTGCTGTGGGCCGTCGCAGCCATCCTGCTTGTCGCCCTGCCGGTCGGCTGCCGGAAAAGCGAACCCGAACCGACCGCCGAGGAGTCGGCACCGGCCGCGGAGGAATCCGAGACGGGCGGGCAGGCCGGCGACCCGACCGCCGAGGCCATCGCCCAGAAGACCTGCCCCGTCATGGGCGGGCCCATCAACCCCGACATCTACGTGGACCACGAGGGGCGGCGCGTCTATTTCTGCTGCCAGGCCTGCGTGGCCAAGTTCAAGGCCAATCCCGAGAAGTATCTGGCCAAACTCGACGAGCAGATGAAGGGCGCCGACGAGACGGGGCAGGACCCGTAGCCGCGACGCCCGAAAGGACGGCACACGATGAGCGAGCCTGAACCACGTGACCGGTCTGCGCTGCGCCGGCCGCTCCGTGTCGCGGGCCTCGTTGCCGCTCTCGCCCTGGCCTTTGCGGTGGGCTACGCCGTCCGCTGGGGATGTGCGCCGGCGCGCGAGACCGGCCCCGGACCATCAGCGGCGACAGAGGAGGCCGAGACGTCGGCCGTCTGGACCTGCTCGATGCACCCGCAAATCCGCCAGCCGGCGCCGGGCCGGTGCCCCATTTGCGACATGGACCTCGTGCCGGTCGCCGAGACGGACGCGGGCACCGGCGGCGGCGAGCGGCGGCTCACCGTCACGCCCGAGGCCAGGACACTGATGGAGATCCAGACCGCCCCGGTCGAGCGGCGGTTCCCGACGGCCGAAATCCGCCTGGTCGGCAAGGTGGCCTACGACGAGACCCGCCTCCAGGACATCACCGCCTGGGTGCCCGGCCGGCTCGACCGCCTCTTCGTCGATTACACGGGCGTGCCCGTCAACAAGGGCGACCACATGGTCCTCTTGTACAGCCCGGAACTCTTGAGCGCCCAGGAGGAACTTCTCCAGGCGCGGAAGGCCGTCGAGGACCTCCGGGCCAGCGACGTCTCCGTCATGCGCGAGACGGCCGAGGCCACCGTCCAAGCCGCCCGTGAGAAACTCCGCCTCTGGGGCCTGAAACCCGAACAGATCGAGGCCATCGAGCGGGGCGGCACGCCGTCGGACCACATGACCATCTACGCGCCCGTCGGCGGCACGGTGGTCGCCCGCCACGCCGAGGAGGGCCAGTACGTCCAGACCGGCACCCGCATCTACACCATCGCCGACCTCTCCCACGTGTGGGTCAAACTGGACGCCTACGAGTCCGACCTGGCCTGGCTCCGTTACGGCCAGGACGTGACGTTCACGAGCGAGGCCTATCCCGGCGAGGCGTTCACCGGCCGCATCGCCTTCATCGACCCGGTCCTGGACGAGACGACCCGTACCGTCAAGGTCCGCGTGAACGCGGCGAACCCGGAAGGGAAACTGAAGCCCGAGATGTTCGTCCGGGCCGTCGTCCGCGCCCAGGTGGCCGCCGGCGGCCGCGTCATGGACCCGGACATGGCCGGCAAGTGGATCTGCCCCATGCACCCCGGCGTCGTCAAGGCCGGGGCCGGCCGGTGTGACATCTGCGGGATGGACCTCGTCACGACCGAGTCACTCGGCTACGTGCCGGTGGACCGGGCCGAGACCGAGATGCCGCTCGTCATCCCCGCTTCGGCCGCCCTGGTTACCGGGACGCGGGCGGTGGTCTACCGCGAGGTCCCGGATGCCGACTCACCCACCTACGAGGGGCTGGAGGTGGACCTCGGCCCGCGCGCCGGCGACGTGTACATCGTGCGCGGCGGCCTCTCGGAGGGCGACCGCGTCGTCACGAACGGCAACTTCAAGATCGACAGCGAACTCCAGATCCGCGCCAGGCCCAGCATGATGGCCCCCGAAGAGGATGGAGGCACAGGCGGAGGCGCCGGTGCCGGTCATCAGCACGGAGCCACGCATCGGCATGAGTGACCTCCCGACCCAGCCGGGGTCCGACCCGACGCCCGAACAGCGGTCCCCCGTGGGTCGGCTCATCGGCTTCTTCCTGCGGAACAAACTGCTGGCCGGCCTGCTCGTGCTCGGCATCGTGGGCGGCGGGGTGGCGGTCGCCCCCTTCCACTGGGACCTGGACCCCTTCCCGCGCAGCCCCGTCCCGACCGACGCCATCCCGGACATCGGCGAGAACCAGCAGATCGTCTTCACCCGGTGGCCCGGCCGCAGCCCCCAGGATGTAGAAGACCAGGTCACCTACCCGCTGACGGTGGCACTCCTGGGCGTGCCGGGCGTCAAGACGATCCGCTCGAACTCGATGTTCGGCTTCTCCTCGATCTACGTCATCTTCGCGGAAGGCGTGGAGTTTCACTGGTCCCGCAGCCGCATCCTCGAGAAACTCGCCAGCCTGCCCGCCGACACGCTGCCCGAAGGCGTCCAGCCGGCCCTCGGCCCGGACGCCACCGCCCTGGGCCAGATCTTCTGGTATACCCTGGAAGGCCGGAACCCCGACGGCCGCCCCGCCGGGGGATGGGACCTCGAGCGCCTGCGGACCCTCCAGGACTGGTACGTGCGGTACGGGCTGGCCTCGGCCGAGGGCGTGGCCGAGGTGGCCTCCGTGGGCGGCTTCGTCCGAGAGTACCAGGTCGACGTCGACCCCGACGCCATGCGGGCCTACGGCGTCCGCCTCCCGGAGGTCTTCCGGGCGGTCAAGGACTCCAACGTGGACGTGGGCGCCCGCAGCATCGAACTGAACCGCGCGGAGCACCTGATCCGCGGCGTGGGCTTCATCAAACGCCTGGAGGATATCGAGAACAGCGTCGTGGCCGTCCGCGAAGGCGTGCCGGTCCTGGTGAAGCACGTGGCCCACGTGGCGACGGGGCCCGCCCTGCGGCGCGGCGCGCTCGACAAGGCCGGCGCCGAGGCCGTGGGCGGCGTGGTCGTGGCCCGCTACGGCGTGAACCCGCTGGCGGCCATCGAGAACGTCAAGGCGAAGATCGCCGAGATCTCGCCCGGCCTGCCGTCCCGGGTGCACGTCGATTTTTCGAAGACCGGCGAGCAGGCGGTCCGCCGCTTCGCCGACGCCCACGGCTTCGAGCCGCGCAAGGGCCCGGACCTGAACCAGGACGCCTGGCTGGCCGCCCTCCGCGCCATGCCGCGCGACCAGTGGCCTGCCTGGGCCACCATCAGCAAGGTCACCATCGTCCCGTTCTACGACCGGACGGGCCTGATCTACGAGACGCTCGGCACGTTGAGCGATGCGCTGGCCCACGAGGTTCTGATCACGCTCATCGTGGTCGTGCTGATGGTCATGCACCTGCGGAGCAGCGCCCTCATCGGAAGCATGCTGCCCCTGGCGGTCCTGTTGTGTTTCATCGCGATGCGCCTCTCGGGCGTGGACGCGAACATCGTGGCCCTCTCCGGGATCGCCATCGCCATCGGCACGATCGTCGATATGGGGGTGGTGGTGTGCGAGAACATCCTGCGGCACCAGGAGGCGGCGTCGCCGGACGCCGACCGCCTCGGCGTGGTCCACCAGGCCGCCAGCGAGGTCGGCAGTGCGGTCCTGACGGCCGTCCTGACGACCGTCGTCTCGTTCCTGCCGGTCTTCGCGATGGTGGGCCCGGAGGGCAAACTGTTCCGGCCGCTGGCGTTCACGAAGACGTTCGCGCTGCTGGCCTCGATCGTCCTCGCGCTGACGGTCCTGCCGCCGCTGGCACACAGCCTGTTCGGCCGGCCCATCGCCGGCCGTCGGGTCCGCTGGACCGTGGGCGGTCTCCTGATTGTGGCCGGCGCCGCCGCGGCCTGGCTCCTGGCGTGGTGGATCGGCGTCATCCTGGCCGTCCCGGGTCTGTATCTGTTCGTCAAGCATTGGCTTCCCGCACCGGCCACGCGGGCGGCGCCGTGGACGGCGAACCTGGCCATCGTGGGCGCCGTCGTGGTCCTGCTGAGCGGGTACTGGGAACCGCTGGGGCCGGAGCGGGGCCTGCTGCGGAACGTCATCTTTGTGGGCGGCATGGTGGCCGTCCTCCTCGGCCTCTTCCGCCTGTTCCAGGCGGTGGCGCCCGCGGTGCTGCGCTGGTGCCTCGCGCACAAGGTGCCGTTCCTGCTGGCGACGGCGGCGGTGATGCTGGTCGGGGTGCTAGGCTGGGTGGGCTTCGAGGACCTCGTCGAGCCGACGGTAGAGGCGGCCGAGAAGGTGGGTCTCGCGCCCGAAACGGTCCGCGCGACCACCTTCTGGGTCGAGGGCAGCCAGGTGTTCCCCGGCCTGGGCAAGGAGTTCATGCCGCCGCTCGACGAAGGCTCGTTCCTGCTGATGCCGACGACGATGGTCCACGCCTCCATCGGCGAGTGCCTGGACGTGCTTCAGAAGCAGGACAAGGCGATCGCGGCCATCCCGGAGGTGGACCAGGTGGTCGGCAAGATCGGGCGGGTCGACAGCCCGCTCGACCCTGCGCCCATCTCGATGGTCGAGACGGTCGTCACCTACAAGTCCGAATACGCGACCGACGCCGACGGCCGGCGACGCACCTTCCGCTACGACGCCGAGAGCGGCGCGTTCGTCCGCGATGAGGCGGGCCGCCTGATTCCCGACCCCGCCGGCCGGCCGCTTCGCCAGTGGCGCGACCGCATCGAGAGCCCCGACGACATCTGGGAGGAGATCCTTGCGGCAGCCCGCATCCCGGGCACCACCTCGGCCCCCAAACTCATGCCCATCAAGGCCCGCCTGGTCATGCTCCAGAGCGGCATGCGGGCGCCGATGGGCGTCAAGGTCAAGGCCACCGGCGAGAACCTGCGGCAGGTGCTGGGGCGGATCGAGGCGGTGGGTCTGGAGATCAAACGCCTCCTCAAGCAGGTGCCCGGCGTCAAGCCCGACACGGTCGTCGCCGACCGCATCGTCGGCAAACCGTACCTGGAAATCGTGCCGGACCGGCTGGCCCTGGCGCGTTACGGCGTGCCGATCCGCGACTTCCAGGACGTGGTGGAGGTGGCGATCGGCGGGCGGCGGCTGACCACGGCCGTCATGGGCCGGGCCCGGTTCCCCGTCCGGGTCCGGTACCTGCGTGAACTGCGCGACCGCATCGAGACGCTCGGCCGCATCCTCGTGCCGGGCGCGGGCGGCGCCCGGATTCCCCTGGAGCAGGTGGCCGAGATCCGCTACGTCCGCGGTCCCCAGTCGATCAAGAGCGAGGACACCCGCCTGACCGGCTACGTCGTCTTCGACAAGCGGGACGGCCGGGCCGAGGTCGACGTCGTCCGCGCCTGCCAGGCGTACCTGGCCGAGAAGCGCGAGGCGGGCGAGTTCGTCGTCCCCGAGGGCGTCCACTACGAGTTCGCCGGCAGTTACAAGAACCAGGTGCGGAGCCAGCGGACGCTGGCGGTCATCCTGCCGGTCGCGCTCGGGATTATCCTGCTGATCCTGTACCTCCAGTTCCGCTCGCTGCCCACGACGCTGATCGTCTTCTCGGGCATCTTCGTCGCCTGGGCGGGCGGGTTTGTCCTGCTATGGCTCTACGGCCGGCCGTGGTTCCTCGACGCCGCCGTCTTCGGCGTGAACCTGCGCGACCTGTTCCAGGTGCACACCGTGAACCTGAGCGTGGCGGTGTGGGTGGGGTTCCTGGCCCTCTTTGGCATCGCCTCGGACAACGGCGTGATCATCTCGACCTACATGGACCAGGTGTTCCGGGAGCGCGCGCCGGCCTCGGTCCCGGCCATGCGCGAAGCCACGCTCGTCGGCGCCCGCCGGCGGCTGCGGCCGGTGCTGATGACCACCGCCACCACGGTGCTGGCGCTGATCCCCGTGCTCACCTCCACCGGCCGGGGGGCCGACGTCATGGTGCCGATGGCCATCCCGTCGGTGGGCGGCATGCTGGTCGTGCTGCTCACCTTCTTCCTGGTGCCGGTGCTCTACTGCACGGTCCAGGAGTTCAAGCGGCACACCGGCATCGGCGACGGGTGGCTGGGGGCGATCCTGCTGGTGACCGGACCGCTCGGCTTCTTCGCCCTGGCCGTCTACTGTGCCGTCCGCGGACGAGATGCGACCCTGGCAGCCCCGCCGCCGCCCGCCGGCCCTCAGCCTTGACACGTCTGACGACCAGCCCTTTGCGGCTTCCGCTTCCTCCGCGTTCCTGCGTTGCCAAGTCATATCACCTGCGGCGATTTCGTCTGCAATGCTTATACTCTTATGCGACCGGTCGGTGCCATGAGCCGCCCTGAAAACCCTTGTGACCAAATTGTGACCACGCCAGAGGACAGACAGGCGAAACTCGGCGCAACCACGCGCAACCAAACGAAAACCGCAAATCCTTGTCAGAACGAGGCTTATATCATAAGATGTTCGGCCACAAGGACTTACAGAAACAGGTGTGTTCGAATCCCGGCCTCTCCGCCAGTCTCGCTTTCGGCCTCCCCTTCGCTGACTACCTCCATAAAACGTCGAGGGGAAACTGATGGAGTTCCGCTTGACGGGCAGTTGGATGTAAGGTATAGGTTAGGAGGATCCTCCCGCACGAATGCAGACAAGGTTCAGCCAATGGCAGGCCTCTTTTCGGCCAAGACAGGTGGGGCCTACCAGCCGCGCGCTGCTCCTCATTTCAGACCTCGCCGGATCGTCTTGGCGAAAGGCAGCAGGGCGACGCCGGAGCGCCGGCGGTTTGTGGAGGCGATCGGCCGCGCCTACCCGGAGGCGGAAGTCGTCCATCAACCGAATGTGCCGCACAACCGCGTGGACCTGGGTACGGCAGATGCGCTGGCGGCCCTGGCGCGAGGCAAGCGGACCCTCGTTCTGGGCGAACACCGCAGTGCGGTCCGCCGAAGCCGCGAAGAAGGCAACGCCTGCCCGAACTACTGGCACGTTTCGCCTTACGGCTTCTGCCCGTACGGGTGCCGCTACTGTTACCTGGCCGGCACGCCGGGCGTCCGGTTCTCGCCGACGGTCAAGGTCTTCGTGAACCTGGCCGAGATGATCGCCGAGATCGACCGGACGGCGACGCGCCTGGCCGAGCCGACGGCCTTCTACCTTGGCAAACTCCAGGACGGCCTTGCGCTGGACCCGCTGACGGGGTACTCGCGGAGGCTTGTCCCCTTCTTTGCGAAGCATCGATATGCGCGAATGATCGTGCTGACGAAGTCGGCCGGCGTGGAGAACCTGCTGGATCTCCCCCACCGTGGGCATACGATCCTGTCCTGGTCGCTGAATCCCGCCGAGGTCATCCGGGCATTCGAGGCGCACACCCCGCCGCTGGCCGAGCGAATGCGGGCCATGAAACGGTGCGCGGCGGCGGGATACCCCGTCCGCGCGGTCGTCATGCCGATCATCCCCGTGGACGGCTGGGAAGCGGCGTACGCGGGGTTTCTCCGGCGGCTGCTGGCCCAGGTGCCGCTCGAGCGCATCACGCTGGGCGGCATCTGCTCGTACCGGGCGGCGCGCGGGCTCATGGAACGCCGGCTCGGGCGCTCGAACGCCATTTCGCAGGCTTTCGATGAGCGCGGCCCGTCGGCCGACGGTCGGCTACGCTATCCGCTCACCTTGAGAACGGAACTCTACGGGCACCTGATCCGGACCGTCCGTGCCTGCGCACCGGAACTGGAGATCGGCCTGTGCCTGGAGGAAAGCCCCGTCTTCGAGGCGCTCGGCCTGAGTCCCGCCATCGGCCGATGCAACTGTGTTCTTTAGGCCTGCCTCTTTGCCGAGAAAGAACCCCGGAGCCGCAGAGCCGCAGCCGGGTCGGCGTCGATGGCAGGAGAAGATGGCCGCCCGCCCGACGGGGGGCAGACCGGAGGGGGAAGGCGTCCCCGGCGGACCCGCCGCGGGACACGGCGGACGAGTGCGAACCTCCGGCCTTATTCGTCGGGCTCGCAGTCGGTCCGGTAGGCCACCGGTTCCGCCATCGGCTTGCCGGCGTAGGTGGCCGCCACCGTGATGCGCTTGATGCCTTCGTCGGTGGGGATGGTCTCCATGGGGTCGTTCGGGTCGGCGTACTCGACCGTGACGGTCCGGGTCCATCCGTCGAAGCCGGTCATGGCCGACCCGTCGGGTTCCGTGGGCGGACTGTCGCTCCAGTCGTGGTAATCGTCGAGGTCATCGAAGCCTTCTCGGCCGGTGCCGCTCTCGCCCGGTTCGGGACCGAAGAGGGGCGTCTGGTCGGGGTCGGCATAGTCGGCGGCGAGGACTTCGGCCATGAGCGCCTCGGCCAGGAGCAGGCCCGTGCCGGACCGGGCGGTGTGGCAGGTCGACTGCGTCGTCCCGCCCAGCACGTGCAGCGCCGCCAGCAGCACCAGGCCTACCAGGACCATGGCGATGACGGCCTCCAGGAGGCTGAAGCCGGAGCGGGCCGCCCCGAACGCTGTCATTCTGAGCGAGCGAGGCGAGCGAAGAATCTCGCCGTGGGCTTTGCGCTCTCGGCGCGGCGGGTGCGGAGCCCCCCCGCACGGGTCGCAGCCCTCCCGGACGATGTGGCCAAGGCTCATTCGCTCAGCACCTCCGGGGCGTTGAGGACACGGACGCCCGACTCGACGGCCGTCGACGCATCCGGGCCCGCGCGCAGGCGGAGCCTCACTCCCCGGACCCACGTCCGCGTCACCGGCTCCGGCTCGCTCGTCGTGGTGACCGTGCCGTGGATGGAGAACAGGAGGCATGCCCCGGCGTCGCGGGTCCAGGAGGCACCGCCATCGTAGGTCCGGAGCAGTCCGCCGGCGTTTCCGCCTCCCTCTTCGCCTTCTCCATCGTACTGGACGTCGCAGAGGTCCGCGTCGTCCCGGATGCACGCGACGACCAGGCACAGCCCTCGCGAGGGCGGCAGGCCGCCCGCGTGGCTGAACGTGAACTCCTGCCACAGGTACCCGTCCGTCAGCCGGTCCTCGTACATCGGGACCTCTTCCAGGACGATGTCCGTGGGGTGGTTCGAGCCGTCAGGCAGTCGCAGTTGGACCCCCGCAACACCCTTATCGGCCCCGTGAATCCGGGCCTTGACGAGCACCCGCGTCACCCGCCAGGAGAGGGCGCCCGCGGTCAGCGAGGGATCGAAATACTGGCCCACCCAGCGGTCGTTCTGGACGGCGAAGTTCCGGGCCTCGCCGGCGACCTCGTGGGCGGCCAGGGGCTGCTCGGCCGATTCGTTGCGGGTAGGGTCGGGCTGCTCGGTCAGGCTCTTCAGGTCGTAGGCCAGGTCGCACTGACGGACGTCGTCGAGGAGGGCGACGGCCGTGCCACCGTTCAAAGCGCGCGTCAGCGGGTCGCCGGTCTCGCCCGACCAGGCGTAGCGAATCGTTTCCTCGGCGGCGTCGCCGTCGCGGTCGGCCACGGTGAACGTGACGGCGTGGGTGGTGCGCTCGGTGAAGGCGGTGGCGAACTCGAGTTCCCGGATGAGGCGTGCGGCCGCCTGGGCCGCCGCGTGCGTGGCGCGCGGCCGGTTGTCGGGGTCGACGGCCCGGCTGGCCACCAGCATCGCCGAGCCCACGCCGAGGGCCAGGATGCTGACGATGGCCAGCGCCGCCACCATCTCCACGAGCGTGTGGCCGGTGGGGGGCATCCGGGTTGTCGCCGACTCTTGCATGGAACGCCTGCTCGCTTCCCTCAGGAGCCGCCGCAGGGGCCGCTGGTCGTGACCTCCCCGCTTTCGCCGTCCACCGTGACAATCCAAAGGTAATCGCCGGCCCGGACACTGACTGTCCCGCCCTGGTCCGCCGCGCCGAAGCCGTCGAACGTGACCGATGCCCCTTCGCTGAAGGCGGCGTCGGTCAGGTCGGCGTAATACGGCCTGTCGGCCAGGGCGACGGTGTAGGGTCGGCCGGGGCGGTCCGGGTCCTCGAGGCTGGCTAGCGTGTAGCAGTCGGCGGCCGGGTCGAAGACGACTGTCTGGTCGGCGCTGGTCTGCCGGGCCAGGCTCCGGGCCTGGACGAGGTCGGCGGCAAGGCGGCGGGCGGCGGACTCGGCCCGGTACCGGGCCACTGCGGCCGCGTGACGCGGCACGGCGATGGCGGCGGCGATGGCGAGGATGACCAGCACCAGCACCACCTCCAGCAGGCTGAAGGCGCGCCAGGCCGGGCCTATGGGGGGAAGCGCGGCGGGTCTCCGTACCCGCCGCGCCCGGCGCGTTGCCGGCGCGGTCGGTGCGGAGACCGACCGCGTCTTGCTCGCTGCCAACGCATTGGTTGCCATGCCCATCGTTCACTCCACCACGCGCCGGTAACTGCCCTCGGCCACGGTCATGTCGACCCGCTCGATGAATCCGGGGGGCGGGTCGCTCAGGTATCGGCCGTCGTACCGCAGGTTCAGCAGGCTCCCCGGCAGGGCCTCGAACGTGTTGCCGACCACGATCACCCCGTGCACCGTGTGCGTGCCGCTCGCGGCGTAGGCGTTGTCGTCGGCGTAGACGAGCCCTTCAATGCGCGAGGGGTACAGGTCCTCGGTGTCGGCGTCCGATTGGCCGTCGTAAGGCGTGTGCGGGGGATTGAAGTTTTCCGGGATTGCCGCCTCATCCAGCGCGCTGGCCGAGAGGGCGAATGTCAACTTGCCGTCCACGAGCAGGGCAGGGTAGTTCTCCACGGCCGGTTCCCAGTGGACCGAGCCCTCCAGGCGCGTGTTATCTCCCCCGGCGTTCAGCAGCACCAGCGTGCCGACGATGCGGCAGTCGCGGATGCACACGTTCCGCCCCTGGCACGGAATGTAGTAGATACCGTTGGTGTTGAGTGAGTACGGCCAGTAGGGGTTGTGGCCGGGGCTGAGGACGACCTCGGCGATGGTCCGGGCGCCGTCCTCCCACGGAAGGGCCCACTGGGGAATCCACGTGCCGCGGCTCTTGTACTCGTCCAAGATCGTGGACGGGTCGGGCATGCTCCGGCTGTCCACGCGGGCGGTCGTTGTCCCGTGGTACGTGCCGCCGGAGACGTCGTTGGCGGCCTCGGCGTCGGCCCAGACGTCGGCGCCGGAGGCGTCCACGTTGTTGTTCGCGCTGACCGCCTGGTTGCACTGGACGGTGCAGGCGTTGAATTTCAAATCGTTGCCGGCGTGGAGGGCTGTCTGGAGGCACCCCAGGCCCGTGGCGTCGGCCAGCAGGGTGACGCGCATCTTCTGCGCGGCCAGGTTCCGCGTTCCCGTGCCGGTCAGGACGACCGGCTCGAGGTCGTCGTCGGCCAGGTCGCCGTCGGCCGGGTCGATGACCTGGAGGGAGGCGGTGGCGCCGCCGCTGCCGAGGGGCTTGGTCCACCACGTGCCGTTGGGGTGGTTCTGGCGCCAGTCGGGGTCGTTCTTGATGATTCGGCGGCCCATCTGAATAGCGGCGTGGGCCGAGAGGCGGGCGTGGGCGACGTCGGCGGTGCCCCGTCCCTGGCGGGCCTGGAGCCGCGCCACCACCATCGCCCCCAGCGCCAGGGTCATGATGATGGCCGAGAGACCAAGCACCAGCACATACGTGCTGCCCCGGCGGGGCGCGGCCGATTGGCTGGCGGTCATGATGCGGCCTCTCCTCCGCGCGGCGGAAGGGGAGGGTGCCCGGCCGGGTGCGCGGGGCTTCCCGTACGTTGCGCGGTGGTTCTCCGTAACCACCGCGCCTTCGCAAGGTATCTCGCGGCGGGTACCCCTCGGCTGCGCTCGGGACAGGCTCCGACCCGCCGCGCGGCAAACTCGGAGGCCTGAAGCCAAGCCGCCCGCCCGTTGCCGGACAGGCGGCCTGGCGGGATGATGCACCGGAGGTCTTTGCGCCGGTCTCTCAGGCCGCCGTCATCGACGCCGGGTCGGCAGCCGGTAGCGTCACGAGCCGCATGCCGCCGGATCAATACTCATTGTATTTGTCCCCGCTTTCGTCGGTCTCGGTGTCGGTGCAGTTGGCCCGGATTTCGCCCGTGTCCTCGTTGTAGTACCAGCCGGCGTCGGCGGTGGTGGCGGCGGGGACCGTGTCGGTGAAGGTCGTTTTCCCCTTGTTGGCGCCGACAGGAAGCGGGGGAATCTTCCTCAGGTACGGTCCATAGATGTGGGTGGCGTCCTTGCTGGCGACCGGGGCCGTCGTGTGGCTGTCGTCGGTGTACTGGGTCAACTGGCCTTCGATGTTCGCGAGGGTGGGGAACTTGCCCCCGTGCTCGGCCGCGAACAGGTCGATGGCGTTCCGCAGGACTGCCAGGTCGCCGGCGAGGGCGGAGTCGGCGGCCCCGGCCGTCCCCCGGCTCATCCGTGGGATCGCAATGGCCGCGATGATCCCGATGATCACGACCACGATCACCAGTTCCAGCAGACTGAACCCGCGTTTTCTGCAAGCATTCACCCGTGGCATTGCACGCTCCTTTAATCCGTGCCGATCCTGATATCCTCTCTGCGCCGGCGGGACCGGGAGCCATATCGGCCACCCGTGTCCGTGACTTTAGGAAGTTTTGGGGATTTGGAGATTCCAGGCATTCTGGCTGGGCGCTTTCTGATGGCAGTTCGACTCGCAAGCGGCAGTTCGGCGACGTTATCGGACGTTCGCTGGGGGATTTGTCGGCTCCTCCGAGGGAGGGTCGGGTGGCACAGGCGCCCGAGCCGGCGGCCTCGGCCGGGCCGGGCGTCACCGCCGAAGGTGGAGTGCCACTTCTTCACCATCGCCCTCGAAGACGGCACTGCGGCGACTCAGCCGGATGAGCCGGAACCCATCGATTGTCTGCCCCACGGGTACGACCTTGCCGTCGATGACCGCGCTGCCGCTGTGGGACGTGAGGATGACGGAGGTCAGCGTGTGGCGCTCGGCAAACCGGGTGGCGGGCGAGGTCTGTGGTTCGGAGGCCTCGGCCTCGGGGGGCGGTTCGACGAGTTCCTCCAGCCACGCCTTGGCCGGGACGAAGCCGTCGCGCAGACGGTCCGGGTCCAGTTCGCATGGCTCGGCGACGGCCTCGAGACTGTCCGCCAGCCGGGGACCGGGGTCAGCCTGCGGGGAAGTCGCCGGGGCCGGTGAGGACGCCTCGCCCGTCCCGGACGGGCTTCCCTCCGCGGTGGAGGCGGCCCGGGCGCGGGCCGGCCCGCCGGCCGACGGGGCCAGCACCAGTCGGTCCACCAGCAGGGCGGTGACGGCGAGGGCCAGGACGGCCAGCACGATTGTCCGCGACCGCGAGAGCGTCATGGGCTTGGCCTCCCCGGAGATTCGCCGGAAGCGGCGTCGGCCGGCCCCTTGGCGCCGGGCCGGCGGGACCCCGGCAGCGTCGCGTGCCACGTGAGGTCCATCGTCAGAGTGGCGGCGCCGGCGGTATCGTTCGGCTTGCCCTTCAGGGCGAACGACAGGACGCACGTTTCGGGCAGGGCCCGGCGGAGCCGGCGGAGGAACCGCGCGCAGGCGCGGTAGGAGCCCGAGCCGGCCAGGTGAACCGGGACCGCCGTGGCGTACGGGCCGGGCGTCGGGGCGTCGGTCCGGATGTCGTCGATCTGGAGTCCGGCATCAGCGGCGAGCCTGGAGATGTGGGCGACGTGCAGCGGCGCGGTGGCCGGCGGCCGCAGGTGGACCGTGCCCTCGTCGGCCCGGCGCCGGGCCTCGCGGAGTTGCGTCCGGAGGGTCCGCAGCGACGTCTCCAGGTGCCGCGCATGAGCCTGCTCGGTGGCAAAGGCCCGCTCGTCTGCGGCGAACTCCTCGTGCGAGGCCATCAGCGGAACGATGCTGGCCAGGTACAGGCCGAGCGTGAGTGCCAGGCCGACGCCCGCGCCGATGGCGTCGATGTGTCGGCTTTTGCGGATGAGGGCCTGGGTATTCATGGGGTCTCCTCGGCCGGGGCGCCCAGGCCGCACCGGATCTGGAAGTGGGTGGCCTGGCCGGCCAGGAACGGCTGCCGGACCGTCTTCAGGAGGCGGACCTCGTGGAACAGGCCGGTCTGATCCAGGTCCAGGGCGAACTGCGAGACGGCGGTGACCTCCCGGCCGAAGCCGCTCATCTCGAGCCGCCAGCCGCCCGCCGTCGGGTCGCCGGACGGTGGGCCCTCGGCATCGCGGGGGGTCAGGCGGCACTGTCGGAGGACCACGCCGTCGTTCATCTTGTGGGTCAGCAGCAGGAGCAGGAGGCTCCAATCCGGGTGGCCGCCGATGGCCTCGTTCGCCTCGAGGCTGCGCCGGACCTCGGCCAGGTCGGCCTGGGCACGCTGGATTTGGCGGTGGATCTGTTGGACGCGCTGCGCGGTGGCGTCGCGCCGGCGGGCCAGGGCCTCGGCGTCGACGCCCCAGGCGCAGAGGCTGACCACGTAGACCACGACCAGCGCAGCCGCGTACCCTGAGATGCCGACGCCCCAGGCCTTGAGCCGGCGTCGTCGGCGGTCGGCCTCAAGCCTGTGCGACGGGATGAGGTTTCGGCTCTGCACGTTTGCGTCCTTCCGGGTCCATGGCGAGACCGACGGCCGGGATGAGGGCCGGGTGCCCCGCCTCCCGGACCGCGGCGGGGGCGGCGCCGACCACGTCCTCGGGCACCGCCGCGCGAACCTCGACGTCGAGACGCGAGGCAAGGTATTCGGGGACGCCGGGCACGGCAGCCGCCTGGCCGGTCACGATGACGCCGGCGGTCCCGTTGTCGGCGTACATCTGATAGGCATAGGCGAGGGCGGCGCGGACGGCCTCGGCGACGGCGTTGACCGGTTTCCGGATGAGCGTGCGAAGGGCTTCGAGCGGCAGAGGGGCGTCGTCCTTGCGCCGGCACCGGTCGGCCAGGCCCACCTCCTCCAGGACGCAATCGACCGAGTCGGCCGGCAGGTCGAGGTTCCGGGCGACGGCGTCGGTGAGGCGTCGGAGCGAGTTCTCGGGCATCAGCCGACGATAGATGACCGCGCCCCCCAGCCAGAGCAGCAGCAGGGCCCAGTCCCACCCGATCGTCAGGACGTCCGTCAGGCCCACGGCGGGAAGCAGCGGCCGGCATGCGCGGATGGTGGCGGCCATGTGGGTGTCGAGGACCGCCACCTCCAGGCCGCCGCGGTCGAAGACGTCGAGCAGGGCCTCGGCGTCGGCATGGGGGAGGGCGACGGCCATCATCTGGGTCATGTCCCTGGCGCGGCTGGAGGGGGGCAGGTCCCAGGAGACCATCTCGGCGGCCGCCGGCTCGTACCCGTGGGTCCGCGCCAGTTCGGACCGGGCGATCTCCTCCACCGGCGCGCCGCTGCCGCGAGGCGGCAGTTCGAGGACGTCGACGGCGAGTTTGTCTTCCGGGACGGCCAACACGAGCCGCTTGCCGTGGAACCCCAGCCGCTCCAGGGTGCTCCGCAGGTGGTCCACGTCGCGGTTGCCGAGGGGCTGCTCCGGCGTGACGCGGGGGATGCGGACGGCGGCCTGGAGGCGCCAGCCGTCGGCCCCGCGGCCCAACTGGACGGCCCGGAGATGCCGGCCGTCGAAGTCCACACCGATGGGCGATTCCCGATGGCCGAACACGCCCCTCACGGCGCACCTCCCTGGGTCATTGCCGTCAGATCGAAGAGCGGCATGAACAGACTAACCGCCACCACGCCCACGACGGCGCCCATCGCGATGAGGATGACCGGCTCGACGATGCTTGTCAGGCTCCGCAGGGTCAGTTCGTTTTCGTCGTCGAGGAAGTCGGCGGCGCTGAGAAGCATCGTCGAGACCTGGCCGCTCCGCTCGCCGTTGCGGACGATTTCCTGGACCGAGGGGCTGACGAGGCCGCTGCGGCTCCAGACGGAACTGACCGTCTCGCCGCGGGTGACGGCGTCTTCGGTCTCGGCCAGCAGCCGCGCGTAGCGGTGGCTGCGGATGGAGCGCCGCGTGAGCCGGAGCGAGTCGGTGATCGGGACGTCGGCGTCCAGCAGGACCCCCAGCAGCCGCACGATGCGGGCCGTCGTGAACCGCCGGACGATGCGCCCCACCTGGGGCAGGGCGAGCGCCACGGTCTCCCGCAGCCGCCGGCCCGACGCCGTGGCCTGGTAGAGAGCCAGGGCGGCGGCCGGCACCAACACGGCCGGGAGAAACGCGTACCAGTAGGTCCGGAGCCCCTCGCTGGCCGACACCAGCAGGGCCGTCGACGGCGGCAGAGGAACCTCCAGCGTCTCGAACAGGTCCCCGAAGCGCGGAATGACCAGCGTGAACATCAGGGTCAGGACGGCCACCGAGACGGTGGTCAACAGGGCCGGATATATCAGCGCCCCGATGAGCGCGTTCCGGACGTGTGCCTGCTTGCGAAGGGTGGCGGCCAGGCGCTGGAGCATGCCCGCCAGGTCGCCGGAGGCCTCGCCCGCGCCCACCAGGCTCCAGTAGAGCGGGCCGAAATAGGTGGGATGGGTCTGGAGGGCGGCCGAGAGGGACGAGCCTTCTTCGACCTGCCGCTGGAGGTCGGCGACGACCCCGCGCAGACGCGAGTCCCGCGTCTGCCGCGACAGCGCCGCCAGGGCCTCCACCAGCGGCGTGCCGCAGGAAACCAGCACGTGCAACTGGCTGGTCAGCAGGGCGAGGCTCTTGAGGCGTCCGGACCGGGGTCGGCCGGGTCGGCCGGCCGGGGCGGCGTCGGGGGCAGCCCCGTCCTCGCCGGTCCGCATCTGCGTGACGTACAGGCCGCGTCGCCGGAGCATCTCGCCGGCTTCGGCCCGGGTGCCGGCGTCGATGGTGTCGGTCACCTGTCGGCCGGATTTGTCGAAGGCCAGATACGTCAGTTTCACGGTGTCGGCTGCGCCCTTTCCCGGGGCGGTTCCAGGTCGTCGTCGCTGTGGGTGACGGCAAGGGCCTCTTCGAGACTGGTCTTTCCCTCTGTGGCGATGCGGACGCCCTCCTGGCGAAGGGAGAGGCAGCCCTCCTGGCGGAGCCGGCCGCGCAACTGGTGGGAGGGCGCGGCCCGGTGGACGAGTTTGCGGAGGTCGGCGCTGATTTCCATGACCTCGAAGATGCCGATCCGGCCGCGGTAGCCGGAGTTGTGGCACTGGTCGCACCCGGTCCCCTTGCGGAAGACCTGGCTCCTCTTGCCGGCCAGGCCGGCGTCTTCCAGGACGTTCTCGGCCGGGTAGTACTTCGTGACGCAGCCGGAGCAGACGGTGCGGGCCAGCCGCTGCGCCACCACGCCGTTCAGGGCGCTGGAGAGCAGGTACGGCTCGACGTTCATGTCGATGAGCCTGGCCACGGCGCCGGGGGCGTCGTTGGTGTGAAGGGTGGCCAGGACCAGGTGCCCGGTCAGGGCGGCCTGGACGGCGACGCGGGCGGTCTCCTCGTCGCGAATCTCGCCCACCATGATGACGTCCGGGTCCTGACGGAGCATGCTCCGCAGCACCCGCGCGAACGTCATCCCCGTGGAGGCCTGGACCTGGACCTGGTTGACCATATCGAGTTGGTACTCGACGGGGTCCTCGACGGTCAGGATGTTCCGCTCGGGGCTCCGCAACAGGTCCAGGGCGCTGTAGAGGGTGGTGGTCTTGCCGCTGCCGGTCGGACCGGTCACGAGCACCAGGCCGTAGGGCTGGTGGAGCATCCGCCGGAAGGCGGCGAGGGTGTCGTCGCGGAAGCCGAGCTCCTCCATGCGGACGTGGAGGTTGTCCTTGTCGAGGATGCGGATGACGAGTTTCTCGCCGAGGAGGGTGGGCATGCTGGAGACGCGGAGGTCGATCTCGCGTTTCTCGGCGACGATGCGGACCCGCCCTTCCTGGGGCAGGCGTTTCTCGGCGATGTCCATCTTGCCGATGACCTTCACGCGCGACGCCACGGCCGCGTGCATCCCGGGTGGCGGCTTCATCAGGTCCCGCAGCAGGCCGTCGATGCGGTAGCGGATTCGCGTGCCCCGCTTGTCCGGCTCGATGTGGATGTCGCTGGCGCCGTCGCGGATGGCGGTCAGCAGGACGACGTTCACCAGGTTGACCACGGGGCTGCCGCCCACCATGGTGTCGAGGTCGGTGACGGGCCCCTCGTCGACGGACTCCTGCTCCACGACCGAGACGTGCGAATCGTCGAGGGAAGCGAGGAAGGCGTCGACGTCGGTCTCGCCGCCGGCGCACTTCTGGATGAACTCCAGGATGTTCGTCTCGAAGGCCAGGACGGGCCGGATCTCGCATCCGGTGAGCCGGCGGAGGCGGTCGATCTTGGGTAGGGACTGGGGCTCGGCCATCGCCGCCGTCAGCGTCCCGTGCACCTTGAACATGGGCAGGCACTTCAGCCGCTCCGCCTCCGCCTGGCCGACCAGGTCCAGGCACGCCGGGTCGAACAGCCCGTGCCGCAGCGTGCACCCGGGGACCCCCAACTGCCTGGCCACGGCGCGGACGAGGACCTGGGGGCTGAGGATGCCCTGCTCGATGAGCACCTCGCCCAGGAGCCGCCCGCTGGCGCGCTGCTCCTGCAGGGCGGTGGTCAGTTGCTCGCGGGAGAGGGCGCCGGCCTGGACCAGCGTTTCGCCGAGCGGCACGTTGGTGCCCGTGGCGGTGGTCACAGGAAACTCCTGACCGCGCTGTTGGCGTCCGTAAAGAACTCGAACTGGGCCGCCAGCCCCGTGAGTTCCAGGACCTGGCGGAGCGTCTCGTTCACGCCGCACAGTTTCAGCGGGTGGCCGGTCCGGGCGATCTGCTCGTTCGCCTCGACCAGGACCTCGAGCCCCCGGCTGTCGGCGTAGGGGACGGCCGAGGCGTCCACCACGCATCGGCCCAGGCTGCTCTCGATCAGGGTGTCGATCCGGGCCTTGAGGTCGTCGGCCCCTTTGGCGGTGAGGGGGCCCTCCGGCCTCAGGAGCCGCACCGCGCCGCATTCCTGTTCCGTGAGGTTCACGCCACGGGCACTCCTTCGGCGGCCGGCAGGGTCAGCGTGAAGGTGCTGCCCTGGTCGATCTCGGATTCAACGGTGATGTCGCCGCCGTGCAGGCGGATGACCTCGCGGGCGATGGCGAGGCCGAGCCCCGACCCGGTGATCTCGGTGACCCGGCGGTCCGGGCTGCGGTAGAACTTCTCGAAGATCCGCTGCCGGTCTTCCTCGTTCATGCCGATGCCCGTGTCGGCGACCCGGGCGGTCAGGTGGCCGTTCGCCACCTCGGCCGCGAGGGTGACCCTCCCGCCTTGGGGCGTGTATTTCAGGGCGTTGCCCAGGAGGTTGTGCAGCGCCAGGGCGATCTTCTCCCGGTCGCCGCGAAGCACGGGGAGTTTGGGCGGCAGGTCGAAGTCGAGCGCAATCTGCTTCTCCTTGGCCTGGGCGGCGTAGTCCGCCTGGAGCGAGGCCATCATCTCCTCCAACCGCACGTCGTCGACGTTGAGCCGAAGCGACCCTGCCTCGATTTCCGAGACGGACAGGATGTCGCCGACGATGCGGTCCAGGCGGCACGCCTCCTGGTTGATGGTGCTCAGGCAGCCGGCCTGGACGGCCGGGTCGTCCTTGCCGTCCTCCAGCCCCATCTCGGCGGAGGCGCGGATGTTCGTCAGCGGCGTCCGCAACTCGTGGGTGGCCTGGGCGAGGAAGGCGTTCCGCGAGTCCTGGGCCACCCGCTGCTGGGTGATGTCCTCGATGACGACCATGGCCACGGCCGAGTCCTCCCGTCGCACCGGCCGAACGATAAACCGCAGGAAAACCCGGCCGGCGGCGCCGGTCCGCTCGACCTCGATGATCTGCCGACGCTGCATCGGCCGACGGGTCGCCTGGCGGACCGCCTCCACCACCTGCTCTTCCGGGAGGAAGTCGGTCACGTCGGCCTCCTCCACCTGGTCCCGCGGGACCTGAAGCAGCACCGCTGCCGCGCTGTTCAAGTACTTGGCCCGGCACTGGCCGTCGACGAGAATGAGACCCTGGGCCAGGGCGTCGCACGCCGCCGACAGTTCGTTCGAGCCGTGACGCTGAAGCCGGAGCGTCTCCTCCGTCCGGGTCAGGGCCGTCCGGCGTTTGACCTGCTCCATCTGGTCCATCAGGCTGTTCCAGGCCTCCGCCTCCACCCCCCAGCCGGCGTGGACCTTCAGTGCTTCCGGGGCGCGCTGTCCGTCGCGGTGGGTCAGCAGTGCCTGCCGCACCGCCCAGATGCCCCGGAACACCCGGCGGAATCGGCGGTGCATCAGGACCAGCACCCCCAGGGCCACCACGCAGACGGCGCCGATGCCCGCCCGCGTCTGCCAGAAAAGGGTGGACGCCGGGTCCGGCGCCGCCGCCACCTGGAGCAGCAGCGTGCCCCGGTCCGGCAGGGTCACCGGGACGGTTCGGCAGAGGCGGCCTGTGTCGGGGCGGGGCGGCGGCGGCTCGCCCTCCCAGGCCTGCGGCAGGTCTGGTCGCGTGATCGCCTCCGGCTCCGCGTCCGCCACGACCTCGCCGGTCGGCAGGAGCAGCCGGCACCGCGACAGGTCCGCCTCCCGCGCGGTCTCGACGACGAGCCGGCGAACCCGGTCCAGGCGTCCGTCGGCCAGCAGCACCTCCGCCGTCCGCGCCAGGGTCGAGGCGACGGTCCGGACCCGCTCGGTCTGGGCCTGGTGCAGCGAGGCGTCCTGCATGTGGCCGGCCCACCAGGCGGCGGCGGCCATCGCTGTCAGCAGGATCGCCGTGAACCCGAACCCGATGGACGTCAGGTGCAGGTCGTCGCGAAGCACCCGGCGCACACGCTGCCGCAGACCGGGCGCCGGTCCGTGTTCGTCCGCCATGTCGGCCCCCTGCAAAGGATGGGTCGCTGCCCGTAGCCGATTCCGGCCGGCCCGCAGGGCGTGCCGGCATCGGCACCGGGTGGTGCCCCCTACGGAATCCCAGAACCTTATCGGCGCGAGGCTATCTGAAGCGACACCTTTTCTCGGGTTCCGACGGAGATTGAGAGACATGGAACCCCCGGAATGCCGGGATGGCGGCCGCGGGCGGATTATCGGACCCTCGGTGCCCTTGGCGACATGCGGCGCGCTGCCCGGCGCGAAGAGGCTTGGCTTCGCCGCACCGCTTGCGAGGTGCGGGCCGTTCTCATACAGTGGAGCGCCGACAGGCCCATCGCCAAAGGAACCGCCATGACCGACCCCCTCCGCATTGCCACGGTGCCGTACCTGAACGCCCGGCCGCTGGTCTATGGTCTGTCGGGGCGGGCGGAGGTGACGCTGCGGGAGGCGCCGCCGATCTCCCTGGGGGACCTGCTTCGCCGGGGTGAGGCCGATGCGGCCCTGGCCCCGTCCATCGAGTACTTCCGCCTCGCGGCGGAAGGCGGCGAGCGGGACCGGACCCGCCGGGCCGGGCGGTTCGTCGTCCTGCCGGTGGCGGCCATCGGGTCGCGCGGGCCCGTGGGGTCGGTCCGACTGTTCGGGTACGCCGACCCGGAGCGGGTCCGGCGGGTGCGGCTGGACGCCGAAAGCCGGACCTCGAACGTGCTGGCCCGGATCATCCTGGGGCGGACGATGGGTCTCGCGCCGCACTTCGCCATGCCGGACGAGGCCGGGCCCGGCACCCGTCCGCCGGATGCGGAGGTGATGATCGGCGACCGGGCGCTCGCCGCCGCCCCCGATGGCGCCCGGTGGATCATGGACCTGGGCGAGGCGTGGGACCACCTGGTCCATCTGCCGTTCGTCTACGCCTTCTGGACGGCACGGGCGGAGGCCGACCTGGCGCGTCTGACGGCCGTCCTGACGGAGGCCCGCCGGAAGGGCCTGGCGGCCCGGGACGCCATCGCCGAGGCGGCGGCCGGCCGTCTCGCCCTGCCCGCCGAGACCCTGCGGACGTATCTCCACCGCATGGTCCGGTACACGTTCGGCCAGAGCGAGCGGAACGGCCTGCGGGCGTTCTACCGGATTGCCGTCGAGGAAGGCCTGGCGCCGGAGGGGTGCCGACTGCGGGTGGCGAATGTGCCGTAAATCGGGCATGCCCCGGACAGCCCCGGAGCGGAGGCCGAGGCCCGGGAATACGCGAGGCGCTGGTCGGCCCGAGACGTTTCGGCATTGAATCCGCCCCCTGCCTCCCCGAGCCCCTCCCTGGCTTCGCGTCCGCCCCCCGACCGTGCCGCACATGCCCTCGGCCGGGCTTCTGCCTCTTATCCAAACCCCTGCGGACCGTTCCCAACGCCAACGGCTCGGAAGGCGAAACCTTTGACACGTCTTCGTCCAGGCCCTATACTCTCGCCTCTTCAAAGGGGTATGCGTTCGGCGGGACCTCCCCGAAATCCAGACGGCGTGCCCGGTGCGTCCCCTTGCTGGCCGCAACAGGATGCCGGACGTTCCAGATTGCGAGGCGACTATGGACCCGAAAACCCGCGACGTGCTCCAGGGCGTGATGGACGAGCAGAGCCTCTCGGCCCTGGAGGCCCTTCCGAGCGACGCCGCTTGCGCCTTCGTCGCCGATGCCGTCCGCCTGTGTCGGCCGGCCTCGGTCAAGGTGTGCACCGACTCGGCCGAGGACCGGGCGTACATCCGCCGAAAGGCCGTCGAGAATGGCGAGGAGCAGGAACTGGCCACCGACGGCCACACCGTCCACTTCGACGGCTTCCGCTCGAACACCGACCACGACCAGGGCCGCGACAAGGCCAACACCAAGTACCTGCTGCCGCCGGACCTCTCGCTCGGACCGGACGTCAACTGGACCGACCGCGACTCGGGCCTCGCCGAGGTGCGCGGCTACCTGGACGGGGCGATGGACGGCAAGGAACTGTACGTCCGGTTCTTTTGCCTCGGGCCGACCGGCAGCGTCTTTGCCATCCCGTGCGTCCAGTGCACGGACTCGGCCTACGTGGCCCACAGCGAGGACCTGCTGTACCGCGGCGGGTACGAGGAACTCCGGCGCCGCGGCCCGGACGCCGCGTTCTTCCGGTTCCTCCACTCGGCCGGCCGGCTGGACGCGTGCGGCACCAGCGCCGAGACCGACAAACGCCGCGTCTACATCGACGTCCTGGAAGACCTCGTCTACAGCGTCAACACGCAGTACGGGGGGAACACGATCGGCCTGAAGAAACTGGCGCTGCGCCTGGCCATCCGCAAGGCCGACCGCGAGGGCTGGCTCGCCGAGCACATGTTTGTCATGGGCATCCGCGGACCCCGCGACCGCGTCACCTACTTCACCGGCGCCTTCCCGAGCGCCTGCGGCAAGACGAGCACCGCCATGCTGCCGGGCGAACTCGTCGTCGGCGACGACATCGCCTACCTGCGGGCCATCGACCGGGAGCCGCGGGCCGTCAACGTCGAGTCCGGCATCTTCGGCATCATCCGCGACGTCAACCCCGACGACGACCCCGTCATTTACGACCTGCTTACCCAACCCGGCGAGGTCATCTTCACCAACGTCCTGGTGGCGGACGGCAAACCGTACTGGCTCGGCATGGGGCGGGAGATTCCCGACGCCGGCATCAACTACGCCGGCCAGTGGCACAAGGGCATGACCGATGCCGACGGTGCCGAGATCACCCCCAGCCACCGGAACGCCCGCTACACCGTGGAGATTGCCCGCCTCGCCAACGCCGACCCGAACCTCCACACGCCGGACGGCGTCTCGCTCCAGGGCGTCATCTACGGCGGCCGCGACAGCGATACCTGGGTGCCCGTCAAGCAGGCCTTCGACTGGGCCCACGGCATCATCACGATGGGGGCGTCG
>Ga0180433_10002034_pt1 | contig 32515 bp, 33 predicted proteins | sample SS_ome_8_FD_132980 | JGI IMG/M metagenome (GOLD analysis project Ga0180433, IMG submission 132980) | Hypersaline lake sediment archaeal communities from the Salton Sea, California, USA - SS_1_D_1 metaG | ecosystem: Environmental > Aquatic > Non-marine Saline and Alkaline > Hypersaline >...
GGATTCAATTTCAGCAATAACTTTTAGCTTAAATGCAGTACTGTAACGAATGGTTTGTCCTGACATAGATTTTTACCTCCCATTTTCGGTTCAAAAGTGTAAACCTATTTCAGGACAAGACCAGATTAAAACCAGAACTATAGAACTTTAGACAGGTTTGCGTGCAGAGGTCAGAAAAGACCGCAGACCGCGGACGGCGGACGGCGTGACAGTCAGGGCATTTGGACGATAGAGTTGTGTTTCGATTATTTGATAGTTAGCATCTTTGAGTATAGAGTAATGGAGTATCGGGGTATGGGAGTATCGGAGAATTAGCGCATCGGAAAGATTGTTTTATAGTCATAGATAGATGAATATTAATTAACAGAAAAAACAATAATAAAGTCCCCCTGACAAAAGACAAAATATAAAATAAAAATAGTTTGTTTAATTAGTTTTGTTTGTTGCTTATTAATGGAGGGAATTGGAAGAGAATCACTAAGGGCCTTAGGTTTGAATTACTTTATGTATTATAGACACTTTAAGTACTTCCTGTGCTTCGTGGTTAATTAAAAAAGGAGATAACGAAATGAAAAAATTTGTCGTATTTATGTTAATAGTTATTATAGTATCCCTGACTATGTGTACCCGGGATTTCTCAATGTTCCCGGACGGACAAACTGACAGGGAATTAACGTCTCTGGAAAAAGAATTATCCTCTTCATCTTCTGAGTTTGGTTTTCAGATGTTCAGAAAGATTTTACAGGATCAGCCAGATTCCAGTATCTTTATTTCTCCTCTCAGTATTTCCATGGCCCTGGGAATGACCTATAACGGAGCAGAGGGAGAGACTGAAAACGCCATGCGCACTGTTCTGGGATATGAGAATCTGACTGATGAGCAGATTAACGCCAATTACGCTTCTTTGATACATCTGCTGACCAACCGGGATGAAAATGTACAGATGACTATTGCCAATTCAATATGGATCCGGGAGGGATTTCCGGTACAGCAGGATTTTATTGATCTGAATAAAAAATATTTTAATGCCCGGGTGGACAATCTGGATTTCTCCTCTTCAGAAGCAGTGGAAATAATCAATAACTGGGTTTCTCAGAATACCAATAATAACATTGAAAAAATTATCAATAAGATAGATCCCCTGGTAGTCATGTATCTGATAAATGCAATTTATTTTAAGGCCTTCTGGCAGTATCCTTTTGATACAGAAAAGACTTCAGAGGGCTGGTTTTTTAAGCAAAACGGTGATTCAGTTCTCTGTGCCTTTATGCAGCAGGAGAACAGTTTTCAGTATGTTGGAACAGATCAGTTCCAGGCTGTTGATCTGACTTACGGACAGGGCAGTTTCAGCATGTCTTTACTGCTGCCGAAATCCGGCTATACAGTAACTGATATTATTTCCGATTTGAACAAAAATGAATGGGATACTCTTGCAGATCAGTTCTCTCCTGTCACTATGATACTTAAAATACCGAAATTTACTTTAGAATATAACATTACCCTGAATGAGGTGTTGAAATCTCTGGGCATGGATACAGCATTTGATGAAATAAATGCTGATTTTTCCGGGATAAATCCGGATTATCAGTTATATATCAGTAATGTGCTTCATAAGAGTTTTATACAAGTTGATGAAGAAGGGACTGAAGCTGCGGCAGCCACCTCAGTGGAAGTTTCACTAACCAGTGTACCCAGAACTGTCAGTTTTAATCATCCCTTTATCTTTATTATCCGGGAACGAAGTTCAAATACAATACTGTTTATGGGTGTTATGCAGGAGCCGGTGGAGTGAGGAGCATGTTCGAATGGTAGAGATTAGTCTGGTGATGTAAAAAGATAGCTGTCATTGAGGGAAGGGTAAAGATAAAGGATAAAGGAAAAAGTGAAAGACTAAAGAATAAAGATAAAATAGATCTTTAGAGCATAAGAACTTTAGAACGTGAGAGCTTGAGAACGATAGCGGAGATGTGCATTCAGAGACCAGAAGGCAGTGACCAGAGGTCAGAAAAGACTGCTGACCACGGGCAACGGACCGCGTAATGGTTGACGAATTCGAAGCTCTAAGACTTTACGACTCAATGGCCCAAAGAAGAATCCGGAATCCGAAAGACAAAATATAAATAGTTAGTTTAGTTCGTTTTGTTAGGTGTTTTTTGATCAAATATGAAAAACCACGAAGTTCACGAAGCACACGAAGATACATATAAAAGAACAATCCAAAGACCCCCTGACAAGGGGGGTTCAGAGGGATTTTTTTAATAAGTTAACAAAGGTAGTGTAAGAAAAAAAAGACCTTTTTAATGATATAATGAATAATGTATAATGATCAGTGTTGCAGCCACGGATTTACATGGATTTTCATGGATTGTAATATTTCTCATTCCCGTTCATTGACAGGGAATGCATTAAAGAAGGCATTGCCTTCTGTTTTTTTAGGGAGCTAATGTAATAAGAAAACCACGAAGATCTCGAAGGACACAAAGAAAAGATATATTAACTCTTCGTGCTCTTCGTGTGCTTCGTGGTAAAATAGAAATCTATGAGAATCAAAGCAAAGCTTTGAATATTATTTCCAACCCAAGTACAACGTGGGTTGGGGGGGAGAAGTGAGTAGAAAAAATAATATTATTCCATTTTCCTTGGTGAGAAAACAGAAATAAACTTTCCTGTTATCTTCATCCTGCTCCTTCAATCTGCCCGGCCCATGCTGAGGCTCTTTCCAGCTCTCCTTCTTTCAAAGGTCCTTCTGTATCCGTGACAATAAATCCCTCCGGGGCAATTACCTGTTTTCCACCTTTTTTCACCAGTTTCTTTAAAATCGGCAGGGCAGCATACCCGAATAATTTTACCAGAAAGGATAATATTTTTGAATCAATATCTTTCGGAGCAATTCGGGTATCAAAAGCAGCAACCCTGATCCCCTTAAGACTATCGTTGGGTATACTTTTAAGAAACTTTTTAATTGCCGGGGACGGACTGAAGGCCCGGGTGGGAGATCCGACAATCAGAATGTTCAGCCCTTTCAGCTGTTCGGGAGTGACCTCTTTTACTTTACATACTTCCACACCCTTTGGCGATCCGAGTGACTTCCCGATTTCCTGAGCTACCGTTTCTGTATTACCAAAATAAGAATCATATACAATCAATGTCCTCATTATTTTTCTCTCCTCTGTAATAACTATTTTTTATTTACAAGTATATAATAAATCTGGTTAAGAAACAATAAAAATTTTTTAGAAATCCTGGGTTCTCATTCCCGGTCATTGACAGGGAATGCATTAAAGAAGGCATTGCCTTCTGTTTTTTTAGGGAGTTAATGTAATAAGAAAACCACGAAGATCTCGAAGGACACAAAGAAAAAAATATATTAACTCTTCGTGATATTCGTGTGCTTTGTGGTGAAATAAAAAAACTGATTTGTTTGGATATTCTAATTTGGTATTATTAATTTTTTTTTATTTTATCTTTGTGTCATAGTGTCATAGAGTTATAGAGTCCCGAACTCGTAAATCACTTCGCGGTCTGCGGTCTTTCCTGGTTTCTGAATGCGAACCTTCTCTTTCGTTATGATGCTTTCATGTTTTAAATTTCTGTTTTATTCCTTCGTGAATTTTGTGTTTATACTAAATATCTTATACCCTATACCTCATACCCAATACCCTCCTTTCTCCTTTTCTCCCTTCTCCATTTTCCTTTACATTGCTTCCGGGCGTTCACAAGCAGCGTATTTTTCAACGCAGATTTCCGGATGCCGGTTAGTCCTTCCACCCTTCCATCATTCCACTCTTCCATTATTCCATGATTCCATCATTCCTGTTTTCCTCTTAATTAATAATTTTATATACAGCAAAGCCACCATGCATTCTGAGCATCATTGTTAAAAATTCGGTATATTATTGCTCTGTTTGTATTGATTTCTTCACCTACATTTAATATATTCAGTATTGTATTATATTTACCATAATTAATAATAATATATTTATTAATACAAATATATGCCCTGCTATCTGAGTTATTAAATGAAAAGAGATGATAGGTGAAAAGCTTAAGATTACATAAAAACATCGGTCAGCATTTTTTAAAAGATAAACATATAGCTGAAAAAATAGTCAATACTGCTGATATAGAGAAGGGTGACTGGATACTGGAAATTGGTCCGGGAGATGGTATGCTTACTCAGTATTTACTCAATACTGCAGCTGAGAAAGTCACAGCAGTAGAAATTGATAGGCGGTTTGCTGATTTGCTCCAAAAGAAATTCACCCGAATGGAAAATTTTGAGGTTATATGTAAAGATTTTTTGAAATGTGCAGATGAATTTTTTATGAACATTAACAGAAAAATAAAAGTTCTGGGGAATCTTCCCTATTATATTACCAGTCCTATTCTGTTTAAGTTGCTCGACTATCGGTCTAATATTTTATCATCTGTTTTCACTGTACAGCGTGAAGTTGCTGACAGATTAACAAGTGATCCCCATTCAAAAACATATGGTATCCCCTCAGTCCTGTTTCAGTTATATTCAGAAGTAGAACAAGTTTTTTCCATATCCAGAAATTCTTTTTTCCCAGTTCCTGAAGTTGATTCTTCTGTCGTAAGAATAATTTTTTTTGAAAACCCTGCCTACCCATTGGAAAATGAGGAATTTTTTCGTATACTATTAAAAAAGCTGTTTTCACAAAGAAGGAAAATGATCAGGAATACACTTAAGACAGTTATAAGGGATAAAAAATTGTTGAATGAACTTTCTATTGATTTAACTAAACGACCCGAAAATTTAACTATTAAACAATTTGTGCAGTTAAGTAATGAGCTTCACAGATTAAGTAAGGGTAGCGCACATGACTGATAAGGAAAAAACTGACAAAGAAATTAATATAAATGAATATATTCATAACCTGGTTGTTAATAATGAGACAACCTTATTAAAAACGATCCTGGTGGATCTACATCCTGCGGATATATCAGAAGTAATAACCCATCTTGAAAATAATGATCAAAGAACAGAAATAATAAGACTTTTGAATGATAAAACTGCTGCTGAAGTCCTCATTGAACTTGATCATTCCATCTCCACAGAGTTGATAAACAATATTGATGAAAAACGGATTGTTAGAATTATTTCGTTGATGGACTCTGATGATGCCACCGAAATTATTGATGAACTCAGTGAGGATGTAACTCAGGATATCTTAAAAGCACTTCCTCTGGAAGAATTCCGGGATATTAAAACACTCCTTATGCATGATGAAGAAACTGCCGGAAGAATCATGGCGCTGGAGATTGTGGCAGTTCATCAGAACCGGAGGGTTAAGGAAGCTCTTAATGTACTGAGAATAAAATCCAAGGATGTGGTTGATGTTTACAATATTTATCTTATTGACAGATATGGATATCTTCAGGGTGTTGTTTCTTTAGCCAAGCTTGTACTATCCGATCCCAAAACACGTCTTATTGATATTATGGATAAAGATTTTATTGCCATACCTAAAGATACTGATCAGGAAGAGGTGGCAAATATATTTCGTAAATATGACCTGGTGGCAGCTCCGGTTGTGGATGATGAGAATAAACTGATCGGACGAATTACTGCTGATGATATTTTAGAAGTGGTGGACGAGGAAACCACAGAGGATATGAACTTAATGGCAGGTATCACGGATGAAATCCCATATGAAGGATCCATCTTTAAACTTTCCTGGATCAGACTTCCCTGGTTAATGGTAGCTTTTGTGGGACAGATGATCTCTGCTGTGGTTATGTCACATTATAAAGCTACTCTGGATCAGATATTGATAGCTGCTTTTTTTATACCTCTTATAATGGCTATGGGGGGGAATATTGGTATTCAGTCTGCAACCATAGTAATACGCGGCCTGGCTACTGGAGAATTAACCCATCATAGTATTAAAAAAAGATTAGCTAAAGAATTGAGTGTAACCCTTTTTAACGCACTGGTTATTTCAGTTTTTCTAACAGCGGTACTCTTATTTATTTTTCACCATCTGTATTTTGGCATATTGCTTTCTTTCGCCCTGATTGCTGTACTTATTAATGCCAGTTTAATCGGTACTCTGATTCCATTTATATTAAAAAAATTAAATTTTGATCCAGCTATTGCGACAGCTCCTTTTATTACCACTTCTAATGATATTATTGGTTTGTTTATTTATCTTGCTTTATTAACAACCTTTATGCAGTGGTTGTGAGGTTTTATGGCGATTTTGGACAGTGAAGGTGTTGTTCTTAAAGGGTGGAAATTCAGAGAGACTTCTAAAATCGTTTCCGTATTGACAAAAGATTATGGAAAAGTCAGAATGATTGCCAAGGGAAGCTGCAGTTTAAAAAGTAAGTTTAAGGGCTGTTTGGAGCCTTTTACTCATATCCATATTATATACTATGAAAAAAGAACCAGGAATCTTCAGCTGTTAAGTAAAGCCAATCTTATTGATCCACACTATAGAATTATTGGTAATCCTTTGAAAACAGCACTTGCTTTCGCAGTTATAGAGTTAGTGGAAAAAACAGTTGAAGAAGAAAATCCGGCTCAGGATCTTTTTGATTTATTGATTCAAACGCTTTCTGCAATTGATAAAAGTGAGAATTTTACGGAAGGATGTTTCTGGTTTTTTGAAGAACACCTGATAAATATTATGGGATATAAAGCTAACTGGAATTCATGCCTGCACTGTAATAAATCACTTGGTTTCCATGGAGGTCTTTTTCAGCCGGAACAGGGAGGACTATTATGCCCTGCCTGCAGTAAACTTCAGGGAGGATTGAGAATATCAGCAGAAACGCTGGAAATCCTTTATTTTCTTCAGAAAGAGTCTGTTGCCCAGGCAACAGAACTCAGTCCCGGTCCTCATCAGATTGCTGAAGTCAGAAAAATGTATGATCTGTATTTTAAAACTCATATTGAATATATGCAGGTCCTTAAATCCCTGGAATTATATTATAGCTTATTAAATTTTTATAAGAAATATAATTAACTATTTTATTATCATATGGAGAAGAATACATGTATGATATTCAAAATCAACCTTCGCTCAGCAACATTACTATTGATAAAGTAGGGGTAAAAAATCTCAGTTATCCCATAACGGTAAGAGACAGAGCAAAAAAAACACAATATACTATTGGCTCTATTAATATGTATGTCAATCTTCCTCATCAGTTCAGGGGAACACATATGAGTCGATTTATTGAGATTTTAAATGAATATCACAGAGAGATCCATATCGACACAGTAAGTAAAATTTTAAAAAAAATGAAAACAAAACTCCACGCTCAGGAAGCTCATATGGAAATCAGATTTCCCTATTTTATAGAAAAAAAAGCACCGGTCAGCGGTGCAGTCAGCATGATGAAATATGACTGTACCTATATTGGTAATCTGAAAGAGAAGAAAGATTTTATCTTAGGGGTTGAAATTCCGGTAAATTCTCTTTGTCCCTGTTCCAAAGAAATTTCGGAGCATAGTGCCCATAATCAACGGTCAATAATAACCATTCAGGCCAGATTTCATAAATTTGTCTGGATAGAGGAATTGATCGCAATTGCCGAAAACTCTGCTTCCAGTCCTCTTTATGCCTTGTTGAAACGGAAGGATGAAAAGTATATCACTGAATATGCGTATGATCATCCAATGTTTGTTGAGGATATGGTAAGAAAGGTAGCAGAGAAATTAAATCAGGATTCACGTATTGAATGGTATAATGTTTCTTCAGAGAATTTTGAATCCATACACAATCACAGTGCTTATGCCTCACTTGAACATGATAAAAGAAAAGATAAATAAATAATACCATACTGTCAGTCGTGTCGTATTTATCTGTAACTATGGTATAAGTAATTATGTATACTATAACAAATTAATCAGGAATGTCTATGGTTACTTATAATAATACCATACCGCCTTTTTCAGAAACTGAAGCGGTCAGATTTGCAAAACAGGTTTTTGATCTGGATTGTTCAGCTCAAACCTTACCTGGAGAACGGGACAGAAATTTTTTGTTAAAAGATGCATCCGGAGAAAAGTATGTTTTAAAGATTGCCAATACAGAAGATAATACATCAGTACTGGATTTTCAGAATAAAGCTATAGAGCATATCCAGAAAAAATCAGAGGATTGTCTTTGTCCTCAGGTTTTACCAACTAAAGCAGGAGAACATATTGGTATTGTACATGACAATAATAAGCATCCATATTTTATCCGTTTGTTAACCTTTATACCCGGCACTCCACTTGCTGCAGTCAATCCTCATTCTTTGGAATTGCTGTATCAGACAGGTGAGTTTATGGCAAAGATTGTCAAATCTTTGTCTGATTTTTCTCATCCTGAATCAGACAGAGAAGTCATCTGGGATATGCAGCATGGTCCTCATGTAATAGAAAAATATAGACAATATATCAAGGAACGCAGTCAACAGACTCTTGTAGAAAGATTTTTTTCTCTTTATCAGAAAGAAGCTCAGCCGTTTCTATCCGGTTCATCTATAAGTGTAATACATAATGACGGGAATGATTATAATATTATTGTCTCGTTACCTGATACATCTCCGGAATCATTCGGTAAAAGATCTATTAATGGAATCGTAGATTTCGGGGATATGGTTAAAACCTATACTCTGTGTGAACTCGCCATTACCTGTACTTATGTTATGATGAATAAAGAGGATCCTCTGACTGCTGCAGCTCAGGTCATCGCCGGCTATCATTCCATACTTCCCCTGAGCGATAATGAACTCCGGGTTCTCCTTCCCATGATTGGAATGCGGCTTTGCATGAGTATCTGCATATCGTCCTTTAATGCTGACCAGCAGTCTGATAATGAATACCTGCAGGTTTCTTCTCAGCCGGCCTGGGATCTGATGGGTAAACTGGATTCAGTTCATCCACAACTGGCGCTGTACCATTTTAGAAATGCCTGTGGTAAGGTTCCCTGTCCGGATACAGAAAAAGTAGCAGTTTGGTTACAAAAGAACAGAGAAACCATCAAGTCTGTAATACAGCCGCCGTTAAATGCTGAAAATTCCTATGTTTTTGATCTCAGTATGGGAAGTACATTGATCGAAAATCCTCCTAAAGCCTCAGATGCTGAAACATTTTCTGCATATCTTTTTAACATACTTAAGGATCATCATTGCACTTACGGTCTGGGAAGGTACAATGAAGTAAGGCTCTGTTATACCAGTTCAATTTTTAAATCGGAAAGCCAGCTGAAAGAAGGCAGAACCCTTCATTTCGGCATTGATATTTTTGCTCCTCCCGGAACCTCGATATATGCTCCCCTGGAAGCTGAAGTGCACAGTTTTCAGAATAATGAAAATCCACTTGATTATGGTCCGGCAATTATTCTTCGCCATAATCCGGAAGATGATATTGTTTTTTATACCTTGTACGGACATTTGAGTGCGGATTCTCTTCAGGGACTTTATAAAGGGAAAAAGATAAAAGCCGGAGAACAATTTGCATCCATGGGAGAGATCCGGGTGAATGGGGGCTGGCCTCCTCATCTTCATTTTCAGATCATTAGTGATATGCTTGATTATGAGGGTGACTATCCGGGTGTGGCAAAATACAGTGAAAAAAATGTCTGGCTCAGTATCTGTCCAGATCCCGGGTTAATGGTTGAATTTCCTCAGGCCGGATCTGAAACCGGAGAATTCAATGATGAGAATATCATGGAACTCAGAAAATCCTTTCTGGGCCCTAACCTCAGTATTTCCTATAAAGAACCGCTGACCATTGTTCGCGGTTTTATGCAGTATCTTTATGATAACAAAGGCAGAATGTATCTGGATTGCAGGAATAATGTCCCGCATGTGGGACATTGTAATCCCGAAGTAGTGGAAGCTGCCCGCAAACAAATGGCAGTGCTGAATACCAATACCCGGTATTTACATAACAATATTGTTGAGTACTGTCAGCTGCTGTGTTCTCTGCTGCCTGATCCACTCAGTATCTGTTACCTGGTTAATTCCGGGAGTGAAGCCAATGATCTGGCATTGCGCATGGCCTATGCTCATACTGGTGAAAAAGATAAGGTTGTTCTGGACGGTGCCTATCACGGACACCTGAGTTCTCTGATTGAGATCAGTCCTTATAAATTTAATGGACCTGGTGGGCAGGGTGAACCGCAGCATACCCATACTGTCATCATGCCGGATCTGTATCAGGGACCTTACAGATATGATGATCCAGAGGCTGTAAAGAAGTATGCTGAACATGTAAAAAACGCTGTATCTGAAATAAAGAAACAGGACAGAGGTATTGCCGCTTTTATCTGTGAACCACTCATGGGCTGCGGTGGTCAGCTCGTACTTCCGGAAGGGTTTCTGAAATCCGCTTATCAGTATGTCCGTAAAGCAGGTGGTGTATGCATTGCAGATGAGGTTCAGATTGGATTTGGCAGGGTGGGACCTGATTTTTGGGGATTCACTACTCAGGGAGTGGTTCCGGATATTGTTACTTTAGGAAAGCCCATCGGGAATGGTCATCCCCTGGCAGCGGTCATCACAACTCCGGAGATAGCCCGTTCCTTTGCTAACGGCATGGAATATTTTAATACTTTTGGTGGTAATCCGGTTTCCTGTGCAGTGGGAATGGCGGTGTTAGATATTATCCGGGAAGACAAGCTGGCAGAAAATGCTTTACAAGTAGGGAATTTCCTGAAAAAAGCGCTTATTGAACTTCAGACCAGATTTCCTCTGATAGGAGATGTGAGGGGACTGGGACTTTTTCTGGGAGTTGAACTGGTGTTAGATCAAAAAACCAGAATACAGGCACCTCTGCAAGCTGCTTTTATTGTGGAAAGAATGAAGGATAAGGGAGTACTTATCGGTTCGGATGGACCTTATGACAATGTTCTGAAGATCAAGCCACCCATCATTTTCAGCCAGTCGGATGCTGAAGTTTTTTTGGAGGTTTTGGAGGAGGTGCTGCAGGAGGATGCGGTGAGGGTGTAGGTTGAGGTTAAGGATGAGGATTAGGTTAAGGTTGAGGATTAGGTTAAGGTTAAGAGAGAAACTGCCTTCCTGAAATTGTTTCAGGAGTTAGAGGTAGCTTTCCATGGGAACAAGGTAAGGCAATGGATAAAGGTTAATTCACCCTGATAGAATCTCGGCCCCTGTCATAGTGAAAAAATAAAATAAATAAAAAAAATACTTGACTTTAATAAATGTTGATTTAAATTAGTAATAGTTCCTATTATTAATAAGGTGAATATGGAAGAAAGGCATACTATAAAAAGAACCAGTCAGCAGAGAGATTTAATCCTGAGAATTGTCAGATCCGATAAAGAGCATCTGACTGCTGATCAGATATATGAAAGAGCAAGAGCTGAGATGCCAAATATAAGCAAAGGGACTGTATATCGAAATTTAAACTTACTTAAAAATCAGGGTAAAATATTAGAAATTTTTTGCGGTAAAGAAGCAGCCCGGTATGATGGAGATTTACGGAATCATTATCATGTACGATGTGTTGAATGCGGAAAAATTGAAGATGTTCCCCATATTTTCCCTCGAACCAATCAGAAAGAAATTGAAAAATTAACCGGATACAGGATTTATACTCATCATTTGGAATTTTTAGGAATATGCCCTGAATGTCTAAGAAATGGAGATAAATATGAAAAAAATGACTGAACAGAATCTTAAGGAAGCATTTGCCGGTGAGAGCCAGGCCCATATGAAATATCTGGCTTTTGCCCAAAAAGCCGAAGCTGAAGGGAAATCCAATATTGCAAAATTATTCCGCGCCACTGCTTTTGCAGAGCAGGTGCATGCTATCAATCATTTGCGTGTGCTCGGTGAGATCGGAACGACTGAAGAGAATCTGCAATCTGGAGTGGAAGGTGAAGATTTTGAAGTAGAAGAAATGTATCCTGCTTATGATGCAGTAGCAAAACTTCAGCAGGAAAAGGGTGCCATTCGTACCATTCACTATGCAATTGAGGCAGAAAAAATACATTCTTCTTTCTATTCAAAAGCAAAACAAAAAATTAAAGAAAATAAAGATATTGATCTGGAGAATATATATATATGCCCTGTGTGTGGCTATACTGCAGAAGAAGCACCGGATTCTTGTCCTGTGTGCAGAACAAAAAAAGAAAAATTTGTTGAATTTTAAATAGTAGATTATTATGGAAAAAATTAAAAAACAAAAACTTCTGGATGCCTTGAGGAGTGCACTTAAAAGAGAAGTTGAAGCTTTCAATTTTTATATGAGGGAAAGTCAGAAACAGTCATATTCAGATGTAACAACTCTGTTTCTTCAGCTGGCGGAAGAGGAACGTAAACACAGACAATTTCTGGTTAAGGAAATAAACAAAATAGACAATTTATTTGAAGGGAATTCCTATGATACAGGCAAGGTTTCATATAATATCCCTGTTACACCGGACCTAAAACATATTCAGTCTCTTCCCTTTGTAGACCTGTTTGCTCTCACTCTGCCTTCTGAACTCTTAAGCGGCGATTATATTGAAAGTTTTGTCATTGACCGGGAAGAATATAATTCATCACTTGGTGTTTTTCTTTTTGATGTTATGGGACATGATATGGAAGCCAGTAACATTAAAGCAAAGATGAAGAGTAGTATTGGAGCATTGGTGGAGAAAATAAAGAACAGTAATGCTGTTTCTGATTTAATGGATACCGGGAAGGTGATGTCACAGCTTAATACAGAGATATCGAAATACTGTGCTGACACAGGAAGATTTGTTACTGCTATTTATGGGATATTTGATTTTGAAAATAGATTCTTTACCTATACATCTGCCGGTCATGATACTCCTATACTTATGAAAAGTGACGGTTCCTACAGACATATTGAGAAGACAGAATTACTTTTAGGGGCTGTTCCTGATATCGTTTATACCGATTCTAACATACCTTTTGATATTGGTGATATGTTTATTTTGTTTTCAGACGGTTTAAGTGAAGCTTATAATAAAAAAGGGGATATGTTTGAACGTCAGGGTATTATAGAAGCTGTGAAACAGGTTTACTCAGACCCAGCCAAAAAAATCATGAATATAATTTTCGATTCTTTGAGAAAACATACTCAGGGGGAACCATTAAATGATGATTTTACCCTGGCTGTGTTTAAGATATTGGAGTGATTTCAAGGATGCCTGTATATAATAAAAACCAGAGAGTACACTGAGAAATTCATTGAGAACTCAAAATAAATATAAATAATAAATTATTTTTATGCTTTCATTTTTTTAATCTGTGAACACTGTGGTTATAAGTTATAAGTATTATTTATTTAAGACTAATATTAAAATTTATCAAACTTTAAGGAGGTCATAATGGAAAAATATGTATGTGATGTATGCGGTTATATTTATGATCCGGAAAAAGGTGATCCGGATAATGGTATTACTCCCGGTACTTCATTTGAAGATTTGCCGGATGACTGGGTATGTCCGGAATGCGGTGCCTCAAAAGATATGTTTTCAAAAGTTGAATGATGGTTAATTATTATTAATAATCTCAGTATAAAAACAGAAAGGAATACCTATGCCAGCTATTGAGATTAAACCTGAGGTTTTTTGGATAGGGGTAAATGACAGAACAACTGATCTGTTTGAAGGACTCTGGCCAATTACTGAGGAGGGAGTTTCTTATAATACCTATATTATTAAGGATGAAAAAAATGCAGTAATCGATTTAGTAAAATCTATGAAAACAGATAACTTTCTGGATCAAATTGATGAAGTCATTCCCCTGCAAAAACTTGATTATCTGATAATAAATCATATGGAACCGGATCATACCGGTATGCTGAAAACGCTGAGAAGAATAGCTCCTGATGTAACCATAATAGGATCTCCAAAAAGTAAAGATATGATTCAGGCTTTCTATGGGATCACTGATAATATTAAGATTGTGGAAGATGGTGAGGAGCTTACATTAGGGGAAAAAACCCTTACCTTTTATCATGCTCCTTTTGTTCACTGGCCTGAAACTATGGTTACCTATGATAATCAGGATCATATACTTTTCCCATGTGATGCTTTTGGCAGCTATGGAGCTCTTGAGGGAGCAATCTTTGATGATGATTGCAAGAATCAAACTTTTTATGAAAAAGAAGCTCTTCGCTATTATGTGAATATTGTAGCAAATTTCAGCAAACCTGTACTCAATGCCATTGATAAACTTTCATCTTTGGATATAAAAACTATAGCACCTTCTCATGGATTAATCTGGAGAAAAAATCCTTCTAGAATTGTCGAGCTTTATAAGAAATGGGCTGAATATGCAACTGGTGAAACCGAAGCCGGAGTAACACTGCTTTATGGTTCTATGTACGGCAACACGGAAGAGATGATGAATGAAGTTGCCTATGGAATCTCAAGTACAGGTATGCCTGTAGAGATATTTGATGTATCACGAGTTCATGTAAGTTACATTTTATCTTCGCTCTGGACCCAAAAAGGAGTTATGATCGGAGCCCCAACTTATGAAGGTAAATTATTTCCAACCATGAAACAAGTGCTGGAAATGGCGGGACATAAACATATCCGTAATAAAGTGTGTGCTTATTTTGGCAGTTACGGGTGGAGCGGTGGTGCACTCAGGCAAGTTAAGAAAATTGCTGAAGATTTGAAGTGGGAATTTGTTGATTCCTTGTCTTTTCAGGGCGGTGCAGATAAAGAGCTTCTGAATAAAGGGAGGATCTTAGGCCAAAAGTTTGCTGAATTTATACATAAACCTTAGATTGATCCAACCTTTAAGAACTTTACTCCTGTGGAGTGAATCAAGAGAGAATAAGAAATCACGAAGCACACGAAGGGCACGAAGTTTATAATATATTTAAAAAGAAATGTATAGTATGTTATTGCATTCATTATATATCAGAATTGACTGAAAAGCTGGGTGTGAATGATCTGCCGGACAGGTATGAGATGATACATCAGTGGATGAGCTTTATTTTTAAAACTCTGTGTTCTCTGTGACTCTTTGGTATATTTATAGAAGGAGAAATTTGTATGAAAAAAGGAGCAAAGGCACCGGATTTTTGTCTGAAGAGTGCGGAAGGTGAGGATGTATGTCTCTCACAATTTCAGGGGAAATGGGTTGTACTCTATTTTTATCCCAAGGATAATACTTCAGGATGTACTCTGGAAGCAGTTGATTTTACCAGGCATAAGAAAGATTTTGATGCTTTAGGTACAGAAGTAATGGGCATTAGTCCGGATTCACAGAAAAGTCACTGCAATTTCAGAGATAAAAATAATCTTACTATTACTTTATTAAGTGATCCGGAGCATAAAATAATAGAAAAATACGGCGTCTGGGCATTGAAAAAAATGTACGGACGTGAATATTATGGAGTGCAGCGAAGTACTTATATCGTTGATCCGCAGGGGAAAATAGCGCATGCCTGGGAAAAGGTCAAAGTTAAAGGACATGTGGAGGAAGTATTACAAACCCTAAAAGAACGTCAAAGCTGAGTGATAAATTTTTTAGTACATGGTAACAACAATAATTATTAATTAATAAGGGAGGATATAATGGACAATGACTTTTCTTCTATTGATGTACAGGAAGCATTGAAAACTGCCATAAAATCAGAAATAGAAGCAGAAGATGTCTACAAGAAACTTAAGAATATGGTTTCCAACTTTGTCATAAAAGACAAATTGGATTTTTTGATCAGCGAAGAAAAAAAACATCAGCAGGTGGTACGAAAACTATATGCAAAAATGTTTTCTGAAGAAGAGCCACCATTACCGGAAAAATCATTGGCTCCGCGGCTGACCCTGGCTTTAAAAGAAACAGAAACCGTACCTGATTTACTGGAGGTTGCCATTGATGCAGAAAAAAAGTCAGAAGAATTTTATGATGCACTCTCTCAGGAAGTGACAGATCGTGGAGCTCAGGAAATTCTGCAGTATCTGGCTAGTATGGAGCACGGACATTATTCTTTGTTAAAAGGTGAATATGAACTTTGTAAACGTGATGAGCAGTATTACGAACGGGGTGATTTCCAGTATGATATGGTGCATATCGGACCATAATAGGCGGTTTTGACTGTAATGTATGATTAAACCTTGGAGATGCAAGAATAAAGACTAAAGACCAAAGGAAAAAGGAAAAAGGAAAAAGGAAAAGATTCAAGAACTTTAGAACTTTAGAAAGGTGACGTGCAGAAGCATGTAGTTAGAGGTTGGTGTTCTTATCCGATAAATAAAGTAAAGCCTCCCCTGTCAAGGGGAGAGATAGTGTAATGTCAGTCCTCCCTTGAGGGAGGATTTAGGTGGGTGTTATTAGAGGAAAAGTAAAAAGGTTTAAGAACGAAAGAAACATTTTGTGTTCAGAAACCAGATGCCAATAGTTAGAGGTCAGAAAAGACTTCTGACCGCGGACGGCGGACTGCGTGATGGTTGACGAATTCGAATCTCTAAGACTTTACAACTCTATGATCCAAAGACAAAATCCAGAGTCCGAAAGATAAAAGACAAAATATAAATAGTTCGTTTAGTTAGTTGCTTGTTGATGATATATGAAAAACCACGAAGATCACGAAGAACACGAAGAAAAAAATAATTGTAAAAATCTTTGCGCACTTCGTGTCCTTCGTGGTAAAACTATGTTTTCTAGTATTCCAAAAATTTACTATTCCATTTACCTTTGTGTCTCTACTTCTTGGTGTGAGGAATTTAAATCCGATTAATCCGGTTAATCCTGTCTAAATATTGGGAGTGGAGGGAAAATCACAAAGTAGATTCTAAAGGTGCTTTGTATGCTCGATATAATTAAAAAAAGAAAAAGTTCCCGCATTATTGATCCGGATCGTCCGGTGGAAGAAGAAAAGATAGTTGAACTTTTGGAAGCGGCGCGCTGGGCTCCGTCCTGTTTTAATAATCAGCCCTGGAGGTTTATTTTGTCCAGGAATGAATCACTGGGAAGAGTTAAAGAATGTCTGGCAAAGAAAACCACTGCAGGAGATTGCTTTCAGTGAATTCTGGAACAGAAATCTAATATTTTAAAGATTTTATAATGTAATTCAATTGATTTTACCAAAATTTAGTTTTACATTATCATCATATATTTATATTAAGATTATAGTGATTTTTATAGATATGCTCAGGAAATAGCGGAAATGAAATTTAATATACCCATTCAAAAACAACCAATGATGCGGACAGTAATACTGGGTCTTTTACCTGCAATGATTGCATCCATATATTTTTATGGCTGGGTGAGTATGGGAATAATATTGCTTTCTGTTCTGACCTGCATTATTACCGAATGGCTTTTTGCACGCAGTATGAAGAATAAAGTGACAGAAGCCAGCATAGTCACCGGTATTCTCTTTGCTTTAGTGCTACCTCCTACTATCCCCTTTTATATGGTGATCATCGGCGCAGCATTTGGTATTACGTTCGGTAAAATGGCTTTTGGCGGATTCGGCTGCAATGTATTTAATCCTGCTCTTACCGGAAGGTGTTTTATCTATATAACATTCCCCATTCACATGACTGCCAGATGGGTGCCGGCAGCAAATTTTTCTGATTTCCCCGGCGGATTTGCAGTCTGGCGATTTTTACCTTTGAGCGGAAAATTTTCTGCTCTGACTACCGCGACTCCTTCTCATGCCTATAGAGCCGGAGCTGAGAAACTTCCGGATTTGCTGCAGCTCATATGGGGCAATATAAACGGTTCCTTTGAAAAACTGGGCGAAACACTTTTTATCGGCGGTGGTGTACTGGGAGAAGGATCAGCAGTGCTTCTTATTCTGGGAGGATTGTATATTGTGTATAAAAAAGCAGCAAAATGGAGACTGGTAGTAAGTTTTCTTTCTGTATATACTGTTGTCCAGATCATCCTTCATGCCTTGGTCCCTGAACTTTCTCCTCCCTTGTTGTACGGGCTTTTTAGCGGAGGAGTATTTTTAGCTGCTTTTTTTATGGTCACTGATCCTGTATCTGCCCCCAAAACATCTGCTGCTCAACTGATATACGGCAGCCTGATTGCTGTTGTCGGACAGATCATAAAAACCTTTTCTCTTTTTGCCGGAGGAATTATGTTTGCCATTCTCATTGGCAATATGTTTGCTCCTCTGATGGACCATACAGTCAGATATGTTAAGAGGAATAAGAAATGAAAAAGGTGGTGTTTACATTTTTATTTATGGTCATCATAACAGCAGTCTTCATAGGCGCGCTGGGATTTGTCCACGTTGTTTCCAAAGAAACAATTGTTCAGAATCAGAAATTAAAAGAAATCAAATCTGTTTTGTATGCAGGTAACTTTCTCCCGGAAGGGATCACTGAGTCACAGATATCCCCTACAGCAACAACCGGAGATCTTCCCTGGGATGAGAAGAGGGTGCAGAAGTTATACCGTAGTTCTCTTGATACCCTTACTCTACCCGTGGAACCTGAATACCAGGAGTTTCTGGAGACAAGTTTTCTCCGGTATAAGGATTCTGTAGATATATATATGTTAAAGAAGAAGAATGGTAATCTTCAGGGATATGGATTCCCCCTGCGGGGTAAAGGATTGTGGGGAACTATTGCAGCGTTTGCGGTGGTTTCACCAGACCTGACCCGTATGATAGGGATTGATTTTACGGAGCAGTCGGAAACACCCGGTTTGGGAGCCAGGATAACAGAATCAGAATTCAAGTATTATTTCCGGGGTTTGCAGCTTACCGGATTTTTTGACAATACTGATCTGCCTCCGATAAGGATGGTATATAATAAGCAGAAATCTAACAGAGAAGATCCTACTAATACGTTTCAGGCTATAACCGGAGCCACTCAGACCTGTAATGGAGTTCGTACTATGCTTAATTCAGATTTAAAGTTTTATCTTAGGATATTAAAAGACTATCTGCAGACAGTTCAGGATTGATACTCAGTATTGTAGAAAATTCAGTAATGATTTAATTTTCTGAGCACTCTGTTGTTAATATAACATTATAATTTCCTGATTTATGGGAGAGAAATAATGGCAAGTAAAGCACTGGACATAGTCAAAGATGATCTCTGGAAAAATAATCCGGTTACAGTCCAGATACTGGGAATCTGTTCCACCCTGGCAGTAACCAATATTTTTCTGAACACCCTGATCATGGGATTAGGGCTGATCTTTGTTACCTCTTTTTCTGCACTTGTTATTTCCATACTGAGGAACATTATACCTTCCCGGGTGCGGATGATGGTACAGGTACTGGTGATATCCAGTTTTGTAGTACTGGTGGATATTACTCTGAAAGCTTATGTTCCTGATATCAGTAAAGCTCTGGGTCCTTATGTGGGATTGATCATTACCAATTGTATTATTATGGGACGCATGGAAGCCTTTGCTTCCTCCAACAAACCAGGTCTTTCTTTTATAGATGGATTCATGTCCGGAGTAGGGTATACCTGGGTGCTTCTGGTAATAGCATTTTTCCGGGAGCTTTTGGGATTCGGTACTTTACTGGGGATTCCCATAATGGATCCGGTTATGAAAAGTATTGGAGTTACCGGAGGCTGGACTCAATGGGCCATAATGATCATGGCTCCGGGGGGTTTTTTTATGCTGGCTGTATTTATCTGGGTTGCCAATACCATTGAATTAAAGATTGGTCACGAAAAAGAGTAGAGGAGTATGAATATGGAAGCAATTTCTCCCTGGGTATTATTTTTTGCAGCTATTTTTACCGGCAATATACTTTTGACCTATTTTTTGGGTATGTGTTCCTTTCTTTCGGTTTCCAAACAAATTAAAACAGCTTCCGGATTAGGTCTTGCAGTCATATTTGTGCTGACCATTACCTCTGCAGTTAATCATATTGTTTACTATAATATTTTACAGCCTCTGGAACTTGAGTATTTACGGTTCATTGTCTTTATTATAGTCATAGCTGCAACTGTGCAGTTTCTGGAAATGTTTATTGAACGGTTTTCAGAAGTATTATATCTTAACCTGGGAATATTTCTTCCGCTTATCACAGTGAACTGTGCTATTTTAGGAGTTTCTCTGTTTATGGTGATAAGGAACTATACGTTTATTCAATCAGTTTTTTTCGGAGCCGGGAGCGGGGTAGGATGGTTTATTGCTATCATGGCTATGGCCGGAATCAGAGAAAAACTGAATAATAAACGAATCCCTCCCCAGCTTCAGGGTCCCGGAATTGCACTTATCATTACCGGCATAATGGCCATGGCATTTGTGGGTTTTTCCGGTATTGTTCAAATTCAGTAATAGCGGACAGACATGATTAATACTATTTTAATTACAATTTTAGTAGTAGCAGCCATTAATGGTTTACTTGCCATTATTTTGATTATCGCCGAATATTATTTTTCCAATTACGGTGAATGCACTATTGATATTAATCAGGGTAAAAAGAAACTGACAGTTACGGGCGGTGCTACTCTCTTACAGTCCTTAAACAGTCAGAAGATCTTTCTGCCTTCTGCCTGCGGAGGCAGGGGAACCTGTGGGTACTGTAAATGTACAATCGAAGAAGGAGGGGGGCCTTTACTTCCTACTGAAGAACCCATGCTCACAAAAGATGAAATTGCAGATAACATCAGGCTGTCCTGCCAGGTTAAAGTAAAGCAGGATCTTCTTATCAGTATTCCGGAAGAGCTTTTCAATATTAAGGAATTTACTGCGGAAGTCAATGCGATTTCTGATCTTACTTATGACATTAAATTAATTACTCTGAAGTTAAAAAACCCCAAAGAGATTGAATTCACTCCAGGGCAGTATATACAGCTGCAGAGTAAACCCTATGAGAATGTAAAAAGTTCAGTGAGCAGAGCCTATTCTATTGCTTCTCCCCGTACCAGTAAGGAGAACATTGATCTGATGATCCGTCTGGTCCCGGAGGGGATCTGTACCACCTGGGTGCATCAGTATCTGAAGGAAAATGATCAGGTCATGTTTACCGGCCCCATGGGAGACTTCCGGCTACATGAAGGAGAAGGAGAGATGATAATGGTGGCAGGTGGATCAGGAATGGCTCCCATGGTATCACTTTTGGCTGAAATACATGAAAAGAAGATACAGAGAAAAGTCACATATTTTTTCGGGGCAAAAACTAAAGATGACCTCTTTTATATGGATAAAATGGAGGAATTTCAAAAGCTTCTACCGGATTTTACCTTTATCCCTGTTCTCTCAGAACCGAAACCGGACAGTGACTGGAAAGGAAAAACCGGGCTGGTTACTGTGCCGCTGGAACAGTATCTGAAAAGTATAGAAACTGATGCTGTACAGGCATATTTATGCGGAAGTCCGGGTATGATCAATGCCTGTGTAAAATTATTTAAAAACCAGGGAGTGAGCGGTGATCGCATCTTTTTTGATCCTTTTGCCTGAGCGATGGAATATGAAAACACAGGAAACTGTTGAAAAGGCCAATTCATGTTTTTGCGAGAAGCGAAGCGACGAAGCAATCTCCTTCAGTAAGGTAAAAAATGTAAGGGTTGCTTCTTTAAAAGCGCTCACAATGACATATTAAAGTTTTTTTGACAGTCTCCAGAGGGTACGAAGTTTACGGTAGGTATTTTTTAAATTAAGGTAAGGCTATGAAACTATCACCTGAAGAGAAAAAAATACATAAAAATTTTCTGCCGGGGGAAATAAGCAGGGATGGTTTTCTGGGTAATGATCCCAGACATATTCATGATATTATCAGAGAAGATCTGCAGATACTGGAGCATGAGGACATTACACCCCAGCAGATCGCAGACCGGTTGCAGTATTTTACTGATAAGGGAAAAGAAGCTCTTGAAAATGAGGTGGCTGTGGATACTTACACAGTGCGGGTTGACTGGGCCCGGGGTATGATTCCTTGTCCTTTTGGAGAGCCCGGTCTGCATCACAAGATAAGTGTGTGTCTTACCAATACTAAATCGAATGCATGCATTATCTTTTCTCAACTCAGCATTCATATGATCCGGGAGCATGGGTTTTTTGCCGGCAGGGGAAGTGTTTATCGTCTGGAGCCGGTGGCTGTGGCAGGGTTTTTGGGGTTGAGGTGAAAATTTTTTAGTTGAATAAAAATATGGGGCTGACTAATAACAAAATTTAACGCAACGTTCTCAAAGAACGCAAAGTGATAAACGTATGAAACGTAAACGTGCCCGGCACTTTCAAAGTGCCGGGCACGTGATTACGAAGAGCATCCAGAGTTTAATGGTACTATTTTTCCTTCAGTTCCCCTTCAACATACTGATGAATCACTCCGGATATAAGCGTTTGATAGGATATCCCTTTTTCCATTGCTTTTTTCTTAGGTAATGGATCTTAATATAAGGTTATTCCTGTAGATTGTTTTTACCTTCATTATTGCATCATTCCAGTATTCCAATATTCTATATAATTCTGTGAAAATCCGTGTAAATCTGTGGCTATAATTCATTGATTGTTGATTTTGTTTTTTTGTTACAGTTTCATAGCATTTTAACGAGAAATAAAATATAAAATTTATGTTGCTTTTTAATATAATATATAGTATATTATATCGTTAATTAATTGTACGCTTTTTTTCTGCTTTGTTGTTTTTTAGTGATAATCAATATTATTAAATTTAAAATATATCGTAGGAAATAGCACAAAAGTCTATTCAAGGCGATTTTTTTCAATAGGCTGGAAATAAGATGTACGCAACAAATAATTTTTATAAGGATACGTAATATGGGAAAAGGAACTGTAAAATGGTTCAACGGATCAAAAGGCTATGGTTTCATTACTAGGGAAGAAGGTGAAGATTTGTTTGTTCACTTCAATTCTATCGAAGGCGAAGGTTATAAAACGCTGGATGAAGGTGATGAAGTACAATTTGAGATAGTTGAAGGTCCGAAAGGATTACAAGCAGCTAAAGTTTCAAAGATATAAATCTTTTTAAACTTGTTGTAATAGAATCCCGGCTTATTCAAGCCGGGATTTTTTTTATATTATCACCCGGTCTTAAAAGTCTGGGTTTATTTTTTCCAGAAATTATCATTACAACGCAGAGTGTTGTAACGAAAAACATGCAGATTTTCAGATTCCGGATTATCACTTAAACCTTTGATCTTTTCTGATTACTTTATTTCACTATTGCATTTATCATAGTTTTATGTACAGACCCTTACAATTCCCCAAGGTCCCCTGTCGGTCTTCGATGAAATCAGACTAACAGGCAGGTGCTATCATCACCGAACTCATCAAAATATTAAGTCACGGATTTACACAGATTAAACACGGAGAATAAGTATGCATGATTCTGTGAGAATCCGTATAAATCTCTAACTGTAATTTTTTATTGTTGGTTTTATTTTTCCATTAAAATTTTATAGTACTCTGAAAAAATTAGAAATATTAAAAATTTATGTTGCTTTTTAAGGTAATATATTATATATTGCCGTGTTAATGTATTGTACACTACTTCTTTTTCGCTTATTGTTTTTAATGATATTAGATATTATTAAAAATAAAACAAATCGCGGAGAATAGTACAATAATCTGTTCGAAACGAATTTTTAAGTGAAGCTGAAATTGAAAGTGTACACAATGTTTATTTTTTATAAGGAAAGTTACATGGAAAAAGGTACTGTAAAATGGTTCAACGGATCTAAAGGTTATGGTTTTATCTCCAGAGAAGAAGGTGATGATGTGTTCGTTCATTTCAATGCCATCGTAGGTGAAGGATACAAATCACTGGATGAAGGCGATGAGGTTGAATTTGAGATAGTTGAGGGACCGAAAGGTTTACAAGCAGACAAAGTTTCAAAGATATAAACTATTTTAGACTTGTTGTAACGAAATCCCGGTAAATTTTAAGCCGGGATTTTTTATTTTTCTACGGAATTTTCTGATTATTGACTTCAGAAAGTCTTGAGCAAGGGTCTTTTTTTAAGTAGATATATTAAAGCACGGGATTACATATATTAAACACAGAAAATATTTAAGGATAATTCCGTGTAAATCCAGGTCTATAGTCTATTATTTTTTTGTATCAGCTATTCGATGCACATCCTGATTGCAACCCTTTTTCAATTAAAGCATTGTAGAATTCCTGTGCTTTTTCGGTCTTGAATCGGAATTCAATGACTCCCTCCCAGTTTTTATGAAATAAAGAGGACTGGAATGATATAGAGAGAGTGTGGGGATCAAGAAGTTCCGTAAACAGAGAAGATATTAGGGGATCCTGTACTGATATATTGATTTGCCGTTTCCAGTACGTATAGCACAGGATTCGTATCTGTGTGATCACAAGAAAACCAGTGAAGCCCTGTTCACGATGTATATATCGTTTACCAGGAGCTTTGAGATTTCTGGTTATGAACCACCCACCTATTCCTTCATCTGAAATTACTATTTCCTCTGCTTTAAGAGTGGAGCGCAGTTTTTTGGGGATGCTGCCTATGCGGAATATTTTATATAACAGTGTTGTGGACATATTCTTTTCTATAATTTACTAAAGCTTTACCCAGTTCCCCGTTCGAGAGCTTTCAAACACCTTGTCAATGACCCTCATATTTTCAACTCCGTCCTCAAGCGGTGTGGGTACAGCTGTATTGTTTAAAATTGCCTGTGAAAACAAATCTCCCTGAACAGTGTAGTGATTACATGCTTCAAATTCAATTTCCTTTATTTGTGATCCTGTCTGATATGTTATTTTGTTTGGTTTTTCCGGTGAGGGTGTAAAGGGTTTTTCTATTTTAATTTTTCCATGTGTACCTATGATCTCAACTTGCTGGTGATCTTTCATTTGAGTTGAACAAGTAAAGGCAGAATTACCCTGTTCAAATTCTAAAATAGCTGTCGCCAGACGATCTATTTTTAAACGGGGATCATATTCAATGGTACTGCATACTCGTTTCGGTTCAGCATTGAACAGAAACCTTGAAAGAGAGATACAATAGCAACCTATATCCAGGAGTCCTCCACCGCCAATTTCTTTTTGATTGCGAATATCATTCCGATCATCATTGTAATATGAGAAAATTGAATGAATATTTTTCAATTCACCAATTTTCCCTTCATTCACTAATTTTTTTACAGTCTGCCATTGAGGATGAAAACGATACATAAATGCTTCCATAACCTTTAAATCAGGAAAATCTTTAACTTTTTTATTCCTCAGATATTCAGCTTCCTGAGTATTCAGTGCAATAGGCTTTTCACATAAAACATGTTTACCTGCTTTTAAGGCTCTCAGAGTCCATTTTACATGCAGATGATTGGGAAGAGGTATATAAACAGCATCAATGTCAGGATTTTCAAGTAATTGTGTATATGATCCATATGCTTTGGGAATATTTAATTTGTATGCAGCTTGTTGGGCTTTTTCAAGGTTACGGGATGCTATTGCAGTTATGGTTGAATATGTGCCTTTTTGCATTGCGGGGATAACTTTTTTGATGCTAATTTTTGCTGTGCTTATTACTCCCCAGGTTATTTTTTTCATTTTATTGTATCCTTATTACCAGGTAAAAATTTTTAGTACATCCCAACCCAATGCAGTAAGATTATATTCCTGCCCAGGCTGCTGCATATACACCTATTAACAGAATCCAGCCCCACCAGGAGAAAAAGCGTCGTTTAACCCGATTGGAATATTCCTGATATTCGTTTCCAAACCATTTTTTCAGTTTTCGTTCTTCCAGTAAAGCATTGACTATACGCATGATCATAGCTATACCTGCCCAGGCCAGCGTGTATACAGAATGAAGCGCAATGCCGATACCCAGGTTGATCAAAATCAATCCAGTGTACATGGGGTGTCGGCATACAGAAAAGAGGTCTTCAGTGATGAGATAATATGGACGGTCTGAATCAGGTTCCCGGGCATGATGGATCTTGTGTCTGGCCTGATGCAGCAGTACACGTCCCTGATACATGAATACCAGTCCCAGAAATACACATACTCCCTGAGCTCCGCTTAAGGTGAAGGGGCCAATTTCATATGTTTTTTGCAGCAGGAAAGCTTTGAGGAATGTAATAACTGAAAGCAGCCAGGATCCTCCTGCTCCAGTTTCTGTCATTGTTTCGGAATCAAAATCCGGGTTCAGGAAGATACCGGGTTCCCATACATCCAGAGAAGGTAAGAAACCAAGTATCCAACGTCCTAGGGCGTAAGTTGCTACAACCACAACAGCAGTGACCATAAAACGCAGCAAAAAAGCCATAAATCCAAGCAGGCCTCCACCCGGTAAATTTGGAAAATGTCCGGAAGAACTCCAGGTATTGGAAAGAGCCTTCTGTAACTCCTCTTCACCTGCAGAAGTTAGTTGAACTAATGTGTGCTCCTTATCTGAGTCAGATTTTATCTGAATATTTTTTTCCACAGCCAGACCGTTATTGAATATGTCTTCAATTGCTTTTTTCAGTTTCTTCTCCTGATGCTCCTGTTTATCCAGACCCAGAGCCTTGAAAGAAGCAATCTGTTCATAGTCAGTGGCCACTCTGGCTTCTTTGAGCATCTCTTCTCTGGTAGTAATGCGTTCTTTTTCGATTTCAAAAAGAAACCAGCGAATCATCTGCCGGTGTCGGTACCGGTCAAACATACTGAATCCATACTTGCTGAAATCAATTTCTTCATCACTGCTTGTTCGAATCAAATCAATCAGCAGTTCAAAAGCTCCCTTAAGTATCAGTACAGCGACTGTTACTGCTACAATCTGATCCAGAAGGGTAATATGAAATTGTGCAGCTATCAGGCCGGCAGCAACACCTCCGGCCACGATTATATGATTACGGGAGTCAACAGACTGAGCAATGAGCGGAACACAGCTGTGTTTAAGTCCGGAATACTTCTGGTAAAACCAGAGAAGGGCACAAAGAGCTGCTGAGATTGTTACGGCAATAAAAGCTGTCCAGTCTGCAGTTAAAGGTTCCGGGTGGATAAACCGATACACAGCCTCATATAATGTATAGCCTCCGGTAATGGTCATAAACAACAGCAGAACATAGCTGACCAGCCGTTCATGTCCGGAACGAACTCCCAGAAATACGAACAGGCTGGATATTCCGTCCATGAGTGTATCCAGGGAATCATTCAGCAGACCAACACTTCCTGAGAGCAGAGCAGCCGGGAGCTTGATTGCAGCCAGCAGAAAATGGATGATGAGGGTTATTTTAGATACAGTTTCCGGTCTGGTGGCTTTTTCCATTTTCTGACCGCCTCGCTCCAGATCTTTCAGCATGAGCCGTGCTTCAAAACGGCCTTGATCTGTAATATGATAATATCCGTCCTTTTCCACAGCCCACCCTCTATGCAGAAGGATTTTTAGACTGCGTTCCAGATTGAGCCTCAGTTTGCTTTGCTCAGATTTTCCGTCTTCTATAGTATGTTGCGTGCCTCGTCCCAGAAGGTCTATAAATACACCAAAGCGCCGCCCCATGATCCGGTAATATTCTTCCAATTGTTGCATATTTTTGGGGGCATCCAGCAGAGCAGCTGCCAGCATCCAGGATTGACCATATTCGTGTTTTCCCTTTCGCTGTTTTGAGGGACGCAGTGAGATTTTTTTAGTTTTTTTATTGTTATTTTTTTTTTTTGACATCGTATTTCTAATACAGGTTTGGATATTAATTGTTTTTATTTAATCATTTATCAGGAAAATATCAAGGTTTTTTTGCTTAAATAATATTTCTTATAATACGGTTGTTTCTTTTGGTCAAGGAAATTAGAGGATTATCAAGGTGAGAATAAAGACGGGGTTGACTAAAAATAAAATTTCAACGCAAAGTTCGCAGAGAGCGCAAAGTAATAAATTTATAATTATTAAACATTTACATTCTTTGCGATATTCTCAGCGATCTCTGCGTTTAAAGTATTTTCATACTTTTTTGACAACTCCGGACAAAATGTTTTCAGGTTAAATTAATAGTATAGGAATTTTGTGGTTATTACTTTTTTTTAAAAAATACTTGACAATATCATTTTTTCTAATTATATTCCTATACGTATACTGTTACTTTAAACTATACACAAACGTATAGGAGAACATTATGGCAATGAATCTGTATTTACTCGAAGAATTTTTAGACAAAGTACATATTGATCACAATACGCTGAAGAGTTGGGAAAAATCGCAGCTGTTACAGCCGGTAGCCTATACAGATGATAAAATTCCTCTTTATTCCGATAAATCTGCTGAGGAAGTAAGCCATATCCGAAGACTGCTGGATATGGGATATAAAATGGAAGATATTAAAAAAATTATCAAAAAGATCGGTATACCTCAATCCATCAGCAGCAAAGAAAAAGAAGGAAAGGTGGGCACCTATTTAACAGTTGGTAATCTTGCCGAACAGGTGGGAGTCAGCACCCGCACTATAAAACACTGGGAAGATAAAGGGATTATTGAACCGGACACAAGAAGTGAAGGTGGATTCAGACTTTATTCTGAGATTTATGTATATCTATGTAATTTAATTAAAGATCTCCAGCTTTTCGGATATACTCTGGAAGAAATTAAGACTTTTTCCGATCATTTCAGAACATTTGTTGATCTAAGAGATAATTTTGAATCTTATTCTCTGAACCAAAGTGCAGTTAAAATTCAGACTTTGCTGGATGAATTAGAGAAACTTTTTGATAAGATAAACTTAATAAAACAGGGAATTCAGCGATGGGAAGATTTACTGAAGAAGAAACGAAAAGAACTGAATAATCTTCAGAATCAGAATCAGAAACGGATAGAAAAATCACAAGAAAAGAAAGACCAGAAAAAAAGTACAAAAAAATGAAGATAAAAAAAAGAGGATATTATGTCTAAAATAATTTTTATTGAACCTAAGGCTCCCAATCTCCACATTTTTTCTCAATTTGCCATGCCCAGACTGGGAATTTTTATACTGGCCACTATGATGAAAAAGCGAAACTGGGAGGTGGACATTTTATTTGAGGAGAAGAAATCACTTGACTTACGTTTGATAAAAGATGCCGATATGGTAGGTATTACAACCATAACTCCCACTGCGCCCAGAGCATATGCTATTGCGGATGAGGTGAGAAAAATGAATATTCCGGTCATTATGGGAGGGCCGCATGTCACTTTTTTATCAGAGGAAACCCTTGAGCATGCAGATTATGTGATCAGAGGCGAAGGTGAAAAGCCTTTTATGAATTTTATTGATGCCTGGGAAAACAGGACTACTTTTAAAACCGTTCCAAGTTTATCTTATAAAGACAATGGAAACATTATTCATAATCCCAAGACGGATTTTATCCCGGATATGGATACTATTCCATATCCTGAAAAATCTCTTCTTATGCCGCATCTGAAAAAGATTGCCGGTCAGACTATTGTACCTATACAGACTTCCCGAGGATGTCCTTTTAACTGCACTTTTTGTTCAGTAACCGGTATGTTTGGTAAAAAATACAGATTCAGATCTATTGAAAATATTATTGAAGAGCTCCGACAGTATAATAATAGAAAATACTTTATCTTTTTTTATGATGACAATTTTACTGCAAACCGAAAAAGGGCTAAGGAATTACTCAGAGCTATGATACAGGAAAAATTCAGGTTTCAATGGTCGACCCAGGTTCGAACTGATATAGCTAAAGATCAGGAGCTGGTGAAACTGATGAAAAAAGCAGGATGCCGTACCTTATTTATCGGTCTTGAATCTGTGAATCCTGAGAGTTTGAAAAGTATGAAAAAAGCTCAGACGTTAAATGATATAAATGATTCGATACGCATTCTTAAGAAAAATCATATTCATATCCACGGGATGTTTGTATATGGTTTTGATCAGGATGATTGGAAAACAGTTAAAAAAACAGTTAAATTTGCTAAAAGAACAGGAATTAATTCATCTCAGTTTCTCATTCTGACCCCTTTTCCGGGATGTCAATTTTACAATCAGATGGTGAAAGAAAACAGAATGGTATTCAAAGACTGGAATCTCTATGATGCTCATCATGTAGTTTTCAAACCCAAGAAATTCACCCTTTTCGGTCTTCAGAAAGCTCAGATTTTCAGTCATACTCGCTTTTATTCTCTGGGACAGCTCCTTAAAAGGTTAATTCAGTTCGACTGGGTTGATGTGGGACTTGCCCACTATGCCCGGAATCTGAACCGCCTCTGGAAACGAAAGAATCAAACTTTTCTGAAAGCTATTGATTTGCTTACTCCCAGAAAAGAGAGTGTGATTACGTTGGATTACAAGGAGAAAATTCAGTTATAGAGATAAAAATCCAGAGACTGACCACATAGTAAATACAATTAATTTTGCGGGAGGAGTAATAGTGCAGGATAAATGTCACTTTACCTTATTTTCCGTAATTTTTTTGAGTATAATTTTTTTCTGCCATTTTTTTAATTGTGTTTCCCACTCTGATAAAACAATAAATGGAAGTTCATATTATACTACTTCCAAACCATATACAGATGTAGCTGTGTATCTACCCCTGGAAGACAGCTGGATGAAGGTGGAATATCCGGATTCTCTGCAGTTTCCCTGGGTCTGGGGTGAATATGAACTGCGCTATGTGCATCCTTCGGAAGGACTGAAAGGGTATCAGCCTCTCTGGATCAATCATTATTTTCTGGAACAAGCTGAAATCAAAGACAATCAGCTTGTCTGCGGTCAGGGAGGTTTTTCCAGTCTGTACGTGGATGTTAATTATCTGGACCGGGAGGTATTACAGACCATATTGGAAATAGCACAACAGGGTTTCCCGGTCTGTATTCCGAATAGACCGGCAGAACCAGGCAGAAATAAAACTGGGGATTATGAAGATCTTTTACAGGAATTATGTTCTCTGCCAAATGTATCTGCTGAATTTACTGATATTGCTGTTAATCCGCTTTTGGTCCATGGTGCTGAGAAAGTGGATTTCTGGTGCTGGACGATTGGAAATGATGCATATATCTTTTTTGCCCATCCGCAGGCACAGAATCTTTCCTATCCTCTGGAATACGGATAGGCTCTGGATGCTGAAGAAATTGTGCGGACAGTCAGGATCAACTGGCAGGGCAATACTTACAGTCAGGTTCTGGAATTTAAACCCGGACAGTCTCTGCTGGTTAAGGTAGACAAAGGAGGTACAGAATTTATTGATATTGAATTTATGCCTCAGAAATGAATAGTAATAGGAGATTTTTAATGATAATAAAATTTACCAATTTAAAGATTATTTTATGTATGTTTTTTTATTCTATTTATGTGGGGATGCCAAAATAATATGAATCTGCAAAATCTAAAAAAAGAATTAATCGAGGTTGATAAAGAATTTTCGACATTGTCAGCTGAAAGAGGAACTGCAGAAGCTTTTTATCATTATATGGCTGAAGATGGAGTGGTACTGCCCCAGAAAAGAAACCCTGTCAGCAAGAATCAATATAAAAAAGAAGTTGAGAAAGCAGCACATGAGGAGAGGAGGTCAATCCTAACCTGGGAACCTGAATTTGCCGATGTATCCCTTAGAGGAGATATTGGATATACCTATGGTAAATATAAACTTACTTCAACTGATTCCGGTGATAAGAAAAATACAATCTTTGGGTATTATGTAACTATCTGGAAGAAACAAGCGGATGGTAAATGGAAATTTGTTTTTGATACTGGTAATAAAATTGAATAGAACCAGGTATTAATTAATAGAGATTATCTGGTTTTATAAAAAGTCCTGAACTTATTCCAATATGTTGTATCGGTTATGGATGTATAAAGATTAATTGACATTGAATCTTTGGTGATATATTCAATTTTCCAGAAACATTTTTCTCCTTCAGTAAAAAGAGTATAGTCAGAATGAATGATATCCAGTGAAATTATTTCCGGATTATCAACAATATAGTTACCTATAGCTGAATGTAATACAATTGGGGTAATACGTTGGCAGGTTACTTTTTTTGAGGAAAAATTAAGTATGTGCTGACAGGAGATGTCAGGTTCATTATTTTGCCATTTTCCCATTAAATGTTTTTTTATTTCTTCCACTGATAAATCAGTAATGCCATAAGACTCATTAGTCGAAAAGAATAATCTGTCTGGAAAAAAATTTTTTCTCATAGTTTCTCCGAAAATTTATTATCAACAGGGATATGTTCAACATACATTAATGTTTTAATAAACTTTTTATTAATGCCAATAATTTTATGTTGTAACTATCAGTTGATTTACTTTTTTGATCAGTACATCTCTGGTTATCGGTTTTTTTATGTATCCCACTGCACCCAGTTCCTTGCTCTTTAGTTCATACTCAAGATTATAGAAACCGGTAATGAACATCACCGGAACCTGAATATCTTTCTTATTTATTTGTTCCAAAAGCTGAATCCCGTTCAGGTTGGGCATGAGAATATCAGAGATGATAAGATCAAAATGTTGTTCTGCAACCCGCATCAGTGCGTCGATACCATCAGAGGCAACAATGATTTCATGTCCCTCCTGGGTGAGAAAACTGTGAATAATTTTTTGTACATTGGGGTCATCTTCCACCACCAGAATGGCTGCTTTTTTCTCAGTCACCGGTTTGAATTTTTTTCTGGTTTTCTCAGGCAGCAGACCATACATGATTTCATTGAGCGGCACTGTTGCA
>Ga0180433_10002036_pt1 | contig 32491 bp, 22 predicted proteins | sample SS_ome_8_FD_132980 | JGI IMG/M metagenome (GOLD analysis project Ga0180433, IMG submission 132980) | Hypersaline lake sediment archaeal communities from the Salton Sea, California, USA - SS_1_D_1 metaG | ecosystem: Environmental > Aquatic > Non-marine Saline and Alkaline > Hypersaline >...
CACTTCGGGCCTGCCCATTGACATTGCCCCGTGTGCTGCCGGGAATGCGTCATCACACTTTGAAGCACTAAAAAACCCCGCCTCTCCCTATGAGAAACGGGGCCGTTGACGTTTAGTTCATGGCATCCCCTTGCTTGGGGTTCACGGAAACAGCTTGACTGAGGGCACAAATACCAAAAAACGCTGGCTCCGTCAATGGGTTGGCTTGTCCAGAGAGGGATCACATAGAAAACCCCTTGGGCAAACTCCGAAAACCCCAGGAGCCTTAAAAAGGAGGCTTGTATGAACATCTCATCAAGCCGACTTTCCCATGAACCAAAACCAAGAGAATGTCAATGGGACAAAAAAAGCCCCCAAAGAGAGGGACATGTCCACAATCTCTAGGGGCAGTGAAACCCTCCATCCAGTCAAACCCAATCTGCATTTCATTATAGGCGTGAAGGGCGCTGGAATGCGAGGTTGTACTAAGTTAACACGCTGGCAGATAATGTCAACCCAAAACCCCTGTCACAGTACTCAAATTACAATGCTCTGATCTGTGCAGTCCTTGGGGGTCACTCCAGACCTTGGTCTTTGACCATGGGCTATGAACCTAACTCTTTGCCGTTTTTGTGAACTCTGGAATAGCTGAGGACAGTAATTCGTTAAGTCCTTCAACAACTTTTTGTATCCCAAATATCAGAGTGTCCTCATCCCGGCAGTCTCTTATAGAACTAAGTACCAGTGTAGACCAATCAAGTCTGTTCTGCACGGTTTCCTTTGCGTCTTCTGCTAGCACCGTTGCCTCCTCGCAAACGCTATGATGGCCACGACTATGGTGAGCATCAGGTTTCGCAATACGTATCAGCTCCTGTCCGTGCTCTTTAAGTCGTGAGTTGACCTATTTAAATAGGCACGAGCAAAATTCTATGCCCGCATAAACCGCAGAGATCACAAGTAGCCATGGAAACAGTGAAAAACCTAATAAGATCTTTAGTGCTCGTTTCATGCTCGCTCTTTGTGAGTTAACCTATTGACACTATGAGCACTAATTATGCCAGCCGGAAATAGATTGACAAATTATACGTAAGTTCAAATAGTTAAACGAGACCATGCAGAAAGTCAAGGAGCGAGAATTGGGCATTCAAATTCCAACTATTTGAAAATAAATACTAATCTAGGAAAAGGAATGCCCATTCACAATATTACCATTTACAGGATCACACCAGACAGGAGGAATGCCTAGCTGAGCGTTAACATAAGGGGGATGACGGCCACAAGATATGGTGTGTCTGCTGAGAGAGATCGGGCTAAGGATTTATTTCCAAATACTGCCACTTAGCCGATCACAACATTGAATACAAATGTCATGGGAAGTCCGATTTGGGAATCAGAAAGAGGCCTCAAAGATGTCTTTGGTATCTGTGACTCACAATACAGGAGATTAGAACACGGATTTGGCAGCGATGTGGCACCCCTGCTGGCCTTTGAAGGTTGGAGGTCCCCCTCGCCTCAATGAATCCCGGGACGGCTTTTTCCTAAAATCCCACATCCTCGTTGATCAAAACGATCTTGACCCTTCCCTTTGGAAACGATTTCTCAGTAATGGTCCAGGTGTTACAAATACGGTCCGCACTCTTGCAATCCTCACAGTACGAAGTTTTAACACATGGCGTTTTCTTGTCCAATCGCATCGCGTTAATCGGAGCCGCATAGTTTTTGATGCGAAACATAGCCTCCTCGACATCAGGGACAATCTTGTTGCGGCCCACGAGAATAACCACGTTCTTGGGGCCAAAGGTGATGGCCGCAATCCGATTTCCATACATATCCAGATTTACAAGCTTGCCTGTCTCAGTCACTGCGTTTGTTCCTGTAATAAACAAGTCGACAAGTAGGGCTTGTCTGCGCAGTTCGGATTTTTCTTCATCAGAGCGCTGTTTATCGAACACGTCCAAGACCTCCAGGTCTGGATGATTTTTGATTGCGTCGTAAAGCCCTGAAGAGGTAAACGTCAGGGAACCGCCCCAAGAAACGCTCTGCGCACCGGTTTTGGGGAGAATCTCCTTCTGCACAACTTCTTTTGCTTTAGCGGCGTTATCTGCCAGAAAAGCCTCGAAGTTATTTTGTTCCAATGCCTGCTTGACACCCACCAAGCGACCCTTCCAATAGTTTTCAATGGGCTTTTCCATCTGATCCTCCGTTCATGATAGATTGAAGATCCTCGCAGCCACTCGCCTGGGCTCGTCGAAGCCAAGCAGCGGAGAACGTCCTCGCTTTCGCGGTTCAGTCGCAGAAACCACTCATCATAATAGTCCCCAGCCCTTCCCTAATTGGCACTCTGTTTTAGTTTCCTTTCATAAAAAAGCAACTATACCCCCGGATGTCTATTAGCAATACAGCCACTGCTAGGACAACCCGAAACCGGACACCAACGTTTCCATGGAAAGGGTGAAGGCGTCTTCTGCCGCTCTCACGTCTTTTATCCTGACAGGATCCAGGAATGTTTCATAAATAGGGTCACCTTTGGGTGTGGATCTGCCGAGCAATTTTTGCTCGAGGAGAGACAAGGCTTCAATAGACTTGTCCCCCACGGGATAGCCCCTGTCATCAACATGGATCATGGGATCGAAGGTGATTCTGGAAATATTGTTGATGTCCACGAGTTTAATACTGCCAGAGCGCGTGAGGATGAGGTTCCCCACACCGGCAAGGTCCGGTACATGATTGGCCTTCATGATCATTTGTTTGACTTTTTCTATGAAGTCTTCGGCCCTTTCTCGAAGGGCATGGATCCGTCGGTCGGGCATGGTCAGGAAATCCTTGCCTTGTTGGAACCCCATGTCACAAAAAAGAGAAACCAAATAGCCTTTATCTAAAGGCCCCCATGGGTCCAAGACCTCCCCTTTCACGTACTCCTGAAGACCACAAAGGAGAACCTCATGTTTCCCATGCCTGTCATAATCCACGAGAAACTCTTCGGACTCCGCCACATAGCCAGGAGACAGATAGGTGACAACGATTCTCACCCTTTTTAGCTCTGCCTCCGCGTCTTTCAGCGTGCTGAACTTCATTCTAAATATCCTGAACATCTTCAAAGGCTCAGCCCTCGGATAGTATCTCAATCCATCAACGATGACCCCCCTTGTCTCCTTTGCAACATCTTCGGGCGCCAAGACCTCCATGATATGGGAACGCAACCCTTCGCGATAATCCCTCCTGAAGCAATAGATTCCAGGGGCTCGGATAAAGTTCAGGCCAAAAACATCTTCCTGATTTAGAAATGGTTTGTCTCTGATGTCTTCTATGTCTTCTGGCATAGGCGGCGTCCCTCAGCCCAGTTGTTCACCTAGGTTTTGACTTCCGCACCCCCGAGGATTCCTTGGCCATCCAAAGATCCCCGCAGTCTCCGTAAATGGAAACCGGGAATGCGTTCACTTCTTAAGACCCGAGACGTCACAGATCGATTTCGTCCTCCTTCAGGTAGACATAAAGGGGGATTCCCACGTCGTTGGAGGTCAGTGTATACCGGCTTTTCGTGTACCGGATGAGCTCCCCTTCGTCCTTAAACATGAGTTGATGGCCTTGGGTCAAAGGGCTGGGCGGAACGATTTTGAAGCCCTCAGTCTCCAAGACGTGTTCAGGAAAAAACTCGATACCCCGCTTAAAGAAGTTCTTTGCAAATTTCAGGTCTTTTTCCGGATCCTTTCGGGGCCCTACGATGGACCAGCCCGAGCTCACGATCTCATCAAGGTAACCTTCGTTGGATATGGTTCTGATCTCATCCGGTTTCATCCTTCCCACAGGCCTTCTCCTTTTTCCGTCCTATTCATGCACACCTTCAAAAACATACCATGTTATTCTCATCCTTGCCACCTCCGCCTAAGAGGTGTCTGGGGCGCACTGCCACTTTTTCAGGGTTGCCTGGCTGTGTTCGCGCAGGACACGAGTGGCGCGTGTGCCCATTGATGGGACAAGGTTCCGTGGATGGGCACCAAGTAATTTCTTGTTGACAAAGAGCATGGCCAAAGTAGGCTGTAGATATTGCGGCTGGATTGGAGAGCTTGCACAACCCATTTGAGCGAGCATTTGAGCTTTTTGGGGCCCCATCCGGGCGAAGTGAACGGCCCACGACAGTGGGCAAATCCTAAACTGTTTGAGGCCTGTGGGCCGAGTTTTTGGGATTTAGTGATCAAGCCCATGGATGGGTCAAGAAGCTCATACGAACGAGTGACAAGGGGTTATGCTAATCTCTCGATTGGACAATAGGTATCCATGGAAAGAACGAACCTCGGCGTCCATGCCCACCCCTGTCAGGTCTTCAGGGCCGTCTGTCATCAGAAGGGCGCTATTCTTTTGGAAAGCCAGAGACCTTCTTTTACGGAGCGATATTCCTTCCTCGCCTGGAAGCCAGAAAAGGTCTTTAAGGGGGATGTCCCCGACCTGAGAAAGGATGATTTCTTTAGTTTCATATCCTCCCAAAGCCAGGAGTACTTTGTTGCTGGATATATCGGATATGAGGCCTGCCAGTGGATAGAAGACCTGCCCCGGCCCAAGGACAAAGACCGACCTCTGCCTGATATCTACCTTGCGGCCTACAGGCGATGCTTGGTCTATGACCACATCCGCCAGACCTGGTCTTGCTGGTTCAAAAACTCACCCGTTTCCCCGCCTGCCCCATCACTGGGTCACAGGCGGCGCTTTCTCGGTGAAATCAGAGGATTCAATCAGACCAAGGCAAAATATCTGGAAAACGTCCGACGCATACTGGATTATATCAGGGCAGGAGATGTCTACCAGATCAACTACACCCAGAGGGTTTATTTCGCCTGCACGGGAGACCTCTTTGACCTCTACCTGCGCCTGAAAGAGATTCAGCCGGTCTCCTATGGGGCCTTCATGAACCTGGGAAACGCGGTGGTCATTTCTGGAAGCCCGGAGCTCTTCCTGGGCTTGAAGCACGACAAGATCTTGAGCAAGCCCATGAAGGGAACGAGAAAAAGATCCAGACGTCCCAGGATGGACAGGCGGTTGCGGCGGCAACTCAAGGAAAGCGAAAAAGACAGGGCTGAAAACACGATGATCGTGGATCTTATGAGAAATAATTTGGGACGGTTCTGCGAGTTCGGCTCCGTGGAGGTGCCCAAGCTGTATGTGGTAGAGGCCTACGACACGGTCTATCAAATGGTTTCTCACGTGACCGGCAAAGTCAGAAACAATACCCCCATGTCCGAAATCATTCGCGCCAGCTTTCCTCCAGGCTCTATCACGGGGGCTCCCAAGAAAAGGGCGATGGAGATCATCTATGAACTTGAACCTCACCAGCGAGGTGTTTACTGCGGCGTGATCGGATATTTTTTTCAGGATAACATGCGGCTCAACGTAGCCATCAGAACTCTGGAACTTTGGGATGGAAACGGTGTGCTTGGCGTTGGCGGGGGTGTTGTGGCCGACTCAGATCCTGAACTGGAATATGAGGAAAGTATCATCAAGGCCAAGGCGTCCATGATGGCACTGGGAATAGCACTGTAGATGAAAAACCGAACCCTCTTTTTTGGTGAAGGCCTATTTGAAACGTTTCGGGTTTATCCGGGCAGAAACCTTGCCTTTGTGGAAGATCATCTCCATCGCATGGCCGAAGGGTGCCGGTTTTTCGCCCTCCCCTTCTCTAAAACACAAGCCTTGGACACCTTGAAATCGGCTCTCGACGAAGTCCCGGCCGATGTAGACGCCCGTCTTCGCCTCAGCCTGATCTGCCATGGAGATCATGGCGTGGCAAAGGTGACATTTGAGACAACCTGGGAGCCCTTAAAGGAGATGAGTGCTCAGCAAGGCCGGGGGGTGGCACTGGGACTCGCCCCCTTCCAGAGGTTTTCCCAATCTCCCTTGGTGCGGTTCAAGACAACCTCTTATCTGGAAAACATCTTTGTTCTCACCTGGGCGAGAGACAAGGGATTCTTTGACGCCCTATTTTCCAACGAACGTGGGGAGATCACTGAAGGGAGCATCACCAATGTATTCTTTTTGAGCAAAGGCCATATCTTGACCCCACCCGTAGAAGCGGGACTCCTTCCCGGCATCACCCGAAACCAGATTATCAGGGTTGCCCGAACGCTGGGCTTCTCTGTGATGGAATCCACAGTCAGGCCGGCGGATTTTAGCGCCTTCGATGGCGCCTTTGTCACCAATTCGGTCATCGAGGTCTTGCCGGTGTGTGTCGTTGGCGATACCCACTTCGCGATCCCCCAAATGATCCACACCATCCAGGAGGGGTATCAAGAACGCGTAAGAGCCTCTTTTTGATAACGGGTCCAAAGGGGGACTTTTGCTCCTTCCTCTGGTTGCTTCCAACCACCAAGATCGCCGAGAGGCTTTTTTGTCAAGCCTTGCTGTTCGTATCTCCTGGCACATTTCTCGCATAATCTTCAAAGAATCTTGTTCTATTGCAGATGGATCCAAATAGGCGATCCCGTCACGTCACGACCGACTGTTGACCTGTTCAGCCTTCCCAATGGCTGCGACACGTGAGGCAACCAAGGTCTGTATCCCTTGATGCGGCGTTGAGCACCTCGTGAGAAACCATTTTGTGCAAGAACCTTCTGTTCGTCCAGCCCGACAACCGGGGTGTGAAGAAGGCAGGGGATCGAGGTTAACGTGTCAACCATGATAGAGTTAAGAATCGATCATCAAATCACCCACGTTACTCCGGGCACCAGTGTTCTGGATGCCGCCTCCTGTGCTGGAATCCCCATCCCAAGCCTGTGCCACCATGGTGAACATCCTTGTCAAATGTGTGCGGTTGAGATTGCCGGGAGAAAGGACTTGTCAAGGGCCTGTGCCACGCCAGCAGAAGACGGCATGGTGGTGTTCACCCAGAGTGATCGCATTCGGGCGCACCGGAGACATATTCTGGAACAACTGCTCTCCCGTCACTACGGAGACTGTCTCTCCCCTTGTTCACTGACCTGCCCAGCCCACATCAATGTCCAGGGATATGTCAGTCTCATCGCCCAGGGCAGATACCTTGAAGCGCTCAGACTCATTAAGGAGCAGAACCCCCTGCCGTTATCCGTAGGAAGGGTTTGCCCCCATCCTTGTGAGGCCATGTGCCGCCGGATGCTCGTTGAAGACCGGGTACCTATCAACCACCTAAAGCGGTTTGTTGCAGACTGGGCTCAAGATGTTCAACCAATCCACGTCTCCGAGCCTTATCCAACCAATGGGCATCGGGTGGCGGTCATTGGTGGGGGGCCCGCAGGTCTATCAGCAGCCTACTATCTGGCTCGGAAGGGTCATGGGGTGACCATCTTCGAAGAAATGCCCGAATTAGGCGGGATGCTTCGCTATGCCATACCTGAGTATCGACTACCGAAGAAGATCCTGGACCAGGAGATAAGAAATATCGTTGGAACCTGTAACGGTATCCAAGTCAGGACCGGCCAGTGTCTGGGCAAGGATTTCACTGTGGAAGACTTGACCAAGGACAGCTTTGAGGCCGTCTTCATAGGTACTGGGGCCTGGCAAACCAAGAAAATGGGGATAATTGGGGAAAATCTGGACGGGGTTCTTCATGGGCTGGAATTCCTGAAAAACGTGCGCATGGGCAAAAATGTCGTTTTGGGAAAAAGGGTGGCTGTCATTGGAGGCGGCAACTCAGCCCTTGACGTGGCCCGGACCTGTCTCAGGATGGGGGCCGAAGAGGTCACCATTGTCTACCGGCGCAGCCGTCTGGAGATGCCGGCCCGGGAGCAAGAGGTCAGGGAAACAGAAGCAGAGGGCGTAAAACTGTTTCTTGTCGCCACCCCTTCGAGGATTATGAAAGGCAATGGGCACCTGAAGCTCGAAGTCCTCCGAACCTGGCTGGGGAAGCCAGACAAGAGCGGGCGACGACGGCCTATACCCCTTCCAGGCACTCAATTCATCATTGACGTCGACAACGTCATCGCGGCCATCGGCCAGGGCCCTGACTTCTCGTTTCTGTCTTCGGGAAGCAGGGTCAGTCAACTCGCCGTATCTGACAATACCCTGGTCGTTGAGCCAGACACCTATGAAACGAGTGCAAAAGGCATTTTTGCTGCTGGGGATGTGGTAAGCGGTCCAAGGACCATCATTGAGGCGATTGCAGCTGGTCGGAGGGCCGCTGATGGCATCGATGCCTACCTTGGCGGAAGGCCGATGTCCCGCCGCAAGAAGGAGGTCCATGTTGTCAGGGGCGAGAATCTTCATGACGTGGCCCTTAAGAACTTCGACGGGATACAGATCGAGCCAGGTGAGCAGATTCCAGAACGCCCTCCTGACAGGCGAGTGAGGGATTTTTGTGAATATACCTTAGACTTTTCCGAAGATATGGCTCTTCGAGAGGCGCGACGATGCATGGGCTGCGGCTGTGTGGCTGTGTCCAAGTGCGAGCTCCGCAAGCTGGCCATGGCGTACAATGTGGACCTTGCTGTTTTGGAGACGCCAAAAGCCCCCCAATATGAGATAGATAAGGGTCATCCCTTCATCACCATCGATCCCAACAAATGCATCTTTTGCCAGCGCTGCAAGACCGATTGTGAATACCAGGCCATGGAGGTCGATGCCACAAAATTCGATGAGAATGCTCTGCCTCTAAACCTTGTCATCAGAATAAACGACAAATGCACCTTTTGCGGCAAATGTGTAGACAGTTGTCCCACCGGTGCCCTCGTCAAAAAGTACGTGACCCTTCCTGTCCCGCGGGATCAATTGAGGCAAGTGCGGACCGTATGCACCTATTGCGGCTGTGGCTGCAACCTGACGTTAAACGTCCACGGGGCGTCTCTCGTGGAGGTAACCTCTGATCCGAGCCATGGGCCAAATTTCGGCAATACCTGCGTGAAGGGTCGATTTGGATACGGTTTTGTCCAGCATCCAAGACGCCTCCAGGCGCCCCTTGTCCGCAATGGTGAGCATTTCGCTGAAATCAGCTGGGATCAAGCCCTTTCTCTCATCTCAAAGAAGTTTTTGGAATGCAAGGAAAGATATGGTCCCCAGGCCCTGGCCGCCTTGAGTTCTGCCAAATGCACCAATGAGGAAAACTACGTCATCCAGAAATTCATGCGGGCCGTCATCGGGACCAATAATGTGGACCACTGTGCTCGGCTTTGCCACGCCTCGACCGTGGCCGGTTTGGCCGCTGCCTTTGGCAGTGGGGCTATGACCAATTCTATGAGGGACATAGAGCAGGCTCAGGTGATCCTGCTGACCGGCAGCAACCCGACAGACAATCATCCCATCGTGGACCTCCATATTAGGCGAGCCGTGGCCCACGGCGGAGCGAAACTCATCGTGGCAGATCCCCGGAATATAGGATGGATGAAATACGCCCATGTACGGCTTTGCCCAAAGCCGGGGACAGATGTGGCCTGGCTCAATGGTCTTATGCATGTGATCATCAGGGAAGGCTTGTGGGATAAGCCCTATGTAGAAGAAAGGACAGAAGACTTTGCCTCCCTGCGGGAAACCGTGGCAAAGTACGATCCTGAATCCGTGGAAAGGATCACCGGTATCCCGGCTGAGGATCTGAAGAAAGCCGCCCGCCTTTACGGGGAGGCCGAGGTCGCTGCCATCATTTATGCCATGGGCATTACCCAACACGCGGCCGGTACGGACAACGTCAAGTCCATTGCCAACCTTGCCATGCTGTGCGGAAATGTCGGCGTGGAGGGCGGCGGGGTCAATCCGCTGCGGGGTCAGAATAATGTTCAGGGTGCCTGCGATATGGGGGCCCTTCCCAATGTGCTGCCAGGTTATCAAAGCCTTTCCGATCCGGAGATCATAGAAAAGTTTGAGCAGGCTTGGAAGGTAAAAATGGACCCAGAGCCTGGGTTGACTGTCACAGAGATCTGGTCTGCCGCCCTTCGTGAAAAGGTAAAGGTCCTATACATTGTCGGCGAAAATCCCGTGGTCAGTGATCCTAATGCGAGCGAGGTGACCGCGGCATTGAAAGCATTGGATTTTGTGGTGGTCCAAGACATATTCATGACCGAGACCGCCAAACTGGCCCACGTGGTTCTTCCGGCGGCAAGTTCTGCGGAAAAGGAGGGGACCTTCACCAACACGGAACGACGCATTCAGAGGGTCAGACAGGCCTTTCCTCCAATAGGACAGGCCAAGCCGGACGGGCAGATTGTCTGCGAGCTGGCCGAAAGGATGGGCTATCCCATGAGCTATGGGTCTCCTGAAGAAATCATGGAAGAAATCGCCCGCCTTACGCCCATTTATGGCGGCATTCACTACAGTCGCCTGGAAGAACAGGGTGTTCAGTGGCCCTGTCCGACCCGAGACCATCCCGGGACACCGTGCCTTCACGAGGGCAGGTTTGCCCGAGGCAAAGGGCTGTTTCATCCTGTGGAATTCATGCCCCCTCACGAACTGCCAGATGAGACCTACCCCTTCATTCTTTCCACAGGCCGAATGCTCCACCACTACAACAGCGGTACAATGACCCGTAAGGTGCCGGGTCTACAGTTGCTCTATTCGGAGCCGTTGTTGGAGATTCATCCGGAAGATGCCGAGGAATTGGCGATTGAGGAAGGCTCCATGGTGAAGGTCTCGTCGCGGCGCGGTGACCTGGTGATCAGGGTCCACCTTAGCAGGCGATGTCGCCGACGAGTGGTCTTCATCCCTTTCCACTTTCGAAGAGCCGCCGCTAATCTCCTAACCGTTAATGACTTAGATACGGTATCCAAGATACCGGCGTACAAGGTTTGCGCAGTCAAGGTGGAATCGGAGCTAGAGGTCCCCAAGGATTTTTCAGCATAGCATTGGGAATGGCGGCTATGGCCGAGAGGCCACCTCAGTGTACGCATAAGCGCTGTGGTTGTGGATGCTTTCAAAGTTCTCGGCTTCCACGCTGAACCACGTGAATCTGTTATCTTTTACCAATTTTTCAGTGACCTCTCTCACCACATCCTCTACAAACATGGGGCGATTGTAAGCCTGTTCCGTGATATACTTTTCGTCTTCCCTTTTTAACAATGCGTAAACATCACTACTTGCCGAGCTCTCAACGATTTCGATTACTTCTTCAATCCAAAAAAACTCCGTGAAAAACAAGGTCACCGAGACAAGGCCCCGCTGATTGTGGGCCCCCTGGCTGCTTATCTCTTTGGAACAGGGACACAGGGTACATACAGGCACCGTGACACAAACAAAGAGTTTACGTTCATCGCCGTCTATCTCGCCTTTGTATTCGCACGTGTATTCCATCAGGCTGGCCACGCCCGACACAGGGGCTTTCTTGCTGACAAAATAGGGAAAGCTGATCTCCAGGTTGGCACTGCGTGCATGCAGGGCAGTCTTCACCGCCTCGAGCATTTCAAAAAAAGCTTTCAGGGTCAAGTTACCACAATACTCATTCAGGACCTGCACAAACCGGCTCATATGCGTGCCTTTAAACTCATGTGGCAAATGCACGTACATGTTCACCGAGGCCACGGTTGCCTGAACCTTATTGGCCCTATCTAACACGTTGATGGGATACTTGATCCCCTTGATCCCCACCCTGTTGATGTCGATCTTCCTGTGATCTGGCTGGCTTTGAACGTCCTTCATTGCCTCCATCCGTGCAACCGTTGTCACGTCTTGGGTTGAAGTCTTAACGAAATCGCCAACCATGTCAAATCAAATCAGAAAACATCTTGACGGTGCAACGGGCTTTGTGGGAGGATTTCTGTCCCAGTGGGGGATGCAGTGACTTGCCATTGACGCATCGGATGCTGAAAACCGCAAGGAGGGGATTATGGCAATCAACGTTGTTGAAAAAATCGATGGATTCGTGAAGGTCAACCATGTCCTGGTCAGTGTATCCAACAAGAACGGATTGGAGAGTCTCATACCATCGCTCGTGGAAATCAACCCAGATGTCCAGATTTACTCCACGGGCGGCACCTACGGCAAGATTAAACAGATCCTGGGCGACCAGGCTGCGTCCTGTCTGACCCCTGTTAGCGCCTACACGGGCCAGCCGGAAACTCAGGGAGGACTGGTCAAGACCCTTGATTTCAAGATCTATCTGGGCCTCCTCACGGAGACTTACAACGATGCCCATCAGCAAGACCTGCAAAGGACCGGCGCCGTTTCCATCAATATGGTCGTCGTCAACCTTTACCCCTTTAAAGAGACCATATCCAGACCCGGCGTCACCGTGGAAGAGGCCAGGGGTAACATCGATATCGGAGGCCCTTGCATGATCAGGGCCTCGGCCAAGAATTTTATCCGGGTTGCCTCCGTTGTAGACCCTGATGACTACGGAAAGATCATTTCTGAGATGAAGTCAAATGATGGCAGGCTGTCCTTGGAACTCCGATATGCGTTGGCTCAAAAGGCCTTTGATCACACCGCCGCATATGATCGCCACATTGCGGATTTTTTTGCAGGCAAACCCTTTGGGGATGTTCACACGTGTTATCAAATGATGACGGCTTCATAAATCTCGCCGTGCGGGACTTTTGACGAGACTGTCAATGATGGAGGGTTAATGAAATGGCTGAAGATCTCAAGAAAATGTACCGAACCGTCATGGATGACCACTTTTCCCCCAATATGGAAATCTCCTTTGTGGAGGAAGACAAACGTCAGACCCTTTTCTACGAAAAGGTGAGTTGGGTGGTAGATGATGTGCACAAGGGCCTCAGGTACGGAGAAAATCCTGGCCAGGAAGCCGCCCTTTATAGGCTGGTCAACGGGAACCTGGTCTTGGGCGAGGCCAAGATGATTCAGCCTGGCCGATATCTGGCTTCGGACATCGAACTCCTTCAATCCGGCAAACATCCAGGAAAGACCAACCTCACCGACGCGGACAATTCCCTCAATATCCTGAGGTACTTTGCGGGCAGGCCGACCGTGGTGATCGTCAAACACAACAATCCGTGCGGCGTGGCTCGGGCTGATTCCCTGGAGGAGGCTTACGTCAAAGCAAACATGGCCGATCGTGTAGCCGCCTTTGGTGGATGCATCTGCCTCAACCAACCAGTGGACAAGGCCACGGCAGAAGCTATTAGCCAACAATACGCCGAAGTGGTGGTGGCCCCTGATTTTGAGGACGGCGTCATGGATATTTTTGCCAAGAAGAAGAATCTTAGGGTGATCAGAGTCTCTAATATCGGTCGTCTGCAAACATTTGTGGGTGAGCGCGTGGTCGAATTCAAAAGCCTCATCGACGGCGGCATCATTGCCCAATGGTCTTTTCTCCCCAAAGCCAGGTCCAAAGACGACCTAACACTCGCAGAATGCGAATACCGTGGAAAAACCTTTCGTATTGAAAGAACACCCACGGAGCAGGAATATGGGGACCTGCTCTTCGGCTGGCTGGTGGAATCCGGGATCACCTCCAACTCAGTGATATATGTTAAGGACGAGGTCACCGTGGGGATCGGAACCGGCGAACAGGATCGGGTCGGTGTGGCTGAGATTGCCAGGGACAAGGCTTACCGCAAGTTGGCGGACCGGTATTGTTATGAAACCCTAGAGGTTCCTTACAATGAGCTGACCGACGAAGCGAAAAAAAGGGAGATCGACGACAGGGTAGCCCAGGAAAAGGGTGGCCTCATGGGGGCTGCCATGGTGAGTGATGCCTTTTTCCCCTTTCGGGATGGGGTGGATGTGGGGCTCCGGGAAGGGGTTTCCGCCATCATCCAACCGGGTGGCTCGCTAAATGACTACCAGTCCATTGAGGCCTGCAACGAGGTCGGCGCCACCATGGTGTATACTGGCCAGAGAAGCTTCAAACACTAACGCTTCCGTCTAAACGGCTCCATGATCTCTTCTGTTGACGAACACCTGTCTGCCCTTTATCGGTTAAGACGTTTCGGCATTCAGCTCGGACTCGCCACCATCGCTCGCCTTTTGAGAGGCCTTGGAAATCCTCAAGATTGCTATTCCTGTATTCACGTGGCAGGCACCAATGGCAAGGGATCGATTGCTGCCTTCCTGTCGTCAGTCCTTGCCCAGCAAGGATACAGAGTGGGGCTTTATACCTCGCCCCATCTTATCCGATTCAATGAACGCATTCAAATCAACGGGTACCCCATCTCGGACCAAGATGTGGCCAAGGCCGCTGAAGCCGTTCAGCAGATCTATACCCAAGGCGACCCCCCTACCTTCTTTGAATGCGCCACGGCCATGGCCTTTCACCATTTTGCCTCGGCAAAAGTCGATTGGGCGGTCCTTGAAACCGGGATGGGAGGCCGCTATGATGCCACCAATGTGGTTCATCCCAAAGTCTGCATCATCTCCAATATCAGCATGGAACACACGGAATATCTCGGAAACACCTTGGCCAAGATCGATGCTGAAAAGGCGGGTATCATCAAGAGTGCGACTGGCGTCGTCACGGGAACCCGGCAGAAAAAGGCGCTTCAAATCATTGAGCAGACCACCTCAGAAAAGGCGGTGCCATTGCTCAGGATGGGCAAGGAGATCAGGATCCGAAAGAAGGGGAATGGCTTTTTCTCCTATCTAGGAACCAAGCAACGATGGCAGCAGCTGAAAGTCGGACTTCTTGGAGATCACCAGATGACCAATGCCTGCCTTGCTCTCGGGGCCCTGGAACTCCTGATGGATAAGGGCCTGATCGTGTCCAAAGAAGCCATCCGCAAAGGTCTTGCCGCGGTGCGCTGGCCCGGGCGTCTTGAGGTGGTGTCAAAGGAGCCCTTTGTTCTTCTAGATGGCGCCCACAATCCGTCTGCAGTGAGGACGCTCACAACATTTCTGGAAAACGGCATGGCACCCCGTCGGATCATTTTGGTCTTGGGCATCCTCAAGGACAAGGCGTGGAAACCTATGCTGCGAGACCTCGCTGGTGTTGCCGACCGCATGATCCTCACCAGGCCGCAGTACGAACGCGCTGCTGATCCGGAAGTACTGGCAGCTTTTGTTCGACCCATCCAGCAGGAGCTTCGTGTCATCTCCCATTTACCAGACGCCGTATCCCTTGCCCTGGATGAAGCTCGCCGCGGGGACTTGGTATGCATTACCGGGTCTCTTTATACGGTCGGTGAGGCAAAAGCCTATCTCGAGACTCGTCATGCTTCTCGCTGATGCCTATCTGGATAGGATTGATTTTTTAAGATACCTTCCTCAAACCGATTGTGGGGCATGCGGGGAAAAGACGTGCAAGGAATTTGTTCATGGTTTGAAGCGCGGCGCGAAACGACCTCCTGATTGCCCTGAGATGGCTGCAAGTCTCTACTATCCTTTTCAGATAGCCTTAGAAGCTGATCACATCCTGCCGAAATTTAACTGTGTGACGGATCCTCGCCCCGGACCGATTGGGCTGGTAGAAATCAATCGTCCCCGCGCGGAGAGCCCTCTCTTGATCTCGGGAAACCATGTGCATACACAAGAGGTTCTCCTATCCATTCTCAGCACAACCAGCAGCCCTTTCTTGCTACTTTTTTCCGACACCAAGGGAAATACAGTCGATATGGCCGTGATTTTTGAGACGCTGACGGCCGAACAAATCAGGAAAGACGTTCAGACTTCAGACGTGCGAGACAGCATCTCCCGCAAAAACGTTATCATCCCCGGCCTGGCTGCCGATGTGGGCCATGAGCTGAAACAATCAACCGATTGGGACATCATCGTTGGACCTGTCTGCGTGGCAGAGCTCCCGCTCTTTATGGCCGACAGATGGCTTCCAATCGGCAGGTGATTGACCCCATCTTCAAGCGTTTTATTTTAATGGTGTCGTCAAGGCGAGGAATCTCTTTATGGAGGGAACACATTTTGTGGAACGAGTTACACTACGCGGGTACTGGATCAATCTGGGCACACAGATTTACCTGAGTCGGGGTTAGGTGCAAGGGATTGAGCTTTCGATATGGCTTTGCAATCATGATCTCTTGAGAATCACAGATGCTGGCAAGATACTTATACTTGAACCAACCTTGATCTAACCACAATATCTGGTGTTCTCTCCAATCTCTCTCTGAGCTGAACCAGCTCTACCCATTCGTGTTCTTCCCAGAGCAATCTCTCCTAGTAGTAGTCACCTGATTCCCAATTGCAGGCCCACTATTCTGTTTTCGGGTCATCACACGCACATGCCGAATCTCCCATATTGAGATTCTCGTAGCCGACTCCGGCGTTTTTATTGGCCCGCGGTCATTTCCCGATTATTTAATATGAATATCAAATGCTTAACTCATATAGTGCCGAAATATCAATAACACGTCTGCCAAATCTCGACATATCGGCAACATAACCAAATACCGAACCAGGAGGAGTGTGTCATCTGAAGAAGCTATTTTCGCCTCACAACTATTTTATGCGTAATTGCTATTACTTATGTTGTTTCAAGTCACTTACGAACCTGTTGGCACCATAGTTGCCAATGCGGATAACCAAAAGAGCAAACACCATTGCCAAAACCCAGAGTTCAGAGAGGAGGAAAAGAGCATGAACCCCAAGAGAACAAGAAAGGAGATGAAAACAACGAGAGGAGTATGGAGCATGCGAAACTGGCTGCACCACAACCTCAACAGCCTACATATCTACTGCAGGTTGGTGAGAGTCATGCCGGGATCACTGGCGATGGCAATAGTTCTGCACTGGGAAAAGACAGCTGTCTACGGGCTCATGTATGCCAGGACCTAGTCTGCTCAAAACCTTTGTACGAGGCAAGGGTGAAGACCCAAAAAAACAGGAAAGGAGAGAAAACATGGAAACTTCGCTTACAAACATTTGTTGGAACGAGTCAGAGGCGGCAAATCTTTATGATTGCTTGGCCCAAGATCCCGGATATTGGAATTCCAATAGGCATCTCGTCTCTCTTTTGAAGGAAAGAGGGCTCCACTCCGGACAGACAGTAGTGGACGCTGGAAGTGGAACTGGTGTGAATAGCCTGCTTTTAATAAAAGAAATCCTTGGAACCAAAGGTCGCGTTATTGGCGTCGATTACTCTGAATCGATGGTTCGCCTTGCGCAAGAGAAAGTCTCAAACGGTCTGCCTATTGAGTTTCGGGTCGGAGATGCTAATCGGATTTCCACTGTAGTCGAAGAAGACCCGGTTCATGCAATTGTCTCTTTCAACTTGGTGCATCTCTTAGAGGACTTGTTAGGGGCGATGCGGGGATGGTACGAGAAACTACCAGACGGTGGGACACTTGGTTTCAGTTCCACAGTGTATGAGGGTGCTATTCCACGAGAAGCTCGGAGAGTCTATTGGAAAGCGATTCTAGGTGCTCACAGATTGGCAAAGGACCGATTTCCTGAGACCATGGGTACGCTAAAGAAGATGCTAAAACACACCCCGGACTACTACTTCAGGATCGTGCAAAAAGCAGGATTTATCGACATCAGGATGGAAGAGAAGGTTTTCACCTTATCAAAGGAGGCTGTGTTGGCCTTTGTGCAGGTACCCGGCATGGCAGATTCGATGATGCCTGCTGACATTCCGGCATGTGCCCAGCGGGAAATGCTCGTCCAGAGCATTGAAGAGACAGTGGCTGAGGCTCTACCGCGGAAAACTGTTTTCATCACGGCGCGCAAGAAAGAGGCACGGCATGACGCTTGGGATTTGACGGCTCGGGCTGGCGCTAGTAATGCCGGTCACCTGGCACCTTCGGTCGAACCGAGATAGATATATAACAGGAAACCGTAAGAAGAAGGGAGTCTATCTACGCAATGACAAGAGGAAAAGAGAAAAACAGGGTTGTGATATCAGGATTGGGGCTGGTTACGCCTTTGGGTAATGAGGTAGCCACTACCTGGCAAAATCTTCTTGAAGGTAAATCAGGCATTGGCCAGATTCGAAAATGGGGTGATCTGGATGAGATGAAGAATCTCTATAAGTTACCGTCAGATTTTCCCTTCATGGCCGGTGAGATCGAAGATTTTGACATCAGAGAGATACTGAAAGAGCGAAAAGCGAACTGTGATAGAACAGACTTAAAACGAATCAAACAGATGGATCCCTTCATCGAATATGCTTGCGCGGCCAGTTTGGAAGCAGTTGCCGATTCAGGGCTTGCTCTACCGCTTGTAGATGAAGAAAAGGTCGGGGTTATTATCGGCTCTGGGCGGGGTGGGACTCAAACATGGGAGGAACAACACCGTAGAATGCTGGCCGGAAAGAAACTATCACCTTTCTTTGTTCCACGGACCCTGGCAAATCTAGCCAGTGCCAATGTTAGCATTCTGTTGGGCGCTCAGGGTATGAACTTATGTATCACTACCGCATGTGCAGCAGGTGCTCACGCCATAGGTCAAGCGTTCCGGGCAGTGCAAGCCGGCTACAGTGAGATTGTCATTGCTGGGGGTAGTGAGGCAGGGGTAACACCTTTGAGTCTCTACGGTTTCTATTCACTCAATGCCGTTGCACCTGCCAATGGTGCACCAACAAAAGCATCTCGACCATTCGACAACAACCGCAGAGGTTTTGTAATGTCTGAAGGGGCAGGAATACTTGTTTTGGAAACTCTCAAGAGCGCGCAAGAACGCAATGCCAGGATATATGCAGAAGTCCTGGGCTACAGCGAGACGGCTAACGCTTACCACATTACAGAACCCAACGGCGATGGTGCTCGTAATTGCATGACACTTGCGCTTAAGGATGCGGGGATTTCTCCTGAGGAAGTTGACTTGATTAATTGTCACGCAACCTCTACTCCTAAAGGGGATGCCAACGAAGCTATGGCGATCATGAGTGTTTTTGGGAAAGACAATGGTTCGCCGATGATTACGGCAAACAAATCGCAAATTGGTCATGCCCTGGGAGCTGCTGGCGCGGTTGAAGCGGTGCTTACCGTGCTGTCTGTAAAGAGAGACGTTGTGCCCCCCATACTTAACCTTGATGATCCAAGTGAGGATTGCTTGGGGCTCCATTATGTTAAGAATCAGGCGAAGGAGTCCATAATCAATATTGCTGTTTCCAATTCGTTTGGTTTCGGTGGCACAAACGCTTGTTTGGTTTTTGAAAAATTCAACGAATAAAAAGGAGTTTCTTATGGACCAAATCTATCTTGCGCCCACGGACATCATAGACAGTGACAGCAAACCGATCATTGAATATGCAAGGGAAGTAGTCGATAAGGCCAACAACCCGCTCGAACAGGCCGTTAACCTCTATTACGCTGTACGAGACGGAATTCGATACGACCCCTACTATCCCTTCTACCGGCCCGAGCACTATCGGGCGAGCAACGTCCTCCGATACGGCCGCGGCTACTGTGTGTCCAAGACATCCCTTTTGTGCGCTCTGAGCAGGGCTTGCGGTATCCCATCGCGGGTTGGATTCGCTACAGTCCGTAATCACCTAGCGACACGCCAACTCTTGAATTTTTTGGGGTCGGATCTATTCGTGTACCACGGGTTTAACGAGTTCTTCCTGGACGGGAAATGGGTAAAGGCAACCCCAGCCTTCAACGTCGAAATCTGTAAAAGGCATAACGTTGAGCCCCTAGAGTTCAATGGTCGTGAGGATTCTATTTTTCAGTCCTACAACTTAGAAAAGAAGAAGTTCATGGAGTACGTGGCCTTCCATGGCAGCTACGCCGATATTCCTGTTGGGCGAATTGTAATGGCATGGAAGGAGGCTTACGGCCAAAGTCGAGTGGCGGGCTGGATAGAGCTGTTCGAAAAGAGAGTAAAACTAAGACGTAGGTTCATCAAAGAAGATGAACCCCGAAAAAAGAACAAAAGAGGTGAAAACGATAAGTGGTGTACTGGGAGAATACAGCAGTCTACCGGCTGATGTAAGCCGGCAGATAATTTCTTCCTGTCTCTGGCTGAGGCAGGGTGTAGACCCAAAAACAAGGAAAGGAGGTATAGCTATGAACACCAAAAAAATACGATTTTTACAAAAAGTAAGTTCTTTTACTATTAACAGCGAAAGAAGGACAACCATATATAGAGTTCTTCTTATCGCCGTAATGCTACTAATTTTCAACAGCGTCCAGGGATACGCAGCAGCTCTCGTGGAAATGGAAAATGGCTTGTCTGTGAGAAATCTTGGAGAGACATACGGAAAAGCTCATTACTTTACTGTTGAAGTATCAGAAGATGTTTCAGAGCTAGCCTTTGAAATGGCTGGAGGTACAGGTGATGCAGACATCTACGTCAGATATGGTGCAGTCCCTACTCTTAGTGATTATGATTATCGTCCTTATATGTGGGGCAATGACGAAACTGTGGAGATTGTATCACCAGAGCAAGGACCATGGTATGTCATGATTCATGCCTACGACACCTTTGATGGGGTAACACTGGATGGCTATTCCAGAGGCTTATCAGCAATTACTCTTTCGGCTGATCAAGGAGAAGCCCTCTACTTTGAAATTGATGTACCAGAAGGTGTTTCAGAGCTGGGCTTTGAAATGTATGGAGGTACGGGTGATGCTGATATTCACGTAATGTATGGCTCAATGCCTACTCTTACAGAATACTATTATCGTCCATATATGTGGGGCAATGATGAAATTGTGGAGATTCAAGACCCACCCCCAGGGACATGGTACATCATGATCAATGCTTATGACAGTTTCGACGATGTAACATTGAAACTGGGAGCGTATGAAGATCTAATGGTCAGCCGAAGAGAAGCCCGTTTACACGCAGTAGCAGATTTTCTTATGAACGTCTCGGCCGAGGTCCCTGTAACCGAGGGATGGGATGGAGCCACTCTCAGGAGGCCTTCTCTCATTTTCGATCCTAGTGGCGAACCCCTCTTCTACGAGTTTCCTGTCATGGTCGGTGATGAGCGAGTCGGAAGGATTAAAGCGGCCGCGAACAAGGCCTTGGGAACAACTGTGGTCAGTTTGGAAAGTGGAAGTCGTGAACACACCATAAACGAAGCTCTATCCATTGCGGTGGACGTGGTTCGTGTACAGCATGGGTATGACATAGACATCATTGATGCCTACCCAATGGCTTACGGAGGCCTTGATCTGGGAATAGCTGTTACGTACTATGATGTGCACGCTGGTACAGAATTAACTGACACGCTTTGCATAAGCGATTTCGAGAAGGTTCCCCCTGAAAGGATACGATCCACGCTTGCTGCGATTCCCGAATATGAAATTGAGAGTCGGGTATATGAATGGTGCAAAGACAACAAGCATGGTTGGTGTTTGAAGGAATCCCTCAACGAGGCTGGCCTTTACCTAGTGAGGACCTTGAAATCCCGCCCTTTGACCCCAGCTGAATGGGTTGCTGCCAAGCAGGTTGTCAAGCAATACAGCAAGCCAACTTGGCAGACGGTAGATCTCACGAGGTGCAAATCGTATGTAGACAAAGAGAAGGACTTTTGCGCAAGGACAACCCTTCAGATGGTTAATTACTTCTACAAGTTCTACAAGGGGGGGCAGGAGGAGAACCAGTACTCGATTGACAAGAAGCTAAAGAACTGGGGATACGACGAAGATGGCTGGCGGCAGGCGTTCTTTAAGTATCTCACACAAGAGACCGGACTGAGCCAACCCGTGTTACATTTTGCCGGCCCCGATAAGACGTGGTTGCGCATGAGGTGCGAAATCGATGCTAATCGTCCATTTATAGCGCTTTGGAGTAAGTACGGGGATGCAAACTTCCCCGACCATATGAACTTTGCGATGGGTTATAATGAAGTTGAGAAAACTTTTGGCCAGGCTTATGCAATCAATACAACCAAGCAGAAATATCTCGGTATCTATGACACCAACGGAACATTCGATTGGGTGAAGATTTATAGCGGCAGCACACGCATTGCAAGCGGGAACTTGTTCTTTGTAAAATTCATCACGGCGAAACCATAATCATTACGAATCAAGCTGGTCCTTTGCTAAAATAAAAGGCTTTCGGTTGGAAGCCTTTTGTTTTTTGTCACTTTAAGCTGGCGGCTTCCATAATGGAGGCCAAACACATGGAAAAGCGTAAAGAGAAAATGATCAAACACGTAACACTGGATAGGCAATGCAGCGTTGCGCTAAACAGGTCGCAGGAAGGTTGGTGGCCCCATTTTGGGTCCATGGTCCTGGTTCTCCCAGGCTGTTGGACTGAAATCCATGTTTTGCCTTTCTCAAAGCATACCAAATATTGTGCTTGGCACAAGAGAGGTAGCACTTTCGATCTCTGCTGATATGTTTGAAATTGTCAAGAAGGCAATACTTGTCCACCCCTTGTTTCAAGGATAAGTTAATTATTATACCAGGCTCTTGAAAGAGGCGGACCTTTTTAGCGACGATGGATCACGCTGATATACGCGGATTGGTTACCGCATGACTTGGTTTCGTCGCGGAGCTGCCTCTGTCTATTGGAGCGGGAGTTTCAGATACCCATAGCAGGAATCGAGGATTCTTCTTTCCGTGGTTGCGCCTCTTCAAAGAGCCTGGCATTTTTCATTAGACTGACCTGTTGGACCTCTCTGTCAATAGCCCAGAAAAAAGCGCTCAATTCTCTTGCAACAGCCGTTATAGTGGCTTGTTTTGACTTTCCCCTCATTCGAAGACGCCAGTAGCGATTATGCAAGCGCACCTGGGCCTTCCAAGATATGTCACAAATGCTTTTTGGCAGTTGCTCCTGGCGTTTGAGGATGGTCTTTGATTTTCGTGGCCACATTCTATAAAGCCAGGAGGCTTCAACCAAGACTGTGCGTGCATGGCCGTTACCGGTCTTGGTGATATGGCCTTGACGCACTGTTTTTCCGCTGGAATGCTCGGACGGCACCAGGCCAAGATAGGCCATGAGTTCTCTTGGGTTCTTAAAACGACGCATATCGCCGATTTCAGCCGCAACTGTGGTAGCAACAATCAAAGAGATTCCTCGAAGGGCTTGATAGGCCTTAACAAAAGGGGCACGAGTCCAAAGAGGAACCTGGGAGCGAACCTGGCCGGTTATGCGTTCTACCCTTTCCGTGCTCGTTGATCGAATCAAGGTATTCTTCAAAGACAATCTGCTGGGCAGCATGAGCAAATTTGATGTTGCTAAGCCACTTCATATGAGCTTTTGTCCAATGCTTTGTTGCAGAATAACGATGGCCATTTCGCAATAAGAAAGCCAATAGACGCTGTCGGGCTTTTCGCTGGAGTCGTTTCATATCGTCCCGGCAGCGTAGCAAATCACGTATGGCTTCATCTTCCTCGGTAGGAATATAGATACTGGTGAGTTCACCAGCGCGAAACAGACGCACCAGGTTGATGGCATCGCGCCTGTCGGTCTTTATGCGGTTCCCCGAGCGCTTGGGAATCAGCGAGGGAGCCACGACTGAGCAGTGATAACCTTTTGCGGTAAGATGGCGATAGATTTGATAGCCACAAGGACCAGCCTCATAGACAAATCGCAGCTCTGATTCCTTTGACTCAAGCTTGCCTATAACGCGATCCAGAATCCCAAGCCTGTTGTCTATTTGGCCATACGATCGCACTGGGCTATTTGACCCAGTTCCCGCAATGGCCATATCAATGCTGCACTTGTGGACATCTAGGCCAACATAGCGTATCTTCTTTGTCATGGTCTGCCTCCTTGGTTATGGCTCTGGGCCGTTTTGACCTAAATTGATCGCACGGCTTAACCCACGTCGCAAGGGGCAGGCCTCTCAAATTTCAAACATTATGTCTATGATGGACAACTATCTGAGATTGCATATTTTTTCGCTTTTCAAAAGGTATCTTTAAAAACTGCCTTTTCCCGTCCCAGGATTGACATTTCCTCTGATCTCCATTAGAAACCTGTCAGATAACTCCTCAGTTTCATAAATAAAGAGGTTGGCAAGCGAGCTTTAACCTGCCTAAAGGCCCTTTTCCTTCCAGATATCACCCCGAGATCCGAATGGGTTCAGCATCGGTTCTCGAAGCCGCCTTGAAAGTTATCTATAAACTGACCAGGCGGTTCAGTTCTGACAAGAAATCACAAATCCAGCCGTTACGTTAAACGTAAGACCGGTGAGGCACACAGATATCTATGTTTTGAAAGCATCACTGACGGAATTGATATGGGGCACTTGCTTCGCCGGAAAATCTGCTCGAGGCAAGGTTAGGTCATAATCAGAATCCGCAATGTGCTCGGACCGGAAGCCGGAGGCGGATGACCTTCATAGCACCTATCAAGAGTCGTACCGATCCGCATGACCAGATCAGAATTCGCGATAAATCGTGCACTGGCTCATACCCTGTATCGACGTGTAGCTCTGTTGGTAGCCGTTTATCCCATTCGTAAGGAAACGCCAGGAATACTACCTTTTTTTAATGCCAAGTTTCCTGATTCTGGAATCGAAAGTGGACCTATTTATTCTTGCATCATTAGCAGCCCGGGTGACATTCCATTTATTCTTCTCGAGAAGATGAAGGACATAGGCCCTTTCCAGCTCTTCCCACGAATAACCGGCAAAGGCAGATTCCGATGTTGTTGGTGAAGGGGGCTTGTCCGAAGGCTCCGCTTCGGGGGCAAGAGTATAGGTCTTGAGGTCTTTGCTATCACGAATATCTTGTTGTTTAAAATGATCCGGTATGTGCGTCATGTCTACTATAGCATCATCAACGGTGCTAATAATGTATTTGACGAAGTTTTCAAGTTCTCGAATATTTCCTCCCCAGGGGTAGTCTACCAAGTACTTTAGCGCTTCTCTTGCCATTGTTTTCTGACCAACGCCCAATTTTATAGATTCCCTTTTAAGAAAATAATTTAGCAGCAAAGGTATGTCTATCTTTCGATCCCGCAATGGCGGAAGATGCAGGGGAAGAACATTGATCCGATAGAACAAATCTTCTCGAAACTCTTTGTTCGCTATGGCTTTAGTCAAATCTTTGTTGGTGGCACAAAAGATCCTGACGTTGACCTTGCTTGTTTTGGTGTCCCCGAGGGGTTTGAACTCACTGTTTTGAACGACTCTCAATATGCGTGCCTGCAGATGCAAAGACATGTCTCCAATTTCGTCCAAAAAAAGGGTGCCTCCATTGGCAGCTTTTAGGAGACCTGTTTTGTCCTCCGTTGCCCCGGTAAATGCCCCTTTCCTATAGCCGAAGAGTTCGCTTTCCAATAGCGGATCTGGGATAGTACTGCAATTCTGTACAACAAAAGGCTTCTCCTTACGGGAACTCATATTATGCAATGCTATGGCGATAAGGTCCTTGCCTGTGCCACTTTCACCCGTAATCAACACGGGGAAATCCGTTCGGGCATATTCGCGAACCCTTTTCATCACGCTAAGAAATGCCTCGCTTTGACCGATGATCTGAACATCTCGACGAATTTCTTCAAGCGTCTCCTCAAGGTCAAGATTTCTTTCGAGTTGTTCCGAGTAGGACAGAGCGTTGCTCAGGGCGATGGCCCCCATATCTACGATGGTCTTGAGAAGTTGAAGGAACTTTCTGTCAACGTTCATGCGAGTCCCATTGATCTTTGTCTCAATGACTTGCACAGCTCCGTAGATCCGCCCATCCCTCAAGATCAGGGGAAAACAAAGAATTCGGGCGCTCTTTAGTTTCATCCCCCTTTCAAACTCCTTGTAATGTCGGGAATCTTTGCCAGCATCTGCCACCGTAATTTGACCATTTTCAATCACCCAGCCAACGATACTCCTTTGGTCAGCGCCAAGACTGGCTCCTTTGATGAGATCTGTATCCGCTGAGCCCCCCAGAGATTCGATACATAAGTATCTGTCTTCTTGCTTGATCCAAATCGACCCTCGCTCCACGTTCTGTATTCTCAAGAGCAAACCGAGAAATCGCTTTTGCAGATTTGCAAAATCAAGGTCTTCAAAGAGGACCTTATAAAAATCCAAGTCCATCTCGCCCATCAGGCTATCCTCCTTTTCTGGTCATCCTATCTCAATTTGATTGGTGGCATATTATCATTATTACTAAATATCAGGAACCCTTTGCACAACTTACTTGAATAACCATCATGGACTTTTGCCGATACCCACCTGGGTCCCGACTTTGTCGGGATTTAGGGCTCTTAGGCCTGATTTATAGGACTTAGCAAGCAAGTTCCAACCCTGTCGGGATCAAAAAACTTATACGAACCAGTGAAATGCTGGCGCCAATTCATATATCTAGTTTGACGATATGTCAATGAGTTTATGAAATTTCATTATTCTGCCTAAATACAGACGCTGTGAAAATCCATGGGCCCAATAAGAGAGGCCTCAATTTGACATTATTTCGATTTAATTTCAGTAAGTTGAAATACATCGACACCACTCTCAATCCCTTGGCACAACGGTTGCTCATAGGTAAGGCAGAGGCTGATGTTGATGAGAGACACCATCTTAGAGAGAGCAAGAGCGAGTTGAGAAAGGAGGTGACCACCATGGCAGAGCTCACAACCGAGTACGCAAGGGATATCCAATGCCCAACAACCCCCGTTGACGTTCTTTGCAAGGCAGAAGACATTGGGCTGGAATCTTATGTGAGGTGCCTGGAAGAAAGGCCCCAGTTTTGCCAGTTCTCAGTGCCTTTCGGGTACGCGCACTTCTGCGACTCTCCAGTTCGTGTCCACATTTGCAAGAAACTAGGGAGGTGAACTTTGTCACTTTGGAAACAAAGCATCATCGCAACAAACTTACGCTTCAGCCATTCGGAGTTGCCAGTGGGGGATACAAAGCCTGGCCCAAACAGACAGGCAGCGCCCGAAGAAACAAAAGGAGGGGGAAAGATGAACATCACAATGGGAGATCTTATCCTAGCAGTGATTCAGTCTATTGCTATTGCCAGTAGTGCTGGCTTGGTGTTCTACTACTTACTCACATGGGTCGCCTAATGCCAACCAGGGAGCTCGCGGGACAAGGCACAGTGCTAACACCTGAAAGTCCCCCGTTGACTTCGCTGTTTTTGGATTTGTTTCTTTTGCTCACGGCAAAAGACCATGTGGTTTTAAAGTCTCTGTGAAGAACACCGTGATGCATGCTATCCCGACACAAAAAGCCGCAGGGTTCTTCTCCCTGAGACCACATATCTGGCGGAATGCAATGGCGCTTCGCAAAGCCTTCCGAGAAAACCCAGCGGCTGATGTTTGCTGAAATACTAACAATCAACCTCAGAAATTTGAATCGCACAAAAATCTAAAATCTACCTGCAACTGTCGAACACACTGCTTTGTTTATGCATCATGAGGGTTTGTTTTACCCGCTCCTCCCTGTTAGGTATCACCGTCGGCATCGGTCTTACGACGGAATACATCCCATCAGCTGTTCACTACACGTCTTTAAACTCTGCCGCTCGCACCTCGGCTCCAATCTTGTTGAGTTCATGGCTGAAGTCTTCGACCAATCGTTTTAAGACGAGTTGGTGCTGATCCTCATAGAAGAGGAAAAGACTCATCATTTTCCTTTGCTCTCTGAGTCGTGAAGGCCGTTCTACACCCATTTTTGTCGCCAACGACTCTAAGTCATGAACAGCCTGTGTGACGGTCTTGTATCTTGCTGCCGGCTTCCTGCGGGTGGCACGGATGATGAAATTACTCACCTCTTCCGGCAAATCCGGGGCCCACTTGCGTGGATCCGGCACATCCTCATTAAGATGCAGGTCCAGGATTTTATTAACATCATCTTCAGCAAAGGGCCTCTGGCCGGTAATCAGCTCAAAGGCGGTAAGTCCAAGGGAATAGACGTCGGTGCGTTCATCGATGCGCTCACCGTCGATCTGCTCTGGAGACATATAATGAACCGTCCCTGGCATCATAGCGCACTCGATCGTTCCAGGGGGGCAGGCTAATCCAAAATCAAGGATTTTTGCCTGGTTGTTGTACTGAAGAAAAATATTGGCAGGCTTGATATCCTGATGGACAACACCCTGTCCATGGGCATATTCCAAACCAGCACAGACTTGTAAGAGAATGTCTAACACCCTGGGAAAGGGGAGTCTTGGCATCTTCTCAAGGACTGAATCGAGTGGCACGCCCTCAAGATATTCGGTAATAATGAAGACGGTCCTGTAGAGCTCTTCAACATCATATACCTTGACAATATTATCATGGTTTAGGTGAGCAATGGTCTTGGCCTCGTATCGAAACTTTTCTGAGAAATCAGGGTCCATGGCCATGTCGTGCTTCAGCATCTTTATGGCCACCGGCATGTTCAAGGCAGCATGGACGCCTTTGTAGACAATGCTCCAGCCCCCCCGTCCTATGATCTCATTGACACATATCTCCCAATACTCCTTTCTGCGGTGAGCCTTTCAGAGGAAAATCGATGGCTGACCAACTCGCTCAGAAAATTCCTAAGATCCGGACGTTCTTTACATAGCGCGTCAAATTGTGCCCGGCTCATACCCCATAACTTCACATGGGTTTCAGCGTCCACATGGGCGGTCCGCGCCTCGCCCGTCAAAAGCGCTATCTCTCCTACGATATCCCCAGCTCGCAGACGGGAGATGGGATATTCTTTTCCGTCCTTTTCCACATGGGCCACACATGCACCTTCCTGGACGATATAAAAAGTATCCCCTGCGTCACCCTGTCGGATGACTCTTTGCCCTTTCTGGAAACGAACAGAGACCATACAATTCAACAAGGGACATTTGGCCTCATCAGAGATGACACTAAAAAGCTCGGTGTCCATGAAGAAATCCACATCAGATGGACACATCCTTTTCTTTCCTGCTGGCGCACCGGGTTTTGGGCGTTCCTTGCGGAGTGTCTCCGGGTGAAATTCAACGCCTAAATGATAATGGTTCCGCCGCCTATCCGGGTCCTCTTCAGTCCGCACCACTTTTCCTGTAAGGGCCATCCATGCTTTCTCATGGGGGAGTCGTATCCGTATATCAAGCAACGCACCATCTTCAAATCTCACAGGGGATTCCAAGAGCAGCCCCAACCCACTCCGATTCAGTACGGGAACTAATAAGGTGTCGTGCCTATCTCCTGGGGTAAATTCTTTGCCTTCCTCATTGTATCGCGGATAAAGGATGCCGACCTCTGACGTTGGCAAAGTCTCTCTGGGAGATTTTCTGCGTTCTTTCTCTGCCTGCATAATCACCTCCTCGAGATAGTGGTCGCCTCATTTAGTCTTCACAAGTATACCAACCCACAGGGGAAGGAATTGGGCGTTACGGGCAGGACATTGACTGCCTGTGGTCTTGCAGGAGGGGCCTATGTCTTATATGCCCTCAACGCGTAGACCGCTCTGAACAGGCCCATTCCCTATTACGATCCTGGCGAGGCTTGTGTCTTGCTGAATAGAGGTCACCTCAAGAGTTAGCTTTGTGTCTGCCACTCTGAATCGTTGCCCAGTCTCAACCCCAACCCATTGTCCTATATTGAGCTTAATTTTGTCTTCTGAGACTTCCAAGACCTTACCTCGTAAGGGATAAAGCTGTTCCAGTTTTTTCAAAAGATCCTTAGACAGCCTCTCTGCCAGCACTGAAACTGGGACGATACTTCCGAATGATTCATTTATGGATGCAGGGATCTGCCCCGTTTCGGTTTCAATCAAGCGCATGGAGACCTGGACTTGCGGCCCGGAATAAACCATTTGGCCAGATAGAATAAGCCTTGCGGCCAGAACTTTGCCGAGGGTCAATGCACTCCTTCGGTCAATCAGCTTAGAAGTTCCTAACTTCAATTCTTCTACCACCTTGTCCAGAAGTGCCCGCTCCACCAATCGAACGCGGCTGTGGCGAAGCACTTGATCCGTAATACCAGACACAAGGAGGCGTTCTTTGCCTTCCTGCAAAGAGTATCCTTGCACCTTCACATCCATCACCCACATAGTCAGGGGTGGAGACGTCCAGCCATCACTGGACAATACTCTGGAAGGTGACTTCATACTTTCGAGCAATTCCTTAACGATATGATCAATGTGCTCCTGTTTCTCCTGATCCTTGGCAAGGTTAGCTTTCTTGCGAGTCTCATTAGTAATGGCCTTCAGTGTCTGATCTTGCGGTGCAAGTGCTTGGGCCTTTGCAAAAAGGTCCAGGGCCTTATCATAATCTCCACGTTCCTCAAGCAAAAGGGCTTGAGACAAATATCCCGGTCTGCTCTGCGGAGCTATCTCAGTCGCTTGCCGATAATATTTCAGAGCCGTATCCGGCTGTTTTCGAAGGGATGCCACGCGGCCCAAACCAACAAGGGCATGAGCCTTTTGTACATCCGTTCCTTTTGTACCTTGGAGCGCTTTTTGATAGGCTAGTTTGGCAGCATTAAGCTTGGCATTGGCCAGATAGATATTCCCCCGAATCAGATAGGTCAAAGAAGCCTTGGGATCCTTATCCTCAAGGATGCTGCAGACATTCAGTGCTTCCTCAAAATTGCCCTTATTATAATGGGTCAGAGCTGCCCTTTCATACTGTGTTGCCCCCTTCTTTAAGAATCCGGAGTAGCCCCACAGCATGACGGCTACCAGAAGGACAATGCCCGCAGCCAGAGACCACCATGTCCGGCTTTTCCTCGAAGCTTCCGTATCAGCAAAATCGACGACTTCTTCCCGTGTCCTGACCTCTGTATCTGACCTCGAAATAAGGACAGGCTCAGATTCCTCCCGTGCCTCACTCGCTTCTATTTGGTCCCTATAATTGGAAGTGGGATCTCCATATAGTATATAGCTTGCCCATACTATGGTTTCTTCGCTGTATTCTTTGATCAGAGCCTGTCGGGACCGTCGAGCGGCTTCGCCAATCGTCATACCAGAAAGAAGGTTCTCGTAAAACTCTATGGCAAACCGGCTGCTCGGTTCATCTGATATCTCCCAGAAGGTGCCCAAATAGTGTTTTACGCCGGCTAGAAGAAAGGCATTGGCCAAGCCAAAAATCTCATCTTCGAAATACATCTTAAGCGTCCAGCCCTCCGTGCGGGCTGACTGACATGCATTTGAAAAGATAAGCGCAGGCATTGTGGCTGTACCGGCCATTTTTGTAATGTCCTGGGCCGTTAGGTTCCCACCGGTCAATCGCCACCCGCTCTCTGCTGCATTCTGTGGATTGTAATCAGCATGACCGGCAAAATGGACGAAATCATAATTTCTTATTATTTGTTTAACAGAATCTGGGTTGATGTTACCCGAACGAAGGAATGCATTGATCAAATCCTTATTCCTGTCCACATAATCGCGTATCTGAATTCCCTCTGCATAGGCGCCCTTTAAATCGGCTTCAGGGTCGGCTAATATCAACATCCTCAGGGGTCGACCCAATACGCGAGACCGTACACTCACGATGGGCTGCCGAGTTTTTACCAATCTGCCCATGTTGAAACGCTGGCAGAGAAATTGTTGACCATCACTGAGCAATTCCCATGGAACATGAACCAGTTGATCATCAATCTTTAAAGTCAGGAATTCAGCCTTAGTCTTGCTCAGCTTTTCTTTGACACCCAGTGAGAACAGCTCGTCGTGAAGCACCTGTCCGGTTTCTCTGAGCTTTAAGAGGAGTTCACGGCTTACACGGCCTTTGCGGTTGGCTTTATTCAAAGTCTCTACCATCTCATGGCACTTCGTTTGAATCATATCCATGGAAACCGGTATCTCATCGTAGTGCCGCATGGTGCTTTCTTCACCCGGTATCTCCTCATGAGCGCTGAGTTTCAACCGACTCCCATGTCGGGCGATCTCAAGCTCAAACACCCTTAGGGGTGTTTTGCCTGTTTTTTCGACCGCCGTTTCATGGGTCCGCAGCTTTGGTTCGCTGTCCACGACACCAGCCTCATCTCGCCAGATTACCCGGTAGACCTCTAACGGCTGGGCCTTTCCCTTTGCCTGGATGGTTCCATGGAACCTGCAAAAAAAGTCGTCGCTCCCGCAAACTTTCTCGTATACTGCCTTGGATATCAGAATCTGCTCAGGGCCGGCCTGAGATTGGATGCGTGCCGCCACATTGGCCACATCACCAGTAAGACCTTGATAGGCAGCAGCCTCATCCACCAGGGTTTCTCCCATGTTGATCCCAATCTTGACATGAATCCTGTCGGCGACCTCTGTCTTCAGGTTATGTTCATATAGGCGCTTCTGGATAGCCATGGAGGCCTCGACCGCGGCCGAAGGAGATGAAAAACACGCCATAACTGCATCTCCGATTATCTCAACGATCTTACCCTCTTGTTTTTCCACTAGGGGCAACACAATACGATTATGCTTGAGAAGCAAAGCCCTTCCGTTGATATCCCCCCTCTTATCTATATAGTCAGTATAGCCACATATATCAGTAAAGACGATGGTCACTTCCTTTCTATATTCTTGCTCGAGTACCTGCTCGAGACGCTCTCGCTCTTGAAATATTTTTTCAAGATTACTCGATACAGATCCTGCTTTTCTGGTCTTATCTTCTGCCATGGCGCGTTTCCTTGATCTCAAAAGGATAAGTTCCAAGCTCTACGCCATTCTCGGCCAGAGTGATGCTATAATGACCAAAAGGGGTATCTTCAAACAGCACATACGTGCCATCCAAGAGATATGAGGCGATCTCCCTTTCACCTCTTTTCAAAGTGACCCTTACCGCTGCCCTTCTCTTTTTGCTAGGCTCGCGTACTTTCACACGGATATGCGCCTTACTGGCTCCAGTTTTCTCGATTTCAATTTCTGTCTCAGTTTCTTTAAAGGGAACTCTCAGACAAACAAAATCTTCCGATGCGACCGTCTTGGAGCCTC
>Ga0180433_10002038_pt1 | contig 32431 bp, 39 predicted proteins | sample SS_ome_8_FD_132980 | JGI IMG/M metagenome (GOLD analysis project Ga0180433, IMG submission 132980) | Hypersaline lake sediment archaeal communities from the Salton Sea, California, USA - SS_1_D_1 metaG | ecosystem: Environmental > Aquatic > Non-marine Saline and Alkaline > Hypersaline >...
AACAAAAAAGACAATCTTATTTGCCAAATAGTTGCCTAAAAATTAGTGGGCTTAGAGATGCGATGGCGACCATTAAAGAAGAATCTGGATTGAGTTTGCGCGGTCTACAAAAAGCTGGCGTGCCAAAGTCTGCTATATATAGCCAGTCAATGACTGTGAACTCAGTTCAATCGATAGCAAATTCTCGGTTGCCAGAGGAACTAATCTTTCCGTTTTGTTTAACACACGATAGTAACATATTCTGGGATTCGGTTGTTAAAATAGAACCCGTTGCTGCTAAGCTAATTAATATTGAAACTGAAAGCAGCACTTTTACCTCTGATGGATTCTTAACTCACAACTGCAAATATAATAGAGAACATGTTTGCATTTTAGAAGCTCTGCGCAAACTTTATGACACAGATAATAAGCCCCATGAAGGGCTAATTGGCAAGGTGGTCACGTTGTCTGGTTTATCGAGGACGAAAGTATCCAATTTCTTGAGACAATTACGACTGCGAAGTTTAGAATTTACCGATGCGCCAGCTAACGAAGAATTAGAGCATAAAGATGGCAGGGTGAAACGATCACATAAAACGTTTGAAGAGGAAGACTATGACTGATAAAGAGAAACCGGATCAGTCGCTAGAAAATCTTGCGAAATTCGCCAAGATGGTCAAGAAGCAGCTTAAGAAAGCCTATAACAAGGATGTGCGCAGGGTAGGAAAGAAAGTAGACAAGCACGATCAACCCAAGGCGTTACTGAAAATTGGCTCTGGCGACGACGCATTCGAGCTTTGGTTTAGAAATGCCAGTGACGGAGCCATTGTCATAGATAAAATTGGCAATGGTGTTGCGGCTGGTACTCTCAAAATCAACACTCCCATTTGTCATCTGCGAACTTCGGCTCTTCTCGTTGACAAATTTGATATTCCAAACAGGCCAGATGCAGATGGCGCTATGACGCCTCCGGATAGAACTGAGGGCGGTGAGGATACTTGGTCGTTGAAGGAAGGCGCAGTCAAACAAGCAGCCAATGAGGTAGTTGATGAGATCGCCAAATTGACTGGCGAAGAATGGGAGAGACTTCAAAGCCATTTGTTTGATGATCCCAGGTCTTTTGTCGACGAGTATAAAGATAGGTTGCCAGAGGAGCTTAGGCAGAAGTTAATCGCCATCGTTGGGATTAGAGAGGAAAAGGAAATAGAAGAGCCAGCTGGCGAGCCTGAAGATTTCGAGGAAGATTTTACAGCGCCAAGCAATAAATTCGCGATTGTGGACGCTTCGGTAATCGAAGGTCTGGACAATGAATTGGCAGAACAGGCTATCATTGTACCAGTTAAGTATCCAGGTGCCATTTTTGAGGTGATCGCAGCCTACGACGATACAATACTCAGGAATTTGACAATTAGTCCATCAGAAGTACAAGAGGGTGTCCCTGATGTGGTCAAAACAACCGAATTTACTACCGCAGAAGGCATCGCCCCGCTATCACATGACAGTTCGCCCGAGAGAGCAGTAAGAAAGACGATTAAACAAATCCACCACCAAGCTGGTGGCGATAAGTTGCGCATTAAGGATCCAACAAAGAAAGCTGTAATTAAGAGAGATCAAAGTCAGAAGGACAAAAGAAAGAAATCCCGCGAAGCGCAGCGCGAAGACATTTATAAGAAGGATATGATAAAAGCATTATTAGAGGATTGTTCTGCTGCCGATCGATTTTCGGCAAGCGATCTTGAGTTTGCCAAACGTGTGATAAAGCAGCTAAAATCGTTTGAGTCTTTGGCTAAAGCTGCCGATAACGCTATCTCTGGTATAGATGGCATTTTACCTTCTAAGAAGAAAACGGAAGCCAAAGAATTATTGGAATTTGTAGAATGGATTCAAAAGGAACAAAAAACGCTAAGAAAGAAAATGATGGTGAGCTGATAGATGAAGAGATCAGCAAACTATTAGATGAAGCTAACGATCCGTTGCCTAAGTCAGTAGAATCATCGGCTGCAGTTGTCACTCCAGTGCCAACATCTCCTATGGAAGAACCAGAAGATGAACCTCAGGTCGACAATGACCTGAGAGTCATCTTGGATAAGTTTCATGGAGTAACGGACAAAATTTTACACAATTTTGACTGTGATAGAGATGAGATTTCTGATGCTATCGACAGGCTTCGCAATATGATGGTGACCAGCAACAAGCCGCCTGGCTATGTTGTAGAATCTTATGTTAGTGCGCTTAAGACTAAGACTGACGCCAATGCCAATATAATAAAGTTGTTGGATGCGTTTGCTAAGATTGTGGCATCTACCAAGAATACCGGAATCGTTCAAGAGACAACCACTATTGTCGATATCAATGAATACTTAGATGATAAAGACGACTGATGCCAATAAAACCAAGCCAGCTAAGAAGACTGGTTAAGAAATGCCAGGCCAACCCAGCATTCTTTATCAATAGGTTTTGTCATATTGAGCATCCAAAAGCCGGAATTATTCCGTTTAAATTGTTCGACTATCAGATTAAAAGCATCAACGCCTATTTGTCCAACAGGCTCAACATTTACAGAAAATGCCGTCAATGCCATCGGGCGGGGTCTATGGTGTGGACACCAACAGGGCCAGTGCCTATAGAGAAGATTGAAAAGGGAGATCTGGTATACTCGCTAGATGACAATGATGGCTTGACTATTTGTAAAGTTGCTGAAGCATTTGACAATGGCATTTCAAACGATTTGGTTGAGATCAGAAGTAAGACTGGGCATAGGGGCATATGCACGTCAGACCACGAATACAAGACATATAATGGGTGGGTTAAAGCATCTGAATTAACGCAGAATGATAGAATCGTTGAGGTCAATAACAATCTTCAGCTTATAGAAGGGGATGTAAAATCGGTTAAACCATTAGATACAGATGGTCGTGTTTACGATCTTAAAGTTCCCCCTTACGACAATTATGTTGTAGACGGCGCTGTTGTACACAATTGCGGGATATCAACGCTGACCGGCACATTTGCCCTATGGTATGGTATGTTCTTTAAGAATAAGACGATCCTCATTGTATCCAAACGTGACCATGACGCAAAGGATTACTTGAAGAAGAATGTCAAGCTTGTCTATAGTCATCTTCCAGATTGGATGAAGGAAATTTGGGCTGTTCAAAGCAACGAACACGAAATGTCTTTCCAGAATGGATCTAAAATAACTAGCCTAACATCAAGTCCGGAAACATTGCGATCGAATGCGTCGTCTCTTAATATTATCGACGAAGCCGCATTTATGCCCCACATGGATAAGATGTGGGCGGGTGGCTGGCCAACGCTTCAGCATGGCGGCTCTGTTATTGTGATCTCTACCACTAATGGCGTTGGTAATTGGTACTGGAGATTCTGGACTGACGCTGAAGCTAAGATGAATGATTTCAACCCAATTGTAATAAATTGGTGGGATATGACATGGAAGATCGAATTTTATGACGAGTTGTCCAAAGAGGATGTAGTGCTTGCTCCAACTCGCCATATGAGAAAATGCAAGACCGCAGAAGAAATAGAAAAATATGGCCCGTATTGGAGCCCGTGGCTTGAACGTGAATATCGAAATCTAACAGAAAAAGACAACGACAGCAAATTCAGACAAGAGGTTTTGGCAGATTTTATTGGTACTGGTAACACTGTGCTGTCTAGACAGACTATCAATATGATAGGCAATTCTGTCGAGCAGTTTGGCGATGACTATAAAACTGTGGGCGCAGTTGATTATGTTAACCCAGTGACAGCTGAGCGCGACACTCTGGACTTTAGAAATGATTTGTGGGTCTGGAAGTCTCCAGTCAAGCCAGAATTTGAAGAAACCAAAAACGGCAAAGAAGAAATGGTTTTGCCTGGCCACCAATATATCATGGGCTGTGATACGGCAACTGGTGAGGGTAACGATTTCAGCGCCATACAAGTTTTTGATCTTAATGAGGGAGAGCAGGTCGCAGAGCTTAAGATTAAAGTGCGACCAAAAGTTTTCGCAAAGATGATTGACTACATCGGTCGTTGGTATAATAACGCAACGGCGGTGGTCGAGAATACGGGCATTGGCAAAGCTACTTGCCAAGAATTATATGAGGACTTATCATACCCGAATATGTATCGCAGCAGGAGGAAACGTGCAGACCTGAAGTATAAAATGGGCCACTTAGGCTTTCCGACTGGAGGGCATAATCGGCAACTATTGGACAAATCTTTGATTGACGGTCTTGGTGAAGGCGGCTATACTATATATTCAAGCAGATTTCATAAAGAGGCTATGATATATGTGCAGTTGACGCCGACCAAGACTGGAGCCGAACCAGGGCCTGGCAATAATGACGACTTAATCTTGTCTGCTGCTCTTGCACTTATCGCTATTGGCGATGTGATAAAGGCTGGCGGCCAAACATTGTTGCCGTATCATAATATCAATGTCCCTTTGGCAAACCACATCTCTAATGATGATATGGCTAAGTTTGGGGGCAGAGACTTGTTGATGCCAATGGGTTTTAGTAGCGAATCGTCCACTGGCAAACAGGCTGTTGTACAGGAAGAAATTCAAAAGTTCCAATCTCAAATTGGCGGAATTACGGTAGCCAGTAAAAGTAAGACCAAAAATAATGTCGAGACTGTAAAATTTAAGCGAAACCAGCTTAAGGTCAAAAAGACACGACGGTAACGTCAGCGGAGGTACGATGAGCTGGCAAGTATTCGATAGATTGCAAGCGTTTTTTAAACGCATCAACGTCCATAGGGCAGATCGTCTGTTTACCGACCAATCGTCGATAGACAAGATGATCGCTGCTGGTGACTTTCTAAATCTATCATCTCAGCATACTCTTCTTGAGCAGACCAATCTCCACATCAATAGGCTCGAGAGATATAAAGATTACGACCAAATGGATGAGGTCGGCGAAATGTCTCTCGCTCTAGATTTGTATGCTGACGAAGCATCTCTAATCGATCCAGAGATCAAACACTCAATTCTAGTGAAAGCAGCCTCCAATGCTGTTAAGGAAGAACTGGAAGAGTTGTTTTACGAAACTTTGTTGGTCGACAATACATTGCGGCCAATGATTAGATATCTATGCAAATATGGTGATTTTCCTGCTGAGGTAATTCCAACTCAGAACCGTGACGGCGTTGCTAGCCTGCGGTTTATGAATGTCTACAATTTCACACGTGTCGAGACAAAATTCGGCGACCTGATTGGATTTTTCTATCAGGACGAAATGGCAGCGCGACCAGAATTCTTCCACCCATGGCAGGTGGTTCATATGAGACTAACATCATATGAGAATATTTTCCACCCCTATGGCAGATCGATTCTGAACGGATCTAGGAAGCATTTCAAACAGTTGCGTTTGATGGAAGATGCGGCGATCATATATCGATTGACGCGTGCTCCTGAGAAGCGTATCTTCACAATTCCTGTCGGGCAGATTCCTACCCACGAAATCCCAAATTACATCGAACGTATAGCAAGCCGATTCAAGAAAAAGAGATTTTTTGACCCTGCTACTGGTGATGTCAACGAAAGATGGCATCCGCTTATTCAGGAAGACGACTTCTGGCTGCCGCAGCGCCCAGATGGCACAGGACCAAAGGTCGACACTCTGCCTGGCGCTGAAAATCTCGATCAGATCGCAGATATAGAATACTTCAAGAAAAAGATGGTGGCTGGTCTGAAGATCCCCTATAGTAGGGTTGGGATTGGTGAATCAGGTGAGAATGATACAAAAGCGTTGGCACAGGTTGCACCAGAATTCGCTAAAGCTGTGCAGTGGATTCAGCGCGAAGTGATAATGGGCCTTAAAAAGACGGCCATTATTCATCTGGCGCTGAAGGGGTATTCTGAAAAAGACATTAAGTCCTTTTCTATTGCTCTTACCGCTAGTTCTGCCATTGATGAATTATATAGAATTGAAACATGGTCTTCTAGAGCCGACGTGATTGATGCGCTCAAGAGCACCGAGATGTTCCCCGATGCGTGGATCTTGAAGCGATTTACCGATATGACCGATGACGAAATAGAGCAGATGCAACAAGAAAAAGAGAAAGCTGCTCTGGTTGCTGCTGCTGAAGAAGGTCCTGAAGGCGAAGGTGGCGAAGGCGGAGGCGAAGGTGCTGCACTTGAGGGCTACAACTACAAACTTGAACGAATATTGGTTGAATCTAATGGAAAGATTAAATTCATCAATAATAAGAAACACGATTCGGGATTCTCTTTCATGCTCAACAACAATGAGCTTGATGGTTTGACCGTTGGTAACAAGGGGTCCGAACAAATTTTGGTCGAATCGATTGTGCCAGATAATGAAGCGGAAGAAATCAAAAGGAACATAGAGTCACTGCTTAGTACGACCCAACCGCAGCTGCCAGCAGATGACACAATTCCGGCAAATATAGACTAGATTGATTCTTTTATATATAGGAGATCCAAACATGGCAGGCACTGATCAGAACACATCTCCAGCATCCCTTACTATGGATGCCAGGAAGTTTCTGCGTGCGATAAATACATCAGCGCAGGCTAAGATCGTCTTCTACGAAGACGCTGTCAAGAAAATGGCTAAGCAGGCAGGTAGGGATTATCGCCTGACTGTGCTAGACGTTAATTCCCTTATCTTCGAAGATATTGAAGATAGTAGGTATTATCACGCAGATGTCGGCAAGAAGGGTCGGAAAGTCCAAATTTCCAATATCCGGCCAATTAAGATTGTCGACGAGCAGAAATCCGAGTCATTCGACACCCATTGTCTTTCTCTCGTAGAATGCCTGGCTGGCGATGACTTCAAGGGAGCCGAAAAATCTTTCCGCACCATTGAGGTGCAGAGGTTTAGGGGATCAGTGATCCCTGAGAGTGGGTGGATCACCGCCAAGGATGGATCGGCCCATCGTATCGTTGTCGAATCCGACAAGGATACATTCAATATTCCGGCTATCACGGAAGCATTCTGTGAGGCTGTTACAGACTTCGTAGAATTAGACGATAACGGCAAGCTAATCCGTGGGGAATTCCCAGAGACTGGCGAAAAGTTCGCTATCCCCATCGATGAGATGACACGTCGAAGGCTGGTTGCTGGCCATCTCAAATCTGTTGCTGAGGCCGCTTGGAGATCTGATACCTTCCGTAAATTGGTCGAAAATGTTGCTGGCCGGGTATCAGTGGGATCCAAAGATTCTATCAAAGAAGCCATCCAGTTGTCAGCCAAATTCCTGACCGAGCATCAGGAATTCTGCATGCTAAACACTGAAGAGATGGGCGCATTGGTCGACAACGCTCTTGCATCTGTTGGTCAATTCAACTCTATCTTGTCCGAAGATGTGGCCACATTAATGCAGAGGACCAACCTGCGCGTCAATGCTGCCGATATCTGCGAATCTTGGGGTAAGACTGCTCTTAAAGCAGAAAACGCAGAATTACTCCATAGCGCGAAAATGCTCGAATCATCTGAAACCTTCACAGAGGACTACGATCGCTTCTTGGGTCGCATCTTCAACGAGGGTCTCGATGTGCAGACAGCACGCGCCAAGGCCTACCTGACCACGCTTAAGGTCATCGGCAACATCCTTGCTAAGGTTGAAGGCAAGGAAGACCTATCGGCCCAGGTCGAGAATATGGTCGCCGAACTCGAAGAGCCACAACCAAGCACCGACATCATCATGGAAGCAGAACAGCTTCTGTGCAGCATTCCCGACACACTGGTTGACAGGATTGTCAATCTCGAGAACTACACTGAAATGACCGGTCTTGAGAGCGCTATGGTCGATGAAGGTCCTGAAGGCCCTGAGGGCGCGGCTGTTGGCCTGCCTCCTGGTCCAGGTGGCGGCGGCGGCGGCGGTGGCCTTGGCGGTGGCCTTGGCGGTGGCATGGAAGGTCTGGAAGGTCTCGGTGAAGGGGCTGGCGAAGGGGCTGGCGAAGGTGCGCCACCTGAAGAAGGAGAGGAAGAGGAGGAGACTGAAGAAGAGGAAGAAGTTGCTCTTCCGGAATCGAAGAAACGCGGTGCCGCCGTCATCGAGTCGATGACTGTTGCTCAGCTCCAAGAAGAGCTGGATCACTGGAAGACAGATGGCCATATTTATCTGGCCGAAGATGGATTTGATGATTGCAACAGGCAATTCTCGCGGTATATCAGGCGTTGCGAAGAGCTTGACGCAGCGACAATCAAAGAGGAATTCGGCAAGCTTCGCGATGTCATGATTGAGACTGGCGATGACGTCATTGATGACGAATTTGTTTCTGACGATCCCTACGCTGGGATGGATGTCGGAGATGGGGCCGAAATCAATGAGGAATACGGCGCGAAGATGGGTGGTCCGAAGGGCAAGGGTGTGGCAGCTAAAAGCGGCAGCGAGCCTGGAGCAGCCGGAAAGGGAGGCCCTGCCTCTGGTGACGCAAAGATGGGCAAGCCCAAAGGCAGCGGTGTCCCATCAAAGGGCGTCGGGCAAGCCAAATTCTCTGGCGGTGGTTCTGGCGTGAAGATGGATGGGCAGGGCGGAAGTGGTGTCCAGAAGAAGGGCCTCGGTGACGCTGGTTTGCCACATCAGAACGAAGATGACCCCGATGCAGGCAAGCCTAAAACGGGGTCTGCGCAGATGGATCGCCCAGAAGGAAGTAGTGTTGCCGAGAGCGCTGGGGCTCCTGAGAAAGTACAGCCTGGCACTGGTAAGCAATATAAGGGTGGTGGTTGGGTCGACAAATTGGATGAGAAACTCGCCGCTGAGCTGAAATCGGGTGATCAGGGCGACGATCTCTCCAAGACAAAGCACAAAGCTCAAAAGGGTGGTGTGGCTGAAGGTAAACTTCCCCCGGCGTTGGAGAAATTCAAGAAAAAGAAAAAGGGGGAAGAGGGAGAAGAAGAGACTAAAGAAGGCAGACCATCTGTTTTTGTCCATCGGAAGGAAGATTCTGATAAAGAGCAGAAGGAAAAGAGAAGGAGTGCTAGGACCAAGACAGAAAATGTGGCCACCATTCTTGCCCCGTTCATCGAAGGAAGAGAGTTTACCGCCAAAACAATAGCCGAAGCTATCTTGAAGCTCAAAGAAGCCGCGAAGTCTGACAACTCTCTAAGGGAGTCGCTTGCGCTCGTCGAGAATTATTACCAGTCTGGGCCTGGCATGGACAGGCTAAAGTGCAGTTTCTGCGACAAGCTTTCTCCTGGCGAACCCGAGGATCCTTGCCCGCATTGTGATGGTCAAGGCAGGCTGATGGAACTAGGCTCTTTGAGCCTAACACCTGAAGTCGGTGGTGTAGACCCGATGGTGCAGAGTGTTCTTGAGCGCATCTCTGATTCTACTGGCGTTGATTATACCGATCTCAACATGGAACTGAAAGCCGATCCTATCGAGTTTGTTGAGAAGTACGCCGACGAGATCGACATTGAAGAGAGAAGCGCGTTGGTAGCTCACGGCGAAGAGCCGGAAGATTACAGCGCCGCTGATGAGGTCGCTGGGATTGAGCACCAATTCGGTGAATCTCAATACAAGAAGCCATCTAAGGGTATCAAGCCGATTGGCTACAAGAAGTCATCGATCAACGAGAAGGAATCCAAGGGGAAGGGATCGAGTGAAGTGGCTAACGAGGATATTGCGGTGCTGCTCTCAACTGACGACAACATCGACGAGATCATAAATTCGGTTGTCACCGCAATGAGAGATGACGAAGGCGGTAGCGATCTTGATATCGCGACCATGGCCTCCGACACTCCCGGTGAAACGCCTGATATGGGCGATGTAGCCGGTGACATCGGTGGAGACATCGGTGGAGACATCGGTGGAGACATCGGTGGAGACATCGGTGGAGACATCGGTGGAGACATCGGTGGCGAGATCGGTGGAGAGATCGGTGGAGAGATCGGTGGAGAGATCGGTGGAGAAGAGGAAGCCGAAGAGGAAGCCGAAGAGGAAGAAACCGAGGGGGCCGAAGAAGAAACTGAGGAGTAAAAATGGCTGAGTGCAAACAATGCGAAGGCGGGTGCGTCAGCCGCTCGGTTGCAGCAAAGACCGGCAATATCGGTTGCCACACTTTTCTGCAAGACACAACACCTCTTAAGCTCATCAATGCTCCTATTACTGAGAGCCGAAAAGGGATTGGCGTGGTAATGAAGCTGGGCGGTCAGTTCCAATATGCTGACCGTCCAAACGCCAATGGCAGAATATATCCTCACGAGATTCTTGAGGGTGCTGTCAAGGAAATCCAAGACGACCTGAAGTCTCGTAGAGTGATGGGAGAATTCGACCATCCGCCCGACGCCAAGATTCATCTCGACAGAGTTTCACACCTTCTGACCAAATTGTGGATGGAAAGCGAGGTTGTGTACGGCGAGATGGAAATCCTAGAGAAGACCCCGATGGGTGCGATCGCTAAAGCCCTTATTGAGAGCAAGGTTCAGCTCGGCATTTCGTCTCGTGGCGTCGGAGACATGGAGACTACCATCCACGAAGGCAACGAATTCTACAAAGTGCTTCCTGGGTTTACTTTTGTAACATTCGACATCGTCGCTGAACCCAGTGTTCAGAATTCTTATCTTTCCATCAGGGAAAGCCGTGATAGACTCCTTAAGGCTCTAAAACATACTGCGCCAAAGAATATGAGAGCCATCGCCGAACAGAAGATCATCGATAACTTCGAGGCGCTTCTACTAGGGAAATATTATGTACAATAAAAAGTGCGAATCATGTGGAAACATTTGCCCAGCTCCAATGGCGGATGGCGATGACTACGAATATAAAGGACAGACATATGACCTAACAATATGTCCTGCTTGTGATAGGCAGTATAGTTGGAAGGCATATGATGAGGCAGCTGAAAAAAGAAGAATTGCCATGAATGGCAGGATGCATGAAGATATTAATGAGATCGCCGAAATGATCTCCGAGGAACCAATTTAATGCCCTCTAAAAGCAAAGCACAACAGAGATTGTTTGGTATGGTGGGAGCCGCCCAGAAGGGCGAACTTAAGAACCCGTCTGGGAAGGTAGCTGAACTCGCATCGCAAATGAAAGAAAAATCTGTTCGTGATTTCGCCAAGACAAAACATAAGGGCAAACCTGAGAAGGTTAAGTCGGAAGGCAGCGACATGGATATCAACACTATTGCCAGCATGGTATCGGATGATCCGAACATCGTTGAGCACTGTGGTACCTGCGAGGATGCTTGTGGGTCTGGTGGTGTTGCTGGCGGTGGTGGTGAAGCTATCACTGACGATATGCCAATGACCGAAGCTGGCAAAGAAGGTACCCACCGTTGCAAACTTTGTGGCGGCGACTGCGGTCCAGATAAGGCTTGCGATACAGAAGGTTGTCCAAACAACCGTGAAGACCATGAAAGCGTTATGGAGAGTAAGAATATGAAATCTTTCAAGATCATCAACGAAGCAGCGAAGGGGAGACTCTCCAGGCGCATGCACCGCATGCTTGAAGTCGCCTCGAACGGACGTGTTCTGACGGAGGAAGACTGGTCCAATCGGATTGGTTCCGAGAATATGGTTCTGGCCCAACAGATGGGCCTCCTTGGTGCTATCAAGGGCAAGGCTCTCAATGAGCAAGGTCCTCCCTTCGGCAATGAGGAAGAGGAAGTCGAAGGGATTGACGGAGATGAGGGAGCCGAAGAGGAAGTAGAAGAAGTCGAAGGTGAAGGCGACTTCAACGCAGAAGAGATGGAAGAGGAAGAAGAGGAAATGGAACCCATCTCGATGCATGAACTAGCCAAATTCCTTGAAGTCCTCAAGACCAACGCCGACGAAGAGGCTATGGCGATGATCGATAAAGCCATCGCCCACGAGGAAGAGATGGAAGGCGACATGGGTGAAGAGGGATTCGCCGATGATATCGCCGGTGAGATGGGCGAAGAAGGCGAAGAAGGCGAAGAAGGCGAAGAGGGTGAGATCGAAGACGATGAGATCGTCGGCGAGCAAGACATCCCCGGCCCCGGAAATAGCACCGACGAAGACGAACAGCCCCCGATGCCCGGTGACGAAGCGCCTCCAATGGAGGAAGACTGCAAGCCGTGCCAGGGATTCCTCGTCATCGAGAACGGCAAGATCTATGTCGAACATGAGGGCCAAGTTGTCGACGAGTCCTACGTCATCCTTGAGAAGAGCAAGGAAGGCGGCTGGCCGAAGCACCTCAAGAAAGGCCGCTTCACATCATACTGCAAGGATGCAGGATTCGATGGCCCGAGCGTCGAATGCGCCAAGAAGGCCATGGACAGTGATGACAAATCAGTCCGTGGCATGGCCTCATTCTACATGAACACCGTCAAGCCTGGTGGCAAGGATGCCTCGGCAGCCAAATAGGACCCAGAAGGTTTTGTCTTTTTAAATTCTAGAAAAATAAAGTCTTCAGTCAAAACTAGAATAGATTATAGGAGAATCCAAAATGGATAAGATCAAGGAGCTGTTAGGACAAATTGGCGCATCTAAAGAGCTTGCCGACCAGCTATGCGAGCATCTTGAGCGCTACTCCAACGCTCTCAAGGAGAAGTACGAAGGAGAGCTTCAAGAAAAGATCGGCAAGATCAAGCAGGTCTGCATCGAAGAGGTGCAGAGAGAGAAAGTAAACCTTGCGCGTAAAGTGGGCGTATTTCTGGAGAGTAAGGCCACGTCAATCGAGCAAGCGATGACTCGCCAAAGGGTAGTGGAAGAATCCGAAGCATCCTCCCTCCTCAAGAAGACCAAGGCTCTTCTTGAAGGAATCAATCTAGAAGGAGAGGTGTCTAGTCGGGAACTTCTTGCCCTACAGAAGAAGGCAGAGCGGCTTGAGAAGGCGATTGGTACACTCAAGGAAGAGCGGAATCGGGCGATCGGTAAGGCCAACAAGGCCAACGAAGTGGCCGTGAAGATGCTGAAGCGTAATCAGATCTTCGAGGCCAAGCTCAAGGAAGCTGGCCTTCTCACTGAGGAGAAGGGTGGCGCTGCCAAGTGCGAATGTGGTGCTCCGGTAGCTGAAGGCATGGACACATGCGAGAAGTGCGGGAAGACCACCGTAACTGGCAAGGAAAAGAAGGCTGCTGCAAAGGTGGCCAAAGAAAGCAGGAAGGCAAAGAAGGCTTTGACAGAGGGCAAGAGAAGGCTCGATGCCAGCCGGAAACCTTCTAGAAAGCCCAGGTCTACGCGCAGGACGCTTATAGAGTCCGAAGTTCCGGGCACATATTCACCTAGCGGATCGCCCGATATTACCAAGATCGCTAGCGAAATGCCGGAATAAAACCCGGCATCAAAAATGGAGGATACGATGCATTTAGTCAATAAAAACTCCGGCAGGGGCGGCTCGGTTATTTCCGAGGAGAGGGAAAAGATGCTCCTGACCGAATCCAAGAAGAACAAGATGGTGGCCCGGTGGGCACCGGTTCTCAAGAAGTGCAGAGAGATCGGCCCGAAGAAGTACGGGATGATGGCCTCTCTCATGGAGAACCAGCTCCAGCAGTGGGATCCGAAGAATCGGAACCTACTCCTAGAAGACGCCACCACAACGGGCGACGTCGCCGACTTCACCCGTTTCGCACTCCCTCTCATCCGCAAGTCCTACCCCAGGCTCATTGCTGACAACCTCGTTGGTGTTCAGCCCATGAGCCAGCCTGCCAGCCTGATCTTCTACATCAGGTACCGCTACGCCATTTCCAAGGGCCAGACGGTTGCCGGTACGCAGATCATGCGTCAGAACACCAGCCAGCAGTTCGCTCGTCAGAACGGCTGGGCACTCGATCCTTACTACACCTCCCAGGTGGTCAAGGACGAGGATCTCACGATCGCCGCTGGCGGTGGTGCGGTCAACGGCACCCTCATCCACAAGCCCATCCTGGCCGGTACGGTCGTGGTCAACGTCTACACGGCGGCGGCCCTCACAGAAGACTGTGAGTTCCCGACACCCATTCTCCAGGTTGGATTCGATGCTGACGGTCTCCCCGACACCATCCTCGTCGGTGACGCCTCGGACATCGAGGTCGACACCAGCACCTCCGGTGCAACCAGGTTCGATCACAGCGACGGCACCGTGACCATCACTCTGTCGAGTGGTACTCTCCCCGCCGGGGCGACCGCGAGGGCCGACTACGAGTACGACCTGGAAAACAACCCGTTCCAGCCCGAGGTCACGATGTCGATCGACAGCGATTCCGTCGCTGCCATCACTCGTAAGCTCAAGACCTCCTGGAGCCTCGAAGCCGCACAGGACCTCAAGTCTGTGCACAACATCGATGCCGAGTCCACTCTCACCGACCTGATGGCCGACGAGATGGTCGCGGAAATCGATCGTGAAATCATCAACGACCTGATCATCGCCTCGGCGATTCGGGCCACGCACAACTTCGCCACGGGGGCCGGTGCGTCGGTGAACTTCACGGACCGCAACATCGCCCTCCTGTACAAGGTACTGGAAGTGGCGAACATCATCCACCGGACCACGCTGCGCGGCCCGGCCAACTGGATGGTGACGAGTGCTGATATTGCCTCGAAGTTCGAGCAGCTGAACGACTTCCGGGGCTCCGATGCCCTTGCCCAGGACGGCATCGACATCGGGATCACGAGCGCAGGGACGATCCAGGGCAAGCTGAAACTGTACAAGGATCCGCTGTTCCCGAACTGCAAGATCCTCATGGGCTTCAAGGGCAACTCGGTCCTAGACTCAGGGTACTTCTACGCACCATATATCCCCCTCCTCTCTACCCCAACAGTGTTGGACCCCAACTCCTTCACGCCAAATAAGGGTATTATGACGAGGTATGGTAAGAAACTCATCGAAGATGGGGGTCTATACTACGGGACAGTTACAGTCAGCAACCTGTAAAATCAAGAAAGCCCCGGAGCTAAGTTCTGGGGCTTTCTTTTTATATCAGATTCAAAGTACTTTCTTCTGTCAAATATACCGTATTTAAGGTATAACGGTATTAGTAGGAGGAAGTAATGGCTAAGCCAGCCTTTACAATAGATCAAGCCAGAGAACTTAGAAGAAGATATGAAGCAGGCGAAACTACCGTAAGTCTCGCCAAAGAACATGGTGTTAGCGGTAGCTGTGTATCTTCATGGATTAAACGCGTCGGTGGAACAATTCGATCTAATTCAGAATCAAAGAGGAAATATCATTTTGATGAATCATATTGGGACAATATCGATAGCCAAGATAAGGCGTATTGGCTTGGCTTCTTGATGGCTGATGGGTATGTTACCAGAGGCAGAAATATCCAATGCACATTGTCTGGTAGAGACACAGAGCATTTAAGTTTGTTGTTGGCATCTATGAAGGCCACGTATTCTGTCAGTGAATATATCAGAGATGGATATCCTAAGGCTGCTATCTGCCTAACATCAATACCAGCGGCTTCTAGGCTAATTGGCATGGGGTGGAATGAATTTAAACTTAATGGCAGCCTTAAAATCTTAGAATTTATACCAGATGGTCTGATGCGCCATTTTATTCGTGGATTTTTTGATGGAGATGGCAGTATTGGCAAGAGTGAAAGGAAAGGAAAAGGCAGAAAATCGCTTAGATATTCGTATAACTATATTTTAGTTGCACCTATAGAACATTATGATTTTCTTGATTTTGTTCGAGAATATATTGTTCGGTCTGTGGGGGTCGCCGATAAATCGATTAAAAGAAGCAGACGCAAAGAAGATGGCAAACTACATTCTGTCTATCGTTGTCATTGGAATGGTAATCAACAAATTAAGAGAATCGGAGAATGGATGTATAAAGACGCTGCCTGTTATTTGCAACGCAAGAAAGATAGATTTGATGAATTGAGTAATCCGATTCGGTTTAATTGGCCCAAAGATAATCGATTCTCATGTTCCCATACGCCCTCGGATATATCTTCGTTGCCCGAAGAGCAACAGGACAAGATTTTGGCGGAGTTTTATAAATTAGTAATGAAAAGCACGTGGAAAGCACCACGGTACACACAGGAGCAGCTACTTGCCGATTATAGGGCAGCCATAATCTACAATAATGATCTATATAAGGTAACGAAAGATGATGAGTTGGTTGGTTTTAGGCTTAATACTGGTGGGAGCTTAGAATCTCCCACAAAGAAGATTATATTACATTTTCAACCACATTTTTGGGACGTTAAGACCAGTAGTCCACCGATTCCAACCCAGTGGCATAATGAGAAAAAGGTTAAAAGAGCTACCAAGGCACTTTTAACCACCGGCAGTAAAATTGATTTGATGCGGTATTTCCGTGAACTAAGATATACCGGTGTCGGGGTTACATCTCATTTCCACGCTAATTTTGCCTGCTCTATTATCCAGAATTTAGCCCCAGACGCCAAATCGTGGTTCGACCCATGCTTGGGTTGGGGAGGCAGATTGATTGCTGCCAAAATGATGGATATAAAATATGAAGGGTGTGACCCACAACCAAACACCTTTTACGGCGTATGCAAAATAAAAGAATTCATCAAGTCTGATGCTACTATACACAATATTAAAGCGCAAGATTTCAGATATCAAAGGCGCTATGATATTGGATTCACGTCGCCGCCGTTCTTTAATAAAGAGAAGTATGGCGGTCCTGAACAGTCTCATCATGAATTCCCAAGGTTTGACCAGTGGATCATAGAATTTCTTTGTCCTCTAATAGATTCTATGATGGTCAGTTGTGACAAAGTTATACTTCACATTGACGATGCGATATGTAAGGCTATTGATAAGATTTATTCTTTTGATCGATATCCATTGTTTTTGCAGAGAAACCCCGGCGGGAAAAAGAGCACAGAATCAATCATTATACTCAAGACGGGCAAGTTATAGAGATCAATGCGAAGATCAAAGCTGGGTCTCAAGACTCCAAGGAGTATCTCGTCGTGATGAGTATTTAAGAACTATGACTCCTAATCTGCTGTGCCGGTGACGATGCGGAAACTGAATTTAGATGAAGACATCGCAAGAATAGCCCGGATGATCGATCAGAAAGGTCCGTGATGGGAATACCACAAATAGTATTGATCGTTTTGATGTCTATAATGTTTGGGTACTTCTGTGGAGATGCCAGAGCAGATGAAAATGGCATAATGAGAACAGAAGATAGAAACACAATTATAGGTTATATGGTCTTGAGTACAGCATTGTTGTGCTTATTGATCTGGGGTGGCTTTTTCTAGGGTTGGGGCAAAAATAGCCTATGAACCCGGAAGATATAGCTCGAATGATCACGGAAGACCCGGCGATCCGCTTAATGGTCTCTTTGGCGTTCCCTAAAATTACGGTTACGCACAATAAACTCCATTTCCCGTATTGCGTCGTCTGTTGGCTTGCCATATAGAATATCCACAAAATATCTGCCATTTTCGTCTTTATCATATGACACAGCCCCGAGTATCTTATTCGATCCTTTAAATGATATTGGATTGGCTATCCTAATATTCCTACTGGATGGGTTGTATAATATATCTCTTGGGTGAGTATATGTTCCTTCTCGGTCTGTTCCAACTGAGTAGCAATGCCCTATAATGCGCATGATTTCATCTATAGAAGACATCGGTATTGGATCGCTGTAATGTTTCGGTGTTGTGCTTTTATCTAATATGTATGCGAGCTTCAGAACAGCGTTATATAATGCTTTCTTTCTACGTTTATTGAATGGTCTGATCGATTCTGACAGCCCACGGAAGGCGAGAAGCCCCCTGGGCGTGACGAGGAGTATTTCAAATGGGCCGATGCGTTCTGCGCGGAGCTGGTCAAGTTCGACGGCCCAATCTGCCCACGATGCTACGAGGGCGGCAGACAGGAATGGTTAAGAATCGATGACCAGTACCCCGACGCACTGTACTGCGAGGAGTGCGGGCTGGTTTTGGAGGTGAGGGCGAGATGAAGGAAGCGGGAATTACAGCGTGCTTCGGCTGTAGGAACTTTTCTCCTGCCGTAAAAAACGGAAGGGAGTGGGATTTGTGCCTATGGGACGGAGAGCCGTGTGGACACCCCTCTGTATGTGATGTGAAGGACGAAGGCGAAATTGTGCGGTGCAACCTATGCAAGCACCACATTGTCCTGCAAGACGGCGCTGTGGTGTGCGCTGCGCCGTCCTGGTATCTTACGTCAAAGGACAAGGGCAACATCTGCCCATCGTTTCGCAAGCATGATTCGACAGGAGACACATTTAACTATGGCTATTTCGAAAAACGCGGAGATGAGTGGGTGTACAAAACAGCCGTTTACGAGAGGAAGAGGGACAAGGAGGAACTTCCACAGGAGGGCGAGATGAAGTATCCAAGAGAAGAGAGCGAGTGCGGGATGTGCGTGATGTGCGGGGGCGAAGCGCGGAGGAATTCGAACTACTGCGGTCCGTGCTGGGACACGAAAAGGCCAAGCGTAACCCGCGTAGGGGACGCAAGGCTTCCTGATGAATGCAAATCATGCGGCAACCCAATCGACCCTGCCAATGCTGTGTTCTGCGGGTACTGCGGGGTGCGGGTGGTGAGCGAAGAGCCGAGGCGGTGGTGTACGGAGTGCAAGTGGTATAGCGAGAGGGATTGCAATTATGCGGTTTGGCCTGGTACTGGGCGTCCGGTAACGGAGCGCATCTGCGAAAGGCCAGACAGCACAACCGGCGTTTCATGTTCACGCCCGATCATCGGGGAAAGATCGGATGCCAAGAAGAAGTGGTACAAGATCTTCACGCGACAGAAAGACAATGGTCGCTGCGGCAAGGCTGGCCGGTTCTGGGAGCGGAAGGAATGTTAAATATCATTAGGATAACCTCGATGTGCCTGCTTTTCGCTGGGATCTACTGGCTTGCGGAATCGCATCCGAAGATCGTTGTGCCGTACTCTATCCTTATCGCGGCGATTGGGATATGCGACACAATAAAAGACTTCCACAGAAAGGAGCGCGGGGATGAGTGAGAAGTTTCCACGCCTGAGAAAGGCCAAGCCGGGCGAGATGACCGTTGGTGATGCGATCCGCCTTGCCGCTGCAATTGAGGGGAAGACGGTCGAGGAAGTCGCGTTCCCTTGCAGCCACCTATGGCAACCGGTCCTAGAAGAACTAGGCATCCGCGTAGGCGGCGAATACATTTCAGACCCCACGGGCTATGACCTATGTGTCAAGTGCGGGATGAAAAGACGATGGGAGGAAGACGATGAGTGATGAATCATGCGCGACGTGTCGGTTCTGGGCGCAGTACCGCGAGAACAGCCTAGCAGGACACTGCAGAAGAAATACGCCAGTAGTGCTTCCGGGCCTGGACACCGTGTGGCCCGAAGTAATTGATGATGACTGGTGCGGCGAGTGGCAGGGGGCGAAGAGGGATGAGAAAATGTGCCGATGGAGTTGGATGCAAAGGCCGAGGACGTGTATTCTGCATGGGGCACTATCTGACGAATGCCGCGCAATGTATGAAGAGAGAACTGGCGACATTGTCACAGACCCCAACGACTGCCCGCACTATAAGTAGCAGAAACATAATGTTCACAAATCATAATGTGTTCACGGGTTGTGAGCATAAAGCAAACCCTTTTCGGAGAAAGAAGAATGAAGACAATCAAGGTGCTAGAAACAGCAAAGGAGATCGTAGAGATCGGAAGCGCGGAAGTGCTCAACGTCGTCCTGCACGTCTCGGACGACCGCGTGACAATCAACGAGGAGGAATACGAGGCAAGCGAAAAAATCACCCCGCTTGACTTCGTGAACGAGCTCGCAAGGGCCGACTGTACAGACATCTTTGTGAGTATCGTGAAGTCGAACGCCTTCGTAAGCGGCGTAGCGCCGGGTGGTGTAGCGCCGCGCGTCAAGTTCACGGAACGCTGTGGTTGAATTTGGGGGATAGCTATGCAAGCGATACCAAGGGCAGCGGAGGGCCATCAGCAAAACAAGACAGCAATGCCGGGTCACGGTACAAAACGAAAAAGTTAAACCACGGTCTCAAAACTAAAGACCTCGTAGGCATCCCCTGGCGCATAGCCTTCGCCCTCCAGGCTGACGGATGGTATCTGAGGCAGGACATCATCTGGGCAAAGCCTAACCCGATGCCTGAGAGCGACTCCGGGTTGATCCACTCTTCGTACCGCGCTTTTGCCCAGCCATAATTGGTTTTTGGGGCATATCTTCTATTCCAAGCTCTTCCCAACCTTCTAATAAGACGTCCGGGTCTTCTGTAATTCTCTTGGCTATGTCTTTTGGTTCCATAGATTATTTTTGAGTGTATTTAAAAGTTTGCTATGCGTTATAATGGTTTGCTCGTGGTATTCAGACTTGCGAAGGGGCATAGGAGGCGACGATGGATGAAGCAAGGGTGATCCTGTTGATGATAAGCGCATTCGGTTTTGGTATATTTGTGACTTCGATCTGGTTTGAGAGGTACAGGAGATGACCGATGAACCGAGCCCGTGCCACGAAGCTAGGGTAGTCATTTATTTCAAGAGAAGCAATGGATAAAAACAGGTTGATCAAAGTGGCCGAATTGTACGAGAATAGACTCACTGGCCTTGGGTTTGGTAATGTAAGTCGTCATGATGGCGGTGGTTTCCTCGAACACATTTCGTGGATGTCATCTGAAGCCAAAAGACTAGCGCTTGATGGCAGAATAGAAAAAGCTAATCGATGGCTTGGGTTTATTCAAGGAGTGTTGTGGTCTAAAGGGATCTATACTATTGAGCAGATGAAAGAGCACAACAGGAGGGTTAATGGCGGAAACACTTGAAAAACATGTCGCCGATAGTTTGTTAGATGAAATGGCCGAAAGATGGCCGCACGGGCGCTTCCGCCATCAACATAGGAGTCATAATCGGCTGACCTTACGCAGGAGACGTGCTATTGCCCAAATCACAGTGAATATATCAGAAATGTGTATTTGGGTTGACCTCAAGAAAGTTAAGCTTCGACAAGAGGCCTTGATCGGTCACTGGGAGGAAGACCAACTTATAGAACATGCAGAATTCTCCCTTTATGATCCGAAGTATTTTCAGCGTGTAGAAGAATTCATAGATGACTTTATGTTGATACCACAATATGGCGATCGCGGCTATAGGGGATGTTAAATGTCAGTAAATTGCCACGAGGGCATCTTCGAATTTATGAAGTTTGGATTTGAGAAACAGATTGAGACAGTCTATGGTTCGACATTTAGATTGAAATATGGACCAGTCGAAAAGGTTGTGTCGCGATATCTTAGTGCTTTAGTAAACAAACGTAATTATATTCCATATATCTTCATATCTTCTGTTGTTAGAGACAGTATTTGGTCATGGAGACGACGCCACTTGATGGTACTTGATTGTGATAGCTTTGCCGACATGGCCGCTGCATGCAACTGGCTTAAGACCGAAGAGCATAGCGTTGAGTACGAAGTGATCGAAAGCACGCCTGGTAGGTTTTGGGTAGTTACGGATTTTGTCGGTACTTGGAAACAGATTTGGGGTGTTTTCAACCATATCCCAGGCGTATGTACCGCATTCAGAGACAATTACGCTAGAAAGTATAAGAGGCTTTGTATTAGAGCTTTCCCGAAGTTGGTTGGAGGCAAGCCGCATACCCCAGTTTTCCCTGATGAAATTGGTTTTCCGCCAAATTCTGCAGCCAGAACTTGGATGATAGCGGCTAAACGATACTTTGAGAGCAGGCATTTCAACAAAATATGTAAAGCTTTGTTGTTTATGGATAGGTTATCTAATAATCAAATGGAGCAGTTAATGGCCGACCCGGATTTTAAGGTATGAGATGATGGCAGAAGACTTTTATAAACCAGAGAATGTTCGTAATACCACAGAAGTTCTGTCTCCATCCAAAAGGTACAAGCTGGTGATTACCGATTATTTTACCAAAGAAGGATGCTGGAATTATACGAGAGGGCAGGTATATCGCGTTTCAGACAATGGACTTATTGCCGATATCAAACGCAATTATAGCGGTTTTGACCATAGCTTCCAGACCAAAGATTCTCAAGAGTATCTGATTACAGGACGAAGCTATATGGGGCAAACAATCGTCAATCTGGATGAGGGATGGGAAGTGTCTACCCCAGGGCCTTACGAGGGCACAGAATTTTGTTGGATTATGCATTACCTCTCACAAGATGGAACTACATTGGCTGTTGAAGGATGCTATTGGGCTTGCTCCTATGAAATCGCGTTTTTTGATTTTACTGATCCCAAAATTTCGCCACTTCCTGTGCTCAGACAAGATGACCATACCTATCACGCTAAGATTTACGGTTGGACAGACAACGTTTTCAGATGGTCTGTTGGGCACCACTTGTTTGTGCCATGGAATAAACGCGATAGAGATCTATCGTTAGAAGAGCTTGATAAGATTTCAATTGAATTTGGTGATGAAGACGACGACTTATGGAAATGGGTTGATGATGAAGTGTGGACATGTCGGCGTGAAGGCGACATCATTCGTGTCGAGAATGAATGAACGAAGAAACCGAAACATTGAAGATCTTAGATCGGTTGTCTCCCCCTCGGATCGACCCTTGGGGTTGCCATATTCCCAAAGATGCTCCAACAGATATTCGACACATGTGGGTTGTTGGCAAGTCACTATTGGTTGGTGTTCGTGGTCACAATAAATTCACTGTGGGTATTGATCTCCTCACCATTTGTACATCGTCTGATTTCTTTACAGGGTTGGAATTGCTGGGGGTTTTGGCCGGTAGGTTTCCTAGTTTCTCTAGGAAACTCGCAAATCCAAATCAAAATAATTGACTAGTGACTCGTCTATGGGCCGGAGGAGGTCGACAATGAGCAATGAACGCCACACGAGTTTTGTACGATCTGTAAAGAACAACGGTACGGTCAAGAATTGCGATTGTTGTGAGTCCAAACTTTCCGCTCGTGAAGTGTATTATATGGTCGGCAAGGACTGGGGGACTAACTCCAATATTTGCCGTAAATGCATTGCTAAGATTGTACGATACGTCATGGTAGGCGTTATTGAACGAATATCAATCGATAATATCTAATATTTTAATCGTGGACGTGCGGAACCGTGGTAGTGTGAAATCTGTCAGGTCAATATTTAATATAGCAATCTGTTTGATTACCATAAAACAATCTGACTAGTGACTCCCAATCGTCTGTTGTTGTGCTGCCCAAGACCCTCAAATTGGATAGAATATATAGTATGTCGTTCTCGTATCTTCTATATAACAGCATCGCATGAGCACTGCTGCTGTTTTTCCTTGTAACTGTTACCCGTTCTATCTTGCCAGTGCCTTTTAGAATAGATCCCCACAATTCCATAAAGTCGTCGCAATCGCCACGCTTTCTAGCTATCGTCACCCAAGGATAAGAGACAAAGTCGGCATTTTCGGCATGCCAGCGGAATCCATCAGCAACTAACTTCTTGCTTATCAGCGATGGGTTGTCTATTTTCCGTAGATCGGCCAGATAATTACGGGCGGCTACTTTTTCGTCGGCGTATTTTTTGGCTTCGTTGTCGGCTAGCACCCAGTTGGTCAATTTTTTGACATACTTCCTATGCACTTTCATGAAAACTTCTTTTTGGGTGCAGGTGCAACCACCACTAATGGACATCAGCAGCACCAAGATCACGGCTCTGTTCATTTTGTACATCCCCAATTTTATGTTATTTTTGATGGTATTTGAAGATAAATGGGGAAATTTGATGGGAGTTGGCCTAGTGATCATTCATACTGTCCAGTTATCTCGCTCTAGGGGTTTGGATGTCCCAGTCGTCGATGTGACGGTTAAATCAGCAAGCGGAGAAGCCCGTTTTGTAGCTCCAACGTGGGATATGGTGATGGGATATAAGAGAGGAATAATAAGCGAAGAAGAATACACTCTATTATATGAAGACATTTTAGAATGCAACGAGCGGCGCATCCTTGATTTCTTTTCCACATATGATAAAGTCGCACTGGCCTGTTATTGTCGTCCAGCTGCTTTCTGCCATCGTGTCCTTTTGGCAGAATGGCTTGTTAAAAAGTCGGGCGCGAGTTACATAGGAGAATTAAGCGTTTGTTGATTTTCAGATGTTGCTAGAGACACGAATAAACAGCGATGAAGCGCGGACTATTTTGGCGCGATATCCTAATCTAAGTAAATTCATGTCTTGGGCTAATGATCGCTCGATTGGTCTTAAATTCGTGATTTTCAAGAGTGATGCAAAGAGTAAGGCCAGTAAACGAATAGAAAGAGTAACATTAGAGGCAGTGCATGAGGCGGCTAAACAGGCGGGCGACGGTAAGGCTATCGGGATCAAGTTTTTGGATGCGCATGGCAGGGATACGCTTTCGCCAGACTTTGTCAGTATAGTTGATCGCGACGGTGAAGTCGATATTAAAGCTTTTGCGGTGACGGGTACTACCAAATACACATTTGACGGTCTTGCTCGTATGAGCAATGGCTATTATGTCAATGATCCTACAATGATCAATCTTGAGAGAGCAAGGCGTTTCAATATCACACCGATATTGATATACTATGATTCTACAGGTGAGCTTCGTTTGAATTATTGTAGAGGGAAATACCGAAAGAAGAAAATCCGAAATAAATGCAGACGCCTATATGATGTTGGTAGTTTTGTACCGACCGGCACACTAGACGCTATAACCCCAATCATCGATGATATGATCATATCAATGCGCAGGATCAAGTTTGTTGGGATACGGCACCTACCACGTACAGCTGAGGTTGAAGTCAACGTGAAATGTTGTGAGTGCGGTTGTATGTGGTGGGTAAATGCTACAGCGGCCTTGGCATCAGATATAGTTCGCATATCATGCTACAGGTGTGGTTGCAGGGGTATTATCAATTGGCAGGATATTATTAAAGCTTCAGAACTACAATCTTAGCTAAGCGTTTCGCCTACGCACATCCCAACATTGTAGTGTATTCCTGGTGCAGCTGTCATTTCTACGCGGCCTTTTTCAAACAGCATAATAATGTCGCTGCCGCCGAACAGAAAATATCCAAATTCTTGTCCCTTTTCCAGATAGCCACCCTCCACAGCCGTCATATTCACGCTGCTTACCTGTGCCATTCCGATGGGAAGAGTTGCAACTAATCCAAGCGGCGAATCTTGAATGATTAGGCCGCGAGTTTGGGTGAATTCATATCCTGCTCCATCCGGGGCGTCAAACTTCCCATCCCTGATCTTCACGTCGAGATAGACGTTTTGCTGTATTGCTCTACATTCCATCACAGGACCGCGCACTGGAGCACCGAAACGATGGTAGTCGTTTGGACCCAAAAAAGCATGCCAGAACAGACCGCCACGGAATCGCTCTTGGTATGGGCTGCCTTCAAGTAAGTCTAGAATTTTGTATTTATGCGTGTACTTGATCGTAACTTCGTTATTGTCATCGACATCGAATTGTGCTTTAAAGGTGCTGTCTGCTGGAGATGTGACGATAGAGTCGCATCGCATCCCGGCAACTGGACGCAATCCTGGAGAGATTTCCCTGCCAAAGAACTGGTTGAAGGTTAACCAGCCAGATGGCGGTTTCATGTATTGCCAAGCGTTGAAGGCTGGGTCATCGATGAATGTCTGAATATACTTGGCCGATTCTGGCGTATTCAGGAATGACCCCCAATCATTTGCAAAATCCCGCATCCATTTATTAAATTCTTCATTCTTTTGCAATTTTCTGCCGGATGGTTGGTCAAGCAGCCAATAGAACTTGCATAGCATATATAAGACTTCTTTGTCGTAATTTTCGCGAGGAATCCATTTAACCATTCGGTTCAAATAATCAAAATATCCGCCCTCTCCATCGAGTTTATCAGGGAACGTCACAGCACCGTGGACGCCTTCACGCTCCGCCATTGCTTTGGCTTCTGTGATAGAGTCCAAAAGCAACTTGCTCCATTCTTCTTTCTTGTATCTGTTCAATAATACCTTGAGTTCTTCAACTATCGGTTGGTCGACCATGGGTATGCTCCTAAAATGGCTATGCTATTTTTGAGTATTTAATTGTTGTCGGGAAAATATGTTTTATTTGTATTGGGAGCGTTATGATACTATTCAAAACATTGGTTGGATCTAAAGCCTTTGGTACCCATACAGAGGGTAGCGATTCGGATTTCGCGTCTGTTGTAATGCCTCCGATCGATGGGATGCTTGGGCTTGGGTATAAAGAAACTATCGTCTCCACCTCTGAGACGGAAGACAATACCACCCACACTTTCCAAAAATTTATTGAGCTTGCTGCCAAGGCCAATCCAAGCATTCTCGATATTCTGTTTTCTTCGCCGGAGCATTGGGTAGAATTCAAGCCTTTGTGGTTTCGTCTCTACGATAGAAGGCACATTTTCTTGTCAAAAATTGTTGCTGATACCTATGTTGGCTACGCTAGATCTCAGCTTAAGAGGATTAGAACGCATAGGGAATGGTTGCTTAATCCGCCAAAAGAGAAGCCCAGTAGAGAAAGTTTCGGTCTCCCGGGCCATAGCACGATCCCCAAAGAGCACAGAGAGGCTGTGATTTCAATTCCTCAAAAATATCTAGCACCAGAAATACAAGATCTTGCGAGGGCCGAAAAAGGATTTGAAATGGCAATGCGTGGTTGGACACAATATGAGAATTGGAAGAAAACTAGAAATCCGGATCGCGCTGAGCTAGAGGCCAAATATGGATATGATACAAAACATGCGATGCATATGTATCGTCTCTTGAGGCAAGGAAAGGAAATTCTCGCAACTGGTGATCTTACTGTGGATAGGCGCAATATTGATGCGGATAGACTGAAGGAAGTACGCCAGGGGGCGCTTACTTATGATGATCTCATGGTCGAAGTGGCCACTATGAGAGAAGAGATCGAAACAGCAAAAAGAGAGTCTAAACTTTCAGATAGGCCTGACCGTAGTGTTATCAATGCGCTGTGCGTTGAAATTATGAAGGAATATTTAGAAACATTTAGTTGATATCGCGAAGCGTGGTTTTGATAAATGGAGCTTCCGGAAGGAGCCTGGAAAATGAACGGCTACTCAATTATTTGAGCTATATCTTTAGGATCCATAAATTATTTTTGCTTGTATTTTAATAAGTTTGGTTGAGGTGAGATATGGACGAATCTTTCAAGTTACCAGTGGTGGCGACTTCGAGAAAGCTTAAAGCTAAATGGACGCTTAGCAGCATTGACGATTATAAGCGTCTAATGCGCTCAATGGAGTACGAGGAAGTTATGGCCTTTCTAGATCGCCATGGTATGGTCGCTTTGTGCCAGGCGTACGATTTTGAATATCTAGACGAGCTTGGAGCTATCTTCCCATCGTTGGCAAAGAGGCTTGCTAAGGTATCTTAATGTTCATTTATTCTGTTTCATATAGCAGCTATGAAGACTCTTCAGTGATTTATCTTTCGCATGAGAAAGAATTCACTGAAGAGGAATTTGAGAAATATGTGGTTGAAGCAATCACATGGTATATGCACGCGCTCAAATCGAATACTACCAAGCTACGCGATGAACTGATAAACGGCCCCATAAGCCATTCACCAGCAAATCTTGGTCGCCTTTTTTCTAGTAGGGCAAATCGTGAATGGCCTTGTATCAGTAATATTGCTGACTTGTTCCCTGATATCGGTTATGTTATGGAGTGTCCAGAGTATGGCTTTAAAGTGATTAACCCAACACAAGCGGTAAACTTTTCTGGGTGGCAAGACCCGTTTTGCTACGATACGGATTGGGTAGGTGATCGGGACTGCGCCACAACGAGGTTGAGCGAATGCCTATGGGTTAATGGTTTCACGGAAAAAGATTCTCCCAATTACGAATCAAAGAAAGAAACGGAAGAGCATAAGAATAAGCACGATATCGTCGGCTTTGTGTGCCCGACTTGCGGAGGCCAAACCAGAGATAATCCGATGGGTTTCGGCGACGGATGTTGGTGGTGCCCACGGTGTGGTAATGGTTGCGGGTGCACGTATAACGAAGATGATCCGTACGATGGAGACGAAGCTGATCGCGAAGACTTCTATGGATTATATTGATGATTCCCGCCAATGATTTGGCATGATATAAAGCGATGCAAGCTTTGCAATTCCGTTGCAATTTTTGTCATCTAATCCAGATTTTAAGGTTGGAAGCGATGAAGATTAGAAATGGCTTTGTGAGCAATTCTAGTTCTACAGTCTATATTATCGAAAATATTTCTGATACAGAAAAGACGATGAGAGACTTTGTTGAGGAGAGTATCCACTTGCTCGGGGATTTTCTTTCATATTACGACTGGCATACACCTGAAGAAGGCTATACCGAGGAGCGGATGCTAAAAGAAGCAGAGAATGCATATCACCAAGTGTTTGAACCTGGGGAAGCCAAAGTGTGTGAGTTTGGAGATGAACACCACACCATTCTTGGTAATGTTTTTGATTATATGCTAAGAGAGTATAGAGGATCTAAAAGTTTTAAATGTCGTGTCTTTGAGTCTCGCAGATGAATGATCTCAACGAAATCAATAAACCTCCCTCATATGAATTTATTGACGCTGTTGTTAATGGCTGTGCGATAGTTATAGATTGCGAGCTTTGTGGTCGCGTGCATTTTGCTACATGGGACGAAAATGCTGGCTGGGAAGAAGGCGAATTGGAAGATTTGCGTGCTAAAGCTGAAAAGGATCCGGATCGTTACATTGAAGATGCGACGTGCAGCTCAATCTCATATGGTTGGCTCAATGGCAAGCAGGTAGTAGATGGATGCCCATGCAATAGAGCAAGGAAGATTGAGGATTGGATCTGGAGCCATCGCGATATAATTTCTAAATATCTTAAGTCAAGAATTATGAAAATGAAAAGGCAGGCCGAGATGGAAGAAAGGCAAGTGGAAGGTGTAGTTGAATCAGCAGCTGAACTTTTAATCCAATGGCTATCTAAGAGAGGGTGGAAAATAGACGGCAATTGCGTACACAACAGGTCTTATTGGTGTCGTGTGGAAAATGTCGACATTTCTAAAGTAAAGGTTGGTACTCTCGTCGTTGACGTGCACGATCCGCACTCATTCCCTTCTGTTGAGAGGTATCTTAGCCAATGCGACAAAGACGCCAAGGAGTTTATGAGGAACATGGAGGCGGTGGGCTAGATAGCAAAAATACACCATGACAATAGAAGTCCAAACATATACGATGGTGGTAACGTCAGGGGATGATTACGTTACCACAATGACAATTGAACATTATGATTGGTGGGATGGGTGTTTGCGCGTGTTCACCTCTACTTCGATGAACCATTTCAGTATAGACAACATTAAATCCGTCACAGTTGACGGTGTATCAATTGAAGTTCCAGTGCTTTAGTATTTTATGTTCTACTTGCGAGCCGTGGTGCGCCGTGTCGGACCTAGGCACAGTGGATTTGGGTTTTGTCCCGTCCTAGACATTCCTACTGGAGGCATTTCGAAATGCCGACCAAGGTCTGTGGCAATGGACCCACTCATGTAGCTATCGGGGTATTTGAGCGGCAGGATGCCCCAACCCATGATGCGCCTCCAAAACAAAGGCTGTAGAAGACTGGGAGCAGCAGCACTCGATAGGTCTCACAACAGTGAACAAAACTGTCTCATCTTGCTCGCTCGCAAGTAATGGCCGGGAAAACCCGGCCTTTTTATTGGAGATATCATGAAAGCTAAGAAGTACAAAATCCAAATGCATGCCGTGCACATGAGCAAGGACACCTTCACTCATTACGCAATATTTGAGATTTATGTCCCAGAACTAAAGCTCTATGTAAATCGAGAAACTTCTTTCATAGGCGAAGACGATAACAGAGTACAAGACCCATACCAAAATATTGAAGTGGATAGCGGCGTTGCTGGGCTATTGGCCTCGGCTATTAAAACCAAAGAATCAGCCGAAAGGCGGCTTAAAGAGAGTCTTGGGCTAATCGAGTAGTTTTCCTTTGTTTTCGTTGGTTAGGACTACGAGGGATACCTTCTACTAGTCTTAAACGTCAGGAAGGGGCAACGGAAGGCTTCACGGCATACTTCCTGGTCGATATGAAACCCAAGAAAGACAAGTACTGGGCGTTTACTGATAGAGAACCCACTCTGCTCAATATTTTGCTCGAGTGGTTGGGCGATATTGGATATACTACAATACGTTATCCCCATCTTGAGACGCAAATTGAGATTCTTTGGAATGGGTGTGATACAGGGGCGCGGCTGTATGTTGACAAAAAAGAACAGGAAGTGATTTTGTACACACAAAAAACCCATCCGTCTATCATAGCTGGGATATATGATGAAAAGGCGTTTGGTCGAATGAAGCGATTCTTGGAGCTATACGCAAAAACGTTTAGTGACGACGATTGTAGGGATCATATTATTTAAGCGTTATAGGCTATGAAAGATAAAAAATTCAAGGTCAAGTTTCATTTGCCAATTGGTCTTCCAGCCAGCAATGGACGTGTGTACTCAAAGAGGTCGATGGAGAAAGCAATTAAATCGTTTAACGAAAACCAAAATCATTCTATATTGGTGAAAGATAATAGAGCGCTAGGCACCACTTGGGCTGGTACTGTCGAAGATATGGCCATCAAAGATGAACATGTTGTTGCCGATGTCGTTACCATAGACACACCGATAGGCAGGCAATTGCAATCGATGCTTGAAGAAGGTTTGCCGGTGTCATTTGTGCCGGAATTTGAGTCATCTGGTAGTATATCATCAGTGGGTATGGTTTATAGAAACGATGTAGACGAAGACACATATGAGACTATTATGGTATTGTACGAATCTATTAATAGCCGCATCGACGAACTTGGGCTGGAAATGACAGTTAAAGTTCACGAAGGCCGTAGGATATACGTAATATTCAACAAACCTGAATCAGATATCGTAGGATATTGGTTATACTATGACCCAAAAACCAACAAGATGTCAGTTACTACAACCGACATCGAAGTTGACATGCACGATCCATCAAGTGTAGATAGATTGGTACATTCGCTGGATGAATTGCGCAAACGCTAGCAAATGTATTTTAGAAGCGCTTAATGCTATTGTGGCCTTTGGGTTTCTCAGACCGCAGGTCACTTTTGATAGCATCGAGCTTGCCTTGCTCGTTGGGCAGTAATGCCGCCGAGCAAAATTCCGTCCTTTAGCGACACGGAGTGAAGGACCTGAATTTGGTTGGGGCGAGATAGGACACGTCCGCCCAGCTCAGGAACCTACTCCAAGGCAAGACTTTTCTAGGAGTCTAACAATGGATCTCAATGTATCTTTCGATTACCCCAAGGTTCGTTTCGACAAGGAGAACGAGGTTGTGCTTTCTACTAGATTGAAGGCACCTTCTGTCGATGATGATGATCGCCAGCCTCTCAACCTCGTAGCTTGTTTAGATATCTCTGGTTCAATGTGCGGCCAGAAGATGGATAGGATGAAGAAGACAGTCCAAGTTCTGGTCGACCACATGACCGAACAAGACAAGCTCGGTATCGTTGTTTTTTCGACCAATTTTACCAAGCTGGCATCTGTGCAATCTATGACTAGCGATCGCAAAATAGAGCTGAAGGAAAGGGTCTCGCGGCTCTACGCAACGAACAGCACTAATATCAGTGGCGCAATGCTTTTAGGTTTTGAGTTGCTTGGTGTGAGAGAAAATGACTTGAACAGGGTTCTGCTTCTGACTGATGGGTTGCCAAATGTCGGCGAGACCACAATCCCTGGGTTGGTGGAGCTTGCTGGCAATAGGCCGAAGGGCGTTTCTATCTCCACTTTTGGATTTGGGGCCGACCACAACCCAGAACTTCTACAATCGATGGCCAATGCTGGTGGTGGCAATTACTACTTCATCGAGAACGCCGACCAGATCAGTTCTTCGTTTGCGCAAGAACTAGGCGGCCTAATTAGTTGTTACGCTCAGAATGTGAAGATCGAGGCTACATTCAAGTCAGGAGTGTTGGATGTCGATATGCTAAATAAGGCTTGGGAATGGGAATATGACGAAGAGAAGCTCATTGTCAGAATTCCGGAACTCATTGCCGAAGAGGATAAAAACATCTTGGCTAAGATCAAATTAGATAAACGCAGCTCCTCATTGCCAAGAGGCGTCACGATCGCTGACGTTAAAATCAGCTACACCAATCTAATCACAAAGAAAAACGAAGTAGTCGAGACGAAGGCTAAGATCGAATTTGTGAAAAAGGGCGATGAGTCGCAGGAACGTGACCATGAAATCGTCAAGCAGGAAGCTAGGCTTATGGCCGCAGAAGCTCAGAAGCAGGCCGCCGAGATGGCAACGGCTGGCAATTTCGCTGGAGCACAGATGATCCTGTGTAGTGCCGCCTCCAGTCTTGACAGCATTGGTGACAAGGCCTGGGCTACAGATTTAAAGGAATTCTCTAACTGTTTTACGCCACAAACCTATTCTACAAGTGTTGAATACAGTGCGAATAGCCGTTCATACGGGCTCTCTCGTGGGCGCGTGGCGGGACAGACAGTAGGTTGTAGCGCGGATATGGCTAATGCTGCCCAAAAAAGCATGATGCGATCTTTTTCCGAAGGCGAGCAAAAGGATGACAAAGACGACAAGAAAGACAAGGGC
>Ga0180433_10002041_pt1 | contig 32404 bp, 34 predicted proteins | sample SS_ome_8_FD_132980 | JGI IMG/M metagenome (GOLD analysis project Ga0180433, IMG submission 132980) | Hypersaline lake sediment archaeal communities from the Salton Sea, California, USA - SS_1_D_1 metaG | ecosystem: Environmental > Aquatic > Non-marine Saline and Alkaline > Hypersaline >...
ATGGAGCCAGAAATATTTTGGTAAAGTATCTCACAGGGTTAGATACGACCCTTTAGAATTATTGCGATTTAGTATCGAGTATTTTAATACTTGCGAATTATTGCGATTTTTGGTATCTGTTAACTTGATTATTCAATTCTTTCCATTGAACTTTATAGCATTTATCTGTTATTTTATAAAGAGATGGTTCCCAATAAGGCATAATTTGTATAAAGAGTTTATAATCTTTATATAAATTACTTAAATTATTAATAAGTTATGGACGAAAAAACAGCTCCAAAAAACTTAAGTGAATTTGTTGGAAATAAGACAGTTGTTGCTTCTCTTAGAAAATGGGCTATTGACGTTAAAAATAATATCCGTCATCCCAGAAGATTTTGTTTTATTACAGGTTCAGTAGGAACAGGTAAATCCGTTTTAGCAAAACTAATTTTGCAAGAACAAGGTTTTGTTATTCGTGAATTTATGTCTTCAAATTTACGGATTAAGCAAAAAAGATATTTATTATATCAAACATTTTGTTTTAGAGATGTACTTGCAATTATGAATAAAAATAAAAATGGTAAAAATAAAAATTTTCGAAAAGCAATCATCATTGATGATTTTGAAAATATGTGTTTGGCAACACAAGAAGTCTTTCGAAAATTAAAAGAATTTATTAAAAAGAAAAAATCAGTTGGTATACCAGTAATATTTATAGGAAATAAATATTTTAAAGGAAAAAAACCTTTAATGGGGGCATCTGTTTATTTTCGTTTATTTCCAAGAACTATAAAAGATATTCACCAAATACAAAAACATTTAATAACTGTTTTTTTAAATGAAAATAAGGAGAATGCAAAACTTAAAGAAATTCAAGATAGTAGAAAAGAACAGTTAAAAATATGTAGAAACTCTGGTGGTGATGTAAGAAAAATAATTAAATATTTTGAACTAATTTCATCTAATAATGAAAATAACAATGGTAATGTACTGGATATGGTAAAATGTAAAAGGAAAGGTCCTTTATACTCTTTAAATAGAATTATAACTTTTGACAATGAAATGAAAATTAGAATGATATTAGATGAAATATCATGTGAGGGTAGTTTGCCATATGGCATTCACACATCATATATTAATTATGTCCCGTGGGTTATGAAAAAAAATAATTTAAGTTCTCAAAAGAAACGTTGTTCTCAACTGTGGAAAAACATAGCAGAATTATTTTCAGTATATGGACAACTAAGAGATTTTGAAAAAAAACAGCAAATGTGGGAACTTACAGAAATTGCAAATGTTGTTTCTTGTTGGGGAGTAAGAGTTTTAATTGCGAATGAGATAAAAAAGAAGTATCCAACTATTAAAAATAAACCTAGTTATAATGGTAAAAGTTTTTGGTGGGTAGAATTAGAAAAGAATAAAAGAACAGGAGATGAACCAATCGATGTAACTATATGTAATAAAAATTTAAGAGGTCATTTAAACAGTCATATATTAGGAAACACATCTTTTAAAATGATTGAAAGCGGTATTGGAAATAGTAGGGCATGGCGCCCGAAAAATATTAGAAACACAATCCAACTTTTAAAACTGAAAAAACAAAACTGTCCAGAAGGCAATAAAAATTTTAATAAAGTTCCAGACCGTTTGGTGAAAATGGTTGGATTTTCTTGAAAAAATTGATATATGTGTAAACTTTATCTCAGTATTTGTCATAAATGTATAATGAGTTCCAATGGAAGTACAAACAATCGAACATACAATTCAATTTATTTAAAAAAATCAACGTACGACACTTACAATGGTGGAACCGTCATTCGAAAGTTTAAAGTAAAAAAAGGCGAACATAAAGGTAAAATCGCACATGTTACTATCAAAACAGATGAAAATGGAAAAGAAGTCTTATCGTTTACTTTTAAAACAGGTAATTAATAGTTAAATTAATAATTACTATAAATGTCTAAATAAATGTTTATAATGTTTCTCTTATACTCCTCCGCGGCACAACGGGCAGCGATTGCTTCGCAACAACCACTGTTGCAAGCAGTCATTGTGAAACTTGTGATGACAAGGCGTTGTGGTAACAGGTGCCGGGAAGCGTTTCTGGTAACAGATAGGGCAATCAAACACGGGGTCACCACGAAGTCGCACGCACCGTCCTCGGAAAAGGGCTTGAACAACTAAGGCTGGTCCTTCTAAACGAGCTTGGCGCCGCATCTCTTGCACCCGAAACCGTGCTCGCCGTCCTCGGAAAAGGGCTTGCAGGGTAACGGAAGCAACCGCTAACTTTCTTTGACGCTTCCTTTCGTTCGCAAGTTGTTGTTGTTCCTTTAACAGGTTAACACTATCCAGGTCCTCTTCGATTTCCCTCGTGAGGTTTTGCAAAAAGAGCCTGATGTCGTTTCGGTGCCATCGCCCAAGCCCGAACCACGCCATAAAACACAGAGTTTCGCATTTACGTTCATCATATGCTGGGCGATCACGGGCAAACTGGCAACACATCCGATCCAAAAGTGCTTCCCTGTAAATTTTGTTAACCGTTACCCGCGTCTTAGAAAACAGCTTTTTGGGGATACCATCGCGCTCAGCACAAAACGTAGCCCAGTTAGAGCAGAGCTTCATTCGACTAGAGTCGCTTGACAACACAGGGTACAAAGACCCGCGGTTCAGCAACACCTTGACGATGTGCCCAGGTAGCTTGGAGTAAGACGGTGTGTTTAAAAACAAGAACTTGCCATTAAGAGTTTGAACAACCTCAAAGCTGTCACCATACAAACGACAATATACTTGGCGGTTATCCTTGTTTACAAAAATAAGACGGTAGTTTTGGCAGTTCACATAAGTGGGCGCGTCCTCAGACTTTAGCTCCTCCCAGTCTAGTAAGTTGAACAAACCGTTGTCCTTTTTGTCGGGGCGAGCTCGCTTGAAGTCAGACTTAACCAAAACAACCATCTCGTTACACGGGGCAGAAATAACGTCGTATATTGCCCGGAGTGTTTCGATGAGGTCATCAGGTTGGTGGTTGTGCGCCTTCTCCAAAAGTTGCTTCCAGTATTTAGGTCGCTTCTTGTAGAGGTTCCGCAACAATTTTACAAGAACGTCTGTTGAATTCGACTCTGGAAAACTACAAACAAGCTTTCCAGAGGAGAAAAAGAAACTAATCAGGTTATTTACAAACTTCTTATCAGAAGACATTGTACTCTACCGTAATAGCAGTTTAAGGAAATTTATTCAATTTTTTAAACAAGATTATTGGTGAATAATAGTACAAATACCAAAACAGTAATTGCTAAGAGAGGAGGGAAAACTTGAACATATCCCATGTTGTTGATTTCTCCTAATGTTTTGTTTTCAACATATGCCGATACTCTAGCTCCAGTTCTGTTTAATCCGGGCATAACAGCATTTAAGATTTGAAGGGTTGTGTACGCAACAGCTAAAGGCACTACTACATAAGTAACAATAGGATTTAATTGAGGGCTTGCTTTTGCCACAGCATATGTGGCTAATAATGCGAGTAACAGAGAGACAACATATTCGGTTGTAAAGGTGGTTTGTCCGTTAGCCATTTTATAGAGTTCTGTATATAAAAGGATAAGGAAAAATAATCATTTACACAACATTATAATACAAATGGTGAATTTCAACTAAGTCCTTATTTTCCTCTTTAGTTATTCTTTTAGTATGTTTCTTGATTTCTTTTACACCTTTGCTCATTTAAAACGCCGAGTTATCAGTGACCCAACTTCCTTAATCACATACGGGATTATCTAAAACGACTATAAGCAAGGCTGGAGCATTACCTCCGGTAAAATCAACTTATCGGCAAACTGTTATTCATTCTCAAAGGAATGTGGATGCCAGTAAAGAGAGGCTTTAACGCAAGGTGATTTTTTTGCTTTCGGAGCTTACACCTCATAGCCTTACAAACATAATATATTCATATTTGGACGGAGACCTCTTTTTCATTGTCAACATAATATTATGTACTAATCTCTTTAAGTCATTTAATTTATAAATGGCTTAAAAAATATAAAAAAGTCGGCGTTTTAAATGAGCAAAGGTGTAATAATACTTCCATTCTTTTTTTAAAATGTGGGTTTTTCCGTTTTCCATTTATATCTTTGTATTTATCAGGATTGTATCGAATAAAATATAATATGATAAATATTTGATAATTATGGGTATTTTAGTTCGCAAAAACGAGGCCCCCAATACCATTCATAATTCTCAATACATTAATCGAGCGAACATAAAAAAACAGGTTAAATAATTCAACATCAGGACATTCTCCTTTTGGTATTCTTTCCTTTAAAGTAAAGTTGAACTGGGCTTGTTTGAACATACTGAAATTGGCTGCTCCAGATGGTTGAACTTGTTCTGGGGCTTCCGCAAATGACATCATATAAATTTGCTTTGAACAAGGTGGTGTAGTTGTATGAGCATCATATGGTTCTTGGAATTCATAATAAACAGATGATTTGCTGTTTTGTCTTAAATGGGCATTAAATAAAAATTCACCAAAATACATAATATTAAGATACTTATCAAAAGCATCCATATTTGTTAAAGAAAGTCTTTCAGTGTCGGTACAATTTAAAACATCTAAAAATTCATTTACGTCAAGTCCAGACGGTAACACACAGTCTGCTAGTGGGCCTGGGTTTAAACCCATTTTAACAGCATTTTTCCTGAATTTTACTATTTCAAAAAATGTTGGGTAATCTTCGTCGTGGCATAAAGTGGTATAATTTGTCCACTGGTTTCTATTTTGGACATCATCTCGTTGAAATACCCAAATCATTTCTTTTACAGGGTGAAAGAACTCAATATCTTCCTGTTCTACTCCCTGCAATCCTCTAAATTCTAATCTCTCAACCTGAGTGATAAGATATTCAGAAACAGCTGCCGCAAAAATGCGTCTTTCGGTAATGTCCAGATATACATATTTAATGTCAAGATATACGTTCTGGTTCCATATTCCAGGTGTTAATAATCCTGAAACAAATTTCCAAAATATATTATTTGGTCCATATCCCTGTTCAGATAATTCTTTTTTAAGTTCTACATGATTACTATTTGGACCAACAATAGGATTTTCAAATAATTCAGTTGGAGACACAGATGGAATTCCAATTGTAAATAAATCGTTAAGACATCTAAAATCAACATTTATTGATACTTCTGTATATTGAATAGCAATCAAAGGAACAGCTAATCCAGGGTGGGTAGTAAACCAAAAGGGAAGTGGAATTCTCAAGCGTCTTTTTTGAATCGCTGGTGTCGCAGTTTCTCCAATTTCTCCATAATAAATAGCAGGGTCATATACTTGTTGAACATTACCTATTAATTCGTCAAATCCTGGCCTTCTTGATACAGGAGTTGTAAGTTCATACCAAATGTTCATCCATTGGCCATATAATTTAGATATACACTGTGCACCAATGATAAATTCTGCATTGTGTATAAAAACATGACCAAGATTTTTTACCCATTTAAAGTTTTCTTCCTCAGAGGAGTAAATATTCGGAATATCAATTACAAGTGCTACGTCTCGTATCAAGTCCCCATTTCTTTTTATTGGAACAGTCATGGAACTTCTACTTGTCGTATCAAAGGATAAGGTTGGGTCAAAATACTCTGGAACCCATTCATATGCAAAATTTGTATGGCGCTGATATGCTGTTTTAAAAAATGTTATTTGGGGGTTTCCTGTTAAGTAAAGGTTTTCACTACCGTACGACACTAATTGCATTAATCCACCACTTGGCATTGTTAATATCTATTAATATACTGTATAAAATAAGAAATAAATATTCCCACGGTAGTTGATTCTTATTTAAAAAATTGATATAATATGTTTAAAAGATAAAATAAACATATCATACAATGGCTAAGACCAATGTTTTTGAAAATAAGGTTTCTCCTATGGAGGACATTGTTGGGAGTTGGAAACCGGTCCCGGTTTATTATGAGAAGAATACATCTTTGTTTTATACGTCTCCAGGTGAGGTTCTTCCTTTAACCACAGACGTTCTTGCCTTAATTGAAGAAGCTCTTAATGCTGTTCCCAGTTCAAACCTTAAAATTAAACAAGGCAAAAGTGGGTCCTCATTGCGAGTTTATGGAGAAAAAGGCGAAGGGTGCAAGATACGCCTTTATGAGGTTTCAACAACAAAGAGTATTGTTGAGTTTCAACGGCTGGGTATAGACACGGTTATTCCGTTTATTGCGTTTTACAATAGAGTTGTAACGTATTTAATGGAAAATTTCCCAGACCAATTTTCTTTTATTAGTCTTTTGGAAAAACCAAAGGCACCTGCTCCGACGAAATGGCAAGCCCCTTTGCGTTCGCCAACGTATTTGAAACTTGTTACCGCGTTTCCAACACTTTCCACCCTTCCTGATTGGGAACCATGTGATAAGTTGAATATTCCTTTTCAGGATGTATCCAACCTGTTACCAGACCCAGTTATTGGGACGGGAGAGTTGAAGATATCAATTGATATCGTGGATTCTGATGAGTGTGTGGGTTCATGTGTTACCACAGCTCCACCACCAACTCCAGTTGAAAGTCCTTGTGCGGGAAGCCAACATGGTACCCCCAATGGATTTTCATGATAGGTAACAAATTTAATAGTTTTTAATAATTTAATAGTTTTTAATAATTTAAAATATGTACTATAAATAATATTTACAATTCTTTCTCCAATTCATTCAAGTCAAGTTTCCATAACTCTTTTGGAGTAATCTTTTGCATATAAAAGAGCTCTTGTTTCTTTTTGTTACAAGTAGCTTCTAACTCGTTAAGTTTTTCTTGTGTCAAAGACCAAATATGCATTGTTAGCAAGTATCCATAGTCTTCCGACAGAATTTTCTTAACATCACGGGTTTCAACCTTTTTTTCTTCAAGTTGTAACGAATGCACAGACCTATCATCTTCTGTTGAATAAGGGCTTTGGCCGTTTACATGGTCTCCCTCAACTTCTTCATCCGACTCCTCTTCCGAATCTTCATCAGACTCCTCGTCCGAATCCGAATCTGAGTCGGAGTCAGAATCTGAATCAGAGTCTTCATCTGAACTTTCACAATCATCATACGAGTATCGTTTAACTTCTCCATCTAAAGCTCTGATATATACCTCTTTCTTAACAGGAGATATAATAATTTCGTCTTTCGAAGGGTCTGGTGGGAAAGAATGTGTATCACGCAGCTCAACAAGAATATCTCCATTTGGCCTTTTGCTGATATGCACTGTTTCCTCAATAATACCTTTTACAAAACGAATTTTGGCTAACAAATATCTGATTTCTCTTTCGAGAAACTTAATTTGATACTCTCGCCTCTTCTTGTAAAAAGGAAGACGAATTCTATAATAAGAACGTAGAATTGCTTCTGGTGAGTTAAATTTCACAATTTCACCCAATGGGTCAAACAAGTGAAGATTTGTCACCGAACAACTTTTCGATTCTTCTAATTTCATAAGTTTTCTTAATTTCTTAGGGTCTTCCTTTAGTTCAGAAAGCTTATCACGGCGAAATGTTACCTTAAGATGAACATTTTCATCATCATGGTCATTACATTTCTTATAACCAGTAATACATTGTTTCTTTTTCTTCCTGGAATCTTTTTCAGAGCTATCAATCACCAAATTTTCTAAGTGTTGATGATAGTCATCTGTCCAAATACCAATAGGAAGTTCAGTAATTTCTAAAGTAGTTGGAGACTTAAAATTAAATTTACCTTCTGTAAACCATTTTTTAACTCCTTTTACTTTTCGCTGAGTAACATTTCCTTTGAAATGTCTAAACCAAGGAGTTAATGGTTTAATCTTTTTATCCTCCATCATCATTCTCAAATTGAAAATAATGTCTTTTGGATTAAAACACGGAACGTGAGTACTAAACCCAGTTCCAATTCCATGCGCCCCATTCACCATAATCATTGGTAATACAGGTAAATACCACTCTGGTTCAATTGTTTTTCCTTCTTCTACTAAGAAGTTAAGCAAAGGCTCATCTTCTTTTCGGTAAACGAGTTTAGCAATTTTTTCCAGATAAGTAAAAATATACCTAGATTGAGCACAATCTTTACCTCCTTTTAATCTTGTATTGTGGGTAATTGTAAAATCACCCAATAAAAACCTTTCATTTTTATCAATATTCCAACCACAAAATTCTCCTTTTCCAACATGTTTCACTTTTATTTTGTGAACCATTGGGTTATAAGTTATTTTATTAGTTTTAATTTGTTTTCTGGGTACTTTTGTTGGTATTTTTTCCAACCCATATCCTGAAATCATAAGAGTTAACATACCATCTTTTGATGGTTTAGATATCTTTGCTCTATAACCAAGAGAACCAGCAATGATCCTAAATGATTCAATCAAATGTTTTCTATCAATATTTTGAAATATATCATAACGATACTGTTTTTTTTGTTTTCTTAGAGAACCATCCGTGTCTATCATACCAGCCAATAGCTTTAATCTATTTTCTTTACTGTTAATAATGTATTCCAGTGGAACGTGTTTGTTTTTAAACAAATTCTTTTTCTTAAAAAGTTCTTTAAATGGGTTTAGATTAATTGCCTTATCCCCATTTATGTTTTTTCCATTACATATAACTAGTTTATTCTTTTTATCAAAAGTCCAATCACATGTTGTCATTTTACGTAAAGTTGTTAAACAACCTTTGCAAGTTAAACTGCTATTTTTAGCATCTCCAATTGCATAACTGTCTAATTTTTTAGATGACCCACGGCGTCTAATATAATATGTTGCGCTTTCGTGTTTATCATAGTTTTCACAATGTACAGCTTCACAACCAATCATATCTAGCCAAATAGCCCATTCTTTAATAATTTCAGGGTCAATAGAAGAAAATGCGTGACAATCACTCATTCCGTCTCCCAACCATAAACCTAATATGTAAGGGTCAATATCAAGGTCTTGTTCTTTCCAGTCAATAACAGACTGGTTAATAACACCCTTGACATGATGTTTTACATGGTCGGGTAACCTTAAATATTCTTGAACATTAATATCAAAAATATTGTTATCATGTATCGTTTCAGAAAACTTTAAAAGTTTTCGATAGGCTTCTTCCTTACTTAATTTGGATTTATTAAAATGTTTGCTATCTGATATTAAACTCGTGCGAAATGTTTTAGATTTAGCAGTTTTGTTTTTATCATCAAAATATTTCATAACCCAAGATTTGGTTGATTTTTTCCAATAAATCGATTTATGTCCTGAATAAGATATTGTGAGGATATGATGGCTATTTACAACATAGTTATCCATACCTCCATTACAAATTTCATACATATCATCTACACCAGATGTAATAGCTGAAACAGCTCTCATAGTTCCATCATCACCAATCAATTGATCACCCACGATTATATCTCGAGCTTTTTTGATTGAACTATCCCATAATAATACAGGAGTATTGGGGTCAATACAACCAAATTGTCCCTCGGGACGCAATAAGTTAATATTATTGGAACCGATATAGTTTTGCGCTAATCCAACAATGGTACCTTCCATCGAAGATTCACCATGATGATAAGCAGTTTCTGTAGTAACATATCCTGTTACTTGAGCAACTTTTAGTTCATGTGTTATATTCTTTTTAAAGAATGTAAATAAGGCCTTTCTTTGAGACGGCTTGTTCCCATCACAAAAAGAAGGAATAGATCTATCATTATCATAATTTGAAAAATGAATTAGTTCTTTATCCACAAATTCCTTATAAGTAACCCGTTTGTTTAATGGATTAACGACATCGTCTTTATCATAAAAACTAAGCCATTTCTTTCTCTTGTTGGCCATCTTTTTATCAAAAGCCAAAGTAAGAGCTCCGCCTGACTCATCGCACCAGTCATAATCAACGATGTTTAAATCAGTAAAGTATTCTTTGGCCTCAGCCTTAGTTGAAGTACCCAACCCCTTATAATACTTAATAGTAAGTCCTTTGAGAGATTCTTGGGCATTTTTCCAGTGTTCATAGTCCTGTTGGTTATAAAATACTTTTACAACCTTCTTTCCTTTACGAACTTTTACAATAGGTGTATACATTGTTACCAAAAATCCCTCTTCTAATAAGCTTTCCCAATAACAGGCAAACATATTCATCAAGAGACCCTTGATATGTAGACCATCTTTATCTTGATCACACAATATAAGAACTTTTCCATATCGTAATTGTTTAATAGATTTTGAATCTTGTTGAAGACCCAAAACCTTTTTAATATTTTGGATTTCAGCATTTCCCATGATTTGTTTGTCGCTGGCGTCACGAATGTTGAGAAGTTTACCTCGAAGAGGAAACACTCCATATTTGTCTCTACCAACAACACTTAATCCAGAAATGACTAACGCCTTCGCTGAATCTCCCTCTGTTAAAATAAGAGTACATTCCGAAGACTTTGATGTTCCAGCCCAGTTTGCATCATCCAATTTAGGAATACCGCGAAGGGTCTTTGTTTTTCTACCATCTGTTTTAGTAAGTCCTGACTTATCATGAACCGATTTCAGTAATTTAGCTCTTTCAACAATTTCGGTTTTAGCCAATTTTTTGATAAAGCCCTCTGAAAGATTACATTTAGAACCAAACTTAGCAACAGGTGTAGTTAAAGCTTCTTTGGTTTGACTAGAAAAAGATGGATTAACAATTAGCGAGTTAATAAACACCCAAAGGTTGTTTTTCACATGAGCCGTCTTAATTCCACCAGATTTAGATTTACCATTTACTTTTTTCACCAAATCTTTACAGATTTTGTTAGAAACATAATCAACATGTTTTCCACCATTAATAGTACAAATACCATTCACAAGAGAAACTTGTTGGTGGTTACCATCCGGTGAAGCACATGCTGTAATCTCCCAAAATTCATTGGGTTTTTCATAGACACGCTTTGTATCTTTTTGTTTTCCAATGTATTTTTCAACATATCCTGGAAAATCTTTAACTCCTAATTTTTTACCATTAAAATAAACAGCAACATCCCTAGGGGTACAACCAGCAATATCATAAATTCTCTTACGAATTAAGTCAATGATATCACCTTTTAACCCATTGGGCATTCCAAACCGAGAATATTCGGGTAAGAAGGTAATTTTGGTATAGGCTTTTCCCTTAAAAGTAGTAACTTTCGCTTTCTTTTTAGGTTTTGACATATTGTCTTCCCATGCTTGTTTAAACTTCTTACCCCGACGATGATCTACCGTCTCAACTTCGAAGCGAGTGGAATAGATATTGCATAATTTACTACCGTATCCATTTTTACCCCCCCAAGTCTTTTTCTTTTTCTTATCATAGTTACTTGAAGTAAGTAAATGTCCAAAAATAAGTTCTGGAATCATCACCTTTTTCTCTTCATGTTCTTTAACAGGAATACCGTCTCCATCATTGTAGACAGAAATGACACCAGTTTCTGGGTCAATATCTACTTTGATTAATTTTGTAACCTGTACCGTTTTATCTTTTTTAGAATATTCTCTTGTTCGTGGACATTGGTCAGTCGCATTGGTTAAGATTTCATTAACAATGTTATAAAAACCAGGGCTGAATTCAATATCTTTGTTAATGAATACTCCATCAGAATTACACACCCAAACGTTCTCGAGAATAGAGGGTTCAACAGAACCAATGTACGTGTCAGGAACTTCAAGGATATGCTCCTTGTGCTCCATGGCATCATAGGTTTCATTGTCCTTAATATCGCTTGCGTTACTTCTTTTAGAACTCATTGTGATACTTTTTTAGTATATCGTCTATCTCTTTATCTCATTTTTAATTATTTGATTTATCAATTTCTTCAATCTTTTAAACTATTATTAAATGGTTAAGTGGTAAAATCCCGTTTTGCTTTTTCCATATACCGATCTGTGTAACTTCTTTTCTTTCTATCACCAAACGCCCAAGACTTTTTCTTAGACCGCTTACTGGTAAATGGGGTATATTCCATTATACGTGTTCGTGATAGGCAATAACAACACATGGGATGTCCAGGTTTCCTTTTTTGTATCCCCTTACCGTCCTGTTTTTTTTGTAACAGGACCATTTGTTTTAATACCTTTGTAACGTTTTCGGTGGGCCATTTTTGTTATTTATAAAACATATTCTTTAATTTAATCAATTTTATAAATATTTAATTATTTCTTTGCCATATTGAAAAGAGAATATTCTCTTAATAATGTCATGTGTTAAATATAATAATAAAACATGTTTGATTCGAGTAGCGTTCTTTATATTTTCCAAAAGAGTAAAAGCAGTCGGGTTTAAGTTTAACGACTTAATAATGTCTAGTTGTATTTTTGATTTAAATGGAAGATTATTTTGTAAAAACCAATTATAGTTATCAAAATGAGTTTTAAATAGTTTTTTAAACTGGTGTTCCAAAAAACAAACATATTTGATGTTATCAGATTGTATCTTTTTGAAACAAAAAGAACAATACCAATTACACCCATGTTTACAAATGTATTTATAACAACATAAGCCATAACCAACTGAAGAATCAGCACATGCATCTTCTAGTTCTAAATCACCAAATGAATTACAATCTTCACATATGTCTTTTTTTTCATATTCCATAGTGTTTATAAATCCTTTGTAAAACCTTTTATTTGTTCTTCAGTTTTTTAACATTTTTAAACTATGAAATAATAATTAAAGGAACTTCGGATAACGTATCGCATTTACCCGTCCTCTCCTGGGTTCAAAGGTTCCGGATCAGGCTCGGGCTCGGGTTCGGGTTCTGTTGACAAAACCTTGACCACGTTCACACATTTGACATTTGGTAAAACTGGTTTGAAAACAGGGCGGTCGATGAAGTCGAGTATTTCCCGAAGCTTTTTAGGCTTCTGAAAGTACTCGCATACAACCGGAGTTCGCGAATATTGTACCTCCAAATATTGGGACACAACAAATACGCAATTCTGGTTCATACCAAGCTTACCAAGCATCAAATAAGTCATATCCTTAGACCTATTTCTCTCCCTGTAGAGATTGAGAAAATTTGTACGAGAACACAGAGTTACAACTTGGTTCACAGCTGTAGACTTCCTTGTGCTCATCGAATGATGTCTTCTGTGTCCTTGCAACTTCTTGTCACCCATTGCAGCAGACTTAATCTGTTCCAACAGGATAAGCGGGTCCGTCCACGACTTTGCATCACGAAGGGTAAGCTTATGCGCATCCTTGTCTTCGGAAAAAAAGACACTCACAAAAATCTCATACCATCGAGAGGTGTCATACTGAAACCCTTTGTAGGACCGTCGAATGTTTGTCAATAGCATGTACACACGCATGTACAAATCGTCACCCTTGAGGAGTTTCAGGAGAAGTTCCTCGTTATTTTTCACTTGTAACTTTAAGTCACTCATGTGCTCATTTATGTATTATTTTTCGGCTTTTTTAATCAGTTTTTTTATACGGTTTTATTAAATAGAATATCGGTGTTGGTAATAAAAATTCGCTATACGGTTTCATTTTAAACTATTAAACTATCTTTTTTTTTTTGATTTTTTTTTTTGATTTTATATTTTTTGTTTGTTTTTCTTTTTTTTTTTGAATCACTCCCTCCAAATCCTCCACCACAAACCTGTAAAAGTTTCCATCAACACCACCAACACTCACGCGCCACCACTGCCCTTGTCGTTTTTGTCATTTTCAGCGAACTTCAATGCCATTGCAAGCCGTTCTTCGTCTTCCTGTTTTGTTCGCGGTGCCACCAGTCTCACCATATGCCACCTGGGCAGGTTCACTGTGTCGACAACATGCCCATCCAGGTTGTTGAATTCTCCGACTTTGAACTCGTCGAAACCACCACCCTTTGTAACAGGGAGTCCCTTCACCACAAGTGGGTCGAGGATATAGTGCCTGTCCATGTAGACACACACCAGTTCTGCAACAGCTTTACACTGAACCAACGGAGTGAGCTGCCTCATTGTCTCGCCGACGATGGCGATCTGCCGCTGGTAGACTCCGCAGACCATGTAAGCCGCATTGGCCATGTAGTCATAGTCAACGAATTCGTTCCGGATTTTTGCGATTGCTCTCCGTACCTGGTCCAAGAGAACGATTGGGTGAGTCATAGGTCCTTTCATACGCAACAGGGTGTTGCCGATGTCACGCATCATGCAAAGAACAGCTGAGCTTTCTTCCCTCGCACCATGAGCGGCAAAATCTTCACTAAGTTGGTACAGCAAGACCAAGAGCCTCCTGTTCGCAAAACCAAAGTGGTTGTTCTCGTTGTCGTCGCACACCACACGAATCGCCGCAGCAGAAAACTTGAACTCTTTCGTGTCCTCCTTCTGGGCGACCCGGGTGTTGATGGTCCGAAATATCACATTTCTTATCACCGGGGGGATCTCGTCGAGCGAAAGCGAGCTGTGGTCCTCTGAACCGCCTGAACTACCTGAACCACCTGAACCACCGGAACCGTTTGAGCCACTCGAGCTGCTTGACGATGATGACGATGATGATGAGGATGATGAGGATGACGATGATGACGACGAGTTGTCGCCACCACCGCAATCTCCTCCGCCTCCACCGCCTCCGTGATGGTCGTCGCGGTCGTCGCGGTCGTCGCGGTCGTCACGACATGAGCCCTTTGAAGGTGGTGACACGCACGTCTTCTTTCGCCAACAGTCTGGAAGCTGCTTGCTCCACAACTGAGCAATCTGCCTTGTCTCGGGACACCAGTCGAAGTTTGTTTCATCTTTGGCGTCGTTTTTCAAACAGTGCAAAGAGTCGTACCTAACGTACTGAGACACGATCGACGTGATTGTCGGAGGAAAGCCTAAAAACACAAGATGTGATCTGGCTCTCAGGAGGCAAAGGTGTATGTCCACGTAGTGGTTTTGCCAACCCATGGATTTTTCCATGAAAGTTTGGGTTATGACTTTCAGGAAGCCGCTGTAAGAAGGAAGCCTGTGAAGAACTCTGGCAAGAATCTCACGAACTTTGATGCGGATCTGCGATAACAGGAAAAGCGGGTTTGGTAAATCATTCCCACATGTCTGAAGCAGTCCGATTGCAGTTCGTAATACGTTGCCGAGCTCAACAAACCCCTGTTGGTCATCATTCTTGAGCTCATAGCCGATAATGAGAACCTGTTGGAGGATGTAATACTCCATATCACAGCCCTTTCCCGGTGGAAACAGTTGCTCCAATACCGCGTTAAGCGGGTCTCGTTGGTATGACAAAAGTGCCACCTTGAACTCCTGAACCTCCTGAACCTCCTGAACCTCCTTAACCTTTTCCTCCTTTCCGTTAACCTTTTGGTCGGCCATTGTGCCGACTCTTTAATGAGTAGTTTTTTCAGCAAACCGGTTTACATTTTTAATGACATGAATGACTTAAAGAGAACAATGTTACTTGTTACAAGTGAAATTTAATTTAGATCTTAAGCAAAAATTTTGAAAATGCCAGTCGTTTATGATAAGTTTGGAAGAACCTGGAAGGGTCGAAAGGTTGTGTGGATTCGTTCTGCGAATTGCGCAAGACTGGCTCTTTACCGATGGGGTCGGGACAATGATGGGAACCGCAAGCTGATTTATGACAAGAAGAGGGGAATGTATGATGAGGATGGGTATCATATTCAGGAATCTCGATTCGAAACTATTCCTGCTCTTGAGGGAAGGGACGAGGATGGGAGGGTTGTGGAGGGAACATGGGAGAGATTTCCGGACACGGACGAAGCATGGTCCTTTAAGAAGTCTATAACACCAACCGGATATAAGAACCAGGTTGAGGTTTCGGATGTTAACGATTTTGATAATGAATTTGATGAAGAAATTCTTATCAAATAAGTATAGGGATGTCTGTGTCCATAAATAAAAATTCCGATATTGGTGTTTTTTTTAGAAAAATAGAAAAAAAATATTTGTTTTTATTTGACTGGGACGATACACTATATCCAAGAACATTTTTGAGTAAAAATGGATATTATCCGTCAAAAAAGGAAATACCAATTAATGTATTAAACAAACTTAAATTATTAGAAGATATTATTTTAGACATGTTTCAAAACATTTCCTTATTTGGAAACGTTGTGATTATATCAAATTCAGACAGGGATTGGATAAATATTACATGTAAACTATTTATGCCATCGTTGTTTGGTTTTATACGTAAAAACGTATTATATTTATCTGCAAAAAACCTTTACGACACTTCGTACCCTGGAGAACCTATTTTATGGAAAGCTCAAACAATGAAACATGTCCTTAAAAAGTTTTATGGAAAACAAAAAAATAAATATGTGATATCGGTGGGAGATTCAATTATTGAATACACTGCTATAAAATCCGTATCAAAACTGTTAAATATTCACAGTGTGACAACAGTAAAATTTATTGAAACACCGTCATTAAATCAACTACGGTCGCAGTTAATACAATTAAAAGACGATATCGGCAAACATCATACAAAAATGTCCAGAAAATACATATCGTGATAACCTAGAGCGCACAGACACAAATATAACTAGGATAAGTAGTAAAAATTGATAATTTTTGTTAAAGTCGTATTAATAAGATAAATAAGCATGGCGTCGTATGACAGAAAGCGAAATACAAGGAAAAGCAACACGGTTGCTTCTATTCCTACCACGTTTGAATTGACAACATGGTTGTGTGACAACAGCAGTACTCATATTAATTGTCCATTGTGTGGAGACGTACCGATGTCTTTTAACTCACAAGCGGGACGATTGGAGTGTTCTCACTACAAGTGTCGGTATGGAATATCAGCCAGGGCTTTTTACAGAAAGAAAGAATCAGATATCCTTTCGATGTACAGGGAAATGAAGAGCAATGAAATCAACGTTTATTAATTGGATATTAATAGTAATAATTTAAACATTTTATAAATTTTAATTATATAAAGATAAAAATTTATATAATTAAAATGAATAACTTAAACTTACAAGTGTCTGCGTCACAAATATCATTGCACGATCACATATTTTTTAAGTGTTGTGCAACATGGGATACATGTAAATGTCATACGGGTAAATTAACTAACCACGATAAACGATACCGAAAAATAGACAGTACTACAGTAAAAAACGCATTGATGTATAATAAGCACCAAGAGTACCAAGAATTTAAAAGGAAATACCCAGGAATTTCATTTGGGAACTTCGTAGCTGGAAAACACTTTTGAAAAAAAAATTGATTAACTGTTCCGAAGGTCTTATATATGAGAGAGTAAGGTGAAATCAAGTAGCCACAAAAATATCAGGGGTTGTGGTATGTCCCTCCCTGACCCGGTTATTTCATGGTACCAACATATTGATAAGTTATCAATATGTTGATGGTATCAATATATTGATAGGTTATCAATATGTTGATAGTAATGAAATAACCTTATAGTTTAAATAATATAACTCGATTTACCATTATTTTGTATGTTGACTTCATTGTGCTGAAGGTCTTTTACTTTTGGCATATGTGAAATTAATAAAATATGTTTATAGTGCCTCATTAAAAGCTTCATCAGTGTGTCAAGCTTTTTAAAATTATCTTTGTCAACAACATCCAATCCTTCATCTAAAATAAATAAAGTTGATTTTGATATGAAAGAATATTTGTTTAAAGCAGATTTTAATGCAATATTTAAAATAAAAGTTTCATAACCAGATAACTGGTTCACATCTAACACTAAACCATTTTTATGAGCACTAAAGTTAATACCACTTTTATTATCAACATCAATTGAAATTGTAAACTTTGCTAAATTTTCTAAAAATGTATTTATGTGTTCTTGAAGGTAGGAATTCTTTTTATGTATCAACTTTACTGGAATATTATTTTTATTAACAAGATTTATGTAATCAGAATATAACTGAATATCTTTTTTTAATTCATTTAACTGATTATTAAGATTATCTCCCTTTTCTTTAATATTACAAAGCTCCTTTAGCTTTGAAGTTTTTACGGACATATCCTTTTCCAAAGAAGATATTGTTGATACTGATTTAACATGTGTAGCCATAGTTATAACTTCTTCATTTTCAAGAGTTTTTGCCATATCATCATATTTTTCTATTTCAATTTGTAATTTATCGTTTTTATTCTTTATCTTATTATATTCTTCTTCTCCTTCCAATAACAATAATAAACTATGATAAATATCTTTAATTTTTTGCTTCTCCATCTTATCCTGTATTTTTTTCATCTTTGTAAGAATAATGTTATTATTGTTATGAATATGTATGCTTTCGATAATTTCAGTTAAACGTAAAATTTCAACTTTACATATTTTAATCTCAGTTTGATTATTTGAAATTGTTTCTTTGATAGTTATTAACTCTTTTTTATGTATTTCACACTCTTTTTCCAACTCACTGTTTTTTTGTTTTTGGCTCATAAAATATTTATACTCGGTTTGAGATTGTAAAAGATTTTGATATCGCAACATATCTTCAAGTTTTTTACACTTTTCATGAAGAGAATATTTATATGAATATTCATATGAATTATGTTTTTCAAGGTCCTTTTCTAATACATAATTATCATCTTCTAATATTTTATTGTACCCCATGTAATATCCATAATACAAATTATCTATTTTCTTATTAATTATAATGTTTTCCTTATCGTTTTCGATGTTTTTATAAAACAGTTCTTTGTATCGTAATAATTTAGTTAGTTTGTTATTTGAACGAATTACTCCTCCGCCACTATTACTTTCACTACTTTCGATATTATCTTTTATTGTTGCAAACAACAAAGCAATTTCTCGTAACATTGACCTTTCAACAAGAACTTGTCCTGGTTTGTTTGAAAAACTTGACAAATAATCGATATGTTTTTGTATTTCATTAAGTGGGATAAATTTTCCCTTTTGATTAATTTTTTCAATTTCTTCTTCAACAAGTTTAATAGTGTTTATACCATCAATATCTGGAAGAGAGCTAAGTTGTTTTATGTTAGACTTTAGTTTTTCCATGTTCTTGTCAAAGTGAAGTTTTCTTTCTTCTATTGTTTCAGTTAAAGCTGTGTCATATTTTGTTAATTCATCAGTATTTATTTTTTCTAACTCTTTTAAGTTTTGGAGTATAAGCTTCTTATTACGAGAAAGTTCTTCTTTTATCTGATTGATTACAATCATGTTAGAAGTATTGTCATACCCTTCTGGTAAAGGTACAGGTGATTTATCAAAATTGATGTTAAGTATATGTGCTTTTAAATTAATTAATTCTTGTTCAGTTTTTTGAACATTTATTCCCCTCATTAGGCCATACTTTTTGCTGAATTTTCTAATTTCATCCATGTTATCATTGACGGCTTTTTCTGGAATACTGACCATCCTCCTGTATAATTGATTTAATGTTTCCTGTGTTTTTTCTTGTTTTTGGCGTAAAAAAACTATAGACCCTTCATAACTTTTAACTTTTTCGTCCAAAGACACTTTTTTCTTTGTAACTATTTCTACATTTAATTCAACAGGAATTTCTTCAAGTTTCACAATCGAACCTTCCAATCTGTAAAAATCTGATTTTAATTGTTCTATATCTTCATTAACATTTGTATTAATAGTGTCCGTGTGTTTTGATTTATATTCTTCTATTTTATTACGAATTTCATTAAAGTCCTTGTCCTCAAGATGTTGAAGCTGTGACACACATTTATCTTTTTTATTTAAAACTATTTGTTTTTCATTCTCAAGAAACTTTGTTTTATCTAAGATATTTTCTAATTCTCTTTTTTCTTTTTTATAACTTAACTTAAGTTTAGACACATCTTCTTGTATCTTTTCAATATCACCGTCTTCAAAATTATATAATAACCCTTTCTTCTCACCTTCCAAGTAAGAGCATTGTTTTTTTATTTCTGAAACATCTTTTTTAGCTAGTTTCTCAAGGTTTTCATAAATATCTAAACAGAATAGTTTACTCAAAGCTTTGTGTTTTTCAGAATTTGTTAATGTTAAAATAGTTCGTAATGAACTATTTGAATAAACATTTGTTAACAAAAATTGTTCAACAGAACCAAGAAGAGACTTTACTAATTTAGCTGTACCTGTGTTATTTTCCCTGTCTTGTTTTATCCACTTATCTTCATAAATGTAAAATGAAAACGAGTGATTTAATTTATTTCCTTTTCTTTTTTTACCAGTTTTCTTGATTTTATATTTCTTTGCCCCAAACATTAATTCACATTCAATAAAATATTCCTTTTGATATTTATTTAAAATATGAGGAACTTTAAAATTTATATTACTACCATAAAGTAAAAATATAATAATATTAATAATATTTGATTTACCAATTGCATTTGGTCCAACAATTGTTGTAATACCATTTAAGGTAGTAAAATCAATTACGTTTGTTTTGTTTTCTCCAAAAATAAAAACATTTTTGAATGATATCTTTAATATTTTCCAGTTTTGATTATTCATATTATATTTAACATTCTCCTCATAGCACTGAGCTTTTAATGTTTTGTGAATATCCAATATACATTCCTTTTTTTCTTCATCAAATTTTCTTAATTCCATTTCTTCTTTTAAAATATCAATATCATCTTGATGATTTGTAACTTCATCTGGTAAAATATCTCTATCTTCACAAGAATTTGTTATCTGTTTTATTTTAAAAGACTGTAAAACATATGTTTCTTCCAATTTATTTTTAACCTGTTCGGTATATTCATTATCTGTATTTTTCACCAATAATCTAATATAAGGCCTTTCTGGAATATTATCTGGTAACTTCCACTTTTTATTAATAACACGAATATTAACAAACCCATACCTATTTTCAATAGGATGAAATACAGACTTTTTACTTTTTATATCCCATACCAATACTCCATGTTCCTTTAAGTTTTCACCAAAGTTTTGCTGAACTAAACTACCGGGATATGCGATATGGGGTTTTAAATATTGATGTTTGTGTATGTCTCCTAGTAAAACCATATCATATCCATCAAAGTCAGAAATCCTTCGAAATCTAGTTGAATTAGGACTTGTATCTTCAACAACATATCCAACATCTGTTACAGATCCACTTATGGAACCATGATATAATGCAATAACAGGTAAATCCTTTTCGGTAACCTGTGTTCTTCTTATAAACTTTTTATCAACCAAACTAGATACCGTAAGAACAACATTCCCAAATAAATATGCACCAGAATTAACAAGATAATGCGCAGGTAAATCATCAAAAACAGCTGTTAAGTTATCAATTCTATCTGAATTATTTTCTAACATATCATGGTTTCCAGTTATAATTACAACGGTACCATACTCTGCTAATCTTTTTACAAAATTTCTACATATTATGACAGTTTCTGGTTTAAGATTATCTTTTTCATGTAAAATATCTCCAGTAATTGCAATGATGTTTGAACTATGTTGTTCTTTTTTAAGAAAATTATATAGATTTTCAAAAACTTCATTGTATTCATTATGTCTTTTTAAAGGTCTAATATGAATGTCTGAGATATGATATATTTTTTCATATTCTACGTCATCTACTGGGATTGGAATAAACTTTTCGCTTGTATCTTCAAATGACAAAATGATATTGATGATATCCTTTTTCTTTTTACTTTGTACATTTTTTATCCCAAATTGTTTTGTTATTGCAACAAGATCAGATTTTTTCAGTTTTTCTAAAGAATCCAATGAATATTTTATTGACATTATTATTTTAATATAATAACATAAGCCTCTTATATAATTTTGCGATGTCAAACGTCACATTTTATTTTATAAGACATGGGTATTCGTGTTCAAATTTAAATAAAAGAAAAACTAAAAAAATGAAAAATGAATCAGCAGATAGTCACCTAACAAACTGGGGTATTCTTTCAAGTATTTTTGCTGGAGAATATTTGAAAGATACATTTTTTAACGATGTTAAATTTAATTATACATATTGTTCACCACTTATTCGCACGTGGGAAACAGCAGCATGTATGTTCTCTGATAAATATAATACTTTTACAGTTGCTCCCTATTTAAGCGAAGTAAGGAAAGACGAAAAAAAACCATTCCAGTATGAAACTAATATAAAACGATTTGAAGAATTTGTAAACTATGTTAGTTCAACATCGGATAATTCAATGAAATATTTAATACAAAATCTAAATAGAGACAATATAATCAATAAACAAATAGAAAGTATAAAAAAATTTAAAATATCTTGTACAAATAATTTTTCAAAAATACACTTAGAAAAAACAGTTGGAAACCTGGAAAATTTTATTGACTGGTTCATCAAAAATAACTCTGTTAAAAACAAGAAAATAAATGTTGTTGTTATTTGTCATAATAACTTGATGATGAACTTCCTTGAAAAACATTATCGTTATGCTTATTACAAACATAACATACTAGAAACAAACAACTTTTCATTTAAAGTAACAGTAAAAAAGAATATAATCGGCCATCCTGTTATCTTTTTTTTAGGGATTAAAAATCCAATTGGAAATGAAGATAATATAGATGTTAATTGTTCACTATGTGTTAAAAACAGAAAATGTTTAAATAAAAATAGTGATAAAAACATTCACATGAAATTAATAAAAAATAGCGAACAGTATTTTTTTAACTAAAAATTATTATATCTGTCTATTTCTTCTTTATTTTGTTCATAAAACCTATTTACAACACCTGCAGACTTACCACTAATTCTTCTAATAGAAGTTTTTGATATTTTCTTTTTCTTTTTATTCATAAACTGATTCATTACAAATTCATCCATTTTAGGCACTATCATTTTAACATGATAATCTCCACCTTTCCAAGTATATTTCTGATTATCTGGTACCCATAATTTTGTAACATTTTCAACTTTAATGCTATTGTAATGTGATGCGATGTTTATGCTTGTTTCCCCCAAAACAGAAGAAATATATGCCATCTGAGATAACTTACCAGTTGGAAACAATTCATAACATATGAGGGCATAAATACTTCTAAATTCATGTAATTTATCAACTTTATACTCAGGATGTTTCTTTAACCATCTTGATATGTTTCTTATTTTTGTTTTGAATACTTTTCGGTCATTTGAGTTACTAAAATATGTTTTTGCCTTATCCCATGATTTGCTAACTATATTAAATGGCGCCAACAAAGGAATATCATATGCATCTCTTTTAATGTCTAATCCTGTTTTAGATTGACCATCAAATAATGCAAAATATGGCCCGCATTTACTTTTACTTAGTGTACCACTAGCTAATTCATTTTGTCTTCTTCCGGTAGCAAGTAATATGGCGGTTATGTATTCTCTAGAATTATCAGAATTAAGCAATGGCAATACTTCGTTCATTAATTTATCCCCATCAATAATTTTTACATTATAATGTTTATTGTTTAATGCTTGTGTTTGAGCCTGTCTTAATTTCTTAGCATCTTTTGATGGTAATTTTATGTATGTGTCTATATCTTTATTAAATAATGGAATTTTTTCAATAATTTTGTCTGCTTGGGCATTATAAACAATTTTTCCATTTCGTATTTTTTTTTGAATTTTGTCTTGTTGATATGGATTTTTTTCTCCAAAATTAACTAATTCTTTTATACTTGGATTTTTCTTAATTAAGTCTTTAAGAGTAGATTCATACGCGGGTACCCTATGTTTTGGGTCTGACAAATACATTCTCTTGATTTGTGATAATATAACAGATTGTGATGATATATTGGGGTATTTATCTTTTACATTTTGCAAAACAATAAAAGGTTTGTTTTGAGCCAATAATTCAACTTGAGATTTTTTAAAATTCATCCTGACGCTTCTATATACCATTAAGCGTCAAAATAATAATTATGTCATCATAATCTATAGGATAATGATATATTATGGCGCGATACGAATTATCAAAGTATTTTCCCACAGAAATCATTAGACTTATTCAGAAAAAGTTACTACCTAGTAAAAGTAGTTATACTTTTCTGAAAGAGATTCAAGAAATATATATTTATCATACATGTTTTATTTGTAAAAAACTTAAGACTACTATTTCTATGAAACTTTTATTGAAAATATACAATTTTTCAACAAAAGATGAACTAACAGATAAGTCTGTTCTCCATTATCATTGTGACAAATGTTATCCAATTTTTTTAATGAGACTAATGAAAAATCAAATAATCTTAAAAACTAAATAATTATATATTATAAATGACATTATATTGCAAAAACGCCCTTGAATTATTGGGAAATACCGTGAAAATATTATATATTGAATATGATATGGATAAAGATGCCACTATTACAAAGGTTGAAGGTACTTGTTGTCGAGAATTACTGGGTTATACTAATAAAGAATTAACAGGAATAAAAGCATTTGACTTAATTGTGAAGGAAGATATTAAAAATTTTGCTAGGTTTTATCAAAAAAAGAATATGCTTGATAAAAAATAAACCAATCATTTATTCCCATACGATATTACCACAAAGATGGGCACGAAGTACCATTGTATTTATTTTTAGATATGGAACTTAAAGATAACAAGCCTGTTAAATGGAAGGTAATTGCTATACCGGATATATTAAAAACATCAAAATTAAATACATCCATTACTGATAAAGCACAACTTGAAGCAATTGATTTTTTCTTGGCACGTGTCAGTCATGATATCAGAAATAGTATGAATGAAATTTTAGGTTTAGTCCATTTATTAAAAGATACTATCCACGAAGAAGGTAAAAAAGAGTGTGATATTATAGAAAAATCTGGAAATCATATTGTTACTTTAATGAATACTATTTTAGATATTTCTAAATTAAAATCTGGAGAAATTGCTTTAGAAATACAAGAAACTTCAATTGAAAGAATTGCCAATTATATAAAAGAACAATATCACGGTTCTTTGGAACAAAAAAATATTACATTTCTTACTAATACGCCTGTTCACAATAAAAATATACATATCAAATGTGATAAAAATAAAGTTTTAAGAATTCTTAGTAACCTGATGTCGAATGCAATTAAATTTACCCCAAATGGTGGTCAAATAATATTACAAATTAAGACGTTTGATTTAACTGTAGATAAGGGAATATATGAGTTTTCTATTAAAAATAGTGGCAAAGGAATTCCAAAAAAACAATTAAAATATGTATTTGATCCTTATAAACAGGTTGAAAATAAACCAGTTCATGGAGTTGGACTTGGATTATCTATCGTTACAGAATTATTATCTTTAATGGATTCCAAATGTGAAGTATTTTCAGAGGTTGATAAAGAAACAGAATTTAAATTTCAATTAAAATTGGATAGATGTGACATAAATGTGTCACCAATGATAGTAACACGAACAATTAAATACAATAAAAATATTAAAATCATGGTTGTTGAAGACAATAAAGTAAACCAAAAAATAATCAAAATGTTTATGAAGAAATTAAAAATAAAAAAAGAAATTATCCAATGCTACAATGGTCAAGAAGCATTGGATAAACTTAAAGAAATAAACTACGAGATAGATATTATTTTTATGGATATAAACATGCCAATTATGGACGGTATAACAACAACTGCTAATATAGAAAAATTAAACAAAGGAATACCAATTATTATATTGTCAGGAGAGTGTGATAAACGCATAAAAAATAACTGTTTATTGGCAGGAGCAGTTGATTTTGTGGACAAGCCTTTTAAGCTAACTGAGATAAAGAGAGTTTTGTCAGAATACATCGAATAAAAAAATGACAGATAAATGGTATGACCTGGATGGTTTTGACATAAGTAAAATAATTGGAAGAGGTGTTACATATACTTGTTATTTATGTGATAAATCTTTAAATAAAAAAGAAAACAATGATAATTATTTTCATAAAACATGTCATGAACTATTAGAATATTATTTAATTGACTATGTTTACATAAAAGATATTTGCAATATTATCATAAGAAAAATAAGATGAAAGGTTTATGTAAATATTCAGCACTGTTAGGTATACCAGGGAAAGGATTACATAAATACAGAATATTCAATATTGCAATTGTTGACGTTCTCTTAAGCATACTTTTAGCGATTGCTATTTATTATTTGTTGAAATATTTAGACTATAAAGTTAAATTTTACTACATATTAATATTTGTATTCTTATTAGGAATAATATTACATCGAATATTTTGTGTAAAAACCACTATAGATAAACTATTATTTCCCAATTGTTAATTTACAATATACAACACCAACTTTTACCCCATCTTGACTTTGATGTTTTTTCAACCTGAGGTTTTTTAATCGCATGTTCATCCTCTAATGCTTCTTTGTCACTGTCCGTGTCTTCATCTGTTAGGTGAATTTGAACAAATGTGTCGTCGGGGATTATTTTGTCTGAAATTATACACACTTTCCTTTTTGGAGGCGGTGGTGGTTTTCTGAGATGTTTTGAATTAATTGAGTCGGTAGTATAATTAGTATAAGTAGTAATTTCTATAACAACAGCATACGTTTCCATATTTATGCCTTATATTCGTATATATCAAGCACATTTGTTCAATTTTTACAAAAATTGAACAAATGTGCTTGAAGGATGTTATAAAAAATGGATACATGACCGCCCAACGGTGTTCGCAAAATATGTCAGGTTCCGACGTTTTATCTGACAACTCGAATTTTCTGTCTAGTTTGATTTTTTGGACCTTTTTAGGCCCTATTTTCAGCCTGATTGCAAACCTCATTCGTTCGTTGTTTGGGTTTGTTTTTGGATGTATTGGCGATTTACTTAAGTTTGTTTTTGGATACATCAACTATGTATTCAGTCTCATCCCAGACAAAGTGTGTGACTTTATCATTAAGATTATTGTGTCTGTCACAATAACTTGTTTTTTTTTCATGATACTAAAATCATGCAATGGAAACGCAGGGTGTGAGATCTTGATGATACGCGAGTTTTCAAAGTCAGTTTCTCAATCGTTTAATGACTGCGACGACCTTTATGGTTGTGAATGAGACGATTTTTGACCTGAAATATTTAATAGTAATGTTTGTAAGTTTTTTTTGTAAGTTTTTTTTGTAGATTTTTGTTGTAACTCTGCTTGTTGTAACTCTTCTATTGTATTGAAGGCAAATAACTCTGGTATTTCATTTGATTTATAAACGCCTATTTCATTTTCAGATGAAAGAATATTAATGACATCTGGTAAATAGTATTCGCCCTGTGCATTATTATTTGTAACCTTTTTTAGTGTTCTAAATAATACTTTTGAGTTAAATATCATTAGACCCACGTTTATTTCTTTAATATGTTTAAACTCTTCTGTTAAATCTTTATTTTCAATTGATTTAAAAAAAAATCCATATTTATTTCTAATTATTCTAGCACATCCACCTGGATCTACACTATCTTTTGTTAAGATAGATGCAACATTATTATTATTTTTGTGGAAATCTACAAAATTACGAATAACAGATCTTGAAATTAAAGGAGAGTCGCCAAACAAAACCAGAATATCTCCCTGAAAATCTTTAAATTCATTTTCTGTAACAAGTACTGCATGTCCTGTTCCTAATTGTTCTTTTTGATGTACAAAGTTTATATCAAAGTTTTTAAGTTCATTTATAACTAATTCTTTTTTATATCCAACTACAACAATTGTCTTGGAACCAATATTTTTAGAATTTTCTATTACGTGTTTAATCATAGATGTTTCCATAAAAGGAACTAACACTTTCGGTAATGTAGATTTCATTCGCTTTCCTTGGCCAGCAGCGAGTATAATTATATTTGTTTGGGACATTAAAATGTAAAGTTTATATTTAATTAAATAAAAGAATTATGGAATAGCACCGTGAACACCAACAACTACAGATACTATTCTGTTTATAGCCTCATTAAGTGTTACTGGAACGCCGGGTCCCGCCCAGTCTGCAGGAGAACCAGGTCCTTCTAATGAAAATAATGGTGGCCCAACTTCTATTTGTGTGCTTCCTGTAGAACCACCTAAACTTAAAACAGTACTCCATAATCTAAGAGTATCTCCATTTACTATAGTGCTCGAAAACGTAATTTCTCCAGTTGGTCCAGTTCCCAGTTCAATATTCCAGTTTGCTGTTGCAGTAGAACCCGTAGGACCAGTAACACCTTGTTGACCATTAAGTCCTGTGGCACCGGTTGCACCCATAAAACCCATTGGACCTGTTTCTCCACGTGGACCTGTAGCACCCTGTAATCCGGTTGGACCACGTTTTCCAGTAGGTCCGATAATACCTAATCCTGTAGGTCCGGTGGCACCATGTAAACTACATTTAAAGTTCCAGGAAGAACCATCCCAGTTAAATAATTCGCATGTAGATTTATCAATAAACATATCACCAATTTTAGGTCCGGTGATTTCAACAAGAGGACTACCTGTCACTCCAATACTTTGGTATAATTTATCAGCAACCTCATCAAAGAATAAATAACTATTATTACTTTGTGCAATTAATATAGCTGTATTAGACGTTAAATATTCATAAACTTGTGATAAAAGACGATTTAAACATAAAGAACCGGTTGGTCCCGGTGTTGGACATGCTCCACTTGGAATACTTGTACCTTTATATGTAATATCATAACAGTCAATTATTGTACCCGTTGTTCCTGTTTTACCAGTAGCACCTGTTTGACCCGTAGCTCCAGTAAAACCAGTGGCACCTGTTTGTCCAGTGGCACCTGTTTGACCTGTTTGTCCAGTGGCACCTGTTTGACCTGTCTGTCCGGTAGCACCAGTTTGTCCAGTAGATCCAGTAGATCCAGTAGATCCAGTAGATCCAGTAGATCCAGTAGATCCGGTTGGACCAAAACCGGTGGCGCCGGTTTGTCCAGTTGCACCAGTTTGACCAGTTTGACCAGTTTGACCAGTTGCGCCTGTTTGACCAGTTGCTCCGGTTGGACCAAATCCAGTTGCACCGGTTTGACCGGTTTGACCAGTTGCGCCTGTTTGACCAGTTGCTCCGGTTGGACCAAATCCAGTTGCACCGGTTTGACCAGTTTGACCAGTTTGACCAGTTTGACCAGTTGCGCCTGTTTGTCCAGTAGATCCAGTTGCTCCGGTTGGACCAAATCCAGTTGCACCGGTTTGACCGGTTGCACCAGTTGCACCCTGGTCGCCTTTATCACCGGTTGGACCAATTACATGTCCTGCATTTCCAGTAGAACCATCAGTAAATATAATAATTAAATCTCCATTTGCATCAACCATAGTAAAAGAAATACCAAGGCCTGTTGCTCCAGTCGGACCAAGCACATGTCCTGCATTTCCAGTAGAACCATCAGTAAATACAATAATTAGGTCTCCATTTGAATCAACGATTGTAAAAGATATACCAATTCCAGTAGCACCAGTTGGCCCCTTTGGTCCAAGAGGACCAGATGCTCCAGTTGCGCTGGGTTCTGTATATATAAATTGTGCTTTGTATGTTTCAAATAATGAAACAATTGAAGAAACTATGAAAGTACTCATCTTTTATAAAATATAGTTATATTATTATATTTTATAAACTTGATCGAACTTGCTATAAATATCATAAGTAAACTTCTGGTCTATTAAACATAACAGGGTTCATTCGGTACATTGGATATGGGTAAGAAGGCCTTAAATTTAAAAGTCTTTTTTCATGTAGTTGAAAATCATATGGGGTATAATACGGACTTGATTGCATTAACTGCAATGTTGTACCCTGGCTGTAATTTTCTACAAGATTAGTGTAAATTAACAGAATTAATCCCAAAATAACTAATAAGTACAGAAAATCTTCCATCTTTATATTATTTCTTTAGTTTTTTTTGTTAGAATTTAATTTTTTAATCTTTTTTAACTTTTTTAGACTTAATTTTAATATTTTTATCTAAGCCAGCAGCATGTCGCAAAGTGTATATGCTTCTTTTTTTCCAATCATTACCAGTCGCTTTTTCACTCATTGCGTAAATGTCACCATGGTTAATAACAAATTTAGTAGATTTACTTACTTGTTTTCCATGTTTAAACCAAATATATTGCAAAGGTAGTGATGCCCCTAATCTCACGGCAATTACTATTTTTCTCTCACTATCGCCATGTAGTCCTATATAACATTTTTTTACATCATAGTAGTGATTTCCCTCTGCTGTTAAGTTGGTACCCTTTTCTCCAAAATAAGTACCAAAAAAGTTTCTTATTTTATTTGTTAGTGGTACATTGTTCCAACTAACAATTCTTCCTTTTTTATTTGCATAATCTGGTTCTTGATTATTGTCACCATAACATAAGTTATGTCTTGCATGTTTATTTACAACCCTACCATACATAAATGCTTTTTTGTCCCATTCTAAATCTACTTGTTCATTGTACATGTTATTTGCACCATTTTTAGTTCCCAATAATTTGCTTACGCCATTACGGACGATTAAGATTGCGGCTGGTTCCGTTTTGGCTTCTAAAACATCATTTAAAACAACCAATTCGCATTTACAATCAAGTGCTTCAAACCTTTCTTTTGCTTGTTGTAATTCTTCAATTGAAAAACCAGTTGGTGCTAAAGAACCAATCTTTTGCATTCCAACATGATTTTCTGCTTGGTCACCATATGTAATCGTAATAGTGTTTTTGTAAGACATTGTGTTATTTATATACGTCAAACTCTTTAAATATTATTTAATACTATTTAATATGTAATTTTAGCCACCACTGCTGGTAGAAACCTTGTTGAGTAGTACAATAATCTCCTCTCGTGTCTTCAAGAAAAGGTCAATCGTCTCGACAATTTTTTCCTTGTTGTGAACAGTGGACAGTGGTCCCCAGTCTGTGAATCGCTGTGAAAGCAAATAAAGTTCCCACAGCTTTCCAAGGAGGAGAAGTTCGTCCTTGCTCTTGCTAAGACGATATCGTCGGAGTTTCTCCTTCTTTCGCGGGCTATTTCCCTTATAATGCATGTACGGGTCCACCTTTTCAGCAAACTTCTTTAATCCTATCATGTCCCTGAGCAACAGAGGCTGATAGGTATTAGAGAAGTTCACAGTGGTGACCTTATACTCAATCAGAATTCGCACTGGTCTTGCAGTTTTTAGCTCAACGTCCTCAAATTCTATATTATTTTGCGTAGATGCACATACGCCCATCTTTACATTTCACTTATTTACTATAAATTACTTCAACGTTTTATGTCAATTTTTTGTTTTCACAAGTAAGTAAAAATCTCATCTTGATAATTGACAGGTAAATAAGACACAGCGGACCGTTGAAGTTCATAATATTTGTTTAACGCTTTTCGTCGTACGCGTTCTTTTTTCCGAGAATGATAGAATTCATATACAGAAACAAAAGGGGGACACAAGCAAATCGTACGGCATTTCATGTTTTTTTACATTTAATTTTTGAAGATTTCTAGCAATCTGTAAATTAACCTGTACATAGGTTTCATAATCGTTACATTAGATACGTGGTCCCATTTGTTGTATATATATCGTATTTATTGGCTTTTATCTTTCGATTTTTCATAAAAATTATCAGGATTGTCATACCTATCATAATTATTGGGACTATCAACATCGTCAATTCCAGTAATACAAAAGCAGCATACTAAAAATTTATATATTAAAGACATGGTAATAAATATTATTTACACATGATAAATAATTTTGATTTATTATTGAACAATTTTAGAACTTTTTAAAATATATTTATCAATATATTCTCTATTTTGAATACTGAGCTCGGTTTCTCTTTTGCTTATTTTTAATTTTTTACAGTCGAGTTTTGTTTCAAACTCTTGACCACACATATCACATATATAATATCTTTATTTAGTCTACCCAATAAACACTGTTGGCCAAGTTTTTTTGAGATACTTCTATGGCAAAGTATTCTAAGCATTGTTATAAAAATATATCATAATCTTATAAACAAAACGAAAAATGGCTAATGTTGCAAATGAAATGCAATTTAAAGTAAATGTTGTCAGGTCCCCAGAGGATAAAAGGGATTGGAGAGCTGAAAATATTTATAAGGTTAAATCTGTCCCAAAAATATATAGTTGCGTTTCAAAATTACAACCCGTAAGAGATCAAGGATTACAAGGAACGTGTGCTGCTCAAACAGCTGCCTGCATGAAAGAGTGGCAAGAAAGAAAAGATGTTGACTTTAAAAACTATATGTCTCCACAATTTGTTTATAATAACAGAGAAAATCAAGATAGTGAAGGAATGTACGGTAGAGACGTAATGAATATCTTACATCATAAAGGAATATGCCCTGAAAAAGAGTATAAATATGGACTTATAGAAAGTCCTGACAAGATTGATAAAAAATTATATGAAACAGCAAAGAACTATGTTATTTCAAACTATGCTGCTCGCTAAAATCGCAATAATTCCCAATTTGCGAAAATGACTTAAAGTGAACAGATATATAGTTTATAAGATGACATATGATTAAATCTTTATGTTAAAATGTTTGTCTCCTCTAAAA
>Ga0180433_10002042_pt1 | contig 32397 bp, 26 predicted proteins | sample SS_ome_8_FD_132980 | JGI IMG/M metagenome (GOLD analysis project Ga0180433, IMG submission 132980) | Hypersaline lake sediment archaeal communities from the Salton Sea, California, USA - SS_1_D_1 metaG | ecosystem: Environmental > Aquatic > Non-marine Saline and Alkaline > Hypersaline >...
CTCGATATTGAGCAGATCATCATCAAGACGCACGGCGACATCGTGACCCACGAGAACTTCGGGCGCGACTGGCCCGTGGGGGCTTTTGTCAGTGCTCTGGAAAACGCGCTGCTCGGCAACGATGTCGACTTCGCAGTGCATTCGTTCAAGGATCTGCAAACGGCGGAGACGGCCGGGCTGGTCATCGCCGCGACACCACCGCGGGAAGTGACGCACGATGTCATGGTCACGCGCGAGGTGACCACGTTGGAGGAGCTTCCGCACGGTGCGCGGATTGGCACAAACAGCCCGCGCCGGGCTGCTCAGCTTCTGCATATGGGCAACTTCGAGATCGTGCCAATCCGTGGCAACGTGCCGACACGCATCGCCAAGATTGATCGCGAGAACCTCGATGGTGTCGTGCTGGCCGCCGCGGGCATTCGCCGCCTCGGCATTGAGCATCCGCGCGTCATCGAGTTGCGAGCGGAGCAGTTCCTGCCGGCGCCGGCACAGGGCGCGCTCGCCGTACAGGCACGGGCAGACAGTGAGGCGGCCGAGGTGTCGAAGGTCCTCGATGATCCCAACACCAGGCGCTGCGTGACCGCGGAGCGTGCCGTCCTGGCGCGAATCAACGCCGGGTGTCACACACCGGTCGGAGCTCTGGCACGTGTGGACGGCGAACGCGTCTCTTTGCACGCCCGATTGTTCACCGATGACTATGCGCACGTGGCGGAGGGCGTCGAGGTCGGCACCGAACCTCAGGCGGTCGGCGTAGCGCTGGCGGATCGGCTCATGGCGGAGCTGAAGGAGAAGACATGAGAGTCTGGGTGACACGCGACGAACCGCCCGACGGCCCGCTCTCTACCGCCTTGCACGAAAAGCATCTCACGCCGGTGCTTGAACCGGTGATTCAAAGGCGACTCGCCATCCAGCCCGCCGACGCGCTCGGTTCGCTCAGCCTCGACGACTGGCTCATACTAACAAGCCCGTATGCGATCGAGGCGTTCGAACGGTGCGATGCGGCTCGCGTGCCGCGCGTGGGGGTGGTCGGCGAGCCTTCCGCGCGGCTGGCTCGCTCACTCGGTTTGCGAGTGGAGCTGATCAGTCCGGACGGACACGGCGCCGGGCTGTTTGAAGAACTGCGACGAGTGGCTACCAGCGGCGTCGTTTGTTATCCGCGTTCGTCGCGTGTGAAGATTCCGCCGGCGTGGCCCGGTATCGAACTGCGAGCGCCGGTGCTGTACGAGACCATTCCACGCGCTTTTGATCAGCATGTGGTCGATCGCGTTGACGTGGTCGCTGTCGCAAGCCCCTCGGCCGTGCAGGCGATCGGCCAGGTCGATCGGCCGTTTGCCAGCATCGGGCGCGCCACATCCGCCGCCATCCGCACGCTGGGCCTCAAACCGTGGGTCGAGGCCGATCCACCCAGCTTTTCGGCGCTCGCCGCCGCGATTGCGGATCAGAGTAACCCGTCCCGCCACCAGCGTGCGTAGTCGAGGGCGGCGTATGTGAAGATCACGTCGGCGCCGGCACGAGCGATACCGGTAAGCGCCTCAGTCATGCACGAACGCTCATCGAGCCAGCCCTTCTCAGCCGCTGCTTTGACCATCGCGTACTCGCCGCTGACATGATAGGCAGCGATGGGCAAGTCGCTTGCGGCACGCAGGCGGCTGATGACGTCGAGGTATGGCAGAGCGGGTTTGACCATCAGCATGTCGGCGCCTTCAGCTTCGTCGAGACGGGCTTCGATCGCCGCCTCACGCACGTTTGCCGGGTCCATCTGGTAGGCCTGCTTGTCCTTCGGCACGTTGGGATCATCGACGGGAGCGGAGTCCAGTGCTTCGCGAAACGGGCCATAGAAGGATGATGCGTACTTCGCCGTATAACTGATGATCCCGACGTCATGGGCACCGGCCTGATCGAGCGCCGCCCGGATCGCACCCACGCGCCCATCCATCATATCAGAAGGTGCCACGACGTCGGCCCCGGCCTGGGCGTGCACGACGGCCATTTGTGCGAGCACGTCGACGGTCTGGTCATTGAGCACAACGCCGCCGCTCACAAGCCCGTCATGGCCTACGCTCGAATAGGGATCGAGCGCGATGTCGGTGATCAGGCACGCCTGCGGAACGGATTCGTGCACCGCCCGTACCGCCGTGCACAGCAGGTTCTCGGGGTTCACCGCTTCGCGCGCGTCCGGCGTCTTGAGCTTCGGGTCGATTGCTGGAAACAGCGCAAACGCCCCGACTCCGAGCTCGATGGCTTCGCGGCAACGCCGGATTATCAGATCGACCGACAGCCGCGCGTGCCCGGGCATCGCCGCGATCGGTTCCGCGCGGTCTTGGCCATCGACGACAAACAGCGGTAGCACAAGGCGATCGGGCGTAAGGCGTGTTTCGCGGACCAGACCGCGAATCACCGGGCTACGACGCAGACGACGCGGCCGCCGCCGGGGACGCGGTAACGAGCTCGGATTGGGGTCCATGGCTGCTTCCTTTCAAGGATGCTGTAACCGCCTGTGCAACCTGCTTGCCCAGGCGTACGCAGTCATTGATCGATACGCCGTCAAGATAGTTGCCGGCCAAAGATAATCCTGGGATCGACGCGACAATCTCGCGCAAACGGGCGATCTTCTCCGCGTGTCCCAAGTGGAACTGCGGGATCGCCGCTGAATGGGGACAAACGTCGACCAGGGTCGGCTTGCCTCGAAGCTGCAACAGGTCGCGAAGCGCGTCGAGACTCGTTGCGACCAACTCGTCATCTGTGTGTGAGATAACGTCGGGCGTCCGCGATCCACCTACAAAGGCGCGCAACAGGCGATAACCCGGCGGCACGTGGTGCGGAAACGCGCTGTCAGCCCACAGCACACCCATCAGTGGAAACTGCGGCTCGTTGTGCGGTACGAGGAAACCGAAACCGTCAAGAGGATGGCCAACATCTTCTCGGCGAAAGGCCATGTTGACCACGGTCAGCGAGGCGCTCTCGATACCGGTGACAACGTCGCTGACCTGCGGCGCGAGCGGTTGGAGAAGCCGACTTGTCTCGCCGACCGGCACAGCCAGCACGAGCCGGCGACAGTGAAACTCGGTCGTGCTGTCGTTGCCAAGCCGAGATTGCAAGGTGAAACGCCCATCGCTGTGGCGGATCGCGTCGACGCGGCAGTTGGTGTGCAGGTTCGACCCGAGCGTCTCGGCGATCGCGTCGGCCAACCCGCCCAGACCGCGGTTGACACTCACAAGTCCGCTCCACCGCCGCCGCAACTGAGGATTCCAACGCTTGCGGATCATGTTCGGAATTCTCCGAAACGTCCGGCCAAGCGGGCTAAGCGACTTTGCGTCGAAATCACGCAGCACGGGGAAGCAAGCGTATGCGCTGAGCCTGCGAATGTCGCCGGCTAAAATGCCCGCGACCACGGCGCTGACCATCGTGTCGGAGACCTCGCGGCCGAACCGCCGAGTCGCAAACTCCTCGATCGTACACTCCGACTCGCCGCCTCGTCGACTGAGGACCAATCCGCGCATCGCCCGACATGTTCCTCCAAACCCCATCAGTGGCGAAAGGAACAGACTGACCGGATTTGTCGGCACGGCCATCAGCCGGCCTTTGCGATACAGGTAGCGCTTCTTTGCCTCCTCGCTTGCGGTGACCACGCTGATCCGGTCGGACAATCCTGCGAGGAGCTCCTCGAATGCGGGATCGCGGACGATGATGTTGAAGGGCCCTTTCTCCAGGAGAAAGCCGTCGCGCTCTTCCGTTCGCATGGCGCCACCGACCTCCGGCCCGCCTCCAAAAGAGCGACGTCGAGACCCGCGCGGTTGAGGTGCCAAGCTGTCGTAAGCCCGCTGATCCCCCCGCCGACAACGATGACGTCTTTAGTCTGCTGCTCTTTCATGATTGGATACTCGGAGTCTCGGCGCGCTGCGGCTGCAAAGCGGTTGTCTTGCAGGCTTCGATGAGACGGATGACGTTCTCGACCGGCGTGCTTTTCAAAAGCCCGTGACTGAGATTGAGAATGTGTCCCTGATGGCCGCCAGCCTCCACACATGCTCGCACCGCGGTTTCTACCTGCTGCACCGTTCCGCCGGCCAGCAACTCGTTGTCCACATTGCCCTGCAACGCAACTTTGTGACCGACGAGTTTCCGGGCGACGGCCAGATCGACGCACTTGCCCACGCTGAGCACGTCGGCACCGGAATCGGCCATCAGCTCCACGAAGGGCTGCTCCTTGACGAAGAGAATCCGTGGCACGCGGTTACCCAGTTTGGCAAACACCTTCTGGTGATATGGATGGGCGAACTCGCGATACTCAGCCTCCGCAACCAGGTCCGCGACAGATTCAAAGAGCTGTATAGCGTCGACACCGGCACCGATCTGCAGAGCAAGGTAGTCAGCCGTCATGTCCGCCAATCGGTCGAGCAACTCATGCAGAGCAGCCGGATCGTCGCGCATCAGCGCACGGGCATGCTTCGGATCGCGCCCCGGACTTCCGCCTTCGACCAGGAAGAATGCCAGAGTCAGCGGTGCGCCCGCGAAGCCGAGCAGCGGTAGTTCCCCCGCGAGCGCGTCGACGAGAAGCGAGAGCGCCGCGGGCACAAAGGGCAACTTCTCCGCCGGGTCGAAACGGCGTAAAGCCGTGACGTCCGCCGCTGTGCGCACCGGCTCGGACAATACCGGCCCGGGCCGAAAGACGAACTCCGCACCCATCGGCGCAAGCGGTGTCAGGATGTCCTGGAAAAAAATGATCGCGTCAACGCCGAACCGTTTCGGTAGCAGAGAGATTTCCGCGGACACATCCGGCGTGCGGAACATCTGTTCCAACGGGAGGTCTACCCTCTGGCGAATCGCCCGATACTCCGGGTCAAACCGACCAGCCTGTCGCATCAGCCACACGGGAGTGCGCTCAGTATGCTCGCGCCGAGCTGCTCGCAGGAAAAGATCGTTTTTCAAGTGCCGCGTCACCGCTGCGACCTCCTAGGCATTGGCTGAGAAATACTCCCTATCGCCCGCGCGATAGGCATCGGGCTCGAGGTATGCATCGAAAACCGCGGCGACCGTGCGGGTCAGCACGTGGCCTAGCGGCATTGTCAGCGAGATGTGATTGTCCGCTCCGACGTTGACCAAGCCGTCGCGCTCGAGTTCGTGCATGATCTTCAACTCACGCGCGAAGTATTGGGCGAAGGTAATGCCGTAAGCCTGTTCGACGTTGCTTGGACGAATTCCCGCGTGGCAATAGAGTTCCGCAAGGACGGCCTGCCTGACCAGGTCATCAGCCGTGAAGCGCTTGCCGCGAAAGATCGGAGAGTCGCCGCTGCTGACGCGCGTTGTGTACTCCTTTACACCATGGACGTTCTGCAAGAAACCGAGCTGCGCAAGGTGACTTATCGACGAAGCCCCGACGCCAATCAAGTCGAGGCCCCCGCCGGTGGTCATGCCCTGGAAGTTGCGCTGCAGTGTGCCTTCCCGCGCCGCTACCGCGAGCGGTTCATCCGGTTTGGCGAAGTGATCCAAACCGATGAATTCGTACCCCGCGCTGGTAAACATGCGCAGGGCGATCAGGAACATGCGAAGCTTGGTTTCGCTGTCCGGCAGCTTGCTGTAATCCAGCCCGCGCTGAATCGCAACCTTGTCCGGAATTTGAGCGAAGTGATAATATGCAATTCGGTCGGGCGACAAATCGATTGTCTTTTCGAGCGTATCGCGAATGCTGTCTATCGTCTGCAACGGCAAACCGTAGATGAGGTCGAAATTGATGCTCGAAAAGCCGAGTTCGCGACAAGTACCCACCATGTCGCGTACCAATTCGAAAGGTTGAATGCGACCCACGTGCTCCTGGACGCGCTGATCGAAGTCCTGGACCCCCAGCGATACGCGGTCAAAGCCAAGACGCCTCAACACCTGCAACGTGTCCGTCGTTGTGACTCGCGGGTCAAGCTCAATGGAAATCCCCGCGTCACCCTTCACATCGAAGCGCTCGGCAATCGTGTCATGAATGCTTGCCAGACGATCACTTGACAGATATGTCGGCGTGCCGCCGCCCCAGTGAATCTGCCGCACACGCTGCCGCGCCTCCAGCACATCCGTAAGGTGGCCGATCTCAGCTATCATGGCCGCAACGTAGCCGTCAATCCGCTCGTCGGCCTGACGCGTGTTTCTCGGTTGCGGCGCACGGTTACATGCACAGTAGCGGCAGACCTTCTCACAAAACGGAACGTGCAGATACAGGGACAAGTCGTTGTGAGGCACACAAACGCGACTTTCACGCAGCAGCGCCGTGGATTCTGCATCGCTCAGATCCGTCCACCATGTGGGCATCGGATATGCCACGTGACGCGGGAGCGCCTGGCCAGCGTATTCGTGGAAAACGTCCAGATTCACCTCGAATCCACTGATGTCCATCAGCTCTCACTCCCGCTTGCGACGAGTTCCACCAGTTCTGCACAGCTCCCGCACGGCGGATGATCACTGTCTCCCGAGCGCTGACATGGCAGATCGAGGCCGGTTACGATCGGCGTCGGAGCGCAGCCCTCGATCCATGCCTCAGTTTCCTGCACAATCTGGGGAAACTCCTGGTCGGCACACGAGGCCTCGGCGTATGCTTGGACTTCGGCGTCGAGCTGGTCGGCTCGCCATAGCCGAACCCCGGGCAGCGTCTCCAGCCCCTCAGTCGAACCGGCCGTATTGAAATCGAGAATGAACAAGGGGCGTTGTGCGTAGTCGCGAAGGCCGCAAAGCACGTCCGCACTCAGGACCGGTTCCTCCCGATCGATTCCGAAGTGCACGACGTCGGCGTCCGCGACAGCTTCGATCACCGCCCGATCCGAGTAGTCCTGCGTCCGCAAACGCCGCCCATGACCGACTGCCCTTCGTAGCGATTTCATCTGGCCGCCCTGGTGGTTGCGATACACCAGCGTAACATTCGACTCCTTCACAGCGAAACGCTGGTAGAGTGTCCGGAGGATCGACCGCGAAGTCGTCGAGCCACCGATGACGACGTGCCGGCAATTGGCCAGTCTGAGCGGGAGCATCCGCTGGATGCGCGTGATAGCCGCCGAGCAATATCCCGGCTCCAGACGCCCCCAGGAAGTTTCCTTGCGAACGCCCCGGGATAACTCGGTGGCTTCGTCGACCAATGCACGCGAATGCTCTCCACCGATCCCCGCACGCTCAGCCAACTGATAAGACGTCTTCAACTGTTCGACCACATCCGTATCGCCAGGCAAACCGCTGTTCAGCCCGGCGACGGTACGCATCAGATGATGCCAGGCGCTCGACCCGAACAGCATGTTCACGTTCAGGCCCGAAACGTCCTCATTGAACAGCCTCGTACGGAGCCGCCCAGCGACACAGCTACAGCCCACGCTGCTAGCACTCGGTTCAAGCCACGCGTAGCACTCGAACCGGTGACAGGTGTTCCAGATAAACGCCTCACGCACACGCCGTTCTGATCGGAGCGATTCCAAGAACGCCTGGACTTCGTGGTGCGGTCTCTTCGCACAGGCGAACGCAGCCGGTTCGCTGTGGGCAATCCGCGGCCCACGACCCTCCCCAACGCGGTTGGGCAACGAGGCTCCAACCATAACCAGTTTCGCCAGACCGCTATCCGCCGGCGGTCCTTGGGTGGCGGTCCGGAAGAGCGGCTTGTGCCCACTGCTCCAGGAGGAGACGGGGTGAGGTCCCCGGACAATCAGGTTCTTTAGCGCGCTGATGAAGCGGCCGTAGGTGTTGAGGGCGGGGCAAACGAACAGCTCACCACCAGAGGCTGCGAAATCGGCATGAGCGCGGATCTGAATCTCTTCCAGCGTCTCGAGACAATCGGAAACGAAGCTGATCGGACAAACCAGCACGCGAGACTCGTCTTTCTCTGCCAGCTCTTTCAAGGTGGTAGTCAGGTCCGGTTTGAGCCATTCATTGGGTCCCATGCGGCTCTGGTAGGCAATTGTATAACGGTCGGAGGACCACCCCAGTCGTTCAGCAACAAGCCGGACGCTGTGTGCAAGCTGGCGCTGGTAGGGATCCCCCCGGCGGATGTAGGAGACGGGCAGACCATGAGCGGAGAATACGAGAAACGCGTTGTCAGGGTCCAAACCGTTCGAACGAGCATGCTCTGCGATCAATTGGGCTTGTGCGTTGAGGTAGTCAGCGTCGTCATACCAGGTCGTCCGCGTAGTGACGTTCGTGTGCAACGCCGCTTCTTTGATCACGCGGTACACCTCGTCCACGACCGTCCCGGTAGCCGTCTGGCTGAACTGCGGATACAACGGGACGATGACCAGTTCCTCGATATCGTGGGAGGCGATCTCCCGCAGCGCTTCTGATATGCTGGGCCGGCCATAGCGCATCCCCAAGAAGACCCGCCAACCGCAAGGCAATTCGTCGGCAAGTGCTGCCGCCTGGTCTTCCATTATTGCCTTCAACGGCGAGCCACGCTCGGTCCAGATACTGCGGTACTTCTCCGCCGAGTGCGGCGCCCGGCGCCGAGCGATCAGGCGTGCCAGTGGGCGCTGAAGCCACTGCACTGCACGCGGCAGTTGGATCACTAGCGGATCGCTCAGAAACTCCGCAATGTACCGTCGCACGTTCGCAATATCCGGCCCGTCCGGCGTCCCGACATTCACCAACAGAACACCACGCTCGCGCGGCGCGTCATTCTGCAGCTCCGTTGCCCCTCGCTGGTCAACTCTGCAGTGGGAGATGTGCCTTTCCATGTGGGCACCCCCTTCTCTGGTTATGTGCTTTGAACTGATGAATGCACCGAGATTGTGACGGCGCCGCTGGGTTCTTTTTGGCGCACAGTTCGAGAGCCGTTATCACCGGCCCTAACTCAACCTCGATGTCAAGTGGACTCGTCAGCGAATGGGGATCGCGATCGGCGGTGCTCGGGAAGGACAGACGCGGGTAGCCGTCAGAAGTCGCTCTACTTGAACGGCACGCAAGCTTAATCGCCAACTGAGCGTACTCGCTTGATCCGAGGAATCTCGTCGGTGAGCCAGCACAGACCGCAAAACGCGATGGACGCTTGATAGCCCAGCGGCGAACAGCGCGCCGGCGACAAGAGGAACTTCGTTGGGAACCTCCGCCACACCGAACGACGCCTTGCAAACGTTGGCGTGCATCAGCGCGACGGCCAGCGTCAGAACGAACAACGACCGGCGGTTGGTCTCAAGGTCCAAAAGTCGCAACCGCCCGACCTTCAGCGCGAAGAACAGCATTGAGAGGTTCAAGGCTGCGAAGCTGCTGACGCCAAGGGCATCTGGACCATCCGAGAGGAGCGCCCGCCACATGCCGACCAGGGCCGGCGCATGAACGAACAACATCACGATCCAAAGACACCGGGATACTGCCCGGTGGGGCGTCCGTCGAGATGTCGTGCGCGTGGATTCTGGCATGTGCCGGTCTCAAGTAACTGCTGAACTTTCGCAGTCTGATCAGTCCATCAATTCTACCGAACGCTCGCCGGTTCGCAAGTCCCTGACCTGAGCCCAACAATCCCATGCCAGAAACGGCTGACACCACCGCGAACAGCCTCAATGAACCGCCCCCAATTGCCTCCCAGAAACCAAACCGGCCGATACGCCGCCCTCGGGCGTATCGACCGGTCAGTGTGTCTTCAGCTTATATGCGAAGGACGGGGGCCGCCGCCCGTCTCGGTAACTCAGCGATCAGCTACTCGCCGGGGGAGGAGGTCCTGGGTGCTCGCAACATCAACGCCAAAGCGGCGGCGACCAGACACGCGACACCCGCGATGATGAACGGTGTCTTCCAGGCGTTGACGTCACCGGCTGCGTGGTCCTTGAAATATCCGGCAATCTGCGGTCCGACTATACCGGCCACACCATACGCCAGGAATACCCACGGGTAGTTGGTTCCCACGTTCTTGTTACCGAAGAAATCGGCGGTGGCTGCCGGAAACAGGGCGAAGTTGCCGCCGAAGTTAAACCCGATGATGCACGCACCTATGATCAGTCCCATCTCGGTCGCGCCGACCTTGAAAAACGCCAACATCATGACGCCCTGGATGAGGCACATCAGGAATAGAGCGACCTTTCGCCCGATCTTGTCGGACGCCGTACCCCAGATAATGCGCCCGAGCCCATTGAGTATTGCGTACCACGCCATGGCAGTACCAGCCATCACACCGGCCTCCGCCTTGCTCTCGACAACCCCGTTGGCGACCAAGCTGTCGGTCCCGAACAGGCGAATGCAACCGATGACCATAAGCCCAGCCATCGCCGAACCAATGAACATGATCAGCAAACCCCAGTACTGAGGAGTGCTCGCCATTTGTCCCGCCTTGAGGTCCAAAACGCCGGAGGACTTTGACGGTCCAGCGGAGGTATCAGGGTCCCAACCGGCGGGTTTCCATCCGGCTGGCGGATTGACCATTACCAGGCTGCCCAGGAAAACCAGCAAGAAAAAGGCTATGCCGTAGATGACGAACACGCTCTGGACGCCTGGTAGACCGAAGATCGTTGTGGTGTTGAGTAGACCGCCAAACCAACTGCCCGCGAGCTTCACCCAGATCGTCGCACCAAAGCCAAAACCCGCCACCGCCAGACCGGTGATCATCCCCTTCTTGTCGGGGAACCATTTCACACCGACGGCGATCGGTACGACATACGCCAGCCCGATGCCCGCGCCGCCGACGATCCCGATGCAGACCAGCTGCGCAATGAAGGTCGTCCCGATGAACCCTCCAAGGACGTACCCAAGCCCCAAAACGACACCGCCGACCATGGCCACCGTTCGTGGTCCTGACTTCGCCTGCCAGCGCCCCGCAAAGAGCATGACGAACGCGAACGACGCCAGGCCCGCGGAGAAGATCCACTGCGTCTCAGTCGCGGTGAACCCGTACCCGCCGTCATCGGGAGCCGCCTTGAGCGTCGTCGTGAAGACACTCCACGCGTAGATCGCGCCCAGGCACAACTGGATGAGGATGGCCCCAACCACCACGATCCAACGGTTCATGACCTTGTTCTGGTCCATCAATAAGTCTCTCCAAAAGAGCAGGGAAAAAGTGTCAGCAATCCGCGGACGAACGTAACGCCACCGGCACGTCGTCGTGGCCGGGAATGGGGCCTCCGGTGACGCCTTCCTGCCGCCATCCGCAGCCACCGCATCGCACTTAGCGAAGGTTGATCGCTCAGCGCCTGGCTGGTCGGTCCGCGCACATCCGAACCGCCAGGCGCCCTATTCGGTACACAACCCTGACAGTAATGTCAACCCGCCACGACCAACAAGGTGCAGTTTGCGCGTGCCCACACTTGACACTCGGGGAGAACTTGTCGCTTGGGACTTCATCTGCGATAAGCACCGCCGGGGCGCAGGGGCAGGCAAACCTCCCGTGGCACGCACCGGTAGCCGTGGTGTTCAGTGCTTATCCGTTCCAAGTTTGTGGTTCTTGATTCCAGGAGATGGATCGGCGTGGGCGCGGACCTGCCAGGTCCCCCACCGCAACTCCTATGTGGGGGACTCACAGACGTGCAGATGGGTGGCCTGTGGCCCTAACCGTAGGGGACACGAACCAGCGGACTATCCGAGCGGCCCACCCCTGAAGGTATGGGCCACGAAAGCGACGGTGATCAACCAGATCAATCAGAGTCGGCGAAGCGTCAAGCAACGCCCTAACGTCGCCGGCAGGCGTCGCAGTAAACGCCTGCCGGATCACTTTGCGGCGGCACCCCCCTCCCCGGCCGCCACGCTGCGATAGACACTCATCAGGCCAGCATGTCGACGTTTCGGCCAAGGTCGGCGTTTGAAATGGCCTGCTCCGCCTGCCTGTCGGAGTCCGGCTGGGACCTGACTCCTTCCTGGAGGTCTTCATCCCCCCTGGTCAGAGACACAATAGCCGACTCTGATTCAGCCTTCGCCTCACGCTGTGCCGCAGGTATCGGCACCTTCAAGCCATACTGTTCAGGCTCTTCCTTCGGCTTGAGCTGCAGTTGTCGTGCAGCCTCAGCGCTTCCAATAGCGTTCACCAAACCTAGCATTGCTTCTTCCCCCGATTACGCTGTTCAACCCATTCGCCCCTGCACTCTCATAAACAAGTCACTCCCCTCAAACAGGTTCTATCCGGGTATCCAGCCCAGACAATACTCCATCCTGACCGTAAGATATCCCTGGTTTGCCGACAAATCGGCAGCGTCGGAGAATGCAAGTTGATCGTCACAGCACCCGGATTATCGGCGGGACCCGGTATCACATAACAGGTGTTTCTACGGGTTATCCGAACCGCGCCCGTCAGGAAGCGGCCACCCATACGGCTTCCACCCCTCGCGTTTACACTCCCTGACGGGCGCGGTTCGGCTTCGTAAGCGCCTTCGTCAACCCGCAGTCTTCGGCGTGACGGAGCACTGGGTTTCCGGGCGTGAGACACGCTCGGGTACACACAGTGTGCCAACACATCCGACCCAAGCCTCGAAACTGAGGGTATCCTCCTGCAATCGGTGATGGCAGCAACGGCACCCGAGATGCGTCACAACAGCGCAACGAGAGACCGACCCGACGTTGACCGGTATTCGGGCATTGACGATGATGAACTCGGATGGAAGGATTGAAACGGGATCCGTTGATTCCGAGAATTGCAGGACATCATGCCGACACTGAAAAGAACGGGCATTGAAATCGCGATCTTGTGCAGTCTGGCGCTCGTGTTGGGCTTCGGCATCAACGCGGTCCGTGGTCGCGACTCGATCAACCTCACCAGAAACTACTTCCCCCCGACCTCCGAGGCGGCAGTACCGACTCCGGCCCCTGTTGTTGCCGACGGTGGAGCTGAGGATATGAACGTCCTCCCAGACGACGTGCAGCCGGATGGCCTTTCGGACTCAGAACACAAGTTCTCCCACGCCGCGAGCGAGTTCAAGACCATCACAGTTGAAGAGACGATAGAATTCTTCAACGACCCAAACACAGCGGCGGGAGTATACCTGTTCGTCGACGCCCGAAACGACCAGGCATACGCCCAAGGCCACATCCCTGGGGCGGTCCAGTGTGACCATTACCGGCTTGAGGAGTTCATCGACTCTGTTTGTCAAGCGGCTGATTGTGCCGAGAAGGTCATCGTCTACTGCGAAGGCGGCGAATGCGAGGACAGTATCTTACTGTGCCGCGAACTGCTCATGGCTGACATCCCCCGAGACAAGCTCTATCTCTTTCAGGGAGGGTGCCAAGAGTGGAGCGCCAACGACATGCCATGCGAAAAGGGAGACAGTCCGTGACCGGTAGGAAGTCGTTCATTGGTCGAGCGGATAGAACGGGCATTCCACTGCTTATCGCCAGAGTGCTGGTCGGAGGGTGGTTCATCTACCTGGCGATCAACAAGCTCATGGACCCGATCGAGTTTCTCAAGCAGGTTCACGAGTACGGCCTGGTCCCTGACTCGATGCCCATCGCCCTGAACACCATAGCCATCGTTTTGCCATTTCTGGAGATAGCCTGCGGTCTTGCGCTGATAACCGGATCGGCTATCCGCGGTTCCGCCGCCACGATCGCTTTGATGCTCGTCGCGTTCTATCCTCCGCTCATCATTCGAGCTCTTTCCATCTACCACGAAACCGGTGGGGCGTTTTGCGACGTCCGGTTCGACTGCGGATGCGGCACGGGCGAGGTGTTCATCTGCTCGAAACTGGCGGAGAACACTGTGTTGCTGGGCCTGTCGGTATTGGCCCTGTTCTCCCGCTCGCGGCGATTTTGCCTGGGCACATCCCACCCCGAAAAGGAAGGTGCGTCCGGGAGGCACGCTACGCCTGAGCCGGTCGCCTGACCGGTCCCGATTCCGGCAAACGAGGGGGACATCCAGGGCACGAATCTCGCCTGCCTCAAGAAAGAAGGTGCGTCCGGGACGCACCCTGTGAGCCGGCCGCAATCCCGCCACGACCATGTTCCGCCACGATGTAGTGGCGTTCGAGGCCAATTCAGGTACGATACTTGCTAGTAATTCCGTCATCCAGGCCTACGTGGTCCGCGGGCTGCGGATTTCGTCTCCAGGCCAATCGAGGGGTCCGCCGGCGTGTGAGGGTCTCCGGGACGGGTTCCGACATGGGACGATCGGCGTTTGATTACCAGAGGACAAGCTTATGAGCATCAGCCAGATTGCACGATCCATCGGCGAATCAGCCACCCTGAAGCTCAACGAGACCGCGGCGATCCTGCGTGCCAAAGGGGACCCGGTCATCCACCTGGGCGGTGGCGAACCTAAAACCAGGTCTCCTGTGGACGCGGTTGTAGCCGCAGCCGGCGCGATCAACTCGGGCGAGGTCAGGTACACGCCCGCCGACGGGATCCCGGCGCTGAAACAGGCGATAATCCGGTATACCGACGACTTCTACCACCGGAAGGTGGAACCGGAGAACGTGATAGCCTCCGGCGGTGCCAAGCAGGCCATCATGGTCTGCCTCCAGGCGATCCTGAACCCCCAAGAAGAGGTGATCTTCCCGGTCCCCTATTGGGTCAGCTATCCTGAGATGGTCAGGCTTTGCGGCGGCGTGCCAGTCCCGATCCCGTCTGAGGATGGAACGTTCTACCCCAGACTTGCGGACATCGAGCGGCGGGTAACGTCGTACACCAAGGCAGTGATCATCAACAGCCCGAACAATCCGTCGGGCGCGATGTACTCTGAACAGTTCATCGCCGAGATCGTCGAGTTTTGCGAGAAGCGTGGCCTGTATCTGATAATGGACGACATCTACCATCGGCTCATTTTCGACGGCAAACGGCCGATCAACTGTTACGACTACGCCAAGGACCTCGGCGAAAACTCGAGACTCGTGGTCGTCAACGGCGTCTCCAAGCAGTACGCGATGACCGGTTTTCGGATCGGATGGGCGGTAGCCAGCAAGAAGCTGACGAAAGTGATGATCAACATCCAAGGTCACCAGACGTCGGGACCTTCGGTGGTTATGCAGAAGGCGGCAGTCGCAGCCCTCGAAGGCGTGCAGTCGCCAGTCGAGAACCTGCGTCTTACACTCGAGAATAACCGCAACGTCATGATGGCGTTGCTCAAGTCGTTTGACGGCGTCAAGGCGACCAAGCCGGATGGTACGTTTTACTGCTTCGCCGACTTCAGCTACTACGACAAGGACTCGACCAGGATCGCCCAGAAGATTCTGGATAAGGTGTTGGTGGTGGTCGTGCCCGGCGTGGAATTCGGCATGGAAGGGTATCTGAGGCTATCGACGTGCGGTTCAATCAAGGACATCAAAGATGGTATCGAGCGTATGAAATGGGTGCTCGATCCGAACTCGCCCAACGAGCTCTATATCGGTGACAGAAAACTCGTGAGGGACTGGTCATGACCAAATACCTGGAATTCGACACACCTGCAATCAAACATGCCGGCGAGCTCGCCGGTGATTACAAGCTCAAAAACCACGGTCTTGTTGATCTGGACCGGGTGTTCTGGAACCTGCCCACTCCCGCGCTTTACGAGGAAGCCGTCTTCCGCGGCGAGGGACATGTGGTTCACGGCGGTCCTCTCCTGGTGAACACCGGGAAGCACAGCGCCCGTGCCGCCGCCGACAAGTTCATCGTCAAGGAACACACCACCGAAGACAAGATATGGTGGGGCGAATACAACCGCCCGTTCAGCTCTGAGAAGTTTCATTCCCTGCTCGGTCGGTTGCAGGCCTTCTTGCAGGGCGAGGAGCTGTTCGTTCAGGACTGTTACGCCGGTGCGGACCCCAACTATCGGCTGCCGGTACGTGTTATCGCGGACTCCGCCTGGCAAAGTCTATTTGCCAGGAACATGCTCATCAATATCGACAACCAGGACGAGCTGAAAAAGCACGTCCCCGAGTTCACGGTGATCGCCGCGCCGTCCTTCAAGGCCAGCCCGGTCGTCGACGGAACGCGGAGCGAAACCGCGATCATCCTGAACTTCGCCGAGCGTCTCGCGATCATCTGCAACTCGAAGTACGGCGGCGAGATCAAGAAGGGCATCTTCACGGTGCTTAACTTCCTGCTGCCCAACCAGGGCGTCATGGCGATGCACTGTTCCGCCAACGTCGGCGATGAAGGGGATGTGGCGCTGTTCTTCGGGCTTTCCGGAACAGGCAAGACCACCCTTTCCGCCGATCCCAAGCGCAAGCTTCTGGGCGATGACGAGCATGGCTGGAGCGACGAAGGGGTGTTTAATTTCGAGGGCGGGTGCTACGCCAAGGTGATTCGCCTGTCGGCTGAGCATGAGCCGCAAATCCACTCCTGCACGCACCGGTTCGGCACGATCCTCGAGAACGTCATATACGACCCGACGTCCCGCAGAATCGACCTCGATGACGATATACTCACCGAGAACACCCGGGCTTCGTATCCGCTGGATTTCATCCCCAACGTCATCCCCGAGAAGATGGTCGCCTCCCATCCCAAGAATGTCATCTTCCTTACGTGTGATGCGTCGGGCGTGCTGCCACCGATTGCCCGGTTAAGCCCCGAGCAGTCGATGTACCACTTCATAAGCGGGTATACGTCGAAAATCGCCGGCACCGAGATCGGTCTGGGAATCGAACCGCAGATCACCTTCAGCGCGTGCTTCGGGGCGCCTTTCATGGTGCATCATCCGTTCACCTACGCCGACCTGCTCAAAGACAAGATGGCCAAGCACGGTAGTCGTTGCTGGTTGGTGAACACCGGGTGGACCGGTGGACCGTTCGGCGTCGGGAAGCGTTTCAGCATCCACCACACGCGTGCCCTGCTCAACGCCGCCCTTGACGGCAGCCTACTCGACGTCAAGTTCCGCAAGGACGAACTTTTCGGCTTCGAGGTTCCAACCCACTGCCCGAACGTTCCTGAGGAGGTACTCGACCCGGCTTCGACGTGGGGCAACAAAGAGGATTACTGGAAAAGGTACGATGCGCTCGCTGCCCGCTATATCGAGAACTTCAAGCTCTTCGAAAGCGGTTGTCCAGCCGAGGTGGTTGCTGCGGGCCCCAAGCGGCGTAGATGACGTCTCGCCCGCTGCGACATCGATCAGGTGAACACTGCCTGTGGGGAGCGAGAATCAGCCGGTAGGGTGCGTCCCGGACGCACCTTCTTCCTACTCGCATCCCCCACCTCTGAAGAGGTGGGCCACACAACCATCAGTGCTCCATCAGATCAACGTTGATGGAGTATTGGTGGGGATTGCGATTCTCACGGTCCGGCATAGCAGCAGCGCGACGTACAGGTCTCCAACACCGTCACTTCACACAGCACCGGGAGCACCGGCTTGACGCGCCGCCAGATCCACTGTGCGACAGCCTCGGAGGTCGGATTCTCGAGTTCATCGATATCGTTGAGATAGTGGTGATCGAGCTGGTCAAGGAACGGTGCGAAGGCGGCTTTTATGTCGCCGTAATCGATCAGCCATCCGGTGCCGGGGTCCACCGCCCCCTCACAGGCAAGCTCGACGCGAAAGCTGTGACCATGAAGCCTGGCGCACTTATGCCCTTGCGGGACATTCGGCAAGCGATGGGCAGCCTCAAAGTTGAAGCTGCGAACTAAACGCACTCGATTCGCTTCGATAGACGCGTGATCCACTTGATTCCCTGCCTGTGACGCTCCGGGTCTACCGTCCTTGTCGCACTATCCGCCCCCACCCATGGAAGGAGTGGTGCATATGCCATTACCGCCTTGGCGTCTACCTCTCGGGCCGAGTCCTAACGGCCGGTTCCGGAGTTGGCCGGCTTGGCTGTAATCTTGCCCTTTACACCACTATCCAAAACGGTGACGGTCTTTATCACCACGGGAACACTTGGAACCAGTTTCCGTTTGTCGCCGTAGTCGGGGTGCGTCACCAGCTCAGTAGAGGCGATCTTGTCGATCGTATTCATCCCCTCGACGACCTTTCCGAATACTGCGTATCCGGCGCCATCCCATTTGGGCTCATCCCATCCCTTGTTGTCGGTGAGGTTAATGAAAAACTCAGCCACTGCGGAGTCGCGCTTCTTTGCATCGCGGACCATCGCTATCGTACCCCGCCGGTTCTTGAGCCCGTTGCCCCATTCGCATTTGATGGGCGGGTGCAGGCCCTTGGTCTTTCTCTCCCTGTTCACGGTAACTACGCCCGCGAGGAGCCTCTTCTCCGGAAGATCCGTGACCACCGAGTGAAAAATCGTCCCCTCGTAGTACTTCTCTTCAACGTAGCGGAGGAAATTCGCGGTGGTAATCGGCGCCTTTGTCGCATCCAACTCGAGCACAAAGTCCCCAAGAGTCGTCTCCAGCTTCACGCGTGGGTTGGGCCTGGGCTTCTCGGTTACTTTCTTTTTGGCGTCGGTTTTGCCCTTGATTTCCAGTATCTCGACGTCGAAAACTAGTGTGGCGCTTTGCGGAATGACCGGCGGTCGACCCGACTTTCCGTATGCGAGGTCTGGAGGGATAATCAACATCCGTCGCCCCCCGACCTTCATGGACCTAAGCCCCTCAAGAAATCCCGGAATCGCTCCTCCTTGGAGCTTGAACGGGTAGGGCCTACCGCGGTCACGAGAGCTGTCAAACTTCGTGCCGTCCGTAAGCCACCCGGTATAGTGGACTGAGACCGTGTTCTCGGGGTCCGGGACAGGCCCGTTCCCGACAACCTTGTCGACGTACTTAAGACCCGATTCGGTGGTCGTGGCTTTGGCGATGGCTTCGTCGATCATCTGGACAGTCTGGGCGTTCGCCTTCTTCCTCTCCAGTTCAGCCAACTTCTTGGCTTGCTCAGCAGCCTCAGCGGCCACCTTGACCGAGGCTTCGATTCGTGCCCGGTCATAAGCGCCGATAACTTTCACCGACTTGATTTCGATCGTGTCGACCGGGGTGGCCTCCTCGCGTCCCATGCCGATCTTGGGATTCTTGGCCACCTCAGCGTCCCGAATCTTGTCGACCGTGCTCAATCCTTCGACAACCCGGCCGAACACAGCGTAGGCAGCTCCGTCTCGCTGAGGCATGTCCAGGCTGTCGTTGTTCACAACGTTGATAAAGAACTGTGACGTGGCGGAATCGGGGTTTCCGCCCTTTCGTGCCATAGAGATCGTCCCGCGCGTGTTCTTGAGCCCGTTACGCCACTCGTTTATGATGGGCGGTCTCAAGCCTTCCCTTTTGGCTTTCAGATCCGGAGTGAAACCTCCACCCTGGATCATGAATTTCTTCATGACACGATGGAAGATAGTCCCGTCGTAGTACCCGGCTTCGGTATAATCGATGAAATTCAGCACGCTGACCGGAGCCTTCTCGCCATCCAGCTCCAGAATGATATCGCCAAGCGTGGTCTCGATCTTCACGCGAGGATGAAGCCCGTCTGGGGCGACTGGTTGAGCGTCACTCTTGTTTGACTCCACGGCGACCTTCTCCGGTTGATTCCCGGCGCCTTCCGCCATGGCAAAACAGCATACGACTAGCACGGGGAGTACGATAAACAGACGTTGCATGATTCGTCCTTTCTCCTGAGAAACCTATCGCCCCGCCGGGGGCGTCTCTGGGAGGCGGTAATAGCCCTTCCTCCTGTGGAACGATACTGCATGCCCCGATAGCAGGCAAGCGACCGCTACCCATTTGCGGCTACCCGCACTAGGATGGACAGTCGGCGGAGCAGGCGCGGGCTTTCAGCCGCCCAAAACGGGCTGGCGCGGACGAACAACAGTCCGCCTGTGAAGGCCGACCGACCGGTGGGTGACCCATGTCCTCTGGACATGGGCAACGCGATGACCTGCGTCGGGAGATCCAAGCTAGTGTCGCGTCATCATTGTTTTTTCGGGTTCGGTGCGTCTGATGGGTGGGTGGCCCTTGGCTTTAGCCTTGGGGAACACGATTCAGTGTAGCAATCGCATCCCCCACCTCTAAAGAGGTGGGCCACCCAATCAACGGCAAACCGGCCCCACGGCGAGTCCGCATTGTCCAACGGTCTGGTAGGCTTCAATGTCGTCTTCCGGTCAATCATCTCCTCTCCATCCTGCCCGCGACCGCGGGGACGAAGGGCTGCTCGCCAACCGCAACTTCATTCTCCTTTGGTGCGCCTATGGCGTTAGCGCTATTGGGGACCACCTCTCGGAGATAGCAATTCTCAAGACTCGCAACGCGGTGGACCCCACGGTCAACGTGACCGCCATCGACGCCCAGATGACCTTTCTGTTCTTTGTTCCGTTCTTCCTGCTGGGGCCGCTAACCGGCTGGTTGTCCGACCGTCTGCCAAGACGTTCGGTCATGGTAACAGCCGACCTTGCCCGCATGATGATCATGCTCTCGTTCACCGGGCTTATGGCATTGACCGGCGATTGGGGTAGCTGGGGCCCTATGATGCCTTTGCTGCTTCTGGGCGTGTTCGCTGCGATGTTCTCACCAGCTCGGGCATCCCTGCTGCCTACGCTTATCCGCCCGGACCAACTCGTTCGGGCCAACGGAATGATGGGTGGCCTGGGAATCATCGCTACGATGATAGCTATCCTGATCGGCGGCTACCTTGCCCAGCACTACGCTCCGACGACCGCTTTTAGATGGGACGCCTTGACCTACCTGCTCAGTGCCGCCCTGCTGGTGTGCATTCGCATGCCGCTTTCCACAGCGCTCGACAAGAAGAGAACGCGGCGCCCCATCGTGCGGGAGGTGCTGGACGGGTTCAGATACACACGAACCCACAAGGCTGTTTATGAGCTGCTGCTTATCGCAGCCCTAGTGTGGTTTTGCGGATCGCTCGTGAAGTGCGCGATACCAGCCATCGTGCGCGACGTCTACGGAGGCGAGTATCAACAGATTAGCTACTACCGCGGCTACCTGGGCGCCGGGTTGATCCTCGGTGCGATCCTGATCTCCACTACGGGCAACGCCCTGCGCAGCGAGATCGCCATCACCTGGGGACTCATGGGTATCGCCGCGGGAGTGGCTTTCTTTGCAGCCTCTGTGTTCCTGCCCTTCTCTCCAGTGGCCTTGTCGCGGATAGGCGCCGCGGGTCTGGTCGTAGCCGGCACGTTCGGAATCGTGGTTATGGCCAGCTTCAACGCCCTTTTGCAGCGTGTCGTGCCAGATCGATATCGAGGCAGGGTCTTCGGGGTGATGGATGTGGTTTGCATCGGCGCCCTGCTTCTGGCGACGGGCTTGCTTGCGTTTCCGCAGCACATACGGATCGATCGCTGGGTCGGATACATCATCGTCGGTGTCGCTGTCCTGGCGCTTGTCGGCGGGTGCATCACACTCTCGGTGCGGCTGCATCGTGGTCGCTATGGCAGAATCCTGACGTTTGCCCAGCACCTCAACGAGTTCGTTTGCAGGCTGTGGTGGCGGTTTGAGCGGATCGGGCCTTGCACTGTTCCCCGCGAGGGTCCCGTCATTCTCACCGCCAACCACGTATGTGCCGCCGACCCGCTGCTACTGAGCACCGGTGCGTTGCCCAGGGCCATCTCGTTTCTGGTGGCAGCCGAATACGCCAACCTACCAGTGGTCAGATTCGTCTTGCAGCTTGTGGAGTGCATACCCGTGAAGCGCGACGGTCGCGACACCGGCAGCACCAAGCAGGCCATCCGCCATCTTCGCCGGGGTAAAGCCGTGGGCATCTTCATCGAAGGGCGAATCATGCTGCCCGGAGAAACCGCTCGTCCGAAAGACGGGGTGTCAATGCTCGCCCTCAAAACCGGTGCCAAAGTCATTCCTGCCTATATCAGCGGCGTCAGGCGAACCAACAGCATTTTGCCGGGTCTGTTCGCCCGCCATCATGCACGAGTGCGATTCGGGCCGCCGGTCGATCTGAGCGAGTTTCAAGACCGCCACGCCGGCCGCGAAGCAGTCCACGCAGCCACCAGGAAAATCTACCAGGCCATCAACTCCCTTGTTCCCGAACACGATCAACACGATGATACTCCGACAGACGAGGATATGTCATAACCGACAACGGAGCAGACCTCATGAACCCGCGCGAGCTTTGGACCCGCTACAAGCAATACCTCTGCACGTCCGACGTACTCGGATTACGGCTAGACATCAGCCGGATGATGTTCGCGGGATCATTCTTCGACCAGATGGCCGAGCCCATGGCCCGCGCACTGCAAGCAATGGAGTCCCTGGAAGGAGGATGCATCGCCAACATCGACGAGAACCGCATGGTCGGTCATTATTGGCTTCGAGAGCCTCAGCTTGCTTCGAATGAGCAGATGGCGCAAGCGATCCGGCAAACTGTGTCTGACATCAAGACCTTCGCCGGCGACGTACATTCCGGAAGAATCACGCCCCAGCAAACGGACGGGTTTTATGTCGTACTCATAGTGGGCATCGGCGGGTCAGCATTGGGGCCTCAGTTCGTTTCCGACGCTCTCGGGTCAGCCGATGATCCGATGCTCGTCCGCTTCATCGACAACACCGACCCGAACGGTATCGATCGGACCTTAGCCGAACTCGACGATCAGCTCGAACGGACACTCACCATCGTCATCTCCAAATCAGGCGGAACCAAGGAGACCCGCAACGGCATGATGGAGGTCGCGGACGCCTACCAGCGCCGAGGCCTCAACTTCCCCGCACATGCGGTGGCTGTCACCGGCGAGGGAAGTGCCCTGGACAGACAGGCCTTGGACGAAGGTTGGTTGCGGACGTTCCCGATGTGGGACTGGGTCGGCGGGCGGACTTCGGAATGCTCAGCCGTGGGGTTGCTACCGGCGGCCTTGCAGGGTTTTGATATCGATCGGATGCTCGCGGGGGCACGTGAATGCGATGTCGTCACGCGTAATCGAAACATCTTTGAGAACCCGGCTGCCCTGCTCGCCCTGATGTGGCACTACGCCGGTGACGGACACGGCCAAAAGGACATGGTCGTGCTTCCGTACGCCGACAGACTGTTGTTGCTGGGCAGATACCTCCAACAGCTAGTGATGGAGTCGCTCGGCAAGAGGGTCGATCGCGACGGACGCGAGGCTCTCCAGGGCCTTACGGTATACGGCAACAAGGGAAGCACCGACCAGCACGCCTATGTCCAGCAGCTTCGCGACGGGCTTGACCGGTTCTTCGCCACCTTCGTCGAGGTTCTAAGTAGTCGCCGAGGCAAATCGATAAGGGTCGAGGACGACGTCACCAGTGGTGATTACCTGCACGGCTTCCTGCACGGCACGCGAACCGCTCTGTACGAGCAGGGACGTGAGTCGGTGACCATTACGATTGACGACGTAACGCCGTACACCATCGGTGTGCTGATCGCTCTGTTCGAGCGGGCGGTCGGGCTCTACGCGGAACTCGTCAACGTCAACGCCTATCATCAACCCGGCGTCGAAGCTGGCAAGAAGGCGGCCGAATCTCTGATCAATCTGCAGCGTAAGGTGCTCCGGTATCTTCGCAGTCACCCCGAGGCGGACTTGACGGCGGAACAGATGGCTCAGGCTCTCGACCTGGCGGAAGAGGCTGAGAACATCCACCATCTGCTTCAACATGTGACAGCCAACCGTGACCACAATGTGTCGCGGATGGCCGATTCGCCTGCGAAACCGTTTGAGACTCGTTACCGGGCATCAGCTAAACGCCCGAGCTAGTCTAGGCCGACGTTAAACTAATAATGGATGTGTTCCAGCGATCCTGGCGTGATTGCTCATGAAGCAGGCACTGACCACTGAGCATCCTACTGAGTTGGCGCAAAAAGAGAGGCGCACACTTGTCCGTGTCGCACTGGCGGGGGTGATTCCGTTAGCTGCCATAATCGTTCTTTTCACGACCGACGTTCCCATAGGCCAACCACACCTGATCTACCGCTATTCACCGTGGTGGGTTCTGCGCATCTGGCCGGCCCTCGTTGCGGTACTGATCTCAGTGCCGACTGCATGTGCGCTGTTCGCCGCGCTCAAGCCCACATGCCGACGGCGCGTGCCTCTGGCGGTTTGCGCGATTATCGGCTACATCGCCCTTGTCGTATGGACGCTCTTTGCACCGCCCAACTATGTAGAGCAGCACGTGTTCAACCTCGAATCACCATCTCACGACGGAGCGTTCGTTCTCGAAAGTCGCGAAGTCTCATCCGTCAACTTGTATGTTTCCGAGACCTTCTACAAACGCCTGGCTCTCGAGCCTCAAGACATGCGAGGCCGACGGGTCCTGAGCAATCCGCCGGGTACCACGATCCTTGCAGTCCTCTGTCGTCGTGCCGTCGACGCCTCACCGTCATTGAAGGGCTGGCTGATCGACGTGTTCGATCTCGAAGCGGCTCAAGACCCCGAAAAGAGAGACGACTTCGCCGCAGACATGGCCCTCGCCATCGTCTTCACGATGATCTGGGGTTGTGCGATCATCTTCGGGTACCGGCTTTGCCGCCTGTGGATGTCGCCGCTACCGTCGGCAGCAGTCGCCCTGGCGTGTGTGTTCAACCCGTCGACCGTTGATTTCACGCCCGGAAAAGACCCGGCCCAGCTTGTGACCGTCTTGGCGCTCGCGTGGACATGGATGGCTGCATACCAAAGGAAGAGCCGACAGATGGGATGTGCGGCCGGTGTCGTTGTCGCCTTCGCCACGATGATCGGCCTGATCCACATGTGGATTCTCGCCATAGTCGCTGGAGCCACACTCTGGCATTCACTGAAGAAGGAAAGCAGTCTGCGTAGTTGGATTACATGTTGTACCCTGCCCGCGACGGCTGGCGCCGCCGTCGTCGCTTTGCTCGCCTACCTTACGCTCGATTGGAACATCGCCCTGACCGCGCTAATGACCGGGCTGAAGTACGGGCGCATCCAGGAGAACGTCATCACCGACCCTCTGTACTGGACGCTTGTTGGTCTGCCGATGTTTCTGCTGTTTATCGGTCCGATGCTCTGGTCACAGCTTTTAACCATGCGGCGTGATACAGTCGACTCGCCCGCCGTATTGGGGCGCTATGTACTTACCTGTACAGTGGTAGTCCTGACCTTTACATACCTGACTGCCAACAACAATGAAACGCCCCGGCTGTGGATGCCCTTTATACCCCTGCTGATCGTGGGAATGGCCCTGGGACGATCAGCGTTCCGCGCCCGGAGCGCCCGATCGCGCCGGGTATGTTGCGTGCTTATCCTATTACAGCTCTTCGTGACCGTCGCCCACTGGTCGTTGATGGATGTGCGTGAGAGCGAGTACCGCCTCAGCACTGGACGCATGTTTGATTAGCAAGATGGTGCGTCCGGGACGCACCCTACAGAAACCGGGTCCCCCATCCCTTCCAGGAGTGGGGGACAGACGCGCTACTCGCAGCGAAATGGTGCGTCCGGGACGCACCCTACAAGAACTGGGACGCACCCTACAAGAACACAGGCCATCCGAGATGTGCCCTACGCAGAATCGTCCGGCAAGGAATCCAGGAAGCTCTGAAGCATGGACCGAGCGGCAAGACGATCAATCCGCGCCTTGCTCTTCTTGCGCGTCATACCCGCATCGCGTAAGGTCTCCCGGGCTTCACGGCTGGTGAGGCGTTCGTCGAAGTAGTGGACCGTCTTCCCGGTTCTGCGGGCAAGCTGCTCTCCGAAACGCCGCGTAACCTTGGCTTGCTCGCCCTCGGAATCGTCCATGTTGAGCGGCAAGCCCACGACAAACTCCTCGACATCGAACTCACTCGCACGCTTAATAACCGCTTCAACGTGCTCGGACAACTTGCCGCGAACATCGAGCGTATCAAGCGGTGAGGCGATCGCCCCGCCCCCGCTGACAGCCAGCCCGATCCGCTTGCTGCCGTAATCGATCCCCAGAAAGCAAGTCATGGTTGGAACTCTGGTGGACCGCGAACAAGATCCGAGGCGCGGGCGCCATCCTACTGGCCGATTCAGATGTACTTGTCCGCGTAGTTGTCCTTGAGCCTGGCGACCAGTTCCTTGATGCGGACAGTATCATACTTGCCGCAAACCAGCGTGGCGTCTGCCGAGTGGGCGATGACCAGGTCCTCAACACCGATGGTGGTAATGAGGTGGTCGTCTTCCGACACGACGATGTTACCCCGCGAACTTAAGTGCACGACATTTCGACACACCGACACGTTCTCTTCACCGTCCGGCACGACAACCGATTCCATCGCAGGCCAAGAACCCACGTCGATCCAATTACAATCCATCTCGACAACGAGAACCTCGTCGGCACGTTCCATCACCGCATAGTCCACACTTATCTTTGGCAGCTCGGGATAGATGCGCCCGAGCATCTCGGCGCAATCCTCACCGTCCCAGGCGGCCCCCAGCGTACACAGAGGCCCGTACGCTTCAGGAAGGTGTTTTTGAATCTGCGACATGATGGCGGCTGCTCGCCACACGAACATGCCGCTGTTCCAATAGTATTCACCCGACCCCACGTACTCCATCGCCGCTTCGAGGTTCGGCTTCTCGGCAAACTGCTTGACCTGATACACGCCATCGGAAACGCGATCTCCCCGGCGGACATACCCATAGTTCGTGTCGGGCCTGGAAGGTGTGATGCCCATCGTCACCAGGGAACCGACATTCTCCTCCGCCGCCGCAAAGGCGGTCTCGACCGCACCACGAAATCGATCGAGCGGCTTTATGATATGGTCGGCTGTGAAGACACCGATGGTAGCTTCCGGATCGCGCTGGCCGATGATGGCGGCTGAAAGCCCGACCGCATTGACCGTATCACGCCCCACCGGTTCGCCGAAGAGGTTTGCCGGTGGTATCTCGGGCAGTTCCTTAGCCAGCATCGGCAGGTGAGCTTCGTTGGTTATGACGCAGATCGCCTCAGGCGCAAGCCACGACGCCACCCGCTCGTACGATTCCCGGATCAGGCTCTTCCCACCGAAGAGCTTCAAGACCTGTTTGGGACGACCCTGTCTGCTCAAAGGCCAAAGCCTGGTTCCGGCACCTCCCGCCATGATTACCGCGTGTCGCATTTCAAAGACCTCACGTTACAAAAGCCCTGTGGCACCGCCTGTCAACCGACCTCATCGAAGTCAACGCGCCTCAGCGCCGGGTGCCGGGGGCAAGCTTTGCTTGCCCGCGCGTTTGCTCCCTCATCCACGGGCAAGCAGAGCTTGCCCGTGCCACCCCGAATGGGATGCCCCCATGACCATCCTCTGTCAATCGATCTCATCAAAGTCCACCCGCCTCAGCGGAGCAAAGCCCAAAAACATCGTCTGACTGTGCCCATCCTCGAACTTCACTTTGACCTTCGTTTGGCCGGACATTTTCTCGAACGACATAATCTGTCCCAAACCTCGAAGAGGATGCCGCACAACAGTGCCGACCTCCCATTGCTCGATGTCGGGCGGCAGATTGGCCTGGCCGTGTCTGCTCTTCTTCCTGCCAGGCGTACCGCCCTTCCGTCGCCATTCGATCTCGTCTTCGGGCAGCTCATCGAGAAACTCGCTGCGCACCATGCGCAGGCTCGAACCCCGGCGCATCCGGTACAACACGTGCGTAAGCGTCAAACGCGACCTCGCACGGGTCATACCCACGAAACACAAGCGTCTCTCCTCTTCGATGTCGCCGTCGTCATCTTCCTCGAAGTCGCGGCAGAATGGAAGAACCCCGTCCTCCAACCCCACAATGTACACGACAGGGAACTCAAGCCCCTTGGCTGCGTGAAGCGTCATCAGCGTGACCGACTCCTGCTGATCCTCAACGCTGTCCACGTCGCTAACAAGAGCCGCGTGCTCAAGCCAATCGACAAGCGTCGCCTCAGGAGAAACCTCCTGAAACTCGGCTGCGGCACTTATGAGCTCGTCCACATTGGCGAGAGGTTCGTTCTCGTCATCACCGGACATCCTAAGCATCGCCCGCAGACCCGACTCACTGACGACGCGCTCGATAGCTTCGCGCGGACCGAGCTCGACCACACCTGACAAGCCGCGCAACAACTTTCGGAAAACGACTGCTTTCCCCGCCGACCGCCCAAGAAACGACAGATCGTCCTCGCCCACGACAACATCGAACACTCGCTTCCCCGTGCTGCCGGCGTGATCGAACAACCGATCGATCGTCGTCTGGCCAATACCCCTTGTCGGGGTGTTGATGATCCGGCGCAGCGAGACATCGTCAGCCGGGTTGACCAAGACCCGAAGATACGCCAGGACGTCCTTGATTTCCTTGCGGCTGTAGAACTCGAGGCCGCGGGCGATCTGGTATTTGATTCCGCCGCGCAGAAAAGCCTCCTCGATAGGACGGCTCATTGCGTTAATCCTGTAGAAGACCGCCACATCCCCCAATCCGACGTTGCAGTCCGCCACCGTCTTTTCGATGTCCTCCGCGATCGTGCGGGCTTCTTCGTTGGCGTCCTCACACTCGACCACTCTGACGGGCGCGCCCTCGTGGTTATCCGTCCAGAGCGTCTTAGCTTTTCGCTGGAGGTTATTGGCAATCAGACCATCCGCCGCCGACAGGATGCGCCCGGTCGATCTGTAATTCTGCTCGAGTCGGACGACGCTGGCCTCCGGATAGTCACGCTCGAACGACAGGATGTTGTCTATGTTCGCCCCGCGCCATCCGTAGATCGACTGGTCAGGGTCGCCGGTGGCGCAGATGTTCTGCCGCTTGATGCTGAGCAGCCGGGCAATCCGATACTGGGCTTCGTTCGTGTCCTGGTACTCGTCGACCAGGACATACCGAAACCGGTCTTCGAGTTGGTCTCGCAGCTCTCTGTCACACTCCAGCAACCTCGCGAAACGCATCAGCAGATCGTCGAAGTCCAGCCCGCCGAGTTGAGTCATCAGACCTTCGTAGGCCTCGTATATCCGCGCGATCGTCTTTCCCTGGAATCCTGTGACGTCTTCCGCATAGTCGGCAGGCGTCATCATGGCGTTCTTGGCGTCGGATATGTGCTTCTCGACCCGGGCTGGTGTCCAGTTCTGAGTGGACAATTCCGCGGCTTCGATTGCTCTTTTGAGGACCTTTCGCCGGTCGTCACGATCGAAAATCGTGAAGTTGCGGGTCACACCGGCTCGCTCGTGGTGAATCCTGAGCAGCTTGGCACAGACCGCGTGAAACGTCCCGATCGTCATGCCTTGCTCGACGCCGAGTGCTTCGATTCGCTCGCGCATCTCGCCAGCAGCCTTATTTGTGAACGTAATCGCCAGGACGTTCCACGGCGCCGTCACCGTGCGCGCAAGGTAAGCCGCCCGCCGGGTGATGACCCGCGTCTTCCCGCTACCGGGACCCGCCAGAACCAGCAGAGGCCCATCGGTGTGGGTAACAGCCGCCCGTTGAGGCTCGGTCAGGTCTGCAAGCAGGTCTTCAGCGATCGCATCCACGTGTTTCATGATGGGTCTGTATACCGCCTGATTCGCACACCGTCCACCGCCTCGTGCCGCCCGATCGCCATCTTACGCAGCAGTAGGGTGCGTCCCGGACGCACCTTCTTACTCACCAGCTCAGCCACGACAACTGGCGTGCGACTATCGCCGCTGGTACGATCCCCTCTATGATTGTCCTGCGCCAGGGGATTGATCTCGTGGAGTGTGACCGCATCTCGTCGATGTTGCGGCGCCACGGTTCACGGTTCACCGAGCGAGTGCTGACGCCGAATGAACGAGAGCGTGCGGCACAGTTGCGCAACCCGACTCAGTTCATCTCGGGTAGATGGGCCGCCAAGGAGGCCATCATGAAGATGATCGGCACGGGATGGCGCGGACAGATTGCCTGGACCGACATGGAGATCCTGCCAGACGAGCTGGGTCAACCGATCGTCACGCTCACCGGCGAAACCGCCAAGATCGCCGAGAGACTCGGTTTGTCATCAGTCACGATCTCCATTACCCACACCAAGCAACATGCAGCCGCCTCGGCTGTCGGCATCGGCGACCCGTAAACCGTGCCGAACTGCGCTGCTCCGGCGCCCGGCAACTGAGCCCTGTACAGTGCGACCCGGACGCACCAGCCTCTTCGTTCAGTCTCTCGCCGGAACCGCAATCAGCTCAGCCTCCGAACCTTCCACCCAGCCAGACTGTCCGTCGGGTAACTCGATTTGCCACCAACCGCCGCGCTGCTGAACCAAGGTAAACTCCGCTCCCGGTTGAAGGGGCTGAACGAACTGCCGCTGGTAGCCGCTTCCCGGACCCTTAACGACCACCACGTCCATACCGGTGACCACGCCAGGAGGACTGCGCCGCTCCGCCCAGTCTCCAACCGCGACCGAACAGAAACAACCGGCCGCCAACAGGCCCGCAACAACGACGATTCCGGTAACTGCAGTCTTGCGGACAAAGCTCCGGATCATCATCAGTACCCAGAACACAAGGTAGAGCAATACGCCCACCCCAAGACGAGTCGACCTCGCAGTAGAGTAGTGCCACGAGAAGGCACTTCTCAACAAGGCGCTTCGCCTCGTGGGGGCAATCGACGTCAAGCAGCGCGATCGGGCGACGGCGAGGTTGTCTTCCAGCATCACGTCCCCGGGGATGAGCCGCTGGGCCCTACGATAGTAGAGGATGGCCTTACCTACGTCACCCGCTTGCAGGTAGGCGTTGCCCAGGTTGAAGTATAATCGCCCGTTTACAACGCCGGCGCCCGCAATGCTCTCGAACCTCTGGGCGGCTGATCGAAACAGTATCCGAGCACGATCGGCATCCTGCCGTTGGAGGTTCTGTCCTCGATCAAAATCAGCAAGCGCCTGCTCGAAATCCGCCTTGAGGCTCGCCGTAAAATCCGCCGTCGGGTTTTGCGCTCCAGCCGACGAACCCACCAACGCCACGACAACAAGAAGCGAACCAAACCCCAACAGCGAAAAACGACAACATCGCCCAAGAACCCGCGCTGCTCCGTCCCGGGGTCTGCGCAGATGCTCGGGTGTTTTCAGCACTACGATGTTCGGCCGTTTCAACATGTCAACGATTCGCTATCTGAACGCTCGGACGCTTAAACGCTTCATGACCTTCATCCACTCCCGAGCTGCCCCGGTTCCCCAATCGGTCGAGGATGATTCGCCCGACCCGCCCGCGTATCGAGCCTGATCACACGACTCGACAAACGCCGCAATTCCATCAGCCACCGAAGGCTCGCAGCCCCTCTCCAGCAGAATCGAACGAAGCTCGGTCGGCGTAAGGTGTCCCGGCGGAAGGTCTAACCAGTCGCAAACAAACCCTACCAGGGCGCGCCCCACCATGCTCATTCTCTCACACGGGTCGTCTATGTCGCCAGCCTGTCGCAAGAGGGACTCGGCGTTGCGATGGGCAACACGCCTGCGGACCAAACCCGCATCGTTGCGCAATCGCTCGCGGCGACGAGACACGACCGTAACCGCCACAAAACCCAACGGCGCAAGCACGATAGAGGCGATCCACCCCCAACTCAGCACAAACCCCTGCGAAACGAGCACCAGATCAGCGTCGACATAGTTAGGCGAGATTCCGCCGGGGATGACGGTCAATTTCTCGGGCTCCTCACTCGTTGCGCTTTCGTCGACAAGACTAATGGGGGCTGAACCGTTCGACGACGGATCGACGACAAGGTCGATCGGGTCGCTAGTAACTGTAACATACTCCTCGCGAACCACGTCGAAGTAAGAGAACGCAATCGGCGGAATCGTTTGCTCGCCTTCTTGCTTCGGGAAAACCGCCTTCCTGAAGACCTTGGTCCGGCCTGTGATCGAACCGACAAGCTCGTCTTGCGTATAATCGAACCGGCTGGCAAGCTCCGGCTGGGCACCCAGGTCAGGACCCGCAACCCCGGCAAGAGGATCACCAGTCACCGCAATCGTCAATGTGACTGGTTGCCCTTTCTCAACGCGGGTCGGCTTGGCTGTAACCGCCATGTCGAACCGACCTATGGCTCCGGAATAGGCATCCGGACGCCCTTCCTCCGGCGGCGTCTTCACGGTAATCGTCGCATTCGCTCGGGCAGTGGCCTTCTTCGCGGCTGCGACGTTGTACCGGCCGAAGACACTGCGCTCGAGCCGCGTAGGATAGTCGATCCGCACGAACACAGGACCCACGGAAACCTCGCCGGATTGTTCAGCCACCAACCGGACATTGAAGGTAAACACCTCATACGGATGTCTATTGCCGTCGGAATCAGTAAGCCAGGTATCGGTGCTCCTGTGGCTGCGCCGCTGCAATTCACCCGCAAACGCCCACAGTTGCGAACGACGCTGATCAAGCACGTTCCTCAGAAGGTCAGCCTCAACCACGCGCCCTTCGTGGATGACCTTGCGGATGCCCAGGCGCAGAGTGGCAGTGTACGTCTGTGTTATGTAGAGCGTCTCGGGCTCGACGTTAATCTCGACAAAAACCAGACCATCGCCTTTGGGCAGTGAGCTGCTCTGTCGAACCACAATCCTGACCGGTTCGGTCTCGTGTTTCGTTCCGCCAGCCACCACACTGAGAGGACCAAGTGTGTAGGTACCCTCCTTCACGGCGACAAGACTGAGATGGTACGTATACGTGGTCCGGCTTGTTCGTCGCCCGTTGACGATCGAGACCATCGAGGACTGGCTCGGAGTGGCTTGAGCCAGTTGAAGCTCAAGCCCGTCGGGAATGACACACTGCGGCGTGTCGGGTTCACCGGTGTTGGTACAGACTAGTTGCACGTCGACAGCTTCGCCGATCTC
>Ga0180433_10002043_pt1 | contig 32389 bp, 20 predicted proteins | sample SS_ome_8_FD_132980 | JGI IMG/M metagenome (GOLD analysis project Ga0180433, IMG submission 132980) | Hypersaline lake sediment archaeal communities from the Salton Sea, California, USA - SS_1_D_1 metaG | ecosystem: Environmental > Aquatic > Non-marine Saline and Alkaline > Hypersaline >...
CATGCCTCCTATAAATAATTGGCCTATCATTTTATCCAATTCCAATGTATTTAAAAGAGGATTCATATACAAACACCTATATGCCCTTTACGGATACACAGTCTTACGCAAATTTTGTTGGTGGTCTTACTCGATTAAATCAATGTATAGACGAAAAAAATAATATATAGAATATAGTAAATGGCTTAAATGAACAAGGAAAAATTATGAAGGCAATGATATTGGCAGCCGGCAAGGGCACAAGGTTAGTTCCTTTAACGTATATATGCCCTAAGGTCTTGGTGCCGATCGCTAATACCCCTTTAATTGATAGAACTATAAGATATTTACGTCCCTATGGGGTCCGGGAAATAATTATTAACGCATATCATCTTCATGGGAAAATAATAGACTATCTTGAAACCTTAAATAAAAACTATGGCATTTTAGAAGTTAGCGTCGAAAAGGATACCTTGGGCACTGGAGGTGGCATAAAAAACACAGAGGATTTTTGGGGGGAAGAGCCTTTCATCGTCATTAATGGGGATATCGTGACTAATATTGATTTAGGAAAGGTATATACATACCATAAAAATAGAAATAATCTTGTAACGATGGTTCTTCACGATTATCCAAGACATAATAAAATACTAGTCGATAGCCTTATGAATATTCTATCAATAGGGCCCAATGTGAGGGTAAAAAATTCCTTGGCATTTACCGGCATCCACGTAATAAACCCTGAAGTGCTTAGATATATCCCTAAAAATAGAAAATATGATATCTTAGAATGCTACAAAGGACTAATAGCCGGAAAGAAACGTGTCAGGGGATATATGGCGACCGGGCATAGATGGATTGATATAGGCACTCTAAAAGATTACATTAAGGCCAATCTAGATTTTTTACCAGCTAATAGAAATTTGATTGGCCCTAATTGTGTTATAGATTCAAATGCCGGCATAATATATCAAGCCATTTTAGGCAATGGATGCACCATAGAAAAAGGTGCCATAGTGAAAAAATCTATTTTATGGGATAATGTTATAATCAAAGAAGGGGTAAAGGTAATCGACAGTATTATCACCTCTGGTGTTATTGTGAAAAAAGATACCTATAAGGCTGTCGCAACAAAATAGCCTTGACCGAGCGTTTATCTAAAAATCTTAAAAGCAAACATAAAAAACTTTAGCCTTTACATTATGAGCATAGCAGATTTTGTTCAATCTTATACAGATAATAATAGGGGTGATAGAACATTTTATTGGACAAGATTGCCTGAGGATGGCTCGAGAAGGATATTCTACCGCCTTAGAAGCGATAGGGAATCTTATATAATAATGATCAACCCCCCTGTGACTGAAAGTGCTGAGAAGGAAAACCTATCTTTTTTAAAAATTGGTAATCACCTCTTTGGTAATCAAATACCTGTTCCCTGTATTTATAAATATGACCTTGTCAACGGTTGGTTTATTATAGAAGATTTAGGCACAAAAAACCTGCAGGAGGCTTCCGCTAATTCAAATGATACTATCCCCCTTTATAAAAAAGTTATTGATCTTTTGATAAATATGCAATTTGAGGGCAGAAAAGATTTCAATCTTAACTGGTGTTATCATACTAAAAAATATGATAGATTTATTATGGAAAAATTTGAATCGGATTATTTTCTTACGTATTTCTTACAAGGCATACATGGCTTCAAGCAAGGTCTAGATGAATTGAGATTCTCCTTTAAACACCTTTCATATAATGCCTCCCTGGCGGATAACAATTTCTTTTTACATAGGGACTTCCAATCAAGAAATCTTATGGTCAAAAATAATAAAATAGGTGTGATAGATTGGCAAGGCGGGCGCTTAGGGCCTCTGCAGTATGATCTTGCCTCCTTATTAATCGATCCCTATGTAATGCTTAAAAATGAAGAGCAAATGGTTCTATATGATTACTATATGACACTGCTTGTAAAGCGTCTTTCGGGCGTGTCTACCTTATTTTCAAAGCATTATCCTTACATTGCTGTCCAGAGAAACCTCCAAATATTAGGTGCTTTTTCATATTTGAGTAAGGTTCAGGGAAAAAATAATTTTCTTTCCTATATTTCCCCTTCATTGCAATCTCTCGATTTCCTTTTAAGAAAAATAGGTGACCCTCAATTAGATGCATTGAAGAAAATTGTTGAAAGATTGAATGGCTGAATATTATATCTAATAAAAATACAATGATAAACATACGTAAAGTAGCTATAAGATATGGAGAATAACAATGAAGAGAAAGACCTTGTTCGAACCAGGCGATTTAGTCAAGAGCTTTACGGGCCAACATGGCCTAGTTATCTCAACGAAAACATTGAGCGAGATAAAGGATAAAGTCAAACAGGGAAGAAGGCCGGGTCATTTTTTTGCAGCAGGCTGCGCCGACAATATCGACTATCTTCTGCAGGTACCCGTTTTTTTTGATGATGGAACATATGATATTATGAAGCCGGTAAATATTAAAAAAACAATTGAAGACACTGAAAATAATAAATCGAGGCTGGAAAATATGTTAAAAGGCATCTAAGCCGCAATAATGTAACATATTTTTACTGTTCCCTTAGAGATGATGAGGCTCACTAATCACCCAATCTGCCCTATTAAATACAATCAAGAATCAGGAATATCGTATTTACCGGCTATTCCTTCGCGCGGCAATCCTCTAGTTTACTGTCTTTTAGGAATTGTAAAAGAGCTTTCGTTGCAGGAGAATGAAACCTCTGTCGCTTATAAATGACAAAGAATTCTCTTATAAATTCTGTGCCCTTGATGGTAATTTTTTTAAGCGATCCTGCCTTGATTTCATTTTCTATTGATCTTTCAGAAATTAATGATACGCCTGCTCCACTTTCAATAGCCTTTTTAACAGCAGATGTGCTACCCAGCATCATTACTATGTTAAGGTCTCCTTCTTTTATACCCATCTCTTGCAATTTAAGCCTTATAGTCGACCTTGTTCCGGAACCTCCTTCACGCAATACATATGGAACATTCTTTAATTCCTCTATCATTATAACATCATGTTTAAACCAGCTATCTTGTGCGGGACAAACCAGCACGATTCTATCAGCGGTAAAATTCTCATAAACCAATCTACTACCTTCTTTTTCCTTTGTACCAACAACCCCTATCTCTACTTCATCGTCTAATACCTTTTCAACGACATCCTTGCTGTCCCCAATAATTAATTTGATATCTATGCCATTGTGCATCCGTTTAAATTCAGCCAATAATTGAGGAAGTATATATTCTCCAGGAATGTTGCTTGCCCCTATAGTGAGCTCTCCTTTGATCAGTCCTTTTAGTTGCTCAATAGACTGAATAGCCTCTTCGGATAGACGAAGTATTCTGCGGGCATATTTGTACAACTCTTTGCCGCCCCTCGTAATGGTAACTTCCCTCCCGCTTCGATCCAGAAGAATAGCCCCCAGCTCATCCTCCAATGATTTGATCTGAAAACTAACAGTGGGCTGGCTTAAAAAAACAGCCTCACTGGCCCTTGAAAAACTTTTATGTTCGACAACGGCACAAAAAATTTTTAGCTGATTAAGGTCCATTGACTTAAAAAAGGCAGGTCAAAAAAGAAACGCACGGCCCCGCGTAAAATAAAGATTTATTACCAATTCAGTTTATAAGTACTCTAATCCTTCTCCTCTTTTTCCTTGAGCGCTGTGATTATCTTTTCAGGCGTTATGGGGAGATCATTTATTCTTACTCCTATAGCATCATAGATAGCATTAGCAATAGCCGGCGCCGTAGGGACAAGCCCGGGTTCACCAATGCCTTTTGCCCCAAATGGACCATCCCTTTCATCTGTTTCTATTATAATCGGCTCTACCGGTATAACATCTTTCGCGGTGAGCATTTTATAATCACGGAAGTTAGGATTCATAACCCTTCCATTCTCCACCAGCATCTCTTCTGTTAAGGCATAACCCGCACCGATATAAGCCGCACCGTATATTTGACCCTTGACGAGTGTTGGATTTATAGCCTTCCCAACATCATGGGCAGCAAAAAGATTAACGATGGTAACCTTTCCTGTCTCCTCATCAACTTCAACCTCTACTCCAGTCGTGCCGAACGCATAGGTAAGAGAGAGGTTTCCCTTCATTTCTCTATCAAGCATCTCTGTGGGTGGATCATAGAATGCCTCGGCTACTATTACCTTGCTTTCCCCTATTCCAACATGCAAACCGCTTCTCAGGATATCGCTAACCTCGAATCTGAAGTATTTATGATCAGGTGCTGCCTTTGGAAAAACCATTCGATTTTTTATATCCAGCTTCTCAGGGTCGGATATCATGTTGTAGTCAAGCTCAGGCTCAACGAAATTTGGGTTCTTCTTCTGTTCACGCTTTAAGTTACTTTTTATTAGCCTCGGCATTTTTTCCACAGCAATCTGCAGAATTTGCCTCTTAGCGCTCTCGCAGGCCCTTATCGCAGCATTTCCGGCCATGAATGTGTGACGGCTTGCATGTGTCCCTGCATCCCATAGGCATAACCCCGTATCCCCAAAGGTTAGAGAAATATCTTCAGGTCTAAATCCTAACGATTCTGCGATGATTTGTGAGATAACAGTTGGAGAACCCTGGCCTTGATCAGTCCCGCTCTCCAATACGTCTACATGGCCGTTCTGATCTACTTTGATCATTATGCCGTGGCCATCAGATAGATATACCCTTGCGCCACCGGCAACATGTATAAGAGATGCCATTCCAAGGCCCCTTTTTCGCTTTTTTGACTTCTTGTTATCCCAATCAAGAATTTTTTTAACGGAGTTTATGCATTCTTCAAGGCCACATGATGTTATCTTAAGCCTCATCGGGGTTAAATCCCCTGATTTATTAGAATTTATCAGCCTTAGTTCGGCTGGGTCAATACCTGCCTTTTCTGCAAGCCTATCCATAGAAACCTCCACAGCAAAAGTAGCCTGCGGGTTCCCATACCCCCTCATAGCCTGGCAGTATATATTGTTAGTGTATACACAGGTAGCCTCAAAGGATACATTAGGCACACGATAAAGAGATGACATAGGCATCATCATAACAGAGGGAGTGGTAACACCCCAGGACGTATAGGCCCCATTATCTAAAAGTGCCTCGCATTTTCGAAAGGTAAGCCTTCCATCCTTATCACAGCCCTGTTCTATTGTAAATCTCGCAGGCTGTCTCGGTGGCAATGCCCGGAATTCTTCCTCCCTGCTAAAGAGGATTTTCACCGGCTTTCTGGTTTTCAGGGCAAGCTGGATACTTATAAATTCATATATATCTGTATCGAGCTTAGTTCCGAAGCTACCTCCTACAGTAACGTTAACAACCCTCACATTCTTTCCTTTAAGGCCAATAGCGGCAAGATATTCAGTGATCCTTTGCTTGTCGAGAAACGGAACATTTGTCTGGTTATAAAGGGTCAGGTTGTTGTTCATATCAAACTCGGCCACACAGCCACTTGTACCCATGCAGCACTGATTAACCCATGTCGTAGTCAGGCTGTCTTTCACCAGATAAGCCGAGTCTTTTCTTCCCTGCTCAATATCTCCAGCCTTAAATTTCCATGGAAGCGGAATAATATTGCTTGTTATAGGCTTGCCCCTTGCATCTACCTCATGAACAAGGACTGCCCCCTCCTTCATAGCCTCAGCCGGATCAAAAACCGCCGGCCGCTCTTCATATTCCACATCGATTAAATCGAGTGCCTCTTCTGCTATTTCTTCACTGATCGCAGCAACGGCTGCAACCTCATCTCTAAACTGGCGAACAATGCCTTTTTTAAGCACTATTTGATCCTTCAAAAATCCAACTCTTACGTCAGGAATATTGTACCCGCTTAAAACGGCCCTTACCCCGGGAAGTTTTTCTGCCTTGGATGTGTCTATACTTTTAATTTTTGCATGGGCATATTTGCTGTAAAGAATCTTTCCGTAAAGCATTCCCGGTCTTTTTAGATCATTGATATAGATAGCCCTGCCGGTTACCTTATCAACCTCTATGGTCCTTGGGATATTTTTTCCTACATACAGAAGATCGGACATAACTTCCTCCTATGAAAATCATTTTTTTTCTTTGATCATTTCCACAGCCTTCTCAATAGAATCAACAATCTGAACGTAACCTGTGCAGCGACAGAAATTTCCAGCTATACTTGTTCGGATTTGATCTTTTGTCGGTTCAGGGTTTTGATCAAGTAGCGCCTTTGCGGACATAATCATCCCAGATGTACAAAACCCACATTGAACACCGTTGTTTTCAAGAAAGGCCTTTTGAAGCGGATGAAGTGCCCCATTCTTATAAGCCACTCCTTCAATGGTTGTAACCGACGTGCCCTCTACTTCAAGAATTGGATAAATGCACGAGCTCACGGCATTTCCATCTATTATGACTGTACATGCGCCGCATTCACCTACTCCACATCCCTCCTTTGTGCCGGTCAATTCAAAATATTCTCTCAAGGTCTTCAAAAGCGTCCAGGTCGCCGGCACTTCAGCTGTTACCAGATCGCCATTTAAAGTAAAAGTAACTGATACATTTTTCATATATGCACCTCCGATTAGCTAACGTGCCCTTTCCATGGCAACGGTTGCCATTCTACGCACAAATAGTGTAACCATATCCTTTCTATACCATGCCTTTCCCCGAATGCTATCTCTTGGCTTGCATTCCTGAGCAGCAATGCTGCCCGCCTCTTTCAAGCTCTCTTCATCAAGCTTTTTACCCTTGAGGAAGGCTTCCGCCTTTTTGGCCCTTATGGGCGTAGGAGCTAAAACACCAAGGCCGATCCTTGCCCCGGAGCAGGTTTTCATATCATCCTCCAGGCTTATCAAAACACCTACTCCAAGAATAGCCAATTCCATGGCCCCCCTTCGTGTATGTTTCCAGTAAGCTGCCCCTGTATGCGCAGGAAGTTCAGGAACAAAAAATTCGGATAGGATCTCGCTACTCTTCAGACATGTTTTTCCGGCACCTACAAAGAAATCCTCAAGGGCTATAGTCCTTTCGCCTTCCGGCCCAACGGCTCTAATCTGGGTCCCCAATGTAAGCAAAGGAATAGCACCATCGGCCGATGGAACTGCGTTAACGATATTTCCTCCAATGGTTGCTACATTTCGAATCTGAACAGATCCTATATTTTCCACGGCATCAATTAAAACAGGGAATTCCGCTCTGATAATTGGAGAAAGCTCCATCATCCTATGGGTAACCATCGCGCCAATTCTTAATTCCCCTTCTTTGTAGGTAATGTGGTCTAAACCCTTAAGCCGTCTTAAGGAAATGAGAGCCTGAGGCCGTATCTTTTTCTGCTTTATTTTTACCATTACATCGGTACCCCCGGCTATGTAACTTGATTTTTCCCCATAGCTTTCATGAAGGGAGATAGCCTCCTGGACGGAGGTTGGGATTAAATAATCATAATTATTCATTTTTGTTCCCCCCTTAAACAAACGTATCTAATAATTAAACAGGCGATCTTGATATCCCTACCATTTTAATGCCCTCATAAGGCTGCTTTCTATTCTTGTTGATTCGCTGCAGGAAGCCTGAGTTTATAAAATTACGGGCTTTTATCCTAAAATTTAGTGTTTACTGTGCCAGAAACTCAATTATACAGAGTTCTTGGAATTAATCGTTAAACCGTTTTATCTTGCATTACTTTTGTTTATACTGAACTACACATGCAAAAGCGGCGAGGCTAATAATTATTAAAACCTACAGTGAGTTAAAAAATGTGCCTAGCCCTATATAATTCCTCTTTCCTTGAACTTGATCAGGTCATCTTCGGGGTAACCTAAGATATCAGAGTATATTTCACCGTTATGCTCCCCAAATCTTGGAGGGAAGGTCAAGGTACTATCAGATTCTTTCAGAAATGGTGTTACAAAGGGTGGAGGCGGAAGCGTAAGCTCTAGCCCTGATTTAGGGTCCTTTGATTTAAGAAGCCTTCTTTTTATTAGAGGATCTTGCAATACCGCAGGAATATCATTTATCTTACTAACAGGCAGCCCGATTTGGTTAAAGAGTTCTATAAGTTCCTCTGAGGTAACGGTGGATAATATTTCACCTATGGCCTTATTGAGATTTTCCACATCGTTTATCTTGCCCTCATTTTTTTCATACCCAGGTTTATCCATTGATTTAAAAAGAGGGAGGCTTACCATTGCCTTCCATTGTCGGTCATTTCCTACTGCCATATATACATAGCCGTTTTTTGTCTTGAACACTGATACAGGGGCAAAAAACTGGTGGGTATTTCCGTGTCTTGTTATCTTTTGATTAAAAGTTGCAGTTAATGTTATTGGCACTGTAAGCCATGATGTGGATGATTCAAGCATAGACATGTCAATCCTGGAGCCTTGTCCAGTTTTTTCCCTTAATAAAAGGGCCTTCATCAAAAGCCCGTATGCATGCTCGCTAGTCCCCATATCAGCCAATGGTATTCCAAGAGACTGAGGGTCGCCATCTTTTTCGCCTGTTAAATCCATTAAACCGGACCTTGCCTCCAGTATTGGCTCATATGCCGCCTCATTACTATCAGGGCCGAAACCTGTAATGCTTAGCCAAATAATATCAGGTTTTATTCCCTTTAAGGTCTCATAATCTATACCAAGCTTTACATAATTTCGTGGTAATTGATTAGTGGCAAAAATATCTACATGTAATTTTGTAATAAGTTCTTTGAGTATATCTTTTCCCTTTTCCTCTGCCAAATTAAGCGTCACTGCCCGTTTCCCTGCATTTATACAAAGGTAATAGGTATTCATTCTCTCTTCCTTAAGGTGGTTTTCCCCTACCATACGGTTCGGATCCCCATATATTGGATGTTCTAACCTTATAACATTCATTCCATCCTGGGCAAGCCTATATGTAAGATATGGGAGGGTCGTGGCCTGCTCGAGTGAAAGAATTGTCATTTTCTTAAATATTTCCATCTAAACCTCCTTTGCTCTGTTAATCAGTTAAAGGGTAAAAAATTCATGGGCTTAAGATTTTGTATACTGTATACAAATCCTTTGTCAAGGGAAAAAAGAACGCAGCTAACATTGCAAAGTATTGAGTAAGGCTAAGCTACTCAACTAATTTTTCATAATCCAGGGCTGAAGGGCAGGAAAATAATGTATTTAGTTCAATCTGTATTTTTCGCGAAGCCTTTTGGAAAATGTATTTACCTTCTTGATTATTTAATACGCTATGTTTTTAAGTCTTCTTTCTAATTACAGACCTCGTAAAAACTATTTATTTAGTGACTGCAATCCCTGTAGTTTTTAGGACTTTGCTCAAAAATTGGACATCAGGCCGATCTGGGTTATAAGGTTCAGGGTTCAAAGGTTTTAACCGCTGAACGGTGAACCTTGAACCTTGAACCCAAATCTTGAGTTAGAAACGCACCCTTTTGTCCAAAATATTACCCCAAAACCAGCTAAAATTTTCGAAGTCTGAATTGACTATTTTGACTGATATTACCATGCTGTATAGCGTGTAGACAGACAGCATATAAACCTGCGCTAAGAATTATTTCCCTAATCGGTAAGATGTACCTACTGTAGGATTCCTTTCACCAAATTTTTCAATTAGCTCCTGGACAATTTCAGATCGAGATGCTCCGGCTTTCTCTAAATTTTTGATAAGCATATATGCGCCAAACAATGGCGAAGGCCTAATCTCTGATGCAAAATGGCCTACGCCCTGGTTCCAAACAAACAGGGAAAATAATTCATCCAACTCCCTTGCTGTAAGGCCTATATAGCATAGTCCTTGATCATTTCTCTTGTGGCCTGACGATATCGGCCTCCTCCGACCCCATTTGCAAGAGAGAGCAGATACATTGTCTTCTGATCTATTGCAGCGTTTTCCTTTTCCCATATGAACTGCCAAAAAGGCACCACTAAATTTGCCAAATCATTATCTATTAGCTTAAAGTTTACCATGGCGGTTGGTTTCATAGGAACATTCATCCCTGCCGGCAAGGTTGGCTCCCGTTTTTCATAGGTCTTTTCCCTCATTTTTTAATAAAATTTCACAAAGACATAAACGGGCTATTTAAATAGTGTTTCCCCTTTTGCGAGATCTTCCAAAAAATCCCTGTCAATGATTGTAATATTGTTTCCATCTTGTTCAATTATCCCTGTTTCACGCATTTTTGCAAAAATTCTTGAAAGGGTCTCCGGAACAGTCCCAAGCAGGCTTGCAAGCTGCCCTTTTGTTATATCCAGGGTAAAAGAATCGCCGGCTCTTTTTTCATTTAAAACATCGAGGAAATAAGCGGATAGGCGGCTTGGGATTTCTTTCAGGGAGAGGTTCTCTATTTGAACAGTAAATTGACGTAATCGATCAGACACGGCTGCAAGCATATTAAGGGCAATTTCAGGGTACCTGCTCACCAAACCAAGAAAATCATCTCTAGAAAAAAATATAACGTTAGCTGGTTTCATTGCCTCGGCACTTGCAGGGTAGGTATTTCCTGAAAATACAGGAACAGGGGCAAAGATTTCATAGGGCTTTATAACCTCCAAGATCTTCTCCTTTCCCTCCATGGATGTTTTATATATCTTTACAAGGCCGGAATGGATTATAAAAAACCCTCTCCCCTTATTGCCCTCCAAAAAAACAGTTTCTCCTTTAATAAAATGCTTTTCCACTGCTATGCTGGATAGGGCAATTAATTGATCCCTAGAAAGCCCCTTAAAAAGAGGGACATTAGAAATGATCTCTAATATACGATTCATAACAGCAGCCTCAGTGGGCGAAATGTTTCTAAGCCCATGAAAGGCCGGCATTCGTTGTAACAAGCAAACAGTTATTGTTTTTCATACCCTCGTTTACTTGTGTTTGTCCATAGGCCACTTTCCATCCCAGCATTTTAGACAAAGACTTTCCCTTGGAATATTCAGTGCGCTAACAAAGCCTTCGAGACTGTTATACTTTACAGAATCTGCTCCTATCTTTTCAGCTATCCATGCCTCTAAACCTTTAAGCTGGTCAAATGATGCAATATCTCCCTCGGGAATATACGCCCTTGCCACCAATTCTTCATAGGTTCTCGTGGATATGCCGAAATCACAAGGATACATTAAGGGTGGGCACGCAACCCTTACATGGACTTCCTTTGCTCCAGCATTTTTCAAGTCTCTAACCTTGTTCTTTATCTGCGTGCCCCTGACTATAGAGTCATCACAAAGAACAATAATTTTATCCATTGTAGCATATTTTAATACGGATAGCTTGTTCTGAGCCATTCTTTCCCTGGCATCTTGTGTTAACTGAGTGTAGCTTCTATCTGCATATCTATTGTAAAGGAATACCTCCTGGTAAGGTAGTCCCGAGAACATATGATAACCAAGGGCATGACCTATGCCTGACAACGGCACAGGGGCTACAAGATCTGCCTTTATCCCTCCCTCCTTTAAGTCCCTCTCGGCCAGCTTTTTTCCTAAATTATTCCTTGCCTCCTGCACATAAAGCCCATCAATCTTACTGTCCATGCTGGCTGTATATGCCCATTCAAAGGCACAATGAGCCCTTCTATGACTCTCGAGTTGTTTTTTTGTCTCAAATCCATCTTTAGACATAAAGACAATTTCCCCTGGCATTACATCTCTGCATTTACTTATTCCAATATCCTGAACAGCCCTTGACTCAGAGCTTACTACATATGTTCCTGATTTTTCTCCCAACATAAGGGGTCTGAATCCGTATATATCCCTGGCAGCATATATTCCCTCATGAGTCAATACAACAAGAGAATAGGCCCCGTATATTTTTTCAGAGAGCTTTGATATACCAGCAACGATATTTTTTTCTTGCATGATAAGCTTTGAGATAATCTCGATGTTCAGGCCATGGTAAAAGGCCTCTCCTCTGTCTTTCATCTCTGTTAATAAGTCTTCCCTGTTAATAATGTTACCACTAAACGCCACTGCGATTTCCCCGACTGCCCCTTGCCACATCATCGGCTGCCTTTCATTTAGGCTCACATGACCTATCCCCATGTTTCCTTTAAAGCTGTCTAATTCTTGAGAGCTAAAGGTGTTTCTGACCTGGCCATAATGGGTTATAAAAAATATTCTGTTTCCGTTAAAGGTCGCAATCCCACAAAACTGCTGGCCTCTGTGTTGAAGAAAATCAAGGCCTTTATAAATATCTTCAACGCAATCATTTTGCTTTATAATTCCAAATACGGCGCAGTTATCACCTGTACGCTTCATAAAAAATTCTCCTTTACCCTAAAATTTTGTAAAAATGATATAGACGAGAGGTTTGAAAATGGCCCTTTTTCCGCGCTCATAAAGATTTTGCTACAACTGCAAATTATGATGCAGTGATTCTATCGATGTCATAAAAGTGCCAAAAAATTATAACGGTATGTTTTCACGCTGAAAAGGCCTTACGTTGATCAATATCCAGCTATTAAACAACACCCTGGTTTTGTTAAACCAGGGGACTAAATAATCAGCATTATGAAAATATTCCTAAGATAGATATTTATCAAGCGGTTTCTTTCTCTTTTTTAAAAACGTTTCCTTTGCCAGCGTATCCTTTTTGCGACATCATCTTTTTTATATCCATCTCAAAGCCTTTATCAGAGGGTCGGTAAAATATTTTTCCCCTAATTTTTTCGGGTAGATACTGCTGGTTTACCTCACCATCTGGATAATCATGAGGATAGATGTAACCCTTTGAATAACCCATATCCTTCATCATTTTTGTAGGTGCATTCCTTAAATATAAAGGTACAGGTTGTGCGCCAGATTGTTCAATCTCTTTCTTCACGGAGTTTTCTGCCAGATAAATGGCATTACTCTTTGGGGCAATGCTTAAATATATCACCGCCTGAGCAAGGGAAAGTTTGGCCTCCGGAGGCCCCACTCTTTCCCATGCATTATACGCTGTCAAGGCTACTTCAAGGGCCTTAGGATCTGCAAGGCCAACGTCCTCTGATGCAAATCTGATAAGTCTTCTCCCAATAAAAAGGGGGTCTTCACCGGCCTCCAGCATTCTATAAAGCCAGTAGATAGATGCCTGGGGGTCACCTCCCCTCATGCTCTTATGAAGAGCTGAAATTAGATTATAATGCTCTTCCCCGCTTTTATCATAAAACAAGGGTCTCTTGTCCAAGGATCGGGCAACACTGGAAGCATTCAAAACTCTTTCATTTCGCTTATTTGGTTGGGCAAAATAAATGGCTGATTCCAGGGCATTTAAAGCTGACCGTGCATCTCCCTGGGATATAGTTATGATATAGTTTAGTGCATCTTCATCAATTTTTATATTCATATCTCCCAGCCCTCTTGCCTTATCTTTGACTGCTCTGTTTAAAATGATTTTCATGTCTTCATGGCCTATGGATTTTAAGGTCATAACCCGAACCCTTGACAAGAGAGGGGGGATAATTTCAAATGATGGGTTTTGTGTGGTAGCCCCAATAAGAATAATTAGCCCGCTTTCTACATGGGGAAGAAATGCATCCTGTTGTGCCTTGTTAAATCGATGGATTTCATCAACAAAAAGAATGGTTGGCTTTAGCTTATATCTATAGTTTTTTTTTGCCGCACTAATTACTTCTCTCAATTCCTTTAAACCAGAGATTACCGCAGAGAAGGTCTCGAAAGGGCTTTCAGTATACTGGGCAACGAGCCGTGCGATTGTTGTTTTTCCTGAACCCGGAGGCCCCCAAAATAGCATAGAAAAAAGCCTCCCTGTATCAAGGGCCCTTCGCAATGTCCTTGTTGGACCAAGGATATGGTCTTGGCCAACTACCTCATCGATACTGTCCGGCCTCATTCTTGTGGCCAGAGGAGTTGCCTTTGTATGCATTGTCCTCATCCCTGTCCTTAAATTGTCGTATATTTCTAGAACCAAATCCTATTCGGTCTTACAAGAATTTTTCCAGGTCTATATCTGAAAAAGAAGCACTAAATGAGAAACTCCATGTACAATTTCACTTTACCAAAAACCAATGAAAAAGGAAACATAAGATGGTATAATAAATATAGATCTCTGGTTCAACCTCCTTTATCTATAACGGAGCCTAAAAAACTTCACATCTTTTTATTTAAAAGCAGAATATGATTGGGCAGAAACTAATATTCAGCTTACAAGGGAGCGTTTCTGGCTTGATGTAACTCAAAAATTTAAACGACTTTTCCTTGACATATAATTCTTCTCTTTTTACAGTAACATTTAACGGAAGGGTACGGTGTTTGCCGGTTTTTTATTCTTTCACTTTGAGGCAAAAGATAATTCCTGCATGGGGCCATTTAAATGTACATAATCTTAGGTATTGGAACAGCCGGGTATTTTGCTGCAAAACGATTAAAAGATAAAGGTTCTAGGCTAACCCTTGTGGATATTAAACCGGAGAGGGCGGACTCATTAAGGGATATTGGCTTTGATAATGTCGTTGATGGTGACATCACATCGCGCGAGCTTTTAAAAAAACTATCCATAGAAAAGGCCAAAGGTGTCATGGTGCTTACAACTGATCCTGACTTGAACCTTAAGGTATGCCGAATAATCAGGCAGATCAGTAAGGAGGTGCCCCTTATTGTTAGGGCAGGGAAGCAGGAAGCAAACAAGGATTTCGAGGAGTTGGAGGTAGACGATGTGATTTATCCCGCATTAGCAGTTGCGGAAGAGGCGATAAAGAAACTTGAAAAATTGGAGGCTAAAAAAAACCTCGAGAGACTTAGCGCAATAATCCGTCAAGCTACCAAAGGCATAGCCATTGTGACGCAGGACAACCCGGACCCAGACGCCATTGCCAGCGCCCTGACCTTTAAAAGAATTGTTGAAAAAATGGGAAAGAATGCTGATATAATCTATGGCGGAGAAATAGGCTATGATGAAAATAAGGCCTTGGTCAACCTCCTTGGAGTAGAGGCAGTACCCATTGCCAAAATCAAAAACATAGGAGACTATTCGAAAATAGTCTTGATTGAGGCCTCTAAACCAGGAGAAAATAATTCACTTCCAAAGGAAATCAGGCCTGATATTATTATAGACCATCATCCGTACGACGCTAAAAAGGTCTCGGCTGATTATATTGACATACGGCCTGAACTTGGCGCGAACTCTACTATTCTAACAGAATATTTGACTGACCTTGATTTTGAGATTTCAGAAGAATTAGCCACATTGCTTTTTTACGGCATTAAAACCGACACCGATGGCTTTACGAGAGGTACTACACCTAAAGACCTTCAAGCAGGCGCCCTCTTATATAATAAGGCATCTCAGGAGCTCTTGAATAAAATTGAAACCCCCCTTATGTCCTCTGAAACTCTGGATGTATTGGGCGAGGCTATAAAGAACAGGAAAAGCATTGGGAGTCTGTTGCTGGCTAATGTGGGTTTTATCAAGGAAAGGGATACCCTGCCTCAGGCAGCTGATCACTTATTAAAACTTGAAGGCGTTTCTGTAGTTTTAGTTTATGGCCTTTCCGCTGACGTAGTACATATTTCGGCTAGAAATAAGGATATAAGGATTAATCTCGGAGATGCCATGAAAAATGCATTTGGCGATATTGGTGAAGCAGGGGGTCATCCCACTGCAGCAGCGGCAAAAATAAACCTCGGTCTTTTTGGTAGCTCCAAGGATAAAGAGTCACTGTTAAAGCTGGCTGAGGAGGCTATTACGTACCGATTTCTGAAAGAGGTCGGAATAGAAGAAAAAGCATAGTCCTCAATGTTAAGCACAACTGTTGCATGCTAAAATGTTAGCTACCGCTTCAGAGTTATATAACGTCATCACAGTAACTTTCGTGTTTAAACACGATGAAATGGTTTAATCTTGGCGGACACCTTGCTACGTGCAAAATCAAAAAAAGGAGACGTCACATAAAAGAAAATAATTTATGAGCGCGAATAAAGTAAATTTTCAAAGCTCTTAACTTATAGGTCAGAGGGAGGCTACTAATGGCTTATGACACAGCTCTACGCGGTTATACCTCTAAAAGGATCGAAGAGATAGGTTCTGCGGACATCCTCGTAGGAATCCCTTGCTACAACAATGAGAAAACTATCTCGCACGTCATTCAGATGGTTACCCACGGTCTAGCCAGGCATTACAAGGATAAAAAAAATGTGATCCTTGTTGCAGATGGGGGTTCTACAGACGATACAAGGGAAGCAGCAAAGGAGTTTGAGATCAAACCCTGGCAGGAAAAGATTATCTCCATATACCGTGGTCATAGCGGCAAGGGCTCTGCTTTTAGGTCTGTATTCGAAGCAGCCAAGCGACTAAATGCCAGGGCATGTATGGTTGTAGATTCTGACTTGCGTTCTATTACCAGCGACTGGGTTAAGTATCTTCTTGAACCAATTCTGGATAATGATTATCAGTATGTCTCCCCTATATACTCTCGTTACAAGTACGATGGAACTATAACCAACAACATTGTGTATAATCTTACGAGGGCATTGTACGGCCTGCGTATACGTCAGCCGATTGGCGGCGATTTTTCTTTTGCAGGACAGCTTGCCTCATATTATATAGAACAAGATGTATGGGACACGGACGTAGCCCGGTATGGCATTGATGTATGGATGACAACCAACGCTATCGCAAATGACTTCAAAATCTGCCAGTCCAATTTAGGGGTAAAAACCCATGATGCAAAGGATCCGGCCGAGTCATTGGGCCCGATGTTCCGCCAGGTAATACACACCCTCTTCGTCCTCATGGAGGACTACGAATCTTTGTGGAAAGCCATCAAGGGAAGCCGGACTGTGCCAATGTTCGGCCTCCAAGAATTCATAGAGCCGGAGGCCATCAAGGTTGACCTTGGACGCTTGGTCAGGGAATATAAAATAGGCTTTCGTCAGTTCAAGGGGCTCTATCAGGATATCTTCTGCCCAGAGTGTTTTCAGGAACTAAAGCGATGCGCTTCGATGGCAAAGACAAAGTTTGTTATGCCAGTTACAACCTGGGTTCAAATCCTATACGAAATAGCGGCGACCTTCCACAGCTGGACCTATAACCGCACCCAACTGGTTAACCTTGTTACCCCGCTCTATTTAGGGCGGGTAGCATCCTTTATCAACCAAACCCTAAAAATGAGCTCAACTGAGGCTGAAGAAGTGGTTGAGGAACAGGCACAGGTTTTTGAAGATTATAAAGACTATTTGATCACGGTGTGGGACGAGAAGTCAAGCCCAAGACATTGAAACATAGTAGGCTTCGTTAAAGAACAAAAAACTGGAAGTACCTACTTTAGAAAGAATATGCAAATAAACACAAAGAAAAACCCTTTATTAAAATTGGCAGCTCGCGTTTTGCCATTGCTCTTTACCATACAAACGTAGGTAAATTTCGTATGAAATTAATGACCCGGCTTTCACACGTTAACCTCTAAACCCCCAAAATAAGGTGTAATGAAAAACAACAAGCTCAATATACTGGTGGCTGCCTCAGAGGCTTCGCCACTGGCACAGGCCGGGGGTTTGGGTGATGTAATTGGCAGCCTTCCCCTTGTTTTCAGCGATATGGGCCATAGGGTTGCAGTAACCATACCTGCCTACCGGCGTATAATGGAAAAAAACCCTCACCTTAAGATCGTCGCAAAAGGACTGCCTATCCCCTTAGGTAAAATAAACCTAACCGCTGACATCCTTGCAGAGGAACTTGCCCCTAATGTGCCTGCGTATCTTGTGCGAAGAGATGAATTTTTTGACCGATCTGAACTCTATGGCAGTAGTCAGGGGGAATACATGGATAACTGTGAAAGATATATATTCTTTTCTCGAAGTATCCCCGCCCTCTGTGAGGCCATAGATTTTCTCCCTGACGTTATACTAGCCAATGACTGGCAAACCGGCCTTGTAATGGCTCTTTTGAACGAGGGATCGCTCCCTCATACTGCAGGGGTTTTTGCAATTCATAACTTGGGCTATATGGGGCTTGTTCCACAAGAACGGATTGAGATTATAGGCCTGCCGGATAGCTATTATACCATGGAGGGCCTCGAGTATTTTGGACAGATGAGCCTCTTAAAAGCCGGCATTGTATATGCGCGGGAGGTAGTCACGGTGAGTCCCACCTATGCAAAAGAGATTCAGGAACCTGCGTATGGCCATGGGCTAGCGGGATTGATGTACTCGGTCAGAGACCGGCTTAATGGAATCTTGAACGGTGTAAATTATGAAATCTGGAACCCTGCAACAGATCATAATATAGCCGCCACTTTTTCTCCAAAATCTCTCTCGGGCAAGATACACTGTAAAAAGGCACTTCTCAAGGAGATGGACCTGCCGTATGATTTATTAGAAAAGCCAGTGGTGGCTATGGTTACACGCCTTTTCGACCAGAAAGGATGCAGGCTTGTGGCTGAGGCTGCGGATGAGCTCTTTTCTCTTGATTTGGGTCTTATTCTTCTCGCTGACGGCGACATAAGCTATCAGAGACTCTTTTCAAAAATCCATACCCACTACCCGAGTAAATTTAGTTTGAGGTTCGGCTTTGATACGGTTCTATCCCACAAAATAATAGCTGGTTCCGATATGTTTCTAATGCCCTCGCTCTACGAGCCATGTGGCCTCACACAAATGTACAGCCTGAAATACGGAACCATCCCTATTGTAAGGGCAACCGGGGGCCTGCAAGATACGGTCATCGACCCGGATGAGAATAAGTCAAGAGCCACTGGTTTTAAGTTCAATCGCTTTCATAAGGATCAGATGATTGCTTCGGTTCGCAAGGCTATTGAGACTTTTAGAAAGCCAAAATTATGGCAATCCATGATGCTTAATGCCATGTCCCAAGATTTCTCCTGGGAGCACTCCGCTAAAGAATATATTAAAGTATTTCATCGCGCACTTGCATCTAAACGGGAACATGCTTAGTCCTGTAGGTTTCTTTTATGTAAGTCCGTATGGAATGGTTTTAATCAGGTGGCCTCGATGCATTTTATTGCCCGCATTTTCCACCTTGCCGTTATATCCAATCCCATTGGAGTGTTATAATAGGCCCTGTCTTAATACACTGGTTTAGGATCATTAAGAGTGGAAACCGAATATCAACAAGATAAAACCATTAAAACCCTTCTCGCGGATAAATGGAGATACTAAAAAATAAATGGCTAAAAATAGTGTTGCCATGAAAAATCCGCCCGCCATAAAATAAAAAGGACCAAATATCCATTGATTTACATCTGAGCCTGTGGTATGAGCTCCGTTGCACAATTTATGCGTTGATGGTTTTCTTACATTATCTTCGAAAAGCAGCTTATGGCAGCATTACCTACATTTATAACAAATGAGGCGCGCGATCAGGATTCTCTTCGGGCATCAATCCGAGATGGGGTATCCCATGCAGTCATGATGGGTGCAGGCGAGACCTATCTTGGCCCCTTCGGTATATTCCTCCGCGCCACTACACTCCAAGTAGGAATTTTGGCCACCTTGCCTCAGCTCTTTGGAGCAATTATGCAGCTTTCCGGCGCCCGGACAATGTCGTGGTTTCGAAGTAGGCGGGCAGTAGTTTTTACTGGCGCCCTAATCCAGGCCTCACTCTGGATTCCCATGGCATTCCTGCCTTTCTTTTTCGGGGTTAGTTCAACATCTGTTTTTCTCTTAATAGGGCTTGTCATGCTATACCACGGAGCCAATGGCGTAATAGTGCCCATTTGGAATAGCCTTGTAGGAGACCTGGTCTTACCCAACATCAGGGGTCGCTTTTTCGGAAAGCGTAACAGGCTTTCCAGCATAAGCACCTTCATAGCACTTCTCCTTGCAGGGATAACCCTGCATCTTTTTGAAAAAAATAATGTGCCGGCAGTGGGATATCTCATTATATTTACAGCCGCATTGCTGGCCAGGTTGAACTCCGCTCGGTGGCTTAGAAGATATGAAGATCCGGAATTTCGCATACTCCCGGAGGAAAACTTCACCTTCCGCCAGTTTTTGCGCCGGTCTCCCCATTCTAATTTCGCAAAATTCGTATTCTTTTTCAGGGCGATAAATCTTGGCGTCGCTTTTTCAGCCCCTTATTTTACACTTTATATGCTGAGAGACCTAAAATTTTCCTATGTAGAATTTACAGGTGTTACTGCAGTAGCCACAGCCACTCAATTTCTTGCATTCAGATACTGGGGTGAACTTGGCGATCGGTTCGGCAATAAAAAAATTCTTACTATCTGCGGGTGGGGTGTCGGCATAGTCCCGATACTCTGGCTTGTATCATGTCACATTGGCTATCTCGTGCTCATCCAGGTTTATAGCGGCTTCGTATGGGCGGGGTTCAGCCTGTCCTCTGCCAATTTTATTTTTGATGCCGTAACTCCCCCCAAGCGTGCCCTTTGTGTAGCATATCAGGGCCTGGTCAATGGCATTTGTGTCTTTGTGGGATCCGTTGCAGGAGGTTATGTAGCCAATAAATTGCCAGAGACCTATCAATGTGGCCCTTGGCTCTGGGAGCCAATCTCTTCTCTGCCTGCGATCTTTCTCCTGTCGGGGATTATAAGGCTTGTCGCATCAGCCCTTCTCCTCCATAGGTTCAAGGAGACTCGGCCTGTAAGGCCGATACGTGGGCACGAACTCATATTTCGCGTTAGTCACTTAAAGCCAATCGCGGGCGCCACCTTTAATATCTTAACCGGTCTTTTCAAAGAGCACAAAACTGATACCCCGAGAAGAAGAAAAAATCATGGGTCAGAACATAGAACGGCCTCTGAAAATAATCCGAACCTTTGAAGGCAATGCAGGCTTCACCAATGTGCAGCCATTGTAGTTATAGTATAAGGCATCATATTCTTAAACAAAAACAGAATAAGAATCAAGCTTCGAAAATCTTCCCTTCTTTTAAAAATAAAGCGATAGTAACATGAGCCCTTACTTGTGATCTATGCCCTTCCGTAAATCTTTGTCATCTCTCGAAGTCTATCGTTTATTGATGGCGTTAACTGTTCCGGCAAAAGCCTCCACTGCCAGTTGTTGTCTGTGGTAGCGGGCCTGTTCATCCTAGCCTCCTCGCCTAGGCCAAGAATATCCTGCATGGGAAATATAGCTGCCTTTGCAACAGACATCATGGCAAGCCTTACGAGAACACAGTTAATATTCTCTGCGCAAACCTCTTGTCCCACATATTGAAAAAGTCTCTTTTTAATATCCGGGCTTGCCTCTCTTTCAAACCAGCCCCTTGCCGTATTATTGTCATGGGTTCCGGTGTATATAAAACAGTTTTTACCAATATTATGGGGGATATAAGGGTTCGTTGCAATATCCTCTCCAAAGGCGAAGAGGAGGATCTTCATGCCAGGAAACTCAAAGCGGTCCATGATTTCCATTACGTCAGAAGTAATAACGCCGAGATCCTCTGCGATAATAGGAAGCTGAGGAAATCTTTGAAGCAGGGCATTAAAGAAATCCTCTGCCGGTGCTTTAACCCATTGTCCGTTCACGGCATTTGTCTCTCCCGCAGGGACTAACCAGTATCCAACAAGCCCGCGAAAATGATCAATCCTTATAAGGTCCAGAAGGTCGGCATTATGTTCAAACCTTCCAATCCACCATTCATACCCCGATTCCCTCAGTACATCCCATCTATAGATAGGATTACCCCAGAGTTGACCCGTCTCACTGAAATAATCGGGCGGTACGCCCGCAACCGCAGACGGCCTCTTTTCTTCGTCGAGCATAAATAGTTCTGGATTTGCCCACACATCCACACTGTCATGTATCACATAAATAGGGATATCTCCGAAGATCTGAACCCCATTATGGTTGCAGTAATCCTTGAATGAATGCCACTGCTTAAAAAAAAGATATTGGAAAAACTTTCCACTATCAATCGTATCGCGAAATTTATTTTTCAGCGAGGACATAACATCTGCTTTTCTGTCTCGTATGTCATTAGGCCATTCGGTCCAGGGTTTTCCTTGGAAATGCCCCCTTAGCGCTATGAAAAGAGCAAAATCATCAAGCCAATCGGATTGCTCTGTACAGAATGCCTCGTACTCTTGCTTGTTTTGCATCTGCTGAAAGCGCTTATAGGCAACCCTCAATATGCGCTTTTTGTAAGGTATAACGGCAGTATAGTCTACGTGATCTTTTGGAAAGATAGGCACATTTTCAACCTCGGATTGTGTTATGAAACCATCATTGACCATGATCTCGGGGCTGAGTAGCAATGGATTTCCCGCAAATGCGGATGCACTTTGATATGGCGAATTACCTTGTGCCAAATCAGTTAGGTTAATGGGCAGTATTTGCCATATGCCCTGTTTTGTTTCTGAAAGAAAATCGGCAAATCGATATGCCTCGGGTCCCAGATCCCCTATTCCAAATTGTGAGGGCAGGGAGCTGATATGAAGCAGGATGCCGCTGACTCTATTGTTCATGTTTTCTCCTTGAGCACAAGCACGAGAGCAGAAATCCTTTGCCGGCGTTACTAAAAGAATCAACTATCGAAAACTTACATTAAGATATTCACCAAGTCTGCAGAAATGCCCAAGCCATTGTTTGGCCCTCCTATCACCATTGCCTGACCTTCTCTCCATCTCGTCATATCGCCGGGTGCCTATTGAAAAGTAGATATTCTGGGCCTTCGAGAGGTCCAGCTCTAAGGGTATTCCCCCTAAGGCACTTAGTAGATCCACTATCATTTGCAACAAAAAAGTATCCTCAGGGGCCTCTACAAGTAACTCCATGAGCGATGTTAACCTTTCGCTGCCCACAAAGCTAAGATTTTTAATATCGAGCACTATACCCCACTGTTTTGATTCTTTAATCAGTCTTTTGATTTCATCTGTTTCAAGTTCTTTTGCCTGTAACTCCCGGCTAATAGTAGTGTTTAGTAAAATTTCTGTAGTTGTAATAAAGGCCTTGGGTAAAGGGATGTGCATCTCTTGCATGACTTTCATAACGGGATAGTGGCGCTGATATATTTGATGAAAAGAGGTCTCAATTTCATTCATTGTTGAGCCAAGGATTTTATTCAATACCTTTCTCTGCTCATCTCGAAATAAATGCCATAAAGAATAATTGTGCGTTTCGAAATGTTTGTCCATTAATCGAATAATCTCGGGGATGTCACTTATTCTAAAGGCATCGCGTATTTCTTCATGCATCAGTGAAAATAGCTTATCGCCCATATAATCATGGACACCTCCGATCAAATTGTGGTCGCCCATGTGCAATACCGCGAAACATACTTCCCGTTCTTCGCCTGTGATGTCAGAGCTAACGCGGGCTTTTCCAATAGCAAGTCTTTGTATACCTGCCTCCATCAGGTCATAAGCTTGAACCTTCGTTGTATAGCACCCTATCTTTATGGTCTCAGGATATTCCTCAAACAAGGAAGATATGGCATAATGCGCGCCGGCACTGAGGAGATCTGCAGCAGCGGGACGGACAAAGGCCTCCCATACACGTGCACCATCTTTTAGCTCAACTGCGTTGCTGATGGCGCCTTTGAGGATTTCCAGGTATTGAGGCTCTAGATCTTCAATGGCCACTTCTTTAGCCAATTGCATGGCCCTGGAGGCATGTTTCATCACGAGCAGAGCTTCAATGGTAGAAATATCGTCGAAAAACCAACCGCAGCTCGTAAACATTAAAAGCGAGTGACGTTGCATCTCGAGAAGTTTTAAAAGCCTTACCTTCTCTTTCTTTGAAAGCTCGCGAATGAGGTTATGCGACAGAAATGACGCTATGTTCTTGGAGGACCTGTTATGAATGAGCGAAATATAGCTATCTCTAATTTTCCAGGTCTCATTGGTGAAGGTTGCAACTTCCCTTTCGTATAGATTGGCAAGATTATCCCTGAGCCAGTTCATGGCCTCTCGTAAAGGTGCGCGCCATTCTTGAGTCCATCCTGGGTGTGCACCTGTATTGCATCCGCAGTTGGACCTCCACCTCTCAACTCCATGAGCACAACTCCATGAGGTATTTTCAAAGATCTCCACCTCGTATGCAGGGGGGTATTTTTCAAAATACTCGCCATAATTTGTAAGCCTGGCTAATGTTCCCGACTCGATATTATGTAAGGCATAGGCAAGAGCCATATCTCCAAATCGGTGATGATGGCCATACGATTCGCCATCCGTGGCAATATGGGCAAGCTGAGGTTCCTCGCTCTTGGAGTATAGCCCCAGCAGCCTTCCTGCAAAATTCTCGCCGCTTTTTAGCAAATCTCCAAATGCAACCTCTCTCGATACTGGGCCATCATAGAAAAAAAGGGTGATTGTTCTTCCAGACGGGAGCATGCATTGGTAGCATCGTTTAGGGTTAATCGTGCCGTCGGAAACATCTTTCCAGTCCTTCTCACCAATTTTTCTCACCCGCCTGGCTTGATGAGGTGCCAGAATTGTAAACAATATGCCATGTTCAGAAAGTATTTCCAATGTTTCCAAATCAACCGCAGTTTCTGACAGCCACATACCTTCTGGATCCCTTCCGAAGCGATAATTAAAGTCCTCTAACCCCCAAATTACTTGAGTTCTCTTGTCTCTACTGTTAGCAAGGGGCATGATTATGTGGTTGTAAGCCTGCGCTATTGCTGATCCATGACCTGAAAATTGTTTCCGGCTCAGCCGATCTGCCTCAATGATTGCCTGATAGACCTCCGGCGTTTTTTTCTCCATCCAAGAAAGAAGGGTGGGGCCAAAGTTAAAACTTATTTTTGAATAGTTGTTCTCTATATCTATAATTCTTCTCTCATTATCTAAGATTCGAGAGGCCGCATTAGGGGCATAGCACTCGGCGGTTATCCTTTCATTCCAGTCATGGTATGGGTAAGCCGAATCCTCAAGTTCGATCTCCTCAAGCCATGGGTTTTCCCTTGGAGGCTGGTAAAAATGAGCATGGATACAGACATAATGATTCATTTTCTTCTCTTTCGTGAAGATAACAAAAGCACTATTGGCCTTTGCCCTGGCTTTTTAAGAACACAACAGCTAAAGGCGGAAGAGTCAAGCTGAGCGAATCTGGACGGCCATGAAAAGGCGAGCCGATTGCGTCAACGCCACCCAAATTACCATGCCCGCTGCCGCCATATTCCTTGGAATCACTATTCAAAATCTCTATCCAGTGTCCTCCGCGTGGCACACCTACCTGGTAATTGTTCCGTGGAACCGGAGTAAAGTTACAGGCTATAAGCAAAATGTCATCTGTGAGATTGCCTTTGCGAATCAGGCTAATTGTACTGCCCTGCCAGTCATTACAGTCAATCCACTCAAAACCTTCGGGGTGGAAGTCAAGTTCATAAAGGCAGTGCTCCCCCCTGTAAACCTTGTTCAGGTCCTCTACCCACCGTTGAAGCCCAGAGTGTAAGGGATAGGATAGCAAATGCCAGTCCAGGCCCGAATCATGATACCACTCACTCCATTGCCCAATCTCTCCACCCATAAAAATGAGTTTCTTGCCTGGCTGAGCATACATGTAGCCAAAAAGTAAGCGTAGATTTGCAAATTTTTGCCAATCATCTCCCGGCATTTTTCCCAACAGCGAGCCCTTTCCATGAACGACCTCATCATGCGAAAGGGGCAAAACAAAATTTTCGTGAAAGGCATAAATCATCCGAAAGGTAAGCTGGTTGTGATGATACTTTCTGTGGATGGGATCTTTAGACATATATTCTAATGTATCATGCATCCATCCCATGTCCCACTTTACTCCGAAACCTAATCCCCCCACATAAGTAGGCCTTGAAACCATGGGCCAGGCCGTGGATTCTTCTGCCGAGATTTGTACCTGAGGGTAGCTCTTGTACACCTCTTCATTAAGACGACGTAAGAATGATATAGCCTCCAAATTCTCTCTCCCTCCGTACCTGTTTGGGATCCACTCACCCTCTTTGCGGGAATAATCCAGGTAAAGCATAGAGGCTACCGCGTCTAAGCGAAGCCCATCAATATGGTATTTATCCAGCCAAAAAAAGGCGCTGCTAATAAGAAAACTTCGGACCTCGTCGCGCCCATAATTGAAGATAAAGCTATTCCAATCCTGGTGAATTCCTTGACGAGGATCGGCGTGCTCAAAGAGGTGAGTTCCGTCAAAAAATCCGAGGCCATGCTCGTCTGTAGGAAAATGAGAGGGCACCCAATCGAGAATCACACCTATATCCTGCCGATGAAGGCAATCTATGAGGTACATAAAATCCTGAGGCTCTCCATATCGGCTTGTGGGGGAGAAGTATCCGACAGTCTGATACCCCCATGAACCGTAGAAAGGATGCTCCATGATGGGCAAAAGCTCCACGTGAGTGAAGCCCATAGTCTTGACATATTTGGCTAATTTCAGGGCAAGCTCTCGGTAGGTGAGGGGGCGGTAATTCTCCTCGGGTACCCGCATCCAGGAGCCAAGGTGCACCTCATAGATTGCCATAGGCACATCAAGGGAATTCCTGCCCCCCCTTCTGCTCATCCATTCCTGATCATCCCAGGTGTATTTTAAATCCCACACAATAGAGCCTGTTTTTGGCGGCACTTCATTATAAAAGGCAAAGGGATCAGCCTTGTCAACTCTGTAACCATTGTGTCCCGATATTATATGATACTTATAGATAGTGCCAGAGTCTACCCCCGGAAGGTAACCTTCCCAAATACCTGACTGATATTTTGGGCGCAGAGGATGGCTTGTCTTATTCCACCCATTGAAATCTCCCATAACAAATACCTGCTCCGCATTAGGAGCCCAAACCGAAAAATAAGTGCCCCCAGCTCCCTCTATACTGAGCGGGTGCGCCCCAAGCTTATTGTAAAGCCGAAAATGGCTTCCCTCATTAAAAAGGTACAAATCACCTTCTGTGAGATGCTTAATATCATAGATTACCTCTTCTCTGTGCCCTTGTGTCGACATAGGCTTTGTTCTCTTTTGAGTCTTCTTTTGGACCATGATGCAGCCTTATGTTATAGTGATTGGATAAAAATACAAATCAAAAGCAGACATAAAATCCCTTCACAACCCGTAGAACTTAAGGGTTGCCTAAAAAGTATGGGCGTAAAATGAGGCCTTTATGAGGTACTAGATCACGCCCATATTACTAAGCCCATGGCAAACCGATTTTCCAGTTTCGTTTTGCTAGGCGTTATTCTTATGGTATAGCCGAATCGACCCGTTTCTCGACAAGGAATTCGTCCTCGAAACTTGTAAAGCCCCTCAAGGGAGTCTTCAGCTTCGAGTGCAACTGTATCTCTCTCGGCAAAATCTTCATTATGATCTAATCTCCCATAATAAGCCTCTACTGTTAAATCTTCCGGCGCAAGCGAGCCAAGCCTTATGCTTGCCGCTACCTCAAGCTCCTCTCCTGCTGTCATATCCACACTGTCACCTGATGAAACCTCCTCTATAGTAATCTCATGCCAGCCAGTCATAATCTTTTGTCTCCAGACAGCCAAATCCCTGGCTCCGGCAAACCCATTAAGTGATAGGGCATTAAAACGCCTTGAGCAGGGAAGGTAGTATCGTTTTACATACTCCTGAACCATCCTGTGTGAGTTGAAGGATGGAACCAGTCGCCTGAGCCCTTCTCTCATCTTCTCTACCCAACCTCTTGGTATATCATCCGGCCCACGCTGGTAAAACAGGGGAACAATTTCCTCCTCCAAGAGATTGTAAAGGTCTCTGCTCTCAATATCATCCTGGGCATCATGGTTCCGGTAAACTTCACCATGGCCAATTGCCCACCCAAAGTCCCGGTGGTACCCTTCATCCCACCACCCATCAAGCACGCTGAAATTCAACAACCCGTTAGCCAGGGCCTTCATGCCGCTTGTCCCACAGGCCTCAAGTGGTCGGCGTGGTGTATTAAGCCATAGGTCGCATCCACTTGCAAGCCGTTGGGTGATATCCATATTATAATCCTCAATGAATACTATGCGCCGGCGAAATCGCTCTTCCCTTGCAAGATGGAAAATTGATTTTATGAACTCTTTTCCTTGGTTATCCTGGGGGTGCGCCTTACCAGCAAGGATTATCTGAACAGGATTTTCGGGGTTGTTTAAAATGCTATTCAGCCGATCCGGATCCCTAAAGATCAAGGTAGCCCTCTTGTAGGTAGCAAAACGGCGAGCAAGCCCAATGGTCAAAACCTCTGGCGACAAGACCTCGCTCGCTGATTGAACCTCGGCCGCCGGTGCCCCCCGTTTATTAAGCTGTTCTTGAAGGCGCTTTCGCACAAAGCCAATAAGGTTTTCTCTGCAACGTTCATGTGTACGCCAAAGTTCAGGGTCGGGAATTTGTTCCGCCTGCTCCCATACACGCTCGTTATCTGGGTCCTCAGCCCAATCTGGCCCTAAATAGCGATCAAAAAGCTCCGCCATACCCCTTGAAATCCATGTAGGAACATGAATCCCATTGGTAATGTAATCTATTGGAACATCCTCCACAGGGTGATGACGCCATATCTTTTGCCACATATTCTGAGAGACCTTCCTGTGAAGGCGGCTTACAGCATTAGCATGCGCAGAAAGTCGAAGGGCAAGGGTGCTCATTCCAAACTGCTCGGAGGTGTCTTGAGGGTCAAGGCGCCCATAACCTAGCAGAACCTTGAAATTTATCCCGAGCTCTTTGGCATAATCCTCAAAGTAAGCACGCAATAATTCTGAATCAAACAGGTCATTGCCTGCAGGAACTGGTGTGTGTGTGGTGAAAATTGTACTAGCCAAAGCTATCTCGCGTGCAGCGTCAAAGGAAATACCTTTTTCCTTGCTAAGAATATTAATTCTTTCAAGCGTTGAAAAAGCCGAATGCCCTTCATTAATATGAAAAACCGTTGGCTCAATGTTTAGAGCTTTAAGTGCCCGCACGCCACCAATACCTAAAACAATTTCCTGCCTGAGCCTCATCTCACGGTCACCGCCGTATAGCTGGGCTGTAGTTCTACGAAAATCAGGCGGATTGACGGCTATATTCGTATCAAGCATATAAAGGGGTACCCTGCCAACATTTATCCTCCATATTAATATCTGAACGGGCTCACCCTTAAAATCAACAGATACAGTAATCGGTTTCCCCTTTTGATCCCGTACCAGCGTAACAGGCATTGTGTCTAAATCATTAACCGGATACCTTTCCATCTGCCAACCATCTGCACTCAGGTACTGACAAAAATAACCCTCCTGGTAAAGGAGACCTATGCCTACCAATGGTACATTCAGATCGCTGGCAGACTTTATAGTATCCCCAGCTAAAACTCCCAGGCCTCCTGAATATATAGGGAGGCATTCGGTAAGGCCAAACTCTGCGGAAAAATAAGCTGCCTGAAAAGGCATCTTGGGATCGTAATCCTTTGCTAAAATTCGTGGCTGGGAAAGGTAACGATTAAAATTCTGCGTAATTTGTTCTAGTTGGGCAAGGAAATTATTGTCACGGGAAAGCTCGTTTAGCCTTTCCTGGCTAACAAGACCCAGTAAATGCACAGGGTTATGGCCGCATTTTTCCCATAACCGAGGGTCAATACGTTGAAATAGATCCTTAATATCATCTTTCCAACTAAAACAGATATTATAGGAGAGGATGTTCAGCACCTCGAGACCTTTAGGTATATTAGGGGTCACCTTATATTTTATCTTTGCCTTCATAAGCCACCATTGAATACCATTGTTATTCTTTATTACTGTTTCTAAGTCTTTTGGAAAAACACCCTTATATTTATACACGGAGTTATAATTAAAATCAAATAAATCATAATTCCCTATTAAGTGTTGTCGAGGTTGAAGTCGAATCAAGAAGCGATGTTTATCCAGAGGACCTTGTTGAGATTGTGGATAAACACGCATTGATGCCCATTTACTCTTTTCTAACGGAAGAGGACCAGATCTATGTCATACAAAAAGTTGATAGCGAGGAAAAAGCTAGCATGGTGGTGACGGACAAAATAAGAAATGAGTTGTCAAAAAACCCCAATATCGATTGGTATTCGGTCCGCTCTTCTACCTACGGCATGCTCCATTCTTACAGCACTATCGTGGGGACGGAGAAAGCCATGTGGGTCCCATCCAGTGGATTTGAAGATTAAATTAAACATGCAAGAGACTGAGGATGTTGAAGATAAGGAATGATACGCTAAGGCAGATACAGAAACAACGTGGCAAAACAGTTTATTCGATAACGAGCTACTGAAGTATTTCATCTGCCTTCTTCGATAGCCTCATTTTGAATAAAAATGGTTGAAGGCACATTTTTTTTACCGTATTATACCTTATGAAATGCTGCTTCACGCTGCTGGCCAAATATAACTTTTTCTCTTAATATAGGCTACTTAGTGTGAGATATATACCCCCGCAACGTATACGCGGGTTCTAAAAAATTATTTCATATCTTTGAAAAGGCTGAACAAATACTTATGTCAAGTACAACAAAAGATAATAGGTCTTTATCCGAAAAGCAAAGACCTTTTGTACATTTGCATGTGCACACTGAATATAGCTTGCTTGATGGAGCAATCCGTATAGACAAAATGCTGGATAAGGCATTAAGCCTGAACATGGATTCAGTTGCAGTGACAGATCATGGCAATATGTTTGGCTCTATAGAATTTTATTCGAAGGCCAGGGATATCGGCATTAAACCTATTGTAGGCTGTGAGACCTACGTTGCCCCAAACAACAGAAAGGATAAGTCGCCCTCTCGAGATGGCCAGCCAAATTCATACCATCTGGTTTTGCTTGTAATGAATGAGGAGGGATACAGAAATCTAAGCAAACTTGTTACACTGGCAAACCTAGAAGGCTTTTACTATCACCCAAGGATAGACATGGAGCTTTTACGGGAATACAATAAAGGGCTCATTGCCCTTTCTGCCTGTTTAAAGGGCCACGTTCCCTTTAATCTCTTGATGAACCGGACAGAGGAGGCAAAACAAAAGGCTAGAGAGTTATCTTCGATATTTGACCATGACAGATTTTACATAGAGGTCATGGCAAACAAGATGCCCAAACAAATTGAGGTTAACAAATCCCTTAAGGATATTGCTCAGGAATTATCTTTACCATTAGTTGCAACCAACGACTGCCATTATTTAAACCAAGAGGATGCTGAGGCCCACGATATACTTCTTTGCATACAAACAGGGACAAATATTAACGACCCGAGTAGGCTCAAATTCTCGAACAAAGAATTTTATTTTAAAACAGGCAATCAGATGGCCGCTGACTTAGATGAATACCCCGAGGCCCTTGACAACACCATTGAGATAGCTAAGAGATGCAACTTTGAGATGAGCTTTGGCCATTATAGCTACCCTGTTTTTCAAGTGACTGAGAGCAACAAAAGCATCGGGGAACTATTCGAGGAAGAGGCTGGAAAAGGATTGAAACAAAGGTTGGAACGAAAAGAATCATTAGAAGGCATGCTTTCGGCAGAATTGATGGCTGAATACCACGATCGCTTGAACTACGAACTCCAGGTCATCAAGGATATGGGCTTTCCCGGGTATTTTCTGATTGTAGCAGATTTTATAGACTACGCGAGGCGATCAAATATCCCTGTTGGCCCTGGAAGGGGTTCAGCTGCGGGCTCTTTAACCGCCTATGCACTAAAAATTACTGATATTGATCCTATCAAACATGGCCTGATTTTTGAGCGTTTTTTAAACCCCGGCAGAATAAGTATGCCTGATATTGATATTGACTTCTGTATTAAGAATAGAGACAGGGTTATCGAATATGTGGCTGAAAAATATGGAAGAGAAAATGTATCCCAGATAATAACATTCGGTAAAATGAAGGCCAGGGCAGTTATAAGAGATGTTGCACGCTCTTTAAATATGTCTTATTCAGAGGCAGATAGAATCGCCAAGCTTATTCCGGAAGGAATTAACATCACCCTAGATGAGGCAATAAACGCTGAGCCCAAACTTAAGGCAATGACTGAGGGTACTGAAGAAGAAAGAAAGCTTATGCTTATTAGCAAATCCTTAGAAGGATTGACCAGACACGCATCTACCCATGCCTCCGGCATAGTAATATCTGATAGGCCTTTAGTTGAGCATCTGCCACTTTTTAATGGCCCAAACGGTGAGGTCATGACTCAGTACACTATGGACCAAGTAGCCAAATTAGGCCTTATTAAATTTGATTTTTTAGGATTAAAAACCCTCACCGTTATACAAGGAACTATAAATCTAATACAAGATACGGCCGGCCAAATTATTAATCTAGATGAAATAGAAACAGAAGATAAAGAAACATTTGAATTGATAAGTAAGGGCAAAACAACCGGCGTATTTCAATTGGAAAGTTCGGGAATGAAGGAAATTCTCAGAAGCCTTAAGCCAAATGTTTTTGAAGATATAGTAGCAACAGTTGCCCTGTATCGCCCTGGCCCCCTTGGCAGTAATATGGTTAATGATTTCATAAAGAGAAAACACGGCGAAATCGAGATAGAGTACCCCTTGCCTCAGTTGCAGGGCATCTTGAAGGAAACCTACGGTGTCATTGTTTATCAA
>Ga0180433_10002044_pt1 | contig 32380 bp, 31 predicted proteins | sample SS_ome_8_FD_132980 | JGI IMG/M metagenome (GOLD analysis project Ga0180433, IMG submission 132980) | Hypersaline lake sediment archaeal communities from the Salton Sea, California, USA - SS_1_D_1 metaG | ecosystem: Environmental > Aquatic > Non-marine Saline and Alkaline > Hypersaline >...
GAGGTGTGTTCGCTCAAACTGATCCTTGACAAAATCGAAAGCTAGACAAGTATATGTATTTTGTTCTTGTTTTTGATCTGCAAGACATTTTCCCAAGGATCAGTTTGAGCGAACACACCTCTAATAAAAAATGGGTAAGATCGTCTAGATGAATTGGTTTGAATAATGACTCATGGTTAAAACACCAATGACTAGTCGAGCTCGAGTCGTTGTTGCGGGAGATCAAGGGGTGGGAAAATCATCCCTCTTGCGACGTTTGATTGACGACGAGTTTCATGTCTTTTCGACCGAAACCATCGGGGTTGATTTTGTTGTCAAGAGGCTCGAGTCCTCTCCCACCAAAAGAAAGATAAAACTGGAAATTTGGGACACGGCAGGGCAAGAACGCTTCATGGCCATTTCCAAAACCTACTTTCGCCAAGCCCAACTCATTATGCTTTGTTACGACTCGTCATCCATAGACAGCTTGGCCCACCTCAAATCTGTTTGGTGGCCTCTCATTGCATCTCAAGCAAATCCTGCAGAATCATTGCTATTTATTGTAGGTACAAAGTGTGACTTACCAACGACTTCCACTTCTACCACAATGGAAAGTATTATTCGTGACGAGTGGATGGCCGGGGATGGCTATGGGATGTGGACCCATCATGTGCGGCCGCGTGCCATCTTTTACATGACTACTTCCTCCAAGCTTGGCTCCAACATTGCTGAACTCTTTCAGTTTGCCGCAGAGAACCTAGAATCACATGACTTGTTGCTCCCTCCCCGCGAGGATTCGCGCAGCCGTCCATGCCGCACACCATTGACAGCCAGCGACACGTCGTGTTGCACCATTTCATAAGCAAAGCTAGGGTTTCCGTCAAATGAATTGACACCTGAAAAATTGTTACATCGTGAAATTTGCTTATCATTCAAGCATAAAAATGCTCTGGTTGATTGGCCTTTAGGCCAATTGTATCAAGCTAAAATTGATGGAAACGCATAGGGCAAAGCGTCAGTTCATCTGACACGAGCCCTACCATAAACGCCGCCCTCAAGCGTTTCGCATCACACATCCGGCATTCGCCACCATGCACTCGCGCAGAGCCTCATGAACGGGCTTGACTTGAGGAAAGAGCGTCTCAATGCGTGTTGTGTCAAGGGTATTGTTGGACCGCTTGGCGACGACCACCGTGTCGTGCTCAGCCAAGTCAAAGTTGGTGTAGCTAAATGCCGGGTCCACAAGCTCCTTGTGCATGTCCAAGATTTCATTGTGAGAAATGGGTCCGGGGTTCACAAAGTTGAGACGTCCAACAATATGACGCTCAATCATTTGGGGAATGAGAGGCAAAAGGTCTGGCAGAACCGACATGGAGTTCGGGATGTTGACGACCTTTTCATAGGACCGAATCTTGGTCACAAAACACCGCGGGTTCCCGTCACACGTGATGGGCATACGGAGACGTAGGTGCAAGACATCTGCGTAAAATGGGGCCAAGCGGTCCACCATGGCCTTGGTGAGAGAATAAAACGAGCCAGCAAAATTGGCTTCATCTTCTTCCTTAAAAGGGACGCCTCCGATAGGGTGCTCCTCATCGTAACCAAAGATGCACCCCGTGGCCATGTTGATTAAGTGGCACCCCTGCTTGGCACACACTTCCATGAGGGCCAAGGTGCCAATAACATTCACCTGGATGACTTCGTGAGTGTGGGTCTCACACCAATCCACATTGGGACGTCCCGTCAGCCCGGCACAATTCACAACACAATCAATATTATCAACAATAATATCAAGTTCAATCTCCTTCATGTCAAAATGGTTCAGACGTTGTTTGGTAACAAACACCTTGAAACGGTCAGACATGCCTTCCAACATTGTCTTGAGTTGACCACCAATCCATCCCGTGGCACCAAGAAGCAAAACATTCTTGACACGAGATGGTTCCGACATGACCAATGGTTCGTGACTAGCTACACCTTCAGTTGCCATGCTTTTCCTAAAGCACCATAGAAATCTTGATGAAATTTAACAAGTTTTTTTTTATTTTGTAGGTTGCTGCTTACAGCCACAGATGCACCAAGGGGCATGGTTCAGGTCAAAAATGTCAAACACTTTTGTCTGTGTGACTGATGAGGAGACACTCTGCGGGGACCACTCCACGGACGATGGAGGCGATGGCGTGTAAAACGTCGTGCTAAAGTCGACGAAAAGACTTCCAATAAAGACGGATGGCGACTTGCTTCGTGGCTTGACTTCAAGGTTTGGGGTCAAGGAGATGGGAGGAGATGGAAACTTGTGCCTTGTGGGTGAACTCGGAGAGAAACAAAACGGCTCTGCGTTGGGGTCGAGGCCAGAAGGGTGGATGGTGGTAGGTGGTGGCGAATGAGGAGTCGTTGACTCGGCCTTGATGCATGTAAGACCCGGTGGGGTCCTGATTCTTGATGGCTTGATGCTAGATGGACTAGGCTTGACGATCTTGGGTGCCGGCTTGGAAGGTGGGGAGTCAAAGGTGCGCCACGATGTCTTGCTGTCCGCCTCAGACTTTCCGGGAGCCCAACCGCGAAAGATATTGACAGGTCGACGTGTCGAAGAGGAAGATCGTGAAGTTGAAGACGACGGGCAAATCGAAGGAACTAGCCTTGGGCGCCGACGCATTCCCTGGCGCGAAGAAATCGCATTGACTGTGGCAGGAACAAAGATTGCGCCGTCTTTTTCAATGTGGCGCCACTTGCAAGAGGAACCGCGAGTGCACTTGACACCCCGCAAAGAAGCTACACAACAACTCATCGAATGGCCGTCCCATGGCGGGTGCTCGTAACGGCACGAACCCTTGCGGTTGCACTCTCCCTCAATGAGGTAGACAATGCAAACGTTGCTACCAAGGCGCCGAATTTCTTTCCACTGGGAAAGTATACGAGGTGGGAGGTACTTGACGGGATTGGAGGAAGAAGGTTTGGAGAGAGGGGACGACATAGACAGAGGGTGTGGCTTGGTCGCACGGTGAGGTTGTGCTTGGTGACCAAGGGCTTGGATGCGACAGGTGGAGGAACTGCTTGGTTGGGAGTGGAGCCGGGTGGGCATGTGAAATGTGAGCATAGCGAAAGGAGAATGTAGTGGAGGAAATGTAGAAAAAGGGAGGGTCGGCAAAAATTAAAATCTTACTTTAGGATTTCACAGAAATGTATCACTCTTCCTCTTTTCTATCGTTGGGCCAATGACAAAACCAATGGTAAGACTCTGTATCAGAGTCGCCCTTTTACTTTGTGTATTTCTGGCTTGTCCCGGAAATTCGGTGTCTTTACCGAGGCGGCAGTTTGTCCAACTCACCGGCATCCACTTGGATCCCCACTACCAAGCCGGATCGCCTGCGACGTGTCGTATGGGTCTTTTAGGTCTTCCGTGTTGCAGAGCGTCCTCAACTCCCGTACCAGGAGGTGAAAAACTGCGCAAGGCAGGCCCCTATGGCGATTTCAATTGTGATTCTCCCTATGGCCTTGTAAAGGCTGCCATTCAGACCATTGGTGCCATGGACCTTGATTTTGTATTGGATCACGGTGACCGTGTGGGCCATCACCTTTTGGATCAATCGTTTGATCGTAACATGGAGGTGGTCGCCAACACAAGCCGACTCATGACTTCTCTTTTGACACCTCCCATCTTTCCAACCATTGGAAACCATGACACTTGGCCAATCGACCAATGGCCAGATGCACCCTACACCCGAGACCTGACAAGCCGCTTAGCTGAAGGGTTGTTCCCACAAGGTGCGCCTCCCTCTTTCCTAAAGGGCGGTTACTACTCGACCCTCCTTCCCTTTGGGTCGTCTCCACCAATTCGTTTGGTTGTCCTTTGCACCCTCTGGGATGACACCAACAACCTCATGAAGCTCGACTCCGGGCCCGCCAACCAACGGAATTGGCTAACTCAAACTCTTTCCGCCTCTGAACAAGCAGGTGAAGTGGTTTGGCTTACTGCCCACGTCTACCCTTCCTCGACTGAAGCCACCCAAGAGTGGAGAGACTTTATGGTGGCCACCTTGCAGAGATTCAATACAACTATCCGCTACCAATTTTATGGCCACACCCACCTCGATGATTTTTTAGTGTTTTCCACCAAGAGAAATGCAGCATGGATGCCGGGATCGATTGTGCCCTTCCAAGACCATCAACCCTCCTTTCGAGTCTACGAATGGGACCCCGAGTCGGGAAGCATTTTGGATTATGTCGAATGGCGTGCCTCTATTGGCGCGGCATCCTTGAAATTTCAACCCGCCTATCGAGCCTCCACCACCTTTGGACTTGGTTCGATGGAAGGGTCTGCGTGGTATACCCTGTGGGAAAGGATGCACACCAATACAAGCTTGTTTGATGCATGGTGGCAGGTCCACCTCTCTGGAAATCCATCTCACCAACCATGTGATACCCAATGCCAAAGCACCATGTTGGCCGAACGTCACCTCTGAAAACCGCTACACCCATGGCCGATTTCTCGGAGTGTTGAACAAAATTATGGCGAGTGTTCATCTTTGCGTCAAGATCATCCTTGATTGATTGTAAAAATTAGACCTTGTAAAAATTCATGTCATAGGAATTGACCCCGGAATTACCCATCTGGGTCTAGCATGGGGACAAATTTCGGGCAATGTCTTGACATGTGAAGGGGCTGCGTGTGTCAACCTCAAAGAAGCGTGTGACAAGGCATCTCACAAACGAGTTGCCTACACCTTGTGTAGCCTTGGCCACTCGGGCCACCTCCACGACCGTCTTTCTCACTTTTTCCAAGAGTGGCAAGACGAATTTGAAAAGGCGAATCTCATTTGTGTTGAGCGGCAGCCCTTCAAATCAGCGGGTTACCCCTTTGAATTGATCCTCAAAGAAAAGTACGGTCCAAAATGTTCGTTTGTGGCTCCTCAAACCCTTCACAAACATTTCCGAACGGGTAAACTTTCCTATCACGATCGCAAGGATGCCACTGAAAGCCGTGTAGCCCGGTGGCTAGATGACCGTGGCGCGTCGTCCTTGTGGGAGTCCATTTGCAAAGAATCGCGTCAACACGATTGTGCAGATGCCATCCTCCTGCTGATTCACCGGGAAGAAACTCATGGCGTCTCCTCACTTACCAAGCGTAAGCTCCAAGAGGAGACAAAGTCCATATCCATGACGGACCCAATGACAAAACTAACCTCTCCCTATTTTTCTTCTTCGAACCCGTCACCGTCTTTAAAACCTTCTGATCCGCCCACCGAAACAAAAGATTTCGACTTTGATTCATTTTTAGAAGCATGTCGTTATAAACCAAAATAAACTCTTCATTGTGAATTATACCATAATGTGCGATTACCCCCACCCACCAAGCCTTGTCGTTGACCCAGGCCAAGTCAAAGATTTTTTCAACAGAATTCTTCATGGGGGAGGCACCCACGTCTTGCAACTTCAGGCACGTCCCAAGTATGGTGCTCCACGAGACCGAATCTTTCAACGTGTCCGATCAACCTGCGACGAGGAAGACTTTTTCCTTCACAAGGTCTTTCAGGGTGCAATGGTTCCTCCGGGCATGAACCCCGACCACCTTGTTCTTTACTCCACAACCAACCCCATTGACGTCAGGGCGACCAACCTTAAGGTCCAAGCGGAGATTGTAAAACTCTTGGTGGCCGAGAAGAGCTCCGACCTCCCTGCCGACCGCATTTGGTTTCATAGTGCTCCTTCTCACCCTCTAACCTCTGACATGAGGACCTTTGACGTAGATGTCAAGGAAGCTATTGGAGAGGTTATGGCGATCATGGATACCTACAAGGTCCCCATCCGTGAAGCCGTTGAGACTCGTGGCGGCTACCATCTTTTTACCCGTGCTTCTGACTTGAAGGGCACTATAGGAAAGGATTTTATTACGGCCTTGCGTACCTTTACCTTTCAATCGCTGTCGTGTGACGGGAAAGAAATTGTCCACCAGGTGTGTTCCCTCCCACGCAATACCCTCTGTGCCATTCCGGGAACTCTTCAAGGAGGTTTTCCTGTCCACCTCTTGACCTATGACGAGCTTGATGCTTTGAAGGCATTGAAAAAATAACACACTCGATTGATTATTGATTTGTAAGACTTGCCACTCGTAGATCAAGTTTAGACTTGCCATTCGTAAACAACCAGAGATGCAACGTCTGGGCGCGACCAGAGGTTGAAACCGAGGGTGCGTCCCTTGAGTGGAGCGTCGTCTGGTTCTGTACTCGACACCCCACCCGGCAAAGCCTCCATCTGAAAAATCGTCACCATCCAACTCCATGTCAAGTTCCAGGGAGGCGGTAGGTGGTGTGAATATGAGGACGCCGCGTAGCAATGTGGTCGGCCGTATGGCCAATGGGGCGTCTCAAGATGCAAGAGGCGGCGGTCGTCTTTCCCCGAGGATTGGACTCCTACAATGGCCATCATCGGTACGGGAAGCTTGAGAGACGATTCGCCCAAGAGGGTAGATGCCTTGGAAATGGCAGCAACAACCGCTTGGCGGAGATCAAGACCTAGACGGAGGGTCACAGGGAAGAGTGGAAATAGGAATGTGGGGATTGGATGTTATTTGATGAAAGATTAAAGAATACAAACCTTGTTTTCAATAACCAAGGTGTTTCATGAGGGACGTCAGGGAGGCGTCCAGTGAAGCGGCCGTGTCAAGGGTGAAATCCGAGGGACCCATGTCTACCCCTTCTTCCGGATCCTCATAGGGTGAAGAAACACCTGTAAACAGCTTGATTTCTCCGGCACGTACCTTGGCATAAAGTCCCTTGACGTCACGCTTCTCGCACACCTCTAGAGAGGTTGACACGTGAACCTGAACGTAGCGCCCCACAGCCTCAACGGAGGCACGGTTGGCGAGGCGATCCGCCGTAAAGGGTGCAATGTTGGCGACGAGGACAATGCCTCCGTGCTTGACAATTTCAGAGGCGACGTAACCAATCCGTCTCACATTGGTGGACCGGTCTTCAGCCGAGAAGCCAAGACCCTTGGAAAGGTGGGTCCGGACAATGTCGCCGTCAAGGACCGTGATGGCCTTGGAAGAGGGGAGGACCTCCTTGAGGCGCTCGGCAAGACCCTCGGCGAGGGTCGACTTGCCCGCCCCCGACAAGCCAGTAAAGTAGACACAGAGGCCGCCGCGACCATAGTAAGCCTGGAGGATGTCAACAACCTCTGGAGGAGAAAACCAAGAGGGGACTTCCTTGCCCTCCTTCAACATCGTCCTCAACTGGGTCCCTGAGATCCTCTTGGTTGGCTCCCCCTCACCAAACTCTCCATTGGCTAGGTAGGCACTTGCGGAAGGCACGTAGTGGAGGTGGCCCACCCGGATAATCTGAATGCCAATTTCTTCTTGGAAAGACGCGGCCAAGTCTTGCGCCTCGAGGCCGCCATACCATCCACTCCCATCACCACGCTTGGTGGAGGGTCCAGCATGGTCACGCCCAACCACAAAGTGGGTGCACCCGTAGTTCTTACGGATAAGGGCATGCCACAAGGCCTCACGGGGTCCCGCCATCCGCATGGCCAAGGGAAGAAGGCAAAGGGTGACACGGGCTTGAGCCTCGGGACTCAAGGTCTTGATGGCTGCCTCGTAGCACTTGATACGGACATCAGGAGGAACATCACCCGGCTGGGTAGGCCCCACGACGGGCTGAAGGAGGACCTTGGCGCCTCCAACCGAACGCATGGCACGCTTCAAAAGTTCAAGGTGGCAGCCATGCAACGGGTTTCGAGTTTGCATCCCGATGAGTGGCCCCTCGATCGTCTTGGTTTCTTCCGGCTGGAGGTGAAGACCTTGAAAGGCCAAAGGTCTCAAAGACACTGGGCCTGCTGTCACCTTGCCCCCTACATAGACGAGCTTGTTGACGTCGTAGGTGGAGAGGAGGTGAGTGGACCAAGGATGACACTTGTAGTCTTGAGGTCCAGAGCAGCCAAGAACCTTTTCAAATTCTCGAGCCAAATCTGGCTTGAATACCTCTTCCACCTCGAGGGTTGCGACATGGGATCCCTGTGAAGTCTCAAGACGGAGGGTCGTCCCAAGCTTGAGACTCTCTGAACCGTCGTAGGGAAAGACAATGGGGATGGGCCAGGGGCGCCCATCCTCGAGACGCATCCCTTCCACGACCGATTCATAGGTCAAAGCACCCATGAATCCGGTGAGGGGGTCAAAGGCACCCATCAGGAGCATCCTCAAGTCAGCCAACACACTCGGGTCTCGAACAGCAACGGTTTGCATTTTACTAGGAAAGAGAGATAATTTGATTCAGTTTATATTTTTTGGACGCATGGTGCCAAGAGGGTCACTGCGGCATGAAGGGAATAAAGTTCAGGAGAGTCGGGTCGAAAATCCATCAAGCGACTGAGCGATCCCCCGCACCTTGCGTAGCGTCCTTCGAGGTCCAAAGGTGACCCGCCGACAAGAGGCATACACCAGTGGCGAAAAACCTCTTGGAGTGCCGAGTCGGCTAAAAGGTAGGGGTGAAGGGCGAAGCCAAGCCCTACAACGTCTTTCCATGAAGCGACAGAAGAATCTTTCAGGGTCCCACACTGCCCTCCGAGGAGGGGATGATCAAGGCATCCATGGTGCCAGTCAACCACATAAAAGGTGTAGCCGTAAGTGGGAAAGGAAATCGGAGTCTTGTCAAGGACAAAATCCAATGTTTTCTTTGAAGTTCTGGTGTAACGTATAGCTCTTGGTGTCAAATGGCCATGGGCTACACTTATCCCTCGGCAAAACAACACCAAGAGGGGCACAAACACCTGGAGTAAGCAACTGACTAGATGACCATCCTTTTCAAGCCACCCTTCCTTGGCCAAGTCTTCAAGAGACCCCTCACTCGCTTCTTCCCACCGGGCTAGGTAGTAGACAAAGTCTTGCTTCCCCCTCACCACCATGGTGTGAGCAGATCTCGGTACAAGAGACCACGGTAAACCCCCACGCAAGCCCATGCCTTCCAATAAAGCTTGGATCAGGGCATTGCGGTAGGTAGGATTGGCTAAATCCGTGGCAATCCTGTCATGGATGGCCTCTTGAGCATCTAGCTTGGCTTGGAGAGCATAAGGGTCTTCAAGTTGAATGTCTGGAGACCTAGTGTCGGTCGTGGGGAGGGGTAACCTCTCGAGGCATCCCACTAGAGGAACAACCCTCTCTTCACCGTGGCGATCATGACACCTCACCACCCAATCTGACTCAAAGTAGAGGACACGGTCAGACATGTGGTAGGCGCCAAGGCGGGTTGCGGTTCTGTCATCATCACCATCTGCCTCCACATCAAATGTTTCACGCCATGCATGCGCCTTTCCACAAACCTTGTCCAGGAAGCATTTAAAGACGCGTCTCACCTGGGACGTAAACGGCAACCCTTCCTTGGAGCGTGACACCATAAAGGCCTTACGAGGCAAATCACAATCAATCATGGCTTCGATAGATCCTGGATCGACAGACCCCTTTGAAGAAAATGACATGTGCCTTTGTCACTCGAGCCTAAACTCCCGCCATCGAAATAGACCTAACCAATAAACAAAATGAGTCACCTTCCCTCAGGACGCCCCAAGGCCCATTCGACCTACACCCCCTCTCGGATTTTCATTTTCTTTTCGAGAAAAGACCTACCACAAACACCGCTACGAACATGCCAAACGGGGAGGACGGGCTCTCCGCCCCCTCCTCTTCCTTCCATCCTCTGACCCACCAGGAGGGGGAATTACGGTCCTGTGGATTATGAACAATTCCCTCTTGGAGTCGTCCCACTGGTGGGATTTCGAAGCCTTGGCGACCATGACACCCCCAGTCACTCAAGTCATTGTGGCACTTTTACCCCAGTCATCTTACAATGGCGGCATACCCGCTCTCGAAGGCCAAGTTGCGAGAGCACACTCGGTGGCGGGGTCTCTCCCCTTGAAATTTTGGATCCGTGTCCCCGAATGGTTTGGCGGCTACCCTTCCTCCAACATTGGAACCCTTCAGGGGACTAGCCTCGCGGACCTCAAGACCTCCCTTGCCAAGTGGAACGCTTCTCTAACACCCTACATCCCGAATCCTCAACCCAGAAACAATGTTTCTGGAATTTTGACCCTCCAAGAGCAAAAATATGGACCGCCCGGTTCGGGCATCAATGCGACTTCCATTGCTGGCGCAGTCTTTAAGCATCAAGATTCCCTTGGGGTTGTGGCCGCAACCATTGGAACGACAGTCCCAGGAACAACAAAGATTCTCCGCCAGGACCCCACCAAAGCCCCGGCCTATTCCATTGGTGAATTTTACGAGCCGTTTAACAACAACCACAAGATTACATTTTTCGGGTGTGATCCTCCTGGGTGTGCATGTTGCACCCCTTCAAGTCTAGAAACCTACGGGTGTCCCACCTGCTCATCCTCCGGGGCATGTGACGGAACGATCTATGGCAAACAAATCGCCGAGGCGTGAAAGGCAAGTCTCGAAGCCGGCTTTGGGCGAAATGTTCCTGGGTTTGGAGGGGGAGGCGCGGATTGTTTCATGACCTATGATAAGCTTGTACCGGCCTACAAGGCGTTTTTTAGCAATGTCGGACCACACCAATGGCCGACCATGATTGCATTTTATGGGTAGATTTATTCAATTCACTACATCCTGAGATGCGCCACCAGATCCATGAGACACACAAACACCCGTCGTAGAATCATACGATGCATTTGCGGGACAAGTGACATAATTCTGAGACGCGTACTGGGTCGGCGCCACAACATAGTCGGAATAGCTACCTGAAGAAGATGTCGTGGAATAGACATTGTGGGTGTTAATATCTCCGCCACTGAGCCACTGGTGGATGGGAACATTCCCAATGGAGCGCTGGACAGCAATTCCGTCAGACATGGACTGGTCGCCAAGAGGAGCAGACCCAAACATCGAAGGAGGTCCTTGGGCGTAATTCCAAGGGTTGGCCGTCGGCGTGCATGTCCCTGGAACGATCCGCGCATACTCGGGGTTACGGAAACGGTTGGAACAAAGAGACTCCCGGATTTGGGCATAGCGTGCAAGGTAACGCCGACGCGGGTCATCCAATTTCTTCAAAAAGGCCTGGCGCTCCGTGTGCCAATCTTGCATGTTGTGCATCTCTCCCTCCCTCGGGTTCCAACAGACGGGGCCATCCCACATGGCCGGTCCTTCAAAATCTTGATACTTGTCTTCCTTGGCCAACTCGTCATAGGCTTGAAGAAACGGGTTCTCGGTGCCCTTTGCCGATGGCATCGGAATGTCGGGGTAGGTCTGGCCAGGCTCCGTCGGCAAGGGAGGGGCGTGCTTGGACCTGGCCTTTTTCCCCTTGGGACGTCGTCCCTTTTTCGCCAAGGGGTTTTTGGGGATAGAGGAGACCGGCGAACCACGGCTGGGTGCACCAGGGGGCATCACGACTCCCATGTCGATACGGGCTGGAATGGCATTGTAATTCTGAAAGGTTTTTGGAGGATGGTGCATTCCATTGGATGCCACATGGGCTGGAAGGGACGGTGGCTGCGGCGGTGCTGGATTCGACGATCCATTGGCTGTGAGATGGGCAGCGACTGCACCGGCCCTTGGACCATAATATCCGCTTGAAGGGCCTACCATTGATCCCGCCACACCTCCTCGTGGGGCCATGGCCATGGTTGTCGATGCTCCTCGCTGGCCTACGCCAAGAAGCTTATGGGGTCCATCCCGTTCGGCGGGTACCTGGGCCACCTTGCGAAAGGGATTGAATTTAGCTTCAGGTGCGCCGGGGACGCGTTGCCACATGTAGGCTTCCAAGTCTGCCTGAGACATATGGGGAGATGGATACAAGAGTGAGGAAGCGGACATCTTTTTTATATCATTCTTTTGAAACGAGTCGAGGTGAATCAACCATGATGGATGAATTTCATGTCAGACGGACTTGTTTATTCGGCGGGATGGGAGGACTCTTCCTTCATCTTGGCCAGTCGCCACATCAGAGATGTATCCAATGCCAAACACCGCCCAAAAGTCAGACGGGATTCGGCCAAATACATATTGCGCTGAATTGCTTCACGACGACTTTCAAAATCCTCCACACTGCATCTGGACAAAATTGTCTCAAGTTCAGGAACACTTGACCATTCAATAATCGAGCCCATATCATAATATTTGTCGACACGTACTGCACCCCAATAAATAGCCACACATCCGCACCGTAAACAATCCGTTAGTTTTTCTGTAAGAAAATTGGCTGTTTTTGAATTTTCAATCACAATAGAGTAACGAAAGGGGAGATGGGCATCTGCTTTGTCGTGGAACGGCTTATATTTACGGCCCATCACATGGATACCAAACCGTTCTGCTAGACGACCCACTACCCTATGACGGAGTTTATGGCCGGGAAGAAACGATTTTCCAGAGGCTACAAGTGACAAATGGTGGGGTTTCGATATAGAAGAGAGAGTCAAAGGCGTGTCTGGGCTAATCCAGGACCCAACCCCGCCAACGTATTCGTGTGGGATTGGACTGGAGTAGGAATTTGTACTGACAACCAAGTCTGTATGTTTTTCTCGAATGTACGGGTCACAGTGCTTGGCCACTAATGACTCGTATTCAATTCGAAGAACAATCTGAAATGGGGCAAGACGTCGTTGGAACCTTCGCACTTCTCCGTCAGTGAGTGCAACGGCGGTTGGAGCCTTGGAAACGGGTCGAAATCCAATGGGCGACAGCTCTTCATTTTTCAGTATGAGAAGCCATGAAGAAGACGAAGCGACATTTAGGGTAAACTGAAACATTGGGTTAAAGAGTTTAGAAGCCAAGACTCTGGCATCTTCCCATTCGGGGATGGTTGATGGTGGGATCATGCCAAGGTGACTCCACAGACCCTCTTGCCATCCCTCATCTCCCAGTGCCACACGATAGTGGGGTGGCAAGCCAGATGGCTCCGAACCGACCCACAAGCGTATCCATGTCTCGTCATTACATGCAGACCATACTGGTCCCACAAAAATATCAAATGGATTTTTCTCCAAGAAAGTACGGAGTTTGTCTGGTTTACCGCCCATGATTTGTAACTCCATGCATCTGCTAAGGAAAGCCCCGGGCAATAGAGTCAAAGAAGTAGCCAAATGAAGCCACGTTCCAAAAGTTTGGGCCACAGATGCATCATCTCCATCTACATGGATTTTCATGATTTTATTATTAGCTTGAGAGACTTTATTTAGGAGATGAACCAGTATTCTTTAGGGGTGTGGGTCTCAAGAGATTTAGGGTGAGGGTCAGCTGAACGGACACCTCATAATCCGCTAGGTAGCTCGTTTCCGTTAGCACTAATCCCTAAGCGTTTCGGACAAAATTACAATAAATTACCGAGATTGGAACACAGTTACTTGATTTCCAGTTGTCAATTCATTTGTCCTCAACCCTAAATCGATGAAAGCGCATCCATAAAAACGCGCATGGTATTTTCAATTGTAAATGTTTCACGAACCAATGTATACCCGTTATGTCTTATGCGGTTGACGTCACTTGTGTTTTTGGGATCAAGAACATAATCAATCTTATCATCTACATTGTCCACATTCACCTCGATATAATTCTCCCCGTCTTTAAAGCCTTGGGATTCAAAGATTGTTTTGGCGGGTCCGGTGTACGTCATGAGTAAAGATCCACATGCACAAATTTCATAAAACTTTCCTACAAGGTTAGGTTGAAAATCATCTGAAGGAATTGATGTGATGCATGCAACAAATGAGGATAGCAATGACATATACTCATCATTTTTGAGGGATTCTTTTTGAAATTCAACACCTTTGTGATCTCTTAAATGTTTAGCCAATTCTATACGAGATTTATATCTCTTTATGCCTGCGGCATTTTTTAGATCATACATCACGGGAAATAAAACTTTTTGTTGAACCTTTTCAGGAAAAGACATTTTATAACTCACGTGGTGTGGAATATAGATAGAAGGATTTTTTCCATATTCTGGCAAGTTGTATCCAAGAGTACTAATGCGTAGATCAAACCCTGTAGATAATTTCAAGCTTTCGGGCCAAACATCACCCATCAACAAAACCGTTTTTGTTGTTGGTTTTACAAGCGACATAAAAACCCGTTTGCCACGCATACCTCCCGTGTTAAACAAGGATTGGATGTCAACAACGATAAGATCTGCAGCAGTTATTAGATGTTTAATCCGCTGAAAATCATTGCGATGTCTAACATATACAACATTCCAGTCATTTCCCTTAAGAAACTTTGCTATTCCTACACGGTTTGTTATGGCATTGTAATTGTAATGAGTGGCTATTTTTATAAAACTGATATACAGCCTCATTTATACTGGTGTCGATTTTTTATTTACCGATGATATACCGGTTGATGGCGGTTTTTAACATAAATCCTATCATTGGAGCAATGTGTGGGCAAAGAGGTCATACCTGACCCCAGGGGGGTTAATTTCAAATGCGCTATCGTGGTCCCCAAGAAATGCTGTAGGAAGATGCCGAGACAAAGGTATCTTCAAATTGGGCAGACGGATGAATAGAACGAACCTGTTCTAGAGCTGCATCCTGGGTCAAGTCGGTAAAGCTTCCAAAATTATTCGTCAACCATCCCCGTGAAGCGCAAGAAAACACTGTATCAAGGTACAATTTTCGGACGGCATATGGACATTCAGACCATGCATGTTCAGACACTAGCATCCCTTCACCAGCGTCATCCTTGATACCAGTATCCAGCTCCAGATCCAAACCGAAACCATAAGAGACACAGGTGGAGCCATTGGACAGCCTTCCAAGCTTTGCAAAAATTTTGTTTTGAAGGGCCGCAATCTCTGGCAAGTCAAAAATATTGACGTTTATGTCGGAGAAAACTGACCCAATCATGAAACTAAAACCACCCAACCCCCCACCAATTTCATTCCAAATCTTGATCTCATACAAATCTTTACCAAACCTTGACCAAAGTTTACCCAAGGTTCCCAGATACTTGGTTGATGTCAATGAGATGTCAAGAGGGCGGTAAAGGCGGCGACCCCCAGTAGCGCCATCCCATTCTCCGAGGGCTTTCACGGCCGCCTCGAACATGGCTTTTGGCAATGAAGCAGCAAGGCCGACATAACTTTGAGCTTCTTTTGGACTCACATGGTCAAACACATTCTTTACAATTTTGTTTGCTCGAAGTGTATTCAGAGGCCGGCTTCCATTTGCGGCATCTGTCGCAAATCGAGTCCACGCATTCACTACACCAGATTTGCTCTTGTCTAACCACAAAGGAGAGGTAGCCATGAAGGTTTATCATTTCCCCACCTTTTCTTCTTGGACCAACTAAACACAAATCCAATGAGCCTCATACATGTCAGAAGTGGGGTGACGGATAGCCCGGCCAAACCATGTTTTTGGTGCAATGACTTGGACATCTGGATTTCGGAGGCTGGCCAAATATGCACCCCACCACGACATGGTTGAATTGGCAATAATGTGTGCGTCACACTGCTGCATGGCAGCTAGGCATTTATCAACTGGCTCGTCAACAAACGCGACGTCACCAAGATCTTTTAACCAATCCTGGGCCCTGCACCACTCTAGATCATCCGAAAATACCATAACCTTTCGAGGAGACAGGGGCGATAGGCATTCGAGTGCCTTGAGGTAGTAGGGCTTATCCAAAAAGGGGTGGTGATTGGGCAGCTTTAGGTAATCTCCCCGGCGGACATGGATAGACAGGGTGGTGGGAGGGATCCGGTGATCTGTTGTTAGACGCGGAGCAAGAAGAGTCATCAGGATAGAAGAAGCGTCTTTGAAAAACTTTGACGATTGATAATAACCAGTCAATAAAAGATTCCTCCCTGCATCCGTAGCTTCCTTTTCCTTGGCTTCCTGGACCATTTGATGGTCCTTGACAGCCCATCCACGTTGTCTTACCACAACACATCCGCGCGGAGAGCATGATGGCAATAAGTCTTTCATCAATGGGGATATTCCTCCTTGGACGGCCGTTTTAGCGAGATTTGTTGAAAGAAAGACACAGTGGACAGGGTCTAGGCCAAGAGCTTTCGCACGTGCGAGACCATAGGCCAATTGAAACAGTTGATTGCCGGTCCCACCTGCAAGTTCCACAACGATCTTCATGCTTTATTTCATAGTCCCATCTAATCCTACTACAGGGTCATCTTTAAAGGCGTGTGAACATAGAACCAATAAAATACAGTCTGGTGTAAAGTTACTCATTTCAATATAGGATCCCTTGTGAATCCATAAAGCTTTTGACGTGGTAGATTTGGACAGGCAAATTTCTTCACTGATACCATTTGAAGTCAATTTAACATGGACTCTTCCCTGGACGGCTATCAGTATCTCATCACCATACAGGTGGGTGTGTTGGCCTCTCTCTTCTTTCGGAGATTCTACCCCGTAAATCCAAAAGACTCGTTTAATGGGAAAAGGAAGCGGTGGTGAATCCAAAACTGTGAGGGCACCCCTCCGTCCTTGAAGAAAAGATGATGTGTCCAAGAGTGTATATGTCATTTATTGGAATAAAGTAAAACACTAAACAATGTCTTCATTTCCTTTCCTTGACATGAAAGCCGTCACCGCATCCCAGCGAGAAGAGTTGGATGGGGCAGTCCAAAAAATTTTCGATTCCTCCATGTTTTTATTTGGTGAAGATGTAAGTCAATTTGAAGAGAACTTTGCAAAATGGGTAGGAACATCCCATTGTGTGGGTGCTGCCAACGGAACATCGGCTCTTGAGATGGCTTTGAGAGGTGCCAAGATTGGAAAAGGCGACAAGGTCGTTGTCCAAACAAACACGTTTGCGGCAAGTGTCATGGCCATTGTACACTGTGGCGCAGAACCTGTGTTTGTCGACTGTGATGCACGGGGACGTATGGACCTTGACCAGGCCTTTTCGAAATGTCTGGCCACCGGAGCCAAGGCCATCATGGTGGTGCACCTCTATGGCGAGTGTGTCGACATGGCAAGGGTGAGTGCATTTACCAAAGACCATGGTGTGATTCTGATTGAAGATTGTGCCCAGGCACATGGGACGGCATGGGAGGGCCGCAAGGTAGGTAGTTTTGGTCTAGCAGGGTGTTTTTCGTTTTATCCGGGGAAAAACTTGGGCGCGTGTGGAGATGCTGGTGCTGTTGTGACCAATGATGCGGCTCTTGCGGATGACGCTCGAACAGTGGGAACTATTGGCGCCAAGACAAAATATCTTCATACCATGTTGGGAATTAATTCTAGAATGGATACTATTCAAGCCGCAGTTCTCAATGTTAAACTGCCGGCTCTTGACGGATGGAATGAAAAACGGCGTCAAGTAGCTGGGTGGTATGAAGAAGACTTGGCAAGTGTCACAGGTCTCCATTTGTTGCAACCACCGTCTGGAGCAGAACCCCAAATGACTCACACCTACCACCTTTTGATTGTGGTCATTGAAGACCAGACCTTGCGTGACGGGCTTCTTAGAGCTTTGAAAGAGGCTGGGGTTGGTGCGCTGATCCACTACCCCTACCCGTGTCACACAATGGATGCCTTTCACGAGTTTAAGGGTGAAAGCCACCCCGTTGCAGAGAAGCTAGCCAAGAGCATGATCTCTCTCCCTATGCATCCCTTTTTAAAACGAGAGGACGTCCGTGAAATTTGCAGACGCCTCGTCCATTGTCTTGCATCTCTTCAGGCAGAGTGATTACTCGCTTTTCTTGGAAAGTGGCCCCACCTTTAACATTTCACGACTATAGTCCGTGTGTCTCCTCTCAATGTCAGAAAAACTTGCGCGTTGAATTGCATTGAAGGGCTGCAATGCAAACCATGCATCGGTGCGTTGGAGACTACGCCAGTAGGCATCAATCCGCCATGCAAACATACCGGGTTTACGCTTCAATCTAACACAACCTTCTTTGAAATTCGCCAGCAGTTTGGGCATGTAGTGGTTCTTCACGATGTAGCCTGAAGTGGTGGCGGCGTTTTTGATTTGAATGGCCGAGGAAGAGTGAGGTACGACTGGATGCATCACATTTGCACATACAAGAATCACATCCCACGGAGTTTTACTCTTTAAAAATTGATCTAGAGAGTCATTCAATTGGGTAGCATCTAGGATTTCCATGTCGTCTTCGCAAATAAACACACTGTCATAACCTGAATCAATCGCTAGTTCTAGGCACCGAATGTGACTTTCGGTGCATCCGATGAATCCAAACTTGTGAGAAATGGCTGGGAAACGTTCAACGCATCGAAGTGGAAGTTTTGATAATTCAGACTCAATCTGCGTGCGTCTGTCAGGGCGCCGGTCAAGGTTGATGTAGTAGGTATGGGTCAGACGTTCCATAAATTTAAAGGTTTAATGTGAAAAAATCTCGTTCTATTCCCCTTAAGGACGCAATTTCATGGGAACACCTACGGTTTCCCACAAGGAAGAGTGAACCAAGCCCGGATAGTCTTGTTCATGAATCCCCCATACGACCTGACATTCAATGATCCCCCATGCGTAAATATCATTAAAGACTGCCGTCATCAATGACTTTACATAGTGGGATGACGGATCAAAAATCAACAAGCCTGTATAGTGGACTGTCGCTTTTGGACCATCAATAGCATACCCTTGTGCCCGTTTGGTTTGGAGGTAGCGACGCATGACTTGACGAATGCGCCGGTAGCGTGGTTGTTTGCATGCAGAAGTCATTTCACGTGCGACTGTTACACCTGGATTGTTCATCATAGTCAGTGGTGTTCCTCCTGCCTTGTGGATTTGTAAAGCTTTGCTAACATGGGGATCCACAAACCTGCGTTTCTGGTCGACATAAATCACTGTATCATGGCCTTCAAACAGATGGGCAATTTTGGGGTCGTCGAGAAATTGGAAAAATTTGATGTACTTGCATTCCAAATTCCCAAGGTAGAGAGGATCTTCCATGAGGTAAGGGGGTACACCAGCAGAGGCTTTTGGGTTGGGAGAGGGAACCTTGACCAGATGAAACATCCATCCTTTAGCCAGGCATTCCTTTTCCAGATCTGGATTGTTTGTGAAGCATATAGCCTTAAAAGAGGTTGGGGCTGGGTGGAGAGCACAGGGCTTTGTACCCGTCCAACAGGTGACGACTAGAACCATATTTTATTTTAAGTAAAGGTTTTTGCAAGGGGCATATAGGTTTGTGCCACTGCCGAACCCAAATAAACATCTTGTTCAAGATTTCCCAAGTCTATGGCATCGGGGGGAGGATCAAGTGGGGTTTCGGGATTAAAACTCGAAAGAAGTGAAAATTGTGTTGGGTGCCACGGACTTCCAGGACCTTCATTAACAAGACCATGAACGTTACCAATCACAACCCTGGGGTGAGGTGCCGACCACAGACCTTCTTGAACCTCAGCCCGATGTACTACCAGAATAATGTGACAGGTTGGAAATTCATCCATCAGGTGGCATGCCGTCGAGTATTCGTCAGGATCTAGCACGGATCTTACAAAGACACAAGGAAAGTCCATCGAGATTAAGGCCATGAGTCGACGCAGGCGGTAGATGTGGGTCTGACGGGGCCCGTCCAAATCAACACGGTGATGGGGGAATGCAAATAACTCGTTGCTAAAGACACGGCGGTGAAGGCCTCTCTTGGTTGGGTCGGGAATTTTGGCAAGTTTCATCCCACCACACATGACTGCCTTGGCCTCTTCCCACTGACCAGTCTTTCCCAATACCAAGACCTTGGCCACTCCCTCCAGTCGACTGATACAATGGTCAAAAGGAAAGGATTGGTTTTGATATGCTAACTTTTGAAGGGCCATGGCTGTGTGGCACCGCTGGCCAATCGAAATGTATGCAAACTTTTTATCCTTGAGGCGCCCTGACCAATGAGACACAGCACCACATCTTCCATGGATATAGGCCAAATGGTCCACGGTGTAGTTTGCTGCAAGGCAATACCAGTCTAAATGACGTGCCATCCAGGGTGCCATTACACGTGCCGCCCTGTGACTGATGCCTGCTTTGATAGAGCTTGAACGATAGAGAGCCCATGTTGTGTCGACGGGGGCACGCAAGAAAGACCAAGACTCCCATGTTTCCCGTGGATGGGAAGCGCAAAATTTGGAGTAACGTTTAAGAACCGTTTTTCGCTCTGGGTAACCCGGTGGAATGTCATCAAAACGCATCATGGGACCCACGGCATCAAGCCCGGCATGGTCACTTAAAAATCTTAGGCATAAATTCAAAAGGCCCGGAGAGGCTTTAGGCACCACAACATCTGGATCTGTTAAAATGTAATGAGACGCAGGTGGATCAAGTGTCGAGAGATGCCGGTTAATGGCGGTGTAGATGTTGGAGTATAAATCTGCCAAACCTCCAAGAGCCTTCATCCTATAGACTGCATGACCTTCGGTTTCGCGAGCCGTTAACCAATCGCGTGTTTCAAAGTAGTTGGACCCATTGTCGATAAACACAATCTCCACATCTCCCCATTTTTTCGCATTCTCAAAGCACTGTTTCAAACACCACAACCGATTAAAAACAATAATAAACAGAGGTACCGTCATCGGGGTGTTTATTGTATTCCAGAGACAAGAGGATGGCGCTCTTCACACATGTCTGTGTCAAAAAAACAAACCAATATATAGATGGCTTGGTATAAAGGCACATGCCCTACTTTCCTACCCTAGATGTTGTGTTTGTCCATATTCCCAAGACGGGTGGAACGTCGGTGGAAGGAATGCTTGCCAAGATGGAGGGTATCCCCCAATGGAAACCCGTCAAGGACAATCGTCTCGCGAAATACCTCTTTGGTCCCGGTCCTGTCCATTCTTTACAACATTCAACTTGGAGTGAAATTTCTGAGTGGGCAACGTCTCGCGACATCTCTTTAGCCAAATCTCGTGTATTTGCCGTGGTGCGTGACCCTTGGAAACGCATCGTCTCAGAAATCAATTTTCAAATGACCCATTCTCCTCTTTTCCCCGGAACCCCTACAGCCAAAAGCATGGCCAAAGGGCCCTACACCACCTACCGCGCCTATGTAAACCAAGTTGTGCTCGCCAAATTGAAGGCCCTAGAATCCAATCTTCACCTCGATGACTGCCATTGGCGTCCCCAAACAGATTTTTTAAAGGGAAGCGATGGAAACATTGATCCCACTATTTCCATTTTTCCTCTTGACCATGCTTTGGAAACCTCCATTTCCGACTTTTTGTCCTGCCCCCTCAGGCTACCTCACATGCAAACCTCGGCAAAGATCCATCCCGGTCACTCCCCCGAAGACCTGTTTGATCCAGAGGTTCAGGCTCTTGTCCAGGAGATTTACCGTGAAGACTTTATTCTATTTCAAGGGCTTTCCGAGGCTTCAAAGAAATAAGAAACTTGGAGTCGCCTCCGTTCAAGTTCTTTGTTTGAATGGCTATCTGTTTCTCGTTTTAGAATAAACATGGCTTATGTTGCTTCTTTTCCTCGCAGGCCTTCATCGGGTCTGTGTAACCAATTATTAAACATGGTTTTGTGCATTGAAACTGGGGCACGCACCTCCAGGGTAGCTGCCTTGGGTCCCTTTATGCCAAATTTTAATGCTGATCTTAAGATACCCGTCGAAAAGATTTTGGATATTGAAGCCACTAACAAAATTCTGAAAGAAGAAGGCCAACCAACTCAGATTGGAAAGGTCCCTGTTCACTACTTTCTGTTGAGTCGTAAACACGTGTTTGATGGAAAAAGACGCCGAAGTGTCGAAGAGCGTCATGCCGCTGGTCATACTTGCATTTTTGTGGGCCACTACATGACACCTGTTGGAGTACCAAAAGTCTGGTCCTGGCTTCGATTTCAACCCGTCTTTTACAAGGTGGTCGAAGAGTTTTGTCATGAAAATCCTGGTTCCTGGGTCACGGTTCATTTGCGGGGAGAAGGTGATGTTGCCAGGCGTTATGGGACAAAAATGGGTCTATCGCCGGACGAATTTGTTGACCATTTGCTCCAGAAGTACATGACTTTGATGAAGACCTTTCCACCAAAGACGCAATTTTTTGTCTCCACGGGATTGCCTGCTTCTCACACAGCATTTAAAACACTTCAATCAAACTTTAAAATTCTACACACTTCCAGTGAAGAATGGAAAAGAAAAATACGTGATACCACCCTGCTGGACGGACGGGAAGTGTTTGGCCTCATTGACCTTCTAATAGGATCCCTTGGTACCCACTTGTTGGGTTTTCGTGACTCGTCCATGTCTTGGGTTCTTGCTGCAAAAATTAAAAAGAGTACATGGATAACTATATAGATTTTTTTCTTTCCACATGCAATAAAGGATGGTAACTTGCCTCATTTGTCATCCACGTTGCGGAATGTGCAATCAATTCATTTTTATTGAAAGATTTGTGAATGCTGCAAAAGTCTCGGATGGCTTGTTGTGGGTTAAACACTACTGTTACAATTACCGGGTTTGGAAACACGGGGTGCCCTTTCATACCGTGTGCGACATTCCAGCTACCAACGAAAAATTGAAGCACTTGGGAGTAACCATTTTAAAGGACAAGCCTGTGGACAAGGACTATACCTTTGTGACAGACCCTGTGGGATGTATCCGCACCGCAACACCGTTCCCTGCTCTTATTGTGTTTTCAAAGGACTTGCGTGAGATTGTGGAAGAAATTCGGACAGAGTGGGGTTCAGGAGCCTATACAGCTGTCCACCTTCGGGCAGAGGACGACATGGTACGGCACCTCTACCGCAAGGCACCACGGGGTATGCCTCTCAATGTCTATGCACGATATTATCAACGTAACTTTTTACGTATGATGCGTGCCAAGATCAAACCCCCTGCAAAGCTCTTTTTAGCGACCTGGCTAGGAAAATCAAACTCGGGTCACCAAATGTGTTCAGGAATAATTCAAGAATTGGAAAAGGATTACACAATTCTCAATTCAAATTCCATGGTGGCTAAATTACAAAAACGTCTCAACTGTGCAGGAAGAGAAATCATGGCCATTGTAGACATGTTGCTGTGTTGTCAAGGTGAAAAGTTTTACGGTTTAGGCGCGTCTACCTTTTCAAAGTTCATTTTCGCCAGGCGTGGCCATCGAAACTGTCATTGGTTGTTTCCAAAGATGGTGGTTAATTTGCCAGACGCTGCAGAGTACAGAGAGGAATTGCGTTTGAAAAGGCAGGAAGAGGAGTCGAAAAAGACAAAGTCCAACGAGCCAAAGGAAATAAAGTAAAGTTTTAAGGATCTGGTATTTATTGGTAACACCAATCCTTTTTCGCAGAAAAAGAAACTGCTGTTTAATCGTCCTCAAATCCAAATTCTACTCTAGCTTAAATCAATAAAATGTCACGACCAAATTTAATTTTTTTCCATGTTTGTTGTGTAGGAAAGTGGAAGGAAGTGCTCCCAAAGATGCTTGGACAGCTTGTGACGTCGGGTCTTTTGGAAAAAGCAAAACTTTATTTTGGTGTTCTTGGTCAACCCGCCACCCTCAAAGAATTTTATAAGGTGTGTCACGCTGCTGGAGTCCAATCTTTTGAATGTAAAACGTGTGAAGACCTCAAGCAATTTGAGCATTTTACCATGTCTTATCTCCACGACGTTGTCAAGAGCCTCACCCTATGTCACAACGTCCTCTATCTCCATACAAAAGCTGTGACGCGGACGGGGCCACGTGGCGTCTTTTTCCATCAATGGAGGGATTACATGGTGTATTGTGTCGTGACACGGTGGAGACATGCGGTGAAGATGTTGGAAGAAAGAGACGCGGTGGCAGTGTCAGTCAATTACCGCAGTGGCCCTAAACCACATTTTGCCGGAAACTTATGGTGGTCAACTTCTGATCACCTCAAGGGTCTTCCCTCAACCCTTGTTGTGCGGAGCAGTCTAAAGTCTCGTTTTCAGTACATTGCACCAGAAGTATGGGTGTTGTGGGGGGCTCCCTTGGGTCGAGTATACACCATGCACCAACCCCCGCACCTCATCCGATCATACGGTATCCACCCGTCCATCTATGTGGATCAGCCTTTGGAAGGGTGTGCAGTCAGTAAACTGATGTAGAGAAGAGGATGCACTTATTGGTTTTTTTCTTAGAGGTGAGAGCAAATTTGCACCTTCCAATTGGTCAAAAAAAACTAACTGTGTGTTTAGAGGTGGCTATTTTGATCCCAACTAGATAAATGAAATGTGTAAAAGTCACTCCCTTTCGTGGACTGTGTAATCAACTCGGTGCCATATGTTGGGCAATTGAAGCAGCTACAAATAGAAAATTAGATGGAGTTTGGATCACATCCATGATCTTGGATGCAGAACACCCAAGTCAGGTCAACCCCTCAACCTTTTTAGATCTTTCTGCAACGTCTGAAAACGCGGGGATTGAGATCTTTGAAGTCGCGCCCCCAAAGTGCCAAGTTGCATTGAATCTTGGAGTGACTAAATATGATCGAGGGTGTACAACCAAACACGCAAGCAAATTGGTATTTTCAAAGACCATCCTTGGCGAGGTTCACCGATTTTCACAAACCCATTACAATGCCGTCCATCTACGTATAGAGTCTGACATGCAAAAACATCTTAGAAATGTATTAAAATGGAGTGGCAATATCTTGGGTAAACTATACACAGACTACCGAGATGCATTAAAGAGCTTGGATACCGTGACACGATTGTTTGTAGCAACAAATTTTGGAAAAACAAAACGGACATTTGATTCTGCCATTCCGTGTGTTGAGGAGTTCAAAGATGTTTTCCTAACTCCCAAACCCGATTACCGGATTGCAAATAGGGAGTATCGTGCCGCAATTGACTTGTGCTTATGTATTCAAGCAGACAATTTTGTTGGCGCCTCTTTTTCTTCATTTTCCCGATTTGCAGATATTGTACGTAGAGGTTTAGGAAAACCTTCAACCTTGCTTTGAATGGACACTCGCAGGGGACAAAAGAAGCAATTGAACAGAACTGGTTTTGAACTTACTGGATTGAAACGATATTTTTGAGAATGGGATGATCTATTATCTTAATAAATGAGCATAGTCTATATCGACCAACAACGATCTGTGGGGCAAAATTTTTCCATCACCCAATATGTATTGGCATGTCAAATTGAAAAATTAAAAGATGGACACCATCCCGATTTTTCCAAATGGAAGGTATTATTGATTGGTAGAGATAGCCTTGAAGACATTTTAAAGGCCTTGGTGGACCCTGACATACGTGTGGCCATCATCACACAGCACGCACTTACAATGCGTCACCACATTCGCAACCGCATATGGGGAGCCTTGCGTGCCGGGATTCCAAAAATAGCCATGTTGTTTTTGGATGATATTTTTGGGGGTGTATGGTGGAATCGTTCCCATTGTTTTAATGGATTTTTGGGTACACAACTCTTTCCAGACGAAGAAGAATGGAAAAAACAAATGCAGCGCTTTTGGTCTCACGCAACTCCACGTTCTACTCCGTGCTATTGGATTCCACCTTGTCACCCGCCGCTTGTTGGTGACGATGCAAGCTATCCATCTTGGTCCACACGCACCAACACTCTTCTCTTCCCTTCACGTACAATGGATGCTAGGCGGTACCCTAGACGCCAGGCATGGTTGCAAGTTCTTAAAAAGGAAAAAATTCCGTTTGTACCGCTGACCAAGGCACAAGGGCGTGTTGGTGCCGGCTTTTTAACGAGTTTGGCCGCCCATAAATTTGTCCTTGTCGTTGTCCCCTCTGATGGTTATCTTATCCGAAAATTTTTTGAAGTGTGGAGTGTTGGTTCTCTGCCTCTTGTTGTATTTCACAACCCCAATTCGATGCATGGTGCGTCTTTACCAGCTAAGCGTGCCCTTGCAAAAATGGGCTTTCATCCAGGCACTCACTACATTCTTATCAAAACACCAGATGACCTCAAAAACTTTACGGGTGGAGACTTGGGTAATACAAAATATGAAAAAATGGCAATTAGTGGGAGAGATCATCTCCGCCGCCATCATTCAGCAGAACAACGAGCCATTGAGCTGAGGGAGACAGTGGAGGCGTTTCTTACAGATTAGACTCAACCCAAATCTCTTTAGGAAAAGGCTTTTAGAATACGTCTCACAAGCTCTGCGCACTTGGGCTCACCCCACACCTCGGCGTGGAGCCCAATGTAAATGCCTTTATCGTGTATCTGCTGGGCACCAACAAACGATTCTGGGCTAGGATGAGAGATGCTCCACCGCTCAAGCATAGGTTGACGTACAAAATTCCCCGAAATGATTGGTCGGGTTTCAACCTCCAAAGCTGCCAAGGCGGCATGAATTTCCCGAATTGGTTTTTCAGTTTCAATTACAAGGGGAAGAGCCAGCCAAGCCACCGAGGCTCCCGGCACAACGTCTGGGACCCTGACGAGCGGGTTCCCCTTTAATAGCCCCTGAATGGATTCAAAGTTTCGTTTTCGTCCCTCATTGTCTTTTTTCAAACGTTGGAGTTGACGCCGCCCAATAACTGCAGAAATTTCCATGGGGCGCATATTGAATCCGACATCTACAAAGAGGAAGCGCGGGTCAATGTCCGGATAGGCCTCTTCATAAGCGGTTCTTGTGGAGGGAGGGAGGTGACGGACCCACCCATGGGCCCGCATTGTACGAAGGATTTCCTGATCTTCCTTACCATTTGCAACTACAAATCCTCCCTCAATTGTTGTCATGTGGTGGGAATAGAATGTTGAAAACGTCCCAAAATCCCCAAAGGTTCCAAGGGCTTTTCCTTTCCACGTGTTTCCCATAGCCTCGCATGTGTCTTCAATCAACACCCAGTGGTGTTTTTGAACCAGACGCATCAGAACGTCCATGTTTGGACATCCTCCCAAGACGTGGACGAGCATAACACCTTTCAGATCAGGAGTGGCCGCTAAAGCATCAAGATCTATTTGGAGTGTCGCCGGATCAATATCTATAAAGACCGGGACAAGGCCTTGTGTAATCAAAGGGGACACGGTGGTTGACCAACACAAGGCAGGTACGGCCACACGGTCTCCTCGTTTCAAGCGACGGTGAGGAGGACGAGAAGGATGGCACGCAGCTACAACCGCTAAAAGATTTGCCGATGACCCCGAATTGACAAAGAGGCTTGCAGAACACCCAATAAAATCACTAAATTCGGCTTCAAAGGCGATCGTTTCGGGTCCCATGGACAGCTGACGGCCAGATTGCAACAAGTCAACAGCTGCATCAATGTCGCCTTGAGGAATTTTGTTCATGCACAATGGAAATGTAAGCCCCAATTGGTAGTGCATCCTGTACCATTCTACGGTTTGCCGAATTCCTTCTTCTAGTGGAACCATTGAATAGTCTGGCAAAAACTTGCGCATTCGACTGTTGATAGCCTTTTTCTGAAGTTGGCCTTCAGGTTTACTCGTGTCCCACTCCACCCGAATATCAGGTGAAAAGTTTGCTCCAATTGCAATGACGAGCTCTTGAATTGTAATGTCACCATCTTGAGCCACAATCAAGGGGACTTCGCTGTCCGTGTAATTGAATAAAGCCCAAACAAGCAGCTCTGCAAAATCATCACAAAACATGAATTGCCGGCGACATTTTCCTGTACCAAAAACACTCACAACCCCAGCACCCTTTACATTACAATCCGCTTCATGGAATTTGCGAATCAAAGCCCCTACAACGTGTGCCCTCTCTTGGTCAAACTTATCAAAAGGTCCATAGAGGTTTGGGGGAACGAGGCATACATAGGTGCGTCCATGAGAAGCAGCATAGGCCTGCGAAAGGCTCAACAACATTCGTTTTGCATGGGCATACCCTCGATTGGACGTGTGTGGTTCACCGTCAAAAATATGACTCTCATCAAATTCAGTTTCATGCTTGACGGGAAAAATACACGTAGACAGAACGGAAACGACTGTCTGAATGTCACAGGCATGGCATGAGGCTAGAATGGATGTGGCGAGACGAAGATTGTTATCCAGTGTAGACAGGGGGTTCTCCATGTTGAAGGTGATTCCTCCAACAACTGCAGCAACATTGATGACATGGGTCACGTGGTGGTCAGCCAACCACTTGGTCAATGCAACTTCGTTTCGAAGATCCACGTCTTTACGTGTGCAAAACAACCATGTTGTGTCCGAATCTTCACACTTGAGACTAAGCCGTTTTAGAGCTTGACCCGTCATGCCGTTTGCACCCAACACTCCGACAACTTTCATTTGTTTACCCAAGTGGAAAAAAATCCTCCAATTTATTTGAACATTTTTATTGCTGTCCTCGTTCATATTCATAATAATTACTTATCTCGCGAATCCCTTCAAGAATAAAATGAAACTTCACCTTGGGTGCGGCCGTGTAAAGCTAGAAGGTTGGTTAAACGTTGATCTGGACCCCTCTAAAGACCCTGAACGCCTCGATGATATTCGAAGCCTCCACACAATCGAGGACGGCTCGTGCGACATCATCTACGCATCTCACGTTTTGGAACACACCGGAAGGTCAGAGTGGCAGGATGTCTTGAAAACTTGGGTCAAGAAACTAAAGGTTGGGGGCGTGCTTCGTCTGGCTGTTCCGGATTTTGGAGCGGTTGTACAAAGATACAGTGCCGTTGGCGATATAAAGGAGGTGACGGGTCTCGTGTGTGGAGGTCAAAGAGATGAATTGGATTACCATAAGATTATATTTGACGAAAAACGGTTGGGTCAAGCTATGCAAGCTGAAGGGTTGATTGATGTCCATCGGTGGGACTGGCGGCTGACTGAACACTCTCATCTTGACGATTACTCCCAAGCCTACCTCCCTCACATGGCAAAAGACACAGGTCTGCTCATGTCCTTAAACCTTGAAGGGCGGAAATGTTAAAAGAGGCCTATGCAAATGCTGTCAAATCAAATTCATTTGCGTGCACCTCTGTATATTTTCTTTGGATTAATATTCCTGTGTGGAAAACTAATATGAGCAAAATCAGGATTATCCGCTCCAATAAATTTTCTTAAAGCTGCTGTATCACTGCTTTCCCACAAGTTAATGACAAGAAGCTTCTCTGGTTTGTCTTTAAAATATTCTATAATCTCCTCATTTCGTTTGAGATACTTGCAAATTACTTCCTCCTTTGAAGCCTTATCCCAGTCATACAAAAGATTATAAACGTTCCTCACTTCTGGGTGGGCCTCCTGCCAGCGGAGGACAGAGTCATACCAGCTCTCTGCAGGACGTATAGTAAGAATAAATTTACCGTGCGGATAAGTAGTATCTAGCGTTTTATACGTGTCGCCGTGGTTAAATGGAGAATCACGAATAATAGTCTGTCGTGTATTGTGCACCCAACGCAATGCTTCCGCATTTCGAAATCTTAAATTTTGAGAGGGGTATGGGTTCCATTTTACACCTAAAAACTTCTCCAAAGTTGTTGTCACTGAACTTGTTCCGGTTTTATGTGCACCAATTACACATATCCGCATTTGTACTCTGTGGGGATTAGGTTGCATAGTTTCTAACGAGTAACACAACCACCTTGGAATGTTTTCAAGTGACCTAAAGTGAAAGTCAGTTCGGATGAACCATAAATTTTACGTCTCACCGCCCATGACATGCCAAACATCTTTTAAATGTGGGCCCGGACCAAAGGGACAGGCACGTATGATATGACGTGTATCAATAGGCATGACGGGATTCGGATAGCCCTTGACAAGGTTCACCAATTCACTCACCGATTTTCCTTTTAAATCCTTTGCTTTGAGAGGAAGGAGATCAGCCGTGTGGACGCCAACCGAATGGTAATAGTCGTAATATTTCGAGTTGTCTCCAGCAATTTTGTTGGAAAGTTGAACCCATGCTGCTGGAATTCCATAGGCGTGAGGAACAATGAGGCCGTGCAAGGATGAAGACAAGATGAATTCACATTGGAGAAAATTGTCAATAACCTTTTCAACTCCCTCCAAGATGTCAATGTACAACACTCCTTCTACCGATGCTAGGTGTCTGGAGCCCTTGAAATCTATGTAATGGGGAATAATACCGAGTTTGAACCGTTTAGGGATTGTGGGAGAATAAAACAGTGGCATAAGCAGGCCAATGTCACCATAGACTTCAGGGCACTTGTAACCCAACCTCAAGCACACCTCGCGTGTGATTGGGCCACGAACCGATAAAATTTTACGCGGTCGAGGAAAGCGATCCGTTTTCCACATGACACCTGACCCCCAAATGATTGATGTTGGTTTGGCTTCCCGCATGATGGACCCGGATCCAAAGTAGATGGTATCTTGCCTCTCGGGCTTCCAATCTCCCTGTCCAACAATGGCGTTGTAGAGGTAGGGTGTCAGTAGATCTCCAAAATTAAGACGTCCCCGCCTCACGTCACCGCATCGACTGTAATGAAGGTGAACCATTTATTAGGAGAATAAAGAAGGAAAGGACAGACATTTCGACGACGTATATATAAAAGATTTTTGTGTTGGCGACTTGGGTTCATTGGTCTATACTGTTTCAGCAAGTAATTATAAATGGACAAGGTTGTGCTTGGATCTAATGTGGTAGTGGCACCCCAGGCCAATATTTACGGCTGTGAATTGAAAGATGATGTATTTGTGGGACCATTTGTCGAAATTCAGTGCGGAGTGACGGTGGGAAAACGCTCACGTATCTCCTCTCATTCTTTTCTTTGTGAAGGGGTAGAGATAGGTGAAGACGTGTTTGTGGGGCACGGAGTCATGTTTACCAACGATAAATTCACCCAAGAGGGCAGACCCGAGAGCTACTGCCGAACAACGGTTGGAAATGGGGTTAGGATTGGGTCCGGAGCAACCTTGCTTCCTGTGCGAATAGGTGAAAATGCGGTTGTTGGGGCAGGGGCAGTTGTCACAAAAGATGTTCTTCCTGGATCTGTTGTGTGTGGAAATCCGGCCAAGGTATTGGAAAAAGTGGCAGACCCAGAACCCGGATTGATCGGGGAAGGGGGAGTAGGCACATGTGCATCCAAAGCCGCTTACCCCATCAATATTTATGGGAAACCCTCTACTAGGGCTCCATCTGGCATACTTTTCCCGGTTGAGCAATGGAAAGACGTTCCCTTTTCCATTGCCCGTATCTTTTGGTTGGTAGGTGTAGATACAACAACCACACGGGGATGTCATGCACATAAAACTTGCCACCAGTGTTTAATCGTGACCCAAGGTGAATGCCGGGTAACAGCTGAAGACAGTGATTGCAAGCAAAGTGTGTTTGAATTAAAGGCACCTGTGGAAGGGGATGGGGTTTCTAAAGAGGCAGGAGAATGCCAGCCATCATCGGGATGCGTGATTATGGCGGGCCATTGGATCGAAATGGACAAGTTTAGTCCCGGAACTACGTTGTTGGTGCTTTGCTCTGAGCCACTGACCAAGGACATCCTTATAGATTCAAAAACAGAATTTAGAGGTCTGTGATTAGATCTTGAATGGCCGCAAGACGGTGGGAAGTCAAGTGGTGCTTTTGAATCAATAGATGACCGGCTTGTCGAATAGTATCCACTTGCTTTCTATTGGCTCCATCTGTTACCCAGTTTACCTTTTCAGTGATATTCTCATTGGTACATGAAATATAGTGGATATCGGGTTTAAACCCAAGCGATTGAAAGATGCTCTCTGCTGATCCAAGACATGCAATTAAAAGGGAGCCTGCCGACATGATTTCCCAGCATTTACACGGTAAAAACAAGGATTTTTCGGAAGGAACCGATGTGATACATGCCAGATATTGACCCAACTTTTTATAAAACTCATCTCCAGTTATTGGACCTCTCTGAAACTCAACCATTGGATGGCCAAGTATAGTTTTGGATGTTTGAATTCGAGTAGCATAAAATTGTTGCTGGTGAGCATTGGGCTTTCCGGTGGCAAAATGAATTTCCGGAACAAACACACGCTCTATAGGCGCGGCTTCATGAGGAAGGATTAACCCACAATGGGGGACATACACCCGTGGCTTGGCAGGATAAGAAGGAAGAAGGTAACCGGCAAGGCTTATAATTTCATGAGGTCGAAAGCCAGTTGCTTTGGAAAGGGTTTTCTCATTCACATCACTCAAAAACAGAATTCGTTTGAGCCTATCACCCTGTGTGAAACATCTTTCAGCAATGGCATTGAAGGTTCCTGGAAACAAATTCATAAGTTCTGAAGTGATGACCACGCCGTGGGACACATTTAAAACGTCTGAGGCTTTACCGAGAGGTATCCGCCTTTCCACAAACAAAGTTGTCCACCGGGGACAGGTGTTGGCAGCCACGCCAAGCCTATGAAAGGTAAAATTGACATAGCGTGGGATAGAAGCAGCCGAGGAGGTTATAAACACAAACCTTGCTTCTCCAGTGTTCATTTATAGGTCGGAAAGAAACCCGGACATGGGTTTAAAAATATTATGGCCCAACACAATATGAAATGTCGTCTTTTCAAAAGGTACATGAATAAAATTCCCTGTCATTCCTTATAAAATTTGTGTTGGGCCCTAGGTCTCGTCCGACATTTCAGTAGTGGTCAA